>OQWI01000575.1_pt1 | contig 16717 bp, 38 predicted proteins | sample 1691551 | NCBI WGS metagenome assembly OQWI01 (sample SAMN03418259, study PRJEB22391) | human gut metagenome | biome: human-gut; feature: organic feature; material: feces | host: Homo sapiens | place: Tanzania | collected 2013-01
CAGGCGATATTTTTCTTTTTTCCAACATTCAAAGATAATCTTTTTTTCTCTTTCAGGGCAAGGATATTCCTCAAGAAACCATGTTTTTTCACAAAATAAACACGTTTCTCCTGCTGTTCCCTTAAGTCAGGATTTATTCTGTTGCTGTGAACAGTTACTTTATTCTTCCACCAGTTTTTCCAGTTCATTCAGAAAATCGGTGAGGGCTGTCAGAATATTTCCGACCGGAGTCAGAATGAATTTCGGTTCCTGCTCGTTTTTAAACTGAAGCCCCCGCCTGTATTTCTGCATCAGTTCCGGAAATCCTGCCGGATTCAGTTTCGCACGTTCATACAGCGTGATCTTCATATCTTTTCCTGTCTGCTTCTTCTTCTGATTGTAATCTTCCTTCGTTTTCTTTATAAGGAATATTTCTATTGTCAAGAAATATATTCACGTTATTATAAGATTTAAATGTCTTTCTAACGAGATCATGTAAAGCTTGATCGTTTTCTCCGTATAATGAATCATAGACACAAGTTAATAGTAATGGTCTATCAGTGATTATTACATCTACTTTATCTTTAACTCTAAATAGTCTATGATTTTGTTTAGCGAATATATATAACTCATCTTTCATGGTATCCATACGATTTTCGTATACTAAGTCTTTTGCAAACTCTGATACCATTTCACAGTTAATTCCTTTTGATTTTAAATCTGCGAATAATCTGGCCATAGTAGTTGATTTGCCAGCTCCTGGTCCTCCAAAAAAATTAATCACGATTGCCATCTGTATTCCTCCTACTTTTATTATGTGTCAAATAGGCGCAACCTGCAACTGTTCCGCCTAATATTGTCAAACTTGGTACAAGAGGTAGGCCTGCTATTAATAGCATTAAACCTACACCTCCTACTGTAATAATATTAGCTGTTGAATCTTTAACTTCTTTTTTCATTTTAATATACTCCTTTATTAATCACCTCTCTAATATTATTATCTTTAGTTTATCTGTATTACATTTTTCTTAAGTCGTCTCTTAATTGCATTAATACTTTACCAAGGCGATTTTCACCTATCCACATGCCATATTTTTGAGAATAAGTCATGCCCCAGCAACGATCTCCATGCGTATTGCCTTCTACTAATTCTCTGTCGCCAGTAGCTAATAATTTAGCTTTTAATGCTGGGTCTTGAGTAAATTTAGCGTAACATACATCATACATTACTTTGTCTTTTACTTGGTCCCAATCGCTTCTCATTAAGACTTTTCTTCCTAATCTTTTAGATTGAGAAGGACGTTCCATTTCAAAGTCTTTAGCTCTGCTCCAACACTTTTCTGCATGAAAAGGTGCTTCAGAATTAGTAAATCTTAATCCTCTATAAGTAAATACTTTACCTTCATAGAAGTTACTTAAGAATAAATTCTCTCCTCTAAAAGACATTATAGCGGTGTCTGCATTTTTTATTTGATAATTAATCATTTAATCAACTCCTTTTTAAAAATATCAAAAAATCGTATACAGATAATATAATTATAGTTAGTGTACAAATAATCCCCTACAAATAGTAGGGGAATAGAATCAAGGTGAATAATCATGTACTTCTTCAAATGGAACGCCATTCTTTTGATAATACACGTCATCTTTGTATTTTTCATTGTACCAATTGATTTCATCTATGCATTCTTGTATTTCCTTATCTATACGCTCTCTTTCTTTATAAAGCTCATCTAGCTTATGTTTCGTATATATAATTCCCATATAATATCACCTATTCAAATTTGCATTTGTTACATTCTGTATTATCTTCGTAGCATATAGAACATGGTTTTAATTCTTTACCGCATTTTTTGCATGTATGAGGTTTAGATTCTAGTGGAAATTCATTTTCTGTATCACAGTCTGGACACCATTCATACATTTTTCCTACAAAATCTTCTGGTTTTCTAGGATGGCCACAGCTCATAGAACCTTCACCACATTTACCGAATGTACAATCTGGTCCAGCTTTTTTAAATAATGTAGGTGCTACTTTCTTACACTCTTTAAGCATTTCGTCTGCCATAGCACGTATTTCCCATTGAGCTCTGTTACAGCATCTTACATTAAAGAAGTGCAATAAGCTTCTAGCGTTCATTGTACATACTATTTTAGTTTCGCATGCATTTGGAAATACGTATCTAGCGTCTTCTATAGCTTCTTTTTCTAATGCGCTATATTCTTTTTTATGGTTTTTCGCCCATAGATTACGCATATTATGATTTAATTGGAATAGTTCTTCTGTGCTTAAATTTGCATATTCGTCTTTTGTATCTTCGATCCATGTAGGATATTTTTTATCTAATTTATTTTCTGTAAGCACGTCTACTATTTCATCATATGCTTTTTGTGAATCTTCCATATGTTTTTTAAATATAGTTCTTGCATATGAATTTTTTTCTATCTCTGGTGGCATTATATACTCAAATTGTTCTAATTTAACATATCTTTGAGACTGTTGTGAATATGATGCTAATCTATGTCTTACAAGTTGATGAGTTGTTACTCTCGATATACCTTCTATTGCAAAAGTAAATGTAACGTGTTCTAATGGACTTTCATGTCCTATTGTAGCTAAATGATCTACAAATTTATTTATTTTTTCTGGAGTCAATTTCTCCATTATTCCATCAACACCAACAGGTGAATAACATAATTTAGCAGCTTGTGCTACAACTTCTTCTGGATTTGGCGTATGTGCTATTAATTTTACTTTCATTTGCATTCCTCCTATAATTCTTCTTTATTTTTATTTAATAATAAAAAATAATTGACTACTTCTTTCTGATATGGCATAAGCTCTATACCATGTTCAATACAATCACATATTTCAGGTATTAATATTTCTTCTGATATGTGTATATATGGATGAAATTCTTTTAATTCTCTTATTTTGTCTAATATAATATTATTCGGTCTAGTCATAAAACACCTCCTAATAGATACGATAAGAATTAGCCCAATCTTCTAATTGCTTTATAAGTTCTAAGTGTTTATCTATTAACTTGTTGTATCCTTCAGCTGCTTCTACGTATGATGTAGCATAATGTCTTATCTCTCCGTCTACAGACTTTTTGACTTTACCTGGTCTTTTAAGATCATATTCATCGAAGATTCTACGTCCTGAATGATTTATATAGAATTTACCGAATACTGGTGTACGATTATAACGCAAGCTTCTGTTACTAGAATTAACTGTCCATGCATAGCCGTATAATTCTATATAGCAATCATGAGTTCTTAAATAGTCGAAACCTTCCCAGTATTTATTTCTATCTTCAGTTATTTTTACATACTCTAAATTGTATTTCTTAAATAGCTCTATTGTCGCTTCTTCGAAATTAAATGTCATTATACCTCCTCCTTATTAACGTCTTAATGTGTAATCAAAACTGTTTGTAATATATAATGATAAATGCATATATATCTTTTGATAAATATTTTGCGGTATATCATCTGCATTAAGTACATAACGCTTTTGTGTTACAGGATCTATATACACTAATTCCAATCTGCTTTGGCCAGATTCTACTTCCTTATTTGCTCTTTGTATAATTTGCAATGTTTCATTATCTGGTCTTTGTATATTAAGTTCTTTTAATACTAATTTTGGCATTAATATTTCCTCCTATAAAATAAAGAGACATAAAGCCTCTTTATTTTATTTGTTTACCATTCTTTAATTGAGTATAAAATCCTACTAATTCTTCGAATCTATATGATCCTAATTTTCTACCACCTATTGTTCTTTTATTGTATTCTGTTATTATTTTATTGATTATCATTTTTTTCATATTCCTCTTGTTCCTTTCTTTCAATTGCATGATCTAATGATTTATCTATTAATTTAACAGATTCATCATCATTTAAATATAAAAAGTACATAACTATTCCTATGAATAAGACATGAAGTAAAGGGCAAAATAAGTATAATAAGATATTTATAGCTGCTTCTAGATGATTATTTGAGCTAGCTCTTAATAATTTATCTATACTTATTTGAGGCAACAGCACTTTTAATTTATATATAAAGAATGCCATTGCTATTACAGCGATTAATACAATTACTGTATATATGTTTAATAATATATTCATAAATCACATCTCCTTATTTACTCTTCTTGTGACTGCTAATAAACAAATTTATCAGTAATAGTATCACCCATATACCTAATGCTATTTTCCAAGAAAATGCTAAACTGAAACAAAAGCATATTAAATAAATTATGCCTGCGGTTATTAAGAATGATATTATATTAATTCCTATAAATAATATCACCGCTACTATCAATGCAAATGCTTTCATTTATATTCCTCCTTCTATATATATAATTAAATAATCATCATCAAATCCTATTAATTTAATATATACTCTATTCTCATTTAAATATTTAAAATATTTGATATTTCTATTTAAAATGAGCTCACGGAATTCGTTTTGCGTTAATATTAAATTATCTAATGATTTAAGTTCTTTTAAATTAAGAGACTTATAATCTTTCATTAGAGTTGTCCTTTTTTAATTACGTTTTTAATTTCAACGCCTTGGTCTTCTGGATGAAAGTATACATATAGAATTTGTTTATCTCTGTATTCAACGGCTGTTATTTCTTTTTCGGTTACTTTTGCGACTAATGCATTTTCAGATGCTGTACATAATGTTTCAGAGAATCTGTAATATTGTATAACATCACCTGGCTCTATTGCATTTACGTCAAATATTTTTATTCTTTGTTCCTTTGTATAGCTTTCCATAATATCACTCCTATCTTAATTTGAGTTTTGTAGACCTATCATTCTTTTAAATATATGACTGATTTTTCTCTTGTTTCTTGCTCTTATTTTTTCAAATTCTAATATGGTATCGACTATATCTTGTGCCATCTCTAATATTTCGTATAATCTACATTCATGTACTGCTATATTGTTTGATTCTACGATACCTATTATGCTGGTATCTCCCATTCTAGGAAAATTCTTACCAGCTCCAGCGCCTGGTCTTAGTCCTTGAGTTTTGAATTTTACTACACCTATGTCTTCATATAAACCTATGCATGCATCTATTGCTACGATATGTTGAGGTTTATTCTGTTTAAACCTAATCTCGTATTGGTCTAGGTTTAAACCATGTACAGGGTTCTCAATTGTTCCACAAACTTTTAAACCATGATATGTAAGCATTGTTCCAACAATTGGTCCCAACGCATCACCTGTAGCTCTATCAGTTCCTATACATAGATAAGTTATGTCTACATCACTAGAGATTGTATTTAACATCTGTTCTAATATACTTTCGATAACCATATTAAATTTTCCTCCTTTTATTTATGGTAGACTATTATTATTTCTTAACTAATACTAATATGCAAATCAGTTAGAACCTCTTCTTTTCGTAATGGATATTTGATATCATTCATACTACGTCTTAAATCTTCATATGTTTTTTGTGTTTCTATATCTTCGAATTTAAATTTTGGTCTTGCACTTCCATCTCCGTCAAGTCCTACAAGAAAATCGGTATAATGCCCTATATTTCCGCAGTATTCCATCCATGCTAACATTTTCATAAATTCTTTCATTTGTCTTTCTTCTTTAAAAGTTACTTCAACATTTATTTTTTTCATATTATTCCTCCTTTTATTTATGGTAGACTATTATTTCTACATCTGTGTCAGCAAATATCTCCTTTACCATTTTTGAGACTTTTGACCATTGTAGTCTATCAAGGCCACAGCCTATAACAGGCATGGCTATATATTTTATATTGTTACGCAATATAATTTGCTTAGCGTTAATTAAACTAGCTTTTAATGAACTATATGTAGGTTTATGCCAATATCTTTCTTTAGTTACTAGATTTATAACGTCACGTTTACCTCTGTATAACATAGCATAATAGCCAGTTAAGTCGTTTTCTCTAATAGTGCGTTTTAATTGCTTTTTCATATCTGGCATTAATGCATCAAATGTTTTAGCAATTCCTGCGCCCATGGCACAGTCATGACTAATGCAATGCATTAATGTATAATTAGGGTTTGATTTGAATAAATCTCCACTTATTTCTTTAAATATCATAATGATATACCTCCTTAATCTATGTCTATTCTCCATTCACAGCCACATTTAATACAGCTATATTCTTTGAATTTTATTGTCTTTTTAGAAAACCATCCTGTTTTGATTTCTTCTTCTCCTTTTAAGCCTATACAGGCTCTATATCCACAGCTTGGACAAGTAGACTCATCAGTCATTCTTTGTCTTTCAAGTTTTGCTTGTTCAGCAGTTTTAGTTATATGTTTCTTTACCATCTCAATTCTCTCCTTTAACAAAATAGCGCCACAATTAAGTGGCGCTTATATTAATTTAATATATGTATTGTTAAATATTTTACTCCAAAATTATAGCATTCTCTGTTACTACTCATGTAGATATCTACTTTGTTGCCTTTGATTCCGCCTCCACAGTCTTCAGCTATGTAAGTTCTACCAAGTGCAGGTATATAGATTTTAGATCCATAAGGTATTATTCTAGGGTCTACAGCTATAGTTCTACCTGCTTTAGGCACTCTACCAGTAGAAGTCATACTATGACCAGTATAAGCGTACGCTTTAACTTTGAGTGTTCTTCTAACATTCTTCTTATTAGTCTTATCTGTTTTACTTAGATATAATTTTTTACACCAACCATATCTATTGCCATATTTTATTTTACACCAACCATATCTAGTTTTTATTGGTATGACTTTAGCTCCTTTCTTTAATGTTCCTAGCTTCTTACATTTTGTAGAAGCTCCAGTCCTAACATTTAAATTACATGTCGTTTCCATATAACTAGATGCATATACATCGTTAACTGAACCAAATCCTAGTGTTGCTAATACTGTTAATGTAAATATAATATGTTTAAAATTTTTTCTCATAAATCTTATCGGCTGAACGAGTAGCATTAACGCATAATGCTATTTTCATATAAATATTATTCAGCCTCTCTCACCATCCTTTCAAAAAAATAAATTTATAGTATGTATATTACTTACTATTTGTCGTCTAATTTTCTGCCACATACTGGACAGTAGTGTATCTCTAAAGCATGATCTGGAAATTTTGCTATCATCATGTCTTCTGAATATAGATTTGCTACAGATTCTAATATGTAACCTTTATCGTCTTTTGTATCTAATAATAGTGTCTCACTGAATACATCGATATCTTGGCCATTTTCAAGTTTTTCTTGAAAGCGTGATTCATTTATTTTAATTATATTATCTTCTGTAGAATCAAAGTCGCAGTATTCACATCCTTTTACATGATCAGATTTTCTTTCAAGATGTCCTGTTACATTAATGTATCCTAATGCGTCAACATCATCACGCATTATTTTGTATGGGCATCTTTCATGTCTTATTTTATCTGCCATGCAATTATAGTCACTGAAGAATCTACAGTTCTTTAAATTACATAATGGTTTGTCTACAAACATGTTACCATCTTCCTTCCTCTACTTTCCATTCACAGCCACATTTGCTACAAGTGTAGTAAGTATATCGTACAGTTTTACCGAACAAAAAGCTACCTTCTTGTTCAGTACCTGTTAGAGCCATCAGTACTTTTGTACCACACTCTGGGCATATATCACTTGTATCTAATCTTTGCTTTTCCATTTCTTCTCGTGCTTGCGCCGCAGTCTTTGTTACTATTCTTTTATCCATATTACTTATCTCCTATAATAATCTTAGTCTTTGTATCCATTTAGGTATACCTTCGTCTTTATCGTATATACCTAAGCATACTGCAGTAATACTATCAGGTTCAACTTCTGTTAAACCTCTATCTCTTACTGCTACGTAGCCTCTTCTTTCGCATTCAAGCAAAACTTCCTCATGCGCTTTTAATACAATTATTGTGTCTCCATTGTTTTTAAATGAATCCATTACATCAGCAAAAACTGTTGGAATTGTATCTTGTGCTTTGTTTAGTAAATAAAGATAATCAAATACTGCATGAGCGCAATGAGCTCCTATTTTACCAGGACTCATATTTAAGTCCTGATTAATAACTATATACATTACTTTACGCATATTATTCCTCCTTACTCTAAATGTTGCCAATAGCCTTTATCTCTACAATCAGCTTTTAATCGCTGATATTTACTATTGCCGACAACTTGTTTTTCTAATACATCAAATAATGCTTTGAATGGATTTCTGCTGCAATATGCATAGTTAGGTACGGCTACAGAGAATCGTAATCCTTCTTTAAAATCGAAGTACATTTTAAATTCTATGTAGCCTTTCATTTTACTACGCTCATCATCACAGGATCCGTATGCTGTTACAAAGTCAAAATCTTTCTTAAATAATGTCTTACGGTATGTTTTCATGTATGTCTCCTTTATTTTATTTTAACTTTAGCGTATGTCTTCCAGTTTTCGCCGTTATTTATTAATTTAGTTTCTTTATAATCTGATTCATAGTATTCTACTAACGCATTTCTTAATAAGAAATACACTCTCTTTTTATGTTTGAATGCTTTTTCTAATTCGCAATAAACACCTCTACCTATAACTCCATCTTCTAAGGCTGAAAATACTACTACGTCACTCTTTTGAACAAATATATAACATTGTTCCATTATAGCTGAACCATTAACACCTTCACTATTAATCCATCCATTAGGATTAATAACTACACTGTTTTTAAACATTCTGTGTATAACTTTTAATTCTCTCGCTTCTTGTAAAGTATTGTAAACACTCATATGATGTGCATAATATATTATCATAATATTCTCCTTTTATTATATTATTTAAATCTATGGTTCCATCCAGTCATATGACCAATATAATCCATAATACTTACTGCTTTTCTTGTACCTTTCTTAATAGTATCTTTATTTTTTTCTATTGTTTTCTTTGCGCTGTCTTCTATCTTATCTCGTGCAGCGTCATAAGTCTTTTCACACGCTGTACACCATAACCATCCAATGGCAAATAAAATTATAAACCATTTCATTATACTTCCTCCTTTCTTACCAGTGATAATCAATTGTGCTACCAAAATAGTACGTTTCTTCTACTGTACCATTTAATTCTCTTACAAAAGTGTCAAATGGTATTATAAATTCCGTTTCGTTATTGTAAACGTAAAATCCAAATTTATTTTCTATTTTGTCTTTTATCGAATATACAGTAATAGAGCTTGAATCACTAAAATCTTCTAATGTAAGATTTTTGACAAGCTCTTTTAATTTTGTAAATTTTTCTCTGAAATATTCTTCTTTAAAGCCAGGTTTAAATGTTATTGATACATATAAGTCGTTCGTTTTAAATACGGTTATATACTTACAAACTTCTTCGTTAAATGTTTGTAATAGCCAATCTATGTCGCTTTCTCTATTAGTATTCTCATTAACATAATCTGCTATTTGGCCTACGAACCATTCATTAGAAATAATAATGCTTGATTCAGTTAGTGGTTCTGTTACTTCGTCATTTGATAATTGAAATATTCTACTATGCATCTTCCGTCTCTCCTATTTGTTTAAAATTAAGCATACAAGCTGTATAATCTGAATAATGTCCATCTTCACAATATCCTATAAAATAGCATATACCTTTATGAGGACATTGTTTTAATGCATCTCCCGAGCATTGTCTGCTGTCTAATTCTTTTACATCTACTGCTCTACCGACAGGTAGGGCTTTCTTTAAATGATTCTTAACTTCGTTCGAATCAACATTAGGATTAAACATACGATCTATATAATTATCATTGTTATAGTATCCTGTTATAATGCCTTTACAAACTTTAACAACTCTCATTTTTATTCAACTCCTTTTAAAATATCATAGATGTGTCTTCATATATATAATTACACATAGGAATTCATATCCCTTTAATATAGTTAAAATAAAAAAAGCACAGTAACTGTGCTTTTAACTATTATTAAATTTATTTATTGATTTTCGTATAATTTTTTTGCATTCTATTTTGTCTTTGTCAGAGATCTTGTTTTTATCATAGTTCTCTTTAAAGTTCTTCATAAATGCATTAACTGCATTACCTAATATAGAATCTTTCATATTTTCATCTCCTTGTTATGTTCTAACAGATATTCACAATTAGGAATAAATCCACATTCTTGTGCTAAAAAGTAAATGCCTTGACAACCATCACAAGGTTTATCTTGTACACTAAGATCGTAATGAATGCATGATCCACAATTAGGGCTTAATCCATTGCAATATCCGTCTATATAAATATTACAAAATTTACGTCTTTTACATTCTCTTATAAGCATCATAGTTCACCTATACGTTTAAATGAGCAATATTCATTATCTCCTACTACCATGTTTTCGATAAGATTTATGTCTAATAATTCTCCAGCTTCTTTTACGAATTTAGCAGTTTTTTTATCGTCTTCGCTTGGAGTTGAATTACCTGATGGATGATTATGAGCTAACATTATTTTAGCTGCATTATTTAATATTGCTCTTTTGAATATTTCACGACCACATGCAAATGACATGTTAACTATGCCACGGCTTACTTCATGTATACCTATTACTTTATTCTTAGAGTCAAGGCATATAAGCATTAATACCTCTTCTGCTTGTTTGTCTAAATCGCAAACGTCGCATAATAGATTATATAAATCATCTGGGTCACTTATTTGAAAGTCTTTACCACCATAATTTGTACTAGAATCTTTTATTAATTGTAATTTATATTTCGTCATTCTCATAATGTTAATCCTCCTTATCTATTTTTATTGTACCATCACTATTATATACAGGACTCATGAATGCTCTATATGTTTCACTCTTTCCAAAATAATAGTGTACTCCAGTATTCTCATCTACTATTTCATATACTGTCATATTTGCTATCTTCTTAATATTTTGTGTCGCTCTAAAACCTATATATTCTGGTTCTTTATTTGAAGAACAACCACTATTTAATATTGCTGTGCATATTATTATAGTTGCTAATATGATTGTCACTATAGTGCTTCCTATTGCAAATTTTACTCCTTTACTAGTATCCATAATTAATCCTCCATTATTTCTTGCATAGCTTTCTTATAATCTATGCTGTATACTATTTTACGAGCTATTTCGTCCATAGCTTCTTTTGCTACGATTTCATCTGCATTAGTTGTCTTCATGTACTTATTAAGTGCATCTAGTCTATCTTTTAAGTTTTCTAATTCTTTTGCTTTAGCTTCTATATCCATTTCAAGTAATGCTTTTTCATTATTTAATTCACTATTAGCTTCTTCTGTCTTTTCTTTTTCTAATGACCATGCTTTCTCTTTTACATCTAATTCTTCGACTAAGTCTTGTAATATAACTTTATTTATACTTTTAGTAAAGTTGAAATCAACTCTGTATAAAGTTATTAAGTTTTGATCTATCTTATCCATGACTAATATGATATCGTCAGCTAATCTGTATTGGCATTCTTTATGTGTTTGGAATCTACCAGTATAAATTAGTCTACTATTATCATACATCTTGTTTAGATCTTTTTCATAATCGTTGCCATACATAGCAACATTAGATTTTATAGCATCTTTTTCTATACCTTTTATTCTTTCTGCATAGCGTTCACGTGCATGTTTAGTAGCATTGATCATAATTATTCCTCCTCATTTAATTTACAGAATCTCCAGTTACTGATATCTGTTCCGTCAGATGTCCATGATGTTTGACCATAGTCAAATGCTTTAAATGGAGAATTTTCAAAATTTTTATCATATCCAGCAAAATGTCTTTTCTTCCAGTTGCTGTCTTCATAATTCTTGACATATACTTTAGTATCGATTGGTATTTTGTCCCAATCTGTTCTTTCCCATATTTGATTCCTGTTCATGTCATAAATTTTCATAATATCTTCACTATATTTATTTTTATGAGTTAAATCGTTTTTGTAATTTTTTATATAATAATCGAAGTTACCATTAGGCTTCAATGAAAGTTCTTTAGTTTTTCTATATAAGTTTCCTTGTATTATAAAATATTCTTCGTCTCCTCTAGTTTTAAAGCTCATTCCATTTTTTAAATCTGACTTTTCCATTATATCCCTCCTAAGTATATAAATCGTGTCTTATTTCATTTACTATTAAAGTCACCTTATTTGTTTGTATTATTGAGCCAACACATATTAATTCATGCTTCACATCTATTACTTTATATTCCTTATCTAAATAGAGTATCTTTTCTCCTATTTTAGGTATAGTAAATGAGTGACCAAATAAACCATTTACTATTTGTTCGTTATCTGTGTTTAATATATCTACTGTCGTCATCCTCATTTTGTTCCTCCTATCATTTAATGTATAACAACTACGCATCCTATTAGGATGTTGTTATATAACCATAAAATATCATAATCATGTAATCTTATACATCCATGATTAACGGCTTTACCTACAGATGTAGGTTGTATATTGAACAGAGAATGCATCAATAGCTGTCGCAGTTAATATATTCGACTTTTTCATAATAATCCCTCCTTTTTTATTGAATAAAAAAAGCAGATAAATTAATACCTGCTTTATTACTGTTCTATTTTTTCCCTTTGTCTGAATAAAATAGTTCAGGGTTCTCATGTATATTGCCTATTATCTCTGATACGGTCCATATACTTGGTAACATGAAGTTACTCTTATCTTCATTTAATGCATCAAAGCCTGCTTCTTCTTCATCCCAAACTATTACGTAATTTTCGTATTCTCCATTATATAGTTTACATTTTAATATATCACCTTCGTATATCTCGATGTTATCTATATTTTTAATACCTGTACTTTTAATTAGTACATGGTCTTTCATATATACTCCAGCGTCTATTTCTCCATATGTTATCCAAAATGGTCTTCCGTCAGGAAATACTATCCATCCATTTTTTATGAATTTCTTTTCTTTTTTGGACCATAATTTATATTGCATATGATTCACCTCTAGTCTTTAGTAGTTATAGTTATAGGTTGTATAGTTTCTGGTAAGAAATTAACTTCATATTTATATTTATTTACATTGGCTCCGCCAATATCTTCTACTGTATATATAGTATATTCATTTAAATATATATAGTGTTTCTTGAATTCATTTTTACCTGTTTGACAAACAACTTCTAGCTCATTTTCGTCATTATTGCTTAATGCAAAATTTCCTACAAGTTCGAATAGTGGTTTGTCTGTTCTAGCATTTATAACTACTAATCTTCTTGTTACATTAAAGTTGTCAGCTTCTTGACTTATATTATAACTGACTCTTTCTGATTCTCGACATCCTACGACGCTAAGTCCTAGTATTGCAACTATTATTAATACAGGTATTAGTTTCTTATTGATTTTCAAATATATCACTCTCCTACTTGTATATATAATCTAGATTTGCTCCATTTAACTTCTATAAAGTCTGGTTTATCTAGAGTTTTAACTAATTCAGGTCTATTTCTTCTAACTTCAGAAATAGAATCGACTATACCGCACTCTACCATTAATTTTGGTAAGAATCTTTCTTTAGTGAATATTACATCATCTTTAATTGAATCCCATTCGTCATATTCATTACAAAACATATACCATGGATGACAAATGGAATCGCCAATTACTATATCTTTAATTATTACTTTCTTTGACATGATTGCCTCCTAACTTATTACAGTTTTGCTTTTTCCTCTTTTTCTTTTTTTATACGTTTAATTTCATTGCATATTGCAACTTCATTTATAGCGTCATATAGTAAAATAGTTATAGCGATTCCTAAGATTATTAAAAGACTGTAACTTACATATGTACTAAACAGTTTATTATTAAAACATACAAATAAGAATATTACAGATAATATTAATGATGACATTATTTTAATTATTATAGCTATTACGTTTTTTCTCATAGTATCGCCTCCATTTACTAATTACGTAAGTCTATTATATCTGGGTAATCCTCTTCTGCATTACTATAATATAGTTCGACTTGCTCAATTTTAATTATTTCGTCCCAGTCAATATTAATACCGTTGTATAATATTTGATTAATACTATTAGCAACGAATTTTAATTCTGTGTCGTCATCTAATGTTACTTTCCATATAAAATAACTTCTAGCCATAGTTTTCTCCTCTTATAATCATAGCAGGGACTAAGCCCTGCTATAACTTTATTTTATTATATTATTTAATTTAGCTGCATTTAACCATTCTGGGAATTCTCCTAATAATGCTTTGTAAAGTTCTTCATCACTTAAATTACAAACGTTAGAGATTTTTAAGAAGTCAGCATTGTCTATGTATCTACCTTGCATATCATCTAATGATTCTAAAAAGTCGAATGAAGAATCGCCTATACCAACGAATTGCCAGAATATAGGTTTATCAGAAGCTTTTCTTATCGCTTCTTCAGTTGATGTTTTATCACTTGAGAAACAATCGCCGTCAGTTATAAATATAACGAATGTAGGTATGTCACCTTCTTGATCTTTTGTTATATTTCTTATAACTGGAGAATAATTTGTTCCTCCCATACTATATTTCTTTAGAACTTTTTCATTTTTGATATAATTATCGAAGTTGTTTATATTTAGTGATGGTAATTGTTTATAGTTATTACTAAATATAAATAGTTCCATTTCACCATCATCATCAAATCTTAATGCTAATGGTAATAATCTGTTTAATGTTTCTTGTACAACACCATCTCTGTATAATTGGTCCATGGAACCAGAATAATCTAATACTACTACAACTTTAGATGTTAAGTCTTGTAATTCTTTCTTTTCTAAACATATTTTGTTTAGTTTTTCTTTTCTTAAGTTTATAGTTGTTATAGCATCAGATTTTATTTCTTCTTTTAAATTAACAGTTGTTATAGCGTCAGATTTTATTCTTTCTGGCATTTGTGGTGTTGTCTCTGGTGCTGCTGCTTCACCTTTTTGAAATATTTTTTTAAAAAATCCCATTTTTTTACCTCCTAAAAGTATCTTTTATTTTTATTTTTATCACTAGCTCTTCTTAATGTAATCATAACTACATTTTCAGGATCTAGATAATATTTTTCTAATTCTTGCTTTTCTTCTTTTGTATAATCTCTATATATATCTAACAAATTTAATTCTATATTGCTTATAGTTGCGAAAAATTCTTTTTCTTTTACCATGTCAACATCACTAACACTAAATCCTATATAGACTTCTCCTATTGCTTTAGCATCTTGATCCTTAGCCCATACTTTAATATAACGATCTTTATCAAATAAATCAAATGATACGTTACGCATAAATTTCTTATTATTAGCATATTCTAATTCTAAAGTACAATAGCTTTCAGCTCCATCTGTACATAATATATTCAAATCATTTATAGATTCTTTAAATCCATATCCGCAATTTAATTCAAATGCTATGGCTCTTAAACAATCGTAGTTTATATTAGTCATACAGCTAAATTTAACTACATCATCTATTTGATCATAATATATAGGATTTAATTTATCTTTTAAATAAGCTCTTATTTCTTCTTCATTAGGATAACTAAATCTAAAATGATAATGTATTCTACCTGGACGATTTAGCATGCAATCATTTATTTCTTCTAAATCATTACATATAAAGGCAAATAGTTTTTTACCTATACTCAATCCGTCAAGTACATTTAATACTTCGTATTGAGGATTACAATCGTCTCTTTCTTCAAATGTCTTATCAAATTCATCGAATAATATTAAAGCTTCTTGTTGTATAGAATCTATAAAGTTCATTATGCCTGGTGCATAAAAGTTAACTACGATTACTGGTAGACCAACTTTTACTGCTTCTGTGCTTAACATTCTAGCAAATAAAGATTTGCCCATGCCTTTATCACCAGAAAGCATTATACCTAAGTTTCTATCAAACATTTTAAATGCTTTTAATACTTTATCTACTTTCTCTATATGATTTCCATAGACTTTTTCTTCTTTTATTTGCATTTGAGGATGTTCTTCTAACCAGAAACCTTTTTGTTTATGGAAGTATATTTCATAATAACCTGCTGGAAGCATATTATATGTTAATACACTATTTCCTCCATATACATTGAATTGTCCATTACTCTCAATTATTTTCATAATTTTCCTCCTGAAAATATCTTTTATTTTTATTTTATAATAAAATTTATTGTTAGTTTAAATTCTTTTAATATCTAAATTATAGTACTCTTTTATCCTATTTGTCTCTTTATCTGTTATCGGTTGATCATAATTATCTGTTCTAAAAATTGTAGATTTCATTAAAAGCTCTGTACTTTTTTTTATACCATATATCTGTAATACAGGCTCAAAGAGCAAGAACATTGTAGCTGTATTATTAGAACATATTAATTTAAGGGCATCAATATTTGATATTTGTAATATTGTTTGAAAATTTGCTATTATTTGTTTTGAAATATCTGATAGATTTTCATATACTACTTTTGCTTTATTCTCATTATTCATTAGATTCAACTCCTTCTTCTTTGAACGCACAATAATAGAATATATTATCGACGGCAATACCGACAAACATTAATATAAATCCTATAGGTGTAGAGAATGTTATAAATGAACTTATTGCAAATCCTATTATGCTAGTTATGTAGCTATAATAGTTATTTTTATTGTCATACTTTTCTCTTTCTTCACCTTCATATCTTAATGCTTTAAGTCTAGTACCACC
>OQWI01000576.1_pt1 | contig 16709 bp, 6 predicted proteins | sample 1691551 | NCBI WGS metagenome assembly OQWI01 (sample SAMN03418259, study PRJEB22391) | human gut metagenome | biome: human-gut; feature: organic feature; material: feces | host: Homo sapiens | place: Tanzania | collected 2013-01
GCAAAGAATGGAGTGCCTAAACCTATAGGTTACGACGTCTCGCTTGAAGCAAGACGATGGTCGTTTTCGGGCAATAATATCAAACTGAATAACCTTTATGTAGACAAGAAGCTGAATATATATATCCGACTTGATGCTACACCAGTTACTGGTTCCACAGGTCTCATTGTAATAACTCCAAACGATTATGACATAGATGGATATTTCATTGAGAAGATAGAGGAAGATGGCTCTGCTGCATCTTCTGTTGTTGCTGAGACTACTCGTACAGAAGAGGATGGGGTAGAGGAGGTGTTAAACCGTCCAGGCTATCGCTACGTCATGGAGAATGTAGGCAGTGAGGAAGAGCCAGACATGCAAAAGAAGCAGAAAGACTCTGATTACTTTTATATATGCATCGGGAATATCTATACAGAGAATGGCTTGCGTAAGTATGTTATCGACAATGGCAGTTATAACACGCAGTATCAGATTGATAAAGACAAGGATTCTAATGCAATGTTTGAGTTAACAAAAAGCCTTAGCGGGAATCATGTCATTCGTCCGCTTATGCCTTTCTTGGAACTTACTATAGATGGAACCTTAACTATTGGTGGTGTTGCAGTTAATTCAATCATCAACGATGATCAAATGCAGAAGTTTGTAAAAGCGTGGAACGATAATAAGCCATCTGACATGGAAGATTGGACTCTTGATGAGACCATAGTTACCACCCAAGCTCTCATTACCTATATTACTTATATTACTTCACACTTCCTTCGCAAGGACGCGCCTGATGCCACCCCTTATGCGCTTGGCGTTGGCTCTCTTGTGTCTGCTGGCGACATGTCTGCTGCTGGCTCCATATCTTCGTCTGCCAAGGTCTTGACGCCTGTTATTGAAAGCTCTAACGATGACAAGGTGCTTTATGCTAAAGACATCATTGATGTTGCTAAGAGGGTTGTTGCTGATGCGGTGTCAGCGCATTTCTCCAACGACTTGTCCTTGAATGGCAAGGTCTTCATTGATGCGGAAGGTGGCATGCGGCATGCCGACTTCACACCCGACATCATCACAGGACAGCGGTGGTCGCTCAATGGCTTGGGCGAGGGGGAGTTTGAGTCTCTTGTTCTCCGCTCGTTCCTGCGTGTGCCTATGCTTGATTTCAACAAGGTCACGGTCAGCAGCGGCACTTCATGGAATGCGCCTGGTTGTGGCGTCATCAAGAGCGTGGGGGTTGGCGATGATGGATGCGATTTCTTTGACATCAAACTTGAGCGTGGGGAGATTGGCTCGTTCGTCAAGGGCGACATCTGCATGGGAGTGTGGCATTTCGAGGGGGAGGACAGCCGTCTCAATGCTTCCGATGGTGATGCTAAGAATGACGATTCTGGCACGTCTGTGGCTGGCTTCTGCAAGGTGCTTTTCATGATTACGGAGGTGGAGGACTATGTTGCGGATGGTGTCTCCTACACTAATGGCCGCTGTCATGTAGGCTACCGACTTCTTGATGGTTCTGCGCATGGCCATGTGGCCGAATCCATGACGGTGGTGGCGTATGGCCACGACATCACTCTTGACAGCGTGCCTGGTCGTCTCTCGTCCGAACAGGTCAATGGCGACAATTTCATGTTCCCCGACGAACTTGACTTTATGAGCAACGAGCGCACTCGCTCTTGGTATAAGACAACGAAGTTCCAGCGTTATCTTGTCAACATGAATGGTGGCACGTTCATGCACCTTCGTGACAAGAATAATGCGTATGTCGAGGACGATGGTGTGTCTTACAACGATGAGAGCAAGTACCGCATCGAGGTGCTTGATGGCAAACGCTATGTCTTCGTGAGATACAAGAAATCTAAATGGGACATCGCTTTCCCTTACAACGTTGGCATGCATCTTGGCGACACTACCGACATGTATGTTGACGATGTGAAGACTGGCGGCAAAGTCGCTCTCAGCAACTATTCCGCTTTCTTGAGCAATGTCTATTTCTACGGATTTCTTCAGCATATCGACATCTCTCAGCTGTCCGACACTGAGGGCTTGCTGGCTTCCACGAATTATCAGGTAGACCTCACTTCTTCTTCCGCTACGGTCAATGTGGATGCCGATGGAGGCTTGCAGCTGTTTGATGAGACTGGCAGGGCATTGGTGCAGACTGCGGTGTATGTGCATAGGGGCGATTCGCCTATGATTTACATTGACGATTTCTCTGATGCGGCATGGTCTAAGGAGGCGGAACGGCTTGGCCTTGCGGAGGTCTCTGAGAAAGACAGGCGCAACTACTACCGTCTTATGGTGGCTGTTGACGGCATTGGCTCTCTCGACTCGCAGGGTGCGCTTATTGAGGGCAGCGGCTATAGCAAGGAGGGCACGTCTGTCACAGTGAAGGCTATTCTTGCTTCGGCTGTTGCTAAGGGATCGGCAAGTGTCACGTTCACTGTCTTGCCTTACAAGTCGGATGTGGCTTTGCAGAAGATTTTTTTCATCAAGTTCACGTATGATGGTTCTGTGGGCTTGAGTGTGTTCACAAGCTATGTGTTCAAGCGTTTCACTTGGGGATTGTCTGCCGACAGCATCGCTGTTCCTGAAGGTGGCAGTTTCTCTTCGCCTCTGCCAGATGGCGGTGAATGGTCTGATTCCATTCCCGAAGGCGAGGGCGAGGTCTGGATGGCTCAGAGACGTTTCTATTCTGATGGAAGCGAGGCCGATGGCGGTGAGCACGCTAATGCTTGGGTCTTGGCTCGCATGACCGACACAGAGTTTCTTGATGTCGAGTTTACGGCTGCTGCGAACTACAAGCCGCTCCTGTATGCTGACGGCTCGCCTGTGCATGGCAACTCTGAGGAAGCTCTTGCTCGCAAGAAGCAACTCGGATGGGTCGAGGCGGTCGATGGTGCTAATGCGGTGTGGATGGCCACATCCCATTATGCCGATGGCAAATGGTCTACATGGAACTATGTCAAGGTTAAGGGTGAGGATGGATTGCCTGGTCTGCCTGGTCTGCCTGGCGTGTCTGCCCTTACTGCTTCTGTCACTCCTTCTTCTATTGTCATCGACTGCGACAGCGAAGGTCGCTCTAAGGAGGCGGGCAGTCGCACTTTCTCTTTCCATGTCTTTGATGGCGACTCGCAAACTGAATCTTACACCGTTGCTTACGGAAGCATCGCTTCGTGTTTCCAACTTACTGCTTCTCTCAACAAGCTTGCTTGGAGCAAGGGAAGCAGCATCGTGAGTGCTTCGATCGACATCAGCATCTCGTGCAAGGACAGGACGGTGCATCTGTCTGTGCCTGTGGTGGCCAACAAGCAGGGGGCGTCGTCGATTGGCCAACTGTCTAAGATGGCTCGCAACAGAGGTGCGTTCAGCTCTTTGCAGACTTACTTCAACAACGAGTTCTGGAGCGACTATGTGCGTGTTGGCTCGTCCTACATTTTCTTCCTTGGCGATTCAGTCGAACGTTGGGATGGCCAAGAGGGCAAATATTATTATAAGGGCGGCAGTGGCTTGGCTACTGAATCTCTTTACCCTTCTGCTTCTGCTTCGGGCGACATCATGGATGGTGGGCGTGTCATTTGGAAGCGTGTGTCTAATGTGGGCGACTTGGCGGCTGGCCGTATCATAGCTGATAGCGTCAATTCGGGCAATGCCAACATCGGTGAGGTGTTCATCGGCAAGACTTCAACTGGTGCTGTTGACATTCAAGGCGGTGTGTCTGTTGACGATTCGGCCGACGGATGGCTTATCCAGAGCGGCAGGATCGTTCATACCAAGACTGGCCTTTCCCTTACTGCCGACGGTTACCTCGACAATCCCGACGGTCTCCATCTGAGCGTGTCGGGCAAGCCTACCAATGCGGTTCTGCCGCCTTCGGCTAATATGCTTCCCGACCCTATCCTTAACAACCCTCGCCACTTTGGTTTCGATGAGGGCTCGCAATCTATTCCTGTCCATGGCATTGGCACCACGTCTTCCGATAAGTTCTGGGCTACGTCTCTTGTGCAGACGGGCAGCAGTTCCACGTTCCTCAATTTCACTTCGCCATGGGCAGACGATGGCGGCAGGGTCGTTTCGTTCCATTTCGGTGCGGAGTATGTGCCTTCGCAGAGCAAGTATGTGCACACTTGGTATGTCAAGAGCAATCGTGCCGCTATCTTGACGTCCATACCTCTCGATGGGTCTTCCGACATGAAGCAGCGCAACATCTACACATTCAGCGTGTGGGCGAAGAATGCTTCTGCCGACTTCCTGTTCAACACCTTTGTAGAGGCTCGTGTCTTCGTGTCTGCTTTGGGCAATGAATGCTCATGGATTTATCTTGGCATTGAGAGGTCAACATGCGGTGGTGGTGTCCGAATGATTGCAAGCGGCATCGCTTCTGAGATTGACGGATGGGTGCAGCACTATGTCACGTTTGAGGTTGTGTTCGGCTCGTCTGCGCAGTCAGGTTCTGCAACTTATGCCGAAAAGGCATATTTCGATTGGATGCCTTATGTGAATGCTAAGAAGAAGAACATGTATGTGAGCTTCGCTGGTGCTAAGCTGGAGAAGGGCGACAAGCCTACGCCCATGACTTATCTTTCGGGCAGCTTGAAGCGGGCTGGCATAGACATTCTCAAGGGCGAGATTGTGCTTACGGCCGACAAGTTCCTGTGCCGGAATCTCGAGGGCGAGAAGACGGCTTGGCTTGACGACACTGGCGTGTTCATTGCGAATGGCGTGTTCACAAGTCCTGTCAACATCATAGACTGGGACAATAATGTCGGGTGTGACAAAATTATTGTCGCTTTCAAGGATGCTGATGGCAATTTTATCGGCTATCTTGACAATGATGGCAACTACCGCTTAATGTCGGGTGACATTTCCAACAAGAAAGAATGGGTCATTACCGAAACGGTGGTGTATCTTGATGTGCTGCGTCTTGGCGATACGGTGAAGATTCTCTCTCTTCCTTCCGATGCGATTGGTCCTGGCCTCTCCGACAAACGCTTCTTGGAGTTCCCTTATTATATTGATGGGGAGCTCAACTGCCGCACTTTGACAAGGTTTAACGGCAAGAGCGACAGCGTGCCTCGTCTTATCAAGGCTGACGAGATGAGGATGCTGGGGGGCAAGCGGATTACGCTGCTGCTGAATAACTCGGTGTCTACGCCTTATACGCTCGCTCAATGTTTCTTCCTGACTTATGATTCTTCATATCTCTCGTCCGACTTGCAGACGGCTAATGCTACGTATGTCTACAAGTACCCTACCAAGAATTATGATGAACATTCTGGCATAGGTCTCAATGGCATCAAGGTTATCACTCTTGAATGTCGGTCGGCTTTCTTCTACGATGGCAGCGGCGTTGTCGGCTCGGGCAATAAGTCGTGCTATGGTTATGCGTGGGTCAGCCCGCGCACTGAGAATCTTCCTGAGCTTGACAAATCAGGCCTTGACTCTTGGGATTGAATGTTTACTTGAATGACGTATATGCAATTTTTTGAATATTATGGCTATAACACAATCTGACATATTGCAGACTTTCAACAGCGGAACGTCTGTGTCTTCTTCCGACCAGTTTCTCATCGAGACTGCGTTGGGTGCAGCTATGAAGGTGTCGGCTGAATGGGTGAGGGCTTACCTCTCGGCTGGCGTCAAACCTAACACTGAGTCTATTGATGCGCTTATCTTGCAGCTCAATGCACTCAAGGCTGCTGTGTCGGGCAAACAGGAAAAACTTGTGAGTGGCGTGAACATCAAGACGGTCAACGGCATGTCGCTCTTGGGTTCTGGTGATGTGAGCATCGAGTCTTTAAGGCATGTCTTCCTTGAAGAGGATGAGATGAATGCGCTTACGGCTGAGACTGCTGAAGAGGGGGTTATCTATTTTGGCATGGAGCCGATTGATGTGCCGCCTGTGCCTCCTGCGCCTTCTGTGGTGTTTGCCGACAACACCGTTACGGCTTCGGCTGCTTATGCCGACAATGCGGTTTCTTTTGCGGCTGCTTATGCCGACAACTCTGTCAAGACACAAACTACATAATTTTTTATCAACATGGATTTGAATGCAATAGAGAAATGGGATATTGATGGCACGGTGCATCAGGTGGGCATACGTAATATCTATGTCAATGAGAAGGGTAATCTCGTCATTGAGACTACGCCCGAAATGGGCAACACTTCTAAGGGTACTATCAATATCGAGTCAATGAAGAATATTCAACTGAAGCCTGGCGGCAAGGGCGATATTCGATTCATGACGGATCATACCGACAATCTCGGTCAGGCTACGCTGCATGTCTATGATGGCTCGCAGACGGTGCCTGGGTCTAAGGATGACATTCCTGCAAGGCTGAAACTCAACATCACGGATTTGGAGATTGACACGAAGGGGTCGCTCGATCGTGTGTCGGGGGCGAAGGTCGCTGCTGATGGCACAGAGATTTCTGTCAAGAACAGCGGCACTTATGTGAAGGCTCGATGGAAGGCGGCTTCTCACGACATTCGTGCTTATTCTTCGGGCGATGGCACTGGCGGCGGCATTGCGGTGCAGATTGCGGGGCGCGACTCTGGCCTTCACGAGAATAAGTTCAAGATTGAGACTGACCGCATTGTCGATGTCGATGCTGATGCTGCTGCGGAACATTACTGCGGCGAGGGTGGCAAGGGCGTGGAGATTGGCACAGTCAACTCGCAGATGACTTCTTTCTACACTAAGACATATCGCTTCAAGGGCGATGCGCCTATTTATGGCGTCACTCGTGGCGAACTTGTCACTTCCGAGACGGGCAAGGTTGACTACCCTACACAGGCCGACGACTCGAAGGATATTATCAACGACTCTGCGCCTATAACGTGGAACGATGTCATCAAGGCTGTCAAATACCTTAAAGCGCAGGGCAGTATCTGATGAGGGTTAAGATTGATGGCGGGCTGCGGACGGTGGATGCTGTCTCGGCCAAGGTGCAGGAGTCGCTGCGTTTTGCTTATGTCGGCAAGGCTAAGATTGATGGAGTGCTGCGCACCGTGTGGGAACTTATACGTGGTTTTATCTTTACAAGCAGTGGCTCTTCGCTCTTGTCGAAGGATGGCTCTGTCCTCAAATGCAAAAACCAATAAAGCGTTATGGCTAAAAAAGAACTTACTCTTCCTTATACTGACGAACAGCTGCTTGCGCTGCTCAACACTTGCGACAACTCGCCTATAAGGATTTATTATGATGATAGCGGCACACAGGCTATGTACCGCATTTTCTCTGTTGGGCCAGAGGAAGACCCCGATGCGAGGCGCAAGGCGTGGGTCGAGGCGCGCAACACCGATGCCATGACTTCGGAGATTGCGGCTTATGAGCTTGGCAACTTCCAAGCTCCTGCGCCTTTCAGCATCACGCTCAACTTCACATCTAAGGAACAGGTCTTTGTGCGTGATGGCGACAAGAACAACTTTATTGAATATTCATTCATTACAGCCGACTCTTCGGGCAACAAGCTTAACGAGTCGGTGCAGGTCGTGTATTCTTTCAACAATGCTGGCTCTACGCAGTCTACTGTGAAGATTTACAACAGCGGCGAGAATGTGAAGATGAATATCGACCAGTTCCTTTCCGTCGGCACTAACACGGTGACGATGACGGTCACAGGCCGTTCTACGGGTGCTACTCGTATCGCTATCCTCCATTATCATGTGGTGGCTATGAACCTCTCGTCTTCTTTCAATGTGGCTGTGCCTCGTAATCCTGATGAGGGTCTGCTTGTGCCTTTCTCGCTCGAGTGCTCTTCGGCTGGTGCTAAGACGGTGGAGTTTTATATAGACGGTTCTCTTGCCGACCAGATCGTCACGACTGATACTAAGATTGACTCGTCTGCTTCCCTTGCCATGCCTGTGTCGGGCAAGCACCATCTGCAAATTAGGGCATTCGTGGAAGCTGGCGATGGCAATTTCTATTCGCAGACGTTGTATCGTGAGTTTGTGGTGACGGGGGAGAAGGGCATTGTCATTTCCCTCGCGCTCGACCTTGCTTCTGGCACGCTTATCTCGGCCGACAAGAAGAATCTTGTGCTGAAGGCTGAGCAGTATGTGCAGTCCAACATTAAGTGGGGTTTCTACAATTCCAATGGCAAGTCGGCTACGGTGAAGTGGTCGCTTGGTGGGGAGAACCTTCGCTTCACGGAGGCTAACGTGACGGATGCGGAGGCGAATGCGGAGGCGTATCTGCTTACGTTCGTGCCTACTAATGTGGGTACGCTTGAACTGAAGGCGGAGGTGGGCGATTCCGTCACGTCCTATTCGCTTATTGTCGATGTCAACGCTTCGGGCATTTCTGAGGCTACGCAGGGCCTGAAACTGAAGCTGCAAGCTGTGGGTCGTGCCAACAACGAGCCTGTTGATGAGAGGCGCAAGTGGGAGTTTGAGAAGATTCAGGCGGTGTTCCCCGACGATTTCGCATGGTCTGCACAGCAGGGATGGTACAATTACGAGGCTCTGGCTATTAGTGGCGGCAAACAGGTGTCTGTGCCGTTTGCGCCTTTTGCTAATGCTCCGCACACTTACGGCGCTTCGTTCGAGATTGAGTTTGAGACTTATGATGTCGATGATGAGGATGCGGTCGTTGTGTCGGTGTGGGGGCGCAATGCTGATGGCCATGAGTGCGGTGTCCGTATCACAGCGGAGGGTTGTGTCTTCCAGAATGCTAATGGCGAGCAGATGACTACTCGCTTCAAGCAGGGCGAGCGCATCAAACTGTGCTTTGTGGTCAATCGTGTCGAGTCGTCTACGTTCCCTCATCTCGCCATGATTTACAAGGATGGTGTGTATGAGCGTGCGCTCGACTATGGTTCGGGCGGCTCTTACACCAACAATGCGCATATCATCCTTGGCGATGCGTCGGGGAAGGCTGGCATCCGCATTTTCAACATCCGCGCTTACTACCAGGCTCTTAATGTCAATCAGGAGCTGTATAACGCATGGATTGATTCGGGCCAGATTGCGCAGAAGATTATTTCTAACGACATCTATGAGAATGGCATCGTGTCGGTCGAGAAGATGCAGGGTGTCATTCCTGTCATGCTTGTGGATGGCCTCGACTCGGCTTACAACAATATCGCTACGCTGGAGGGTGTGAAGGACAAGACTACGAAGATTAACGTGAATGTGTCTTTCTACAATCCTTTCGACATTACTAAGAATTTCACTATCAAGGGTGCTCGCATGAAGCTTCAGGGTACGTCTTCGCTTGGTTATCCTCGCAAGAACTTCAAGCTCTACTCTAAGAAGGATGCTGCTGTGATGTACGATTTTGAGGGGAAGGTGCTCAACAAGGGTCTTTATGCTTTCAAGGATGGGGGTGTGCCTGTGTCTACATGGACGCTGAAGGCCGATTTCATGGATTCATCCTGCACTCGCAATGCTTCGGTGGCGAGGATTTTTGGCGACATTGAGCCGAACCTCAACATCAAGGATGCTTCGGGCAATGATGCTATGAAGACGCCTCCGCAGCTTGCGGCGCAGAAATACGAGTCGAAGGCGGGTGTGAAATTTCCTTATGCGTTGCGCACTACGCCTGATGGAATGGCGATGGTGATGTTCCATAAGCTTCCGGGCGACAAGCAGTACACGTTCCTCGGACAGTACACTATGCTGAATGACAAGGGCAATGAGTATGTCTACGGCTTTCATTCCATCTATGTGCCTACTGCTCTGGCTACGGATGCGGAGCGGACGATGATTCTTGCCGACCCTATGTGCCAGGTCATTAGCAAATCGCAGAAGAAGGAGCTGCTGGATAATGGACATATTGAGCGTATCTTCGACAATGAGGACACGCATTGCTATGAGATTCTTGACAATATCAATGAGTTTGCCAACTTTTCCACGGTCGAGGGATGGGACACTCCAATCAATGTTGACGATTCCGACCTTCGCCATTGTGGTTGGGAGGCTGGTTTTGAGTCTCGCTATCCTGAGATTGATGATGACGATTTCACTAATGAGCAAGACCGTCTTGCGGAGGGTGTGAAGCAGGGTGCGCCTCTGAAGGCTTTCATCGAATGGATTATGTCTTGCTTCGTTGGGCGTGACGCGAAGGGCGTTTCTTTGTTCAGTCTCGACAAGTTTGAAGCGGAGATGGAAGACCATCTCGACCTTTACAAGTGCGCTGGCTATTATATGTTCCTCATCCGATGGGGTGCGGTGGACCAGGTTAAGAAGAACATGATGTGGACTACCTACGGTTCTCGCTCTAAGATTGCGGCTGGTGAGAGTGGCTATGACAATCTTATCTGGTTCCCTATCCGTTACGATAACGACTCTACGGCCGACACTCGTAACGATGGTTTGTTCTTCTACAATTACAAGTTCCTCCGTCAAGACCTTGACCCGTCTACGCAGGGTGCGTATTTCTATTCTGGCCACGATTCGCTTCTGTGGAATGCTCTTGAGCAGAGCGAGAGGTTCATGCAGATTGTCGTTCAGGTTGACATGGCGTTTTATGCGTCGGGTCTCACGTATGACACGGTTATTGATTATTACGACAACAAGGCTCGCAACATGTGGTGTGAGTCGATTTACAACGAGAACCAGTTCTACAAGTACATTGCTCCTTTGCTGCGTGCCGACACGTCCGACAAGGCCAACTATCTTGCGTTCCTCCATGGCGATGACAAGGCGCACCAGCATTGGTGGTTCCGCAACCGTTTCGACATGATTGACGCGAAATGGGGTAGTGGCGAGTTTTCCAATAAGTACATTCACGTCCTTTGTCCTGAAGCTCCTACGAAGAACAAAATTTATGTCACGGCTTCTAAGTCTACCAATTTCGGACTTGTGCGCAACAAGGTGGCTGTGGAGCAGGAGAATGGGGAGTTTACTATCCATTGCGATAAGGGCGAGCAGGTTGCGCTTATCGTCAAACTGAGCATTGATGCCGACAACTCTAAGCTGGCTATTGGCGACCCTCTTTATATCAACGGTGCTAACAACATTGCGGAGCTCGACCTTCATGAGTTTGCGCCTTACTTCTCTAAGTATCTCGAATTTGACAAGATTTATGATAAGGAACTTGGCTCTAACATGAAGAAGCTCATCCTTGGCATTAGCGATGAGGATTTGGCGAAGGGCATTGTCAATAATGGTGTCATTGACACTATCACGGGTCTTGATGTGATGTCTCGCTGTGAGTATCTTGACATGAAGGGTTTGACTAATGTGACGTCGTTCCCTTTCCTGAAGACTATGACGTCCTTGAAGACGCTGCTGCTGAAGGGCACGGGCATGGCTTCGTTCGAGTGTGCCGATGGTGCTTCGTTCGATTTCTTGCAGCTTCCGTCTGGCTTGCGCTCTGTGTCTCTGTCTCGTGTCAACTGGGCCATGCTCGACTATGTGCCGTCTTTCTCTCTGCGCTATGTCAATCTCGACTACATGACGGATGAGAAGAAGTTTCCTGCTGTGAAGCAGTTTGTGTTCGATTGGCTCGATTGTCTTGAGGCGAAGTATGGCATGGGTGCTAAATGGACTGACTTCACTCTGAAGCTTACGGGCATCGACTGGACGGGCGTTGAGTGGCATCGTCTGGAGCAACTCATGAACCTTGGCTCTTGTGTCTTGTCTGGTCATTCTTACATCATGTGCGCTACGGAATACACTTCTGCGCAGATGACGCTCTTGATGGCTGTGTTCGGCAACGACATCTTTACGGATGGCTCTGACCTTATCTTCGACTGCGACTCGGAGAATCTCGTTCTTGGCATCGAGGCTCTTAAAGGCACGGTGCTTTCGGCTGCGCCAGATGGTGCTATCATCATGTCGGAGACTGGCTCTGCGCAGGTCGTCACTACGGGTTTCCCTATTCGAGGGAATGATGTGGAGGGTCAGCTCCATTTCGGCTTCCAGGAGGCTTCTACCAAGGGTGTGAGCATCGGCTCCACTTCGGGCAAGATTTCTTCTACGGAAGAGGGCTATGCTGAGCACGACCTCACTATCTATGCTTTCAATGATGTCACCAACAAGCGTGGCTATCTCACTTTGCGTGTCAGACCGCTCACTTATCCGCAAGGGGTGGAGATTTTCCAGTGCTTCGATGTGGATGGGAATCTCATTGAACCTGACAACTTGGGCAACATCAACATCACGGCTACTGGCGTGTACGGGTTCTTTAGCCGTTTCATTCCGAGCGGCACTACTGGCTCTATGAAGTCATACACTTGGACGTATTCGGGCAAGGACTCTTCGCAGTCGGTTGAGAATGGGAGCGGCAACGGTTGGTTTGCCTTGCAGGTCAAGTCGGTGGAGCGTGAGGTGAATGAGACGCTTGTGTTTCATGCCAATTTCAACAATGCTGCGCAGGATCCTTCGGGCATTGGTGTCACGTCGGCTCCTGTGAAGATTGCTATGTTCACCATTGGCGACATTCTTGTCAACAACAACTTTGTCGGGGGCAACGAGGCTCTTTATGCGGTTATCGTGCCTAAGTATGTGCCTTCGCCTGTTGCGCCTAACCGTGTCAACTCGCTCGAGCTGAAGAGCATCATGGGGTCGTTCGTCGTTCCTGCTGACAGCGGCCTTGTCAACTTCCGCTCTACCTCCTACAACATTCTCGACCACATGAAGAATGTCACTTCGCTTTCGGCTGCTGGGTGCGCCACGTTGCAGGAGATTGAGGTGGGCAAGATGCCTATGCTTTACCACCTCAACCTTTCGGGATGCGTTCGGCTTGCTTCGGTTAGCGTGGCTAACAATGCGACTATCCAGAGCGTGGACGTGTCGGCCACTTCGCTCAATGTTGGCGGCACAACCGACAAGCCTTCGCTTGCGTCTCTGCATCTTGGCTCGCCTTCTGAATTAAAGATTATCAACTGTCCTAAAATGAACATTAACATAAATGACAACGATTGAAAGAAAAGTTTATGATGCCGATGGCTCTGAGGCGGTGCTTGGCGTGCCTTGTGCCTCGGTGTCTACCGATTGGGATGGGGAGGTCAATGCCTCGTCTCTCCATATTGACGATGCTTTCGGCATTGGGAGCATCGACATTTCCGACGACCATTCCACTGGCATCTACCGCATGCTTGCCGACATCATCAGCATTCAGGGGCAAGACCGCAAGCAGGGGGCTAAGCTCGCTGCGCCTGTGGTGTCGGGGAAGACTGATGCCGGGGGCAGTTCGCACGAGAGCGTGCTTTCTGCTGTTGATGCCAATGGGGTGAAGGTCGATGGCATTAGGGTGTCGGCTTTGTATTCGTCCGATGATGTGCGTCTGTCTTGTGTGCAGTCTTCGACAAGTTTCGGCATGCCTGTCTACAAGGTCATTCCTGCCGACAAGGCTGCTGCTCTTAATGCGCTGTTTGCTGACGCTTTGCCTGTGACCGATGGCGTGGAGGTGGATGCGCTGTCGGGCGTTGCAGGATATGATGTGTCTGAGAGGTCTCGCTGCTTTGTGGCCATCATGTGTTCGGAGAATCTTGCTGAGTCCATGGCGGTGGTGGCGTGTGTTGTCGAGGGCAAACGTGTCGCCGTCCCTGTGTGGGCCGAACCTCTGGCCGAGATGGGCATTAGCGTGGACAACATCAACAATGCTGTCGCTTTGGATGCTGCTGTGGCCGACATCATGAGTGGCAAAGCTCTTTACAGCGTGACGGATTTTCAAGTTGACTCTGCGCTGAAGTTCAGCAACGATTATGTCTATGAGATTTCATGCCAGATTGCCAAGGCTGACACTGGTTTGCTGCAAAGCGGAACGCGATGGGATCATCCGAACGAGTTCACGCTGTGGATTGTTAATGCCACGACTATGCGTTTGCGTGGGCGTGCCGTGCGCTCGCAGGATTTTACCGTCTCTGCCGGGCTGCATGTGTATTGTCTCGAGAAGAGCCAGTTCTTTATCGACGGTGTGGTGAAGGCTAACGGCACGGTGACAAGCAACACTACGCACAATGTTTATATTGGCTGCGACCCTGCTCTGAAAAAGGCTGGTTTCACAGGACCACTTGGAGTCTTCAAGGTTTTTGATGCTAAGGGGAATGTCTTGCAGTATATGTGTCCTGTTAAGACTGCCGCTAACGAGATTGGCATGTACGATTTTGTGTCGGGTCAGTTCATCAAGTCGCTGCTCACTACTTCTAAAGCTGAACTAATTAACATTTGATTTTTTATGAAACATGTGAATATAAATGCTTCGCAAGCGGAGCAAGTTACTTCCGAGATGCTCGACACGCTTGCTCTTCTGTGCGGCATGTCGCTCGATGAGACGTCCGACCTCGTGGGCTCGCTCATCTCTGAGTTCGGATTCCACGACACGAAGGCCAAGCTCATGGCTCGCTTCCCTCATCTCGCTTTGCAGATCGACACGCTGTGGGTGCGCTTTGCTGATGACGAGGTGCGCAAGGTGCTCGGCAAGAAAGTGAAGGGTGACGAGAACGCTAATTTCACAGTGAAGGAATTGGCGGAGGTGAAGAGTCTCAACGATTGGTTTGTTTCAAACACGAAGATTGAAACGTTCGAGGAATTGTCTTTAACAGGCATCACCACATGGGGCAGAACTGTGCGATTTGATGGTTGCGAAAACTTGAAGGCGATTGATGTCAGCAAATTGACGGGTACTGACTTTGGTGGATATACAGGCAAAACAAAGATAAAAGTATTCAACTTCACCAGCATGCGCAACCTGGTGTCAAGTATTTTCTATCCTATTGCAGGTGGTGACTATGTTCGTGCGGTTTTTCTGCCTGTGGTTGAAACCATCAGTCCTTATTCAGGAACATATGACAACGGAAGGTCTATTACTCTTATAAGCAACACTAAAGCTGTCTTAATAGTGGATTTAGGTGCGAAGGCGAAATTTGTCAGAGAATCAGTTAATTGGTTCAACAACTGTCCTAATGCCTACGGCATATACAGAGGTGTCGGCAACAACATCGCAAAAGGTGCTAACGAAAAAATATTTACTCCAATAAAAGATGAAGCAAATGGCTTCTTTACGATTGGAGGATCAAAATGGCAGGAAGTCATGCAGCAGCTTGCAGAAGAGGAAGGCAAGGCGTTTGACGATTATTCCCTTCGCTATATCGACTACGACATTTACGGTGTTGACTATGCAACGGACGAGCTGAACGGCCTGTCGCTGTCCATCCCCGATGAATATCTTGGCAGGGATGGCGAGACGTTCGTGTTCGACACCGCTCCGCTTGCCATCGGCTACGACCCTGAGCCTACTCGCAAGGAATGCTTCACGTTGTCAAAGTCAGGCTCGGATGGCGTTTCTGTAGCTGACACTGAGGCTCGATTCATAAAGATGCTCACGATGGATGCAACCAACGCTGGCTCTCTGCATGATGTCACATTCACAGCTGTGTCGGCACAGGTCGAGGGTGTGAAGGCGGTGAGGACGTTCAAGTGCGCTTATCCTCTCATCTCTGCTGTCAACCCGTCGTTCGGCAATCAGTTCGTCTCCGCTTCGTTTGAATCCAACACCGACAATGCGAGATACACGCAACTGGAGTTTTCATCCGAAGGCGGCGTTGGCGTGTCGGATAACGGATGGGTCTACGCCAATGCGCATGGCGAAGCTGCAAGCGGCACTGTGACGGTGAGAAGCAAGACCACTCCGTCTTCGGCAAGCAGCATCGAGGTGGCTGTCTCTGCCGACGCGGTGCAGCGGCAGTTTTTTGCCGATGCGGAGGTGGAGCGTGTCATTCTCAGCAAGAAGGTGGGCAACAAGGGCAATGTGATTAGCGAGGATGAATTTAGGGAACTGACGGACATCTCGTATTGGTTCAAGGGAAACACGGCCATCACCTCGTTCAACGAGCTTTGCAACATCAAGTCTGTGAAAATAAGAGAAGCGTTCAGGGGTTGCTCTGCACTCGAAACCGTGTGTTTTGATGGCATGACTATTGTCAATGAGATGAACGAAGCGTTCCGTCAATGCAAGGCGTTGAAGAGTGTGGATTTCTCAAAGGCGAAAATATCTAAACCTGGCATTAACTCCATGTACTGCATGTTTTATGATTGCTACGCATTGGAGAGAGTTAATTTCCGAGGAATGGAGGCCACCACCATTGATAACTTATGCGATACATTCACATGGTGTGTCGGCCTTAAATATGTTGACTTGGGCGATTTGGACACATCTAACTGTGGACCTAAGTATGCACTGGATCGCATCTTCAAGGAATGCCGAAAGATTGAGTCCCTAAAGCTCGGTGCTCCTTTCTTCAATTTCTACAAGAGGGTTGAAGCTTCCACCACCGTCTTCAAAGACCTCGACTCATGGGTCAACGATGATGAGATTGCCGATGTGCTGTCATGTCTTCCAGACCTCACTTCGCTCAACCTCTCTCGCACTCTGTATTTCTCTGCCAACACTTTCGCGCACATCACGCAGACACAAATCGAAGAGGCTCTCGCTAAGGGATGGACTATCACTAAATGACCTCTGTCCTTCCCCTTCTTTATTCCCCATCTTATCACCATCCTCATGTCATCGCCAAATGACATGAGGATTTTTTATACCCCTACGTTTACCCAAACTAAACCCTATGATTCCAAATCTTTCTTTAGGTATAGGCGAAACAGCTGTTCTGTATCGGCTACATCTGTAAGTCGCATTTTCCCGTCCTCTGCTCGAAGTTTCAAACCGTGACAATTTGTCACGGTTTCATTTCCCTCTTCTTTCAGTCGTTGCTTCAGTTTTCGCCAATATGCAGAGGGGGCTTTTACTTAACAGACAAAATTCAGAGAAGCCTTATCAAACT
>OQWI01000578.1_pt1 | contig 16694 bp, 14 predicted proteins | sample 1691551 | NCBI WGS metagenome assembly OQWI01 (sample SAMN03418259, study PRJEB22391) | human gut metagenome | biome: human-gut; feature: organic feature; material: feces | host: Homo sapiens | place: Tanzania | collected 2013-01
GCGCCGAGAATCTCACGCATCTCATCATGACAAGATTATGAAGACGGCACAGCCGAGCCGGGGATTCGTGGAACTGCAACGTTGCGGACTACTGCAGCTCATCATACCCGAGCTTGCGGCTCTCGACATTGTGGAGACAAGAAACGGAAGGGCGCACAAGAACAACTTCTACCACACGCTTGAGGTGGTGGACAACGTGGCGCGAAAGAGCGACAATCTGTGGCTCAGATGGGCTGCCCTGTTCCACGACATCGGCAAACCGAAGTCGAAACGATGGGAGCCTGTATGCGGATGGACGTTCCACAACCACAACTATCTGGGAGCTAAGATGATTCCAGGCATTTTCCGACGCATGAAGTTGCCTATGGATGCTAAGATGAAATATGTTGAGAAGCTGGTCGACCTGCACATGCGACCCATTGTGATTGCCGACGAGGTGGTGACCGACTCTGCCGTAAGACGACTCATGAACGATGCCGGCGACGACATCGACGACCTCATGACGCTGTGCGAGGCAGACATCACGTCGAAGAACGAGGTGAGAAAGAAACAGTTTCTTGAGAATTTCCGCATGGTGCGCGAAAAACTTACCGACCTTAAGGAGCGCGACTACAAGCGGCTGCTGCAGCCCGTTATCGACGGCAACGAGATTATGGAGATTTTCAACCTTAAACCGTGCCGTGAGGTTGGCACCCTGAAACAATATCTCAAGGATGCCGTGCTCGACAATAAGGTGGCGAATGAGCGCGAGCCGCTGATGCAGTTGCTGATGCAGAAGGCCGAGGAAATGGGGCTTATACAAAAGTAATGAATCGAATAATTGAAAATAGGAGGCTGAGCGATGAAATATGCTCGACCTCCTATTTTTTTCTGTTTTTCAATCTGCCACGTTTATTTTTCAGCCTTACTCATGTCGTTTCTCGACTTCGACTTTATCACAAGCCACACGCCGCCAAACACAAGAGCCACAGCCACAGCCTGTTTCCACGTGAACACGCACATGCCCATGGCAAGACTCACGCTTACTGCCACCACTGGCTGCATATAGTTGTAGATGCTCACCACCGTGGGGCGAAGCGTCTTCTGGGCTATCTGCATGAGGAGATAGGATATGTAGGTGGCAAAGAACACTACGAACGCCGTGCCCATCCAGGCTTCCTGGGTTACTGCGCCCCAATCGGTAGACGCCACATGGCCTATCATGAACGGAGTGAGCAGCACGGCTGCCCAGGTGAACATCCATTTGCTCACGGTGATGGGCGAATAGCGGCGGATATAGTTGCGGTAGAGGGCAAGATAGAGGGCGAAGGAGAATTGGGCGAAGATGCAGAGCAGGTCGCCACGCAGGTCGCCTACTCGCGAGTCGTGGGCTGCCGCGCTACTGAGTATCAATGTGGCGGTGCGGTGTTGTTTTGGCTCACGTCATTGTTTGTAAAGAAGGAACATGTTCCGTTCAAGGACATCTTGGCGTTCAGCGGAGCCGGACTCTTGGGTCTTGTGGGCAACCAATGCTGCTTCACCATCGGCCTTAGCATCACCACCCCCTCCAACGCCAGCATCGTCACCACCTCGTTGCCTATATTCGCCATGATACTCTCAGCCCTTATCCTCAAGGAGCCAATCACGGGCAAGAAAGCCTTGGGCGTGGGCGGCACGGAAATAAACGAGGTCGATGTTGTCGATGCCATTCTGCATGGCTATCTTGCCTATAGGCGACATCAACCCCCAAAATACACAAGCCATCAAGATGCACAGATGGGCTATTAGTGGTCGTTTGTTATCCATACTTTTTACCTATAATTTTGTATAATTGGCTGCAAAGTTATAAAAAATACGCCGCGCATGTGTACTACTTACGGATTTATTTCATAAATTTGTGGATGAAAAAAGTTCATGTGGATGAATCTTTAAATCAGAAAACCTAAAACTGCATTCGTTATGAAATACGCCGAATACATAAAACAAATTGAAATCGACTCTCTGTGGAGCGGACGACGCCACGTGGTGTGGAACCTCGACCGACAGGTGAACATACTTAGCGGCATAAACGGTGTGGGCAAGAGCACCATTCTTAATAAGGTGGTGAAGGGGCTGTCGGCTGGAGGTGAGTTTCCAAGCCACATGCTCAAGGGGGTGCGCATATCGGTGGAGCCTGAAGAGGCAAAATGGATAAGATACGACGTGATACGCTCGTTCGACCGTCCGTTGCTCAATCTTGACGCAGTGGGCAAACTGAACACTGCCCTATCCGACCTCACCACTGAGCTTGACATGCAGCTGTTCTTCCTGCAAAGAAAATATCTCGACTATCAGGTGAACATAGGCAACCGCATCATCAGTTGCCTGCAGAGCGGAGATGCCGACGCAGCCTTGCAAGCGCAGCAGATTTCTGCTCCAAAGAAGACGTTTCAGGACCTCATCGACAACCTGTTCTCGGAGACGGGCAAGAAGATTGTGCGCACGGAGAACGAAATCAGGTTCTCGCAAATTGGCGAGACGCTCACTCCCTACCAGCTGTCGAGCGGCGAGAAACAGATGCTTGTGATACTGCTCACGGTGCTTGTGGAGGACCAACGCCCCTATGTGCTGTTCATGGACGAGCCTGAGGTGAGCCTGCACATCGACTGGCAACAGCGGCTCATCGACCTCATCCTCACGCTTAACCCCAACGTGCAGATTATTCTTACCACCCACTCGCCTGCCGTGATTATGAACGGATGGGCAGACAGAGTGACCGAAGTGAGCGACATTACCGACCAAGTATAAATCCACTTTTTAAGAAAAGACTATGGGCAAACGACTTCGCGACAATATCACGTCGCAATACATCGAAGCGGCCAACCGTCTTAACTCAAGGAAGGCTCGCCACCGTATCGTGGCTTATGTGGAAAGCTACGACGACATTTTCTTCTGGCGTTCCATTCTCTCGCGGTTTGAGAACAAGGAGCGTTATTTCGAGGTGATGCTGCCGTCGCGCCTCGAGCACTTGGAGCGCGGCAAGAAGGCGGCAATAATGAGCCTCATCGCCGACGGAGCGGTGGGCAAGAACATGATTGCCTGCGTGGACGCCGACTACGACTACATGCAGCAGGGAGCCACAGCCACGTCGAAGACCATTCTCGAAAGCCCGTACATATTCCATACCTACGCCTACGCCATCGAAAACATGCAATGCTACGCTCCGTCGCTGCACGAGATTTGCGTGGCGGCTACGCTCAACGACAATGTGCGATTCGACTTCGAGGCTTTCCTCAGCGAATATTCCACAACGATATTCCCGCTGTTTGTATGGAATATATGGTCGTACCGCACAGCCACAACTCAGAAATTCTCAATCACCGACTTTCTCCATGCCATAGAGATGGGCAATATCTCGCCCGACTCTGCCGCCTCACAGCTTGCCACATTACGCCGAAGGGTGGCTCACCGAATTAATATTCTGCAACGCCAACATCCCGACGCAAAGGAAGGCTACATGAAGGTGAAGGAGGACATGAAGCGGCTGGGCGTGAAACCCGAAGAAACCTATATGTACATTCAGGGCCACCACCTCTTCGACAAGGTGGTAATGCCGCTGATGAAGAAGCTCTGCAACCAACTGATGAGGGAGAGGGAAAGGGAAATATCGCGCCAAAGTGTGCACTCAACCCAATACCATAATGAGTTGTCGTGCTACACTTCGAGCGTGGGCGATGTGGGCCTGATGCTCAGACGCAACACTGGATTCATCGCCTCGGATCAATACCGACGCATTGCCAACGACATTGGCGAACGCATCGACAAATGTATCTATAACGAAGAGAGATAGTCGGCCATTGCCTTTGAGTCGGCATCGGCATCGGTGAACACCTCAAGCAGCATCGGGCGGTCGGTGTCGCGCGTAAGCAGGCTCACTACGCCTATCTGCATCTCGTCCATATTCTTTGCCGACATATAGCCTATGTCGTTCTGGGTGCAGATGCCCTGGGCTGTGGTGTTGTGGGCTGCACCTACAAAGGTGTCGGCCACCGGACTTCCCTCCAATCCTGGCAACTGGCGGAAGATGCCACCTCCACGGTTGTTGAGGAGTATTATGCGCAGATTGCCGTTGATATTAGTGTTCCAAAGGGCGTTCTGGTCGTAGAAGAAGCTAAGGTCGCCTACAACGCAAACCGTAAGAGCTTCGGCAGCAAGCGAGAATCCGGCTGCTGTGGACAATGTGCCTTCGATGCCGTTCACTCCACGGTTGCACCATACATAATGCTGGGCGTAGATGCAGGCAAGGCGCACGGCAGAGCTGTTGGCGTAATGCACGCAGATGTCGATGTCAAGGTCGGCAAGCTGCTGCTCGAAATACTTCACCACAGCCATCTGCGAGTAGCTTGGCTCATAGCTTTCGGCGTGCTCGGTACAATGGTCGAGCAGACTCTTCCACTTGGCATAGAAGGCACGGCGCTCGGGCTCATGCTCCATCACAGCCTCGTTGTCGGCGTAGTCCTCGGGATATTCGTAGAGGTTGCACAGCGAGGCAAGGAGCGTGTCGATGTCCTCCATTGGTGTTTCCAATATATTCTCAAGGGTCATGGTGGGGTCGTGAAGGTCGAGAGCGTCAGGAGCAATAAGACAGGCTGGCGCCTTCGACTCGCGCAACCAGCGGCGCGTTGACTTGCTTACTATCGTGTCGCCTACATATATTATATATGTGGGGAAGAAAGAAGAGGTGTCGAGGTTGGAGGTGGAAATGCGTCTCACCACCTCGTCGAAGTGCACTGTCTCGTAGGAAGAGCTGGCAAGAGGCTCGACAAACACCACATAATGCTGCGAGAGCGACTGCAGGGTGGCTGTGGAAATGACGTTCTTTGCCATCTGACCAATGACGATGAGCGGACGGTCGGCATTCAATACCGTCTCCATAAACTCACTCTGCTCGTCGACTATCTTCACTTGCTCCATAAGGCGGAAGCGGCTGACTTTGGGCAGCTCTTCTACGTCAAAAGTGAAGAGTGGCTCGGATATTGGCACATTAATATGCACAGGAGCTGGCTGACGGAAGCAGGAGGCATGCAGAGCCTCATTCACAAGCCGGCGGCAAAGCCAACGCTCTTCGTCAAGACTTTTGTCGGCTTCAGCCGAAGAAGAATGTGGTTCGGGCAAGGATACTGCCTTGCGCACGAAGCGTCCCAAAGCGTCGGGTTGTGGAAGAGTCTGTCCGTCGAGCTGTCCTATCCACTGAACAGGGCGGTCGGCAGAAACCACAACAAGCGGAATATGCTGATAGTAAGCCTCAGCCACAGCAGGAGCAAGATTAAGAAGGGCTGTGCCCGACGTTACGCACACTACCGTAGGACGACCCGTGGCCTGTGCCAAGCCTAAGGCATAGAAACCTGCCGAACGCTCGTCGGTGACTGGATGGCAACGTATCGACCCACACTGGCTCAGATTGTGAACAATGGGAGCGTTGCGGCTGCCTGGGCACACGACTGCGTCGCTTACGCCATATTCCATCAGAAGTGACGTGAGGATATTTATATTTTCTTTATTCGAGAACATTTTTCTTTTTTGTTTTACAGATATGTTTCTTTTTATACAGATATATATAATTGTTTTACTAATTATATTTCTATTTTACAAATGTCTTTCGCATAGTGTTCATTTTTGCCTCAGTCTCGTCCCACTCCGACTGGCATGTGCTGTCCTTCAGGAGTCCGCCTCCGGCATATAGAGTGTAGACATTGCCTACATTCAACTTCATGCAACGCAGAGTGACGAAGAGATTTGTGCAGCCGTCGGGGTCGAGCATTCCCGAGAAACCGCTATAATAACTTCGCGGAGCCGACTCATTGGCAACAATAAAGTCGCGTGTGGCAGCTTTAGGAATGCCACATACAGCTGGCGTGGGATGAAGAGCATTGAGCAGGTCGCCTATGTGCGAAGTGTCGGCAAGGTTGAAGCGTATGTCTGAACGCAGATGCACAAGATCGCCGGCACGGGTAGTATAGGGGCCCTCAACGGAGAAGTCGGAAGTGTAGTGCTCTATACACTCGGTGATGTAGGTCTCAACATAACGTTGCTCCTGTATGTTCTTTGTGCTCCACGGCATGTTGTCGTCCTTGCTTTTGGTGCCAGCAAGCGCCATGGTCGTCATGTTGCCTCGCTCGCCGCTTACAAGAATCTCGGGAGTGGCTATGAGCCATGTGCCGCTGCGCTCGGTTGAGAACAGGGCTATAAACATGCGCGGATACTTGCGGCAAGCACGCACGAAGAGCGACAAAGCTGGTATTTGCTCCGTGGCCCTAAGATGGGCACTACGCGCAAGCACTATCTTCGAGAATGTGCCATCGCGCAACTGGGCGTGATAGTTCTCGAAGTCAACTGCATAGCGGCTACGCTCTGCCTCGTAGTCGGCATCCACAAGCCGCGACTCCAACGAACAGTCATCAGCAATGTCTACTGGCTCCCATTCTGCTTGCAGCAACAATATAGGGCAGTCGGCCGACGGGACAAACGGGGCTATCACAAAACCGCGCCGCCCGTTGAGTTCGGCGAGCGACGCTATTTCTTCAGGTTCTGCGGTTATGCGGTTGCGGTAGACCTGCGTTGTGTGCGGTAGACGGAAATAAACAAAACTCATAAGTTCCCCTCTCTCTCCCCTTTTTTATTTAGGATTGTGCATTACAAAGTTGGTAATCTCAACCGACGAAATAAGCTCGCCTTTCTCGTTGTTTATCTCCACATGCCACTGGTGCAGGGTCTTTCCCTTGTGCAGTATGCGGGCTGTAGCCGTAACGGTGTCGCCCTCAAGCACAGCCTTCACATGGCTTCCGCTCACATTTATGCCCACACATATCTTGTCGGGACAGAGCGTCATAGAGCCTACTCCTGCAAGATTCTCGGCAAGCGCAAGCGTTGCACCGCCACTCAAGAATCCGAACACCTGGCGGTTGCGCTCGTCTACCTTCATTCGAGCCTGGCAAGTGTCGGGATCATCTGTCGACAAAAACTCCATGCCGAGAGTCTTTGAAAGCCCGTCCTGCTTCAGTCTCAACTCTTTTACTCTTTCTATATCCATATTTTTATCTGTCTATTTTTTTTACGTTTATCTATAAGTTCCTTCATCAGTTAAACTCATAGTACAATCCCTTCTTTTTCTACATTCTTATAAAATGGCGTTATTGTAAGTAGGAAGGTTACGTTGTCATTTTATCCTTCCCTCAAGAAGTCCATAGCCTCCTCTATTTCCTCTTTTGTTGCTGTCTGGTTGATGCGTATGTCGCCAATGCCGCCAAGCAGAGTGAAATTGATAGTGCCAGCCGTGTTCTTCTTGTCGTGACGCATAAGCTCAAGAAGTTCAGGATAGTCGTCGCATGTGAATGGGAAGCGTCCGTAGTTGTCGATGATGAACCGCACGGTTTGACGCATTTTGTCGGTAGGGAATCCTGCCTTGCAAGCACTCATATACAACTCGCACACTAAACCATAAGCCACAGCATAGCCGTGAAGAACAGCACGGTCATGCTTCATTGCAAACGACTCGAAGGCGTGACCAATGGTATGACCAAGGTTCAGAGCCTTGCGGATGCCATGCTCATGAGGGTCTTCCTCGACAACACGCTCCTTCACCTTTATCGACTCTGCCACCATGCGCTGCAACTGTGCGAGGTTGGGCTGGTCTAGGTCGAAGCCTACAAGCTCTGCCCAATGGTTCTCGTTGGATATGAGTCCGTGCTTAAGCATTTCGGCGTAGCCAGAGCAGATGTTCTCGTGGTCGAGCGTATCGAGGAACGAGGTGTTGATTATCACGAAACGGCTGTCCGAGAAAACGCCTATCTCGTTCTTTAGTCCACAGAAGTTAATGCCCGTCTTTCCTCCAACCGAAGCGTCGACCATGGCAAGCAATGTTGTGGGAACGTTTATGAAGTCGATTCCACGCTTGAATGTGGAGGCTGCAAATCCTCCAAGGTCGGTGACCATGCCGCCTCCGAGATTTATCATAAGCGAGTGGCGTGTGGCTCCTCCCTGGCTCAGGGCTGTCCACACTTCGGCAAGAGTATCAAGGGTCTTGTGTGTGTCGGTGGGGCGTATCACTATCGACTGAGCACCTTTCAGGCACAGGAAGTTCTGCATCTTAGGCATACATTTCTCGTGGGTGGTCTCGTCGGTAAGGATGAATATGCGGTCGTGCTCACATTCTGAAATGGCGTTCACGAGGTCGCGCTCCAGGTTTTCTGATATTATAACTTTCTGTTTCATAATGACTCTTTTCTTTTAAAGGTTCATATATGCAAATGTAGTTATTTTTTTAGAGAAACCGAAATCTTTGACACAAAATAAAAAGCCGCAGCAATCATTATTGACAGATTGCTGCGGCTTTATTATTTCAATTCTTTAAATTTGCAGATTTTTCAAATTCCGAAACATGCTGATATTACTGCATGTCGTAAACCACCTGCATGAGCTTCTTGCCCAAAGCGTCGGCCTCCTCCATAGTGGCAGCCTCGCTGTAGACACGGATAATCGGCTCGGTGTTTGACTTGCGCAAGTGAACCCACTTGTCGGGGAAGTCAATCTTAACGCCGTCGATATCGGTAATCTTCTCGCTTGCGAACATATCCTTCACCTTGGCAAGGATAGCGTCGATGTCGGTAGAAGGTGTGAGGTCGATACGGTTCTTGGCTATCTGATAGCTTGGGAATGTGGCGCGAAGCTCGCTTGCTGTGCACTTCTTGTGAGCAAGTGAAGAGAGGAAGAGGGCGATACCTACGAGGGCGTCGCGTCCATAGTGGCTCTCAGGATAGATAACTCCACCGTTACCCTCGCCGCCAATAACGGCACCAACGGCCTTCATCTTGGTAGTTACGTTCACCTCGCCTACTGCCGCAGCCTCGTACTTGCCGCCGTGCTTCTCTGTCACGTCGCGAAGGGCGCGTGTAGAAGAGAGGTTGCTCACGGTGTTGCCCGGAGTGTGAGAGAGCACATAGTCGGCTACGCTAACGAGAGTGTACTCCTCGCCGAACATCTTTCCGTTCTCGCAGATGAATGCAAGACGGTCAACGTCTGGATCGACAACGATACCAAGATCGTACTTGCCGCTCTTCATCTCGTCCATGATGCCCTGGAGGTTCTTTTCCAATGGCTCTGGGTTGTGGGCGAAGTCGCCGTTGGCTGTGCTGTTGAGGATGGTGAACTCCACGCCGAGAGCCTTGAGAAGGTCGGGCAGGATGATGCCACCTACGCTGTTGATAGCGTCTACACACACCTTGAAGTGGGCGTTGCGGATAGCCTCAACATCAGCGAGCTTAAGGTCGAGCACGCTCTGGATGTGGCGCGCGTTCATAGAATCGTCGCGTGTATAGTGACCGAGATTGTCAACATCAGCATAGTCGAAGTCTTCCTTCTCGGCAATTTCAAGCACCTCGTTGCCATTCTCCTTTGTAAGGAACTCGCCCTCAGCGTTGAGCAACTTAAGAGCGTTCCACTGGCGTGGGTTGTGGCTTGCGGTGATGATGATGCCTCCAAGGGCACCAGTCCAGCGTACAGCAAGCTCGGTTGTAGGTGTAGTAGCGAGGTCGATGTCGATTACGTCGAGTCCCATGCCCATGAGTGTGCCGTTCACTGCTTCCGGTATTGCTCTGTAAACTCATTTCGGAGCAGAAGATTCCGGATGGTTATACCGCGATAATGGATGATGTCAATGAGGATGGCGTTATCATCCTGTTACATAAGTAGTTGGAATTGGTTTCGATATGTCTGTCATCACAATACTCTGCATGCTTGTCATTGTCCTTTCCATAACAGTCTTTATGGTCTGGGCTTCTGCCAGCATACGCTCAGGAGTATATGTGCGGGCATTCTGCCGTGAGAAAACCGACCGGAAAGTGGTTTACCTGACTTTCGATGACGGGCCGCATCCGCCTGAAACTGAACGTGTTCTGGATGTCCTCCGTGAACGTGGCGCCAGAGCGACTTTCTTCTTGATCGGCTCCAAAGTCTCTGGTAATGAGGCGGTTCTGCGTCGCATGCTTGAAGAAGGACATGCGCTCGGGCTGCACACTTACAGCCATGCCGGCACTTTTCCGTTGTTGTCTTTCGATAAAATGCTGGCCGATGTCAATGAAGGGAAACGTGCAGTGGAAAGTGTCGCCGGCAAGAAGATTTCATTGTTCCGTCCTCCTTTCGGCGTGACGAATCCAACTATCGCTAAAGTGGTCCGGACTCTCGGTCTGCAAACTGTCGGCTGGGATGTAAGAAGCTTTGACACAATGTTTTGCAAGTCGTCAGAGCATTCTTGCAAGCAGTCTGGATATTCTTGTAAGCAGTCTGGACATTCTTGCAAGCAGTCTGGACATTCTTGCAAGCAGTCAGAACATTCTTGTAAGCAGTCTGGACACGACTGGTATCTCCCTGTTGTAGAACGGATTATGAAACAAGTACGCCCCGGCTCGGTCATCCTCCTCCACGACAGACTAGATGGAGCAAGCGATCTCCTCTCCCTCCTCCTGGACAGCCTGGCCGCCTCTGGCTATGACTTCACCTGCGCTTTACCTAATACTCTGATTTCCTCTTCGGATTCATCGGAAACCAACCTTTCCTGACTCTCTCCCTCTGTTCGAAAATCTCCAATATGCTCCACAGGCAAGAGCACCCCACGACTCCAAGAATGGGGCTTGCTACGCTGTTCTCTACCAGAAGGCTTGCCACGATGAAGGCCAGGCCTGCAAGTGCGAATGCCCACCAGCATTTAGTGCCGAAATAATACTCGCTCTTGATTACGAGTGGGTGAAAAAGTCCAATTACCAAAAATGTGATAACTGCTATGATTAAACCAGAGTAGTTCATTTGTCGTGTTCTGTCTGTTTGTCTGTTTGTCTGTTTGACTGTTTGTCTGACTATCTACCTGACCGTCCGTCGGCCTGTCTGTCGATCTGTCTGCCACCTGCCGCAGCATTCCATCCATATTGTCCGCAGTGGTTTGGAAATAATTTCCGCCGCAAATATACGCAATCCCGCGTGATTTGCCAATCAGTCGTGATGAAGGTTGCCCGTCACGTGTGCAAATCTGGCCTTTCTGTCCCCGTCGTTGGATTCATGTGTGCAGATCCGGCTCTTTTGCCCACGTCGTCTCTTTATTTCATTGTCACGGGTGCAGATTATGGGTTTCTGCCCCCGTCGTTCTTCATGGATGTTGTCCCGAACTGCGGCAAGGGCCCGCTCAGCTCAGGGTGCTTCGCAAGCGGAATTCCTCAGGGAAGGCATCTTCAGATGCCGGGCCGGAGTTGGCAGGCAGGGAAAGCTGTGTGGCGATGGAAAGCCCGCAGGCCCTGATATGCCCCCTTGAAAAGGGGATAAACAAGTCGTCATCAGACGACCGGCCGGGTCCGGGTATTTGCGACAGCAAATACGTGGAGGACGCAAAGGCCGCACGGAGTGTCAGGGTTTGGGACAGAGTCCCAATAAAATAAATAGGATGCGCTTCGGACCGAGTCGTAACGTGCATACCTGTCGTGAGGATATGTGACCACCACGTCCTCCACATCCAAAGATGCGAACTGGAATGTCCTGAAAGTGCAGGCGGTAGTGGACGAGGAAGCGGAAAGCGACACTACAGCCACTTCATTGCCCCCGATAGTCGTGAACAAGATCAATATGACAGGACGGCCGAAGATAGTCTATACTGACTGTGCCGACACCATTTATGCGGCGGTTCTCCTCAAGCAACTCAAGTTCAACGGCAAGCTGACCAATGTCTCGACATCAGCCAACCGGCTGGGCCTCAAGGTGGACAGCCTCTTCGTGTCCGGAAGATTGCCGGCCGATACATTGGCTATGGCCATGGATCATTTCCATATTCATGAGAAGGACAAGGTCATGAGCGTGGACGCTACCGCCAAGACATTCCTCGGAATGAGCGAATATGGCCGTGTGATGCTTCCGCTGTCAGTCAAAGGTGACATCAGCTTCCCTAAATCGGATGAGGCGGCCAAGGTCTCATGGCGTGACTTCGAGGTTTCCCTGGCTACGGTGAATGTCAAGGGAACGGGCGATGTGGCATACTATGGGGACAGCACCTATGTAAGGGCTGAGGCCTCCATCAATGACTGCCGCGTTTCGGAACTGATAGACTATTTCGGAAAGAATTTCTTCCCTGAAGCCGAGCGGCTCAAGACGGATGCGAAAGTCACGTTTACGGCGCTCTGCGACGGATATTGGAACCCGACAAGGAACACGTTGCCGGAGTTGATAGCTGAACTGGTGCTTCCGAAAGCCTCTGTTGATTATCCGGGAATTCCTTCCGGAACAGTAGCAGCGGACATCAATGCCGCCACGGACAATGTCGGGAAACTGGATGTCAGCATTGACAATGTCTGTCTGAATTTCGGCGGTCTCGATCTCGATGTTTCCGGAACGGTGTCCGACCTTGCGGGGGATGACCCGCTTATGGACATTGAGGGAATCGCTTATGCGTCGCTCGATGAGATGATGGCGTTCGTGCCTGATTCGTTGGGCTACAGCGTCTCCGGAGATTTGGACGGAGTGCTTACCGGTAAGATCAAAATGTCGCAGCTGAACATGTACAATTTCTACAAGGCACGGCTTGACGGCTATGTCAGAAGCAGGAATATTGTGGTGAAATCTCAGGCGGACACCCTGAACGCATGGATAGGCGGCCCTGAAATCGCCATCTCCACCATAAAGAACAAGGTGGACAGCAGTATCCCGAAAGGTACTGAGGTTCTGGCGCTTACGGCCAAGGTGGATTCGCTGTTCGCAACATACGGCAAGGATATTAAGGTGAATGTCACCGGGATCAATGCTGAGGCCCAGAATGCCGCACGGATAAATTCAGGCGAACTGGAAGGGGATAAGCACCCGCTGGTGGGAACGGTCTCCATGAAGAAGCTTCTGTTCAATGGTACGGATTCCCTGTTTGCAGGCATCCTTGGCTCGACTAATACTTTCAATTTCTCGCATAAAGTCAGAGGGGACAAGCTGGAGCCGAGATTGTCAGTGTCAAGTTCCAATTCGAGGATATTCGCACGTGAAGGCGTGAACAGATACGGTTTCAAGGATGCCAACTTCTCGGCATCAGCGGTGATGACTGCGTATGAAAGCAACCAGCGCAGACATCATTTCCTGGATTCGTTGCAGAGGGTTTATCCGGGAACGCCTCGCGATTCGCTGTTTGTCAAGATGATAAGGGCGAGGATGGCAGGACGTCCGGTGCCTGATTTCATCAAGGAGGCGGATTTCCGGAAGAAGGACATTGACATAACTCTCAATGAGACGATGGCCAAGTATCTGAAGGAGTGGAATCTGGCCGGAAGTCTCAATATCAGCAAGGGTATGGTGATCACTCCATATTTCCCGTTGAAGAACGTCATCGAGGATGTGAGGGGAACTGTTACCAATGATGCTGTCCATCTGGACAACTTCACATTCAGGCCGGGAGCGTCTGATATCTCGGCGAACGGTGTGCTGAGCGGTCTGCGCAGGGCATTGCTTGGACGGGGTCCGCTGAAACTGGACCTGAAGCTGACGTCGCAGAAGATTGATGCCAATGAACTGCTTACCGCATACACGGCCGGCACCAAGTTCACTCCGGAGTCCATTGCCAATGTCTCTTCTGAGGATGATGCCACATATCTGGCCAAGGTCTCACAGGCCCACGAAACGGTCCAGGACAGTGCCTATGCTCTCGTGGTGGTTCCGGCGAACCTGATAGCGAACATCTCGCTCCAGGCCAATGAGGTGAACTACTCGGATCTGAATGTGACCTGGCTTGCTGCGGACATGACGATGAAAGAGCGTTGTATCCAGCTGACCAATACATTGGCCACCTCCAATATGGGAGATATCTTCTTCGAAGGTTTCTATTCCACCAAGAGCAAGCAGGACATCAAGGCCGGTTTCGACCTGAATCTTTCCGACATCACGGCGGACAAGGTGGTCCAGCTGTTCCCGGCGGTGGATTCGATAATGCCTATGCTTACTTCGTTCAAGGGAATGCTCGACTGTGAAATGGCGGCTACCACGGACTTGGATACCAATATGAATTTCGTCACCAAGTCAATGAACGGAATCATGAAAATCAGCGGCAGGGATGTGGTCCTGGAAGAGAGCCCTGAGTTCAGGAAGCTCGCCAAACTGCTGATGTTCAAGAATAAGAAGATGGGCAAGGTGTCCGACATGTCAGTTAGCGGTCTTATCAGCGACAACAAGCTGGAGGTGTTCCCGTTTGTCCTTAAGATTGACCGTTATACATTGGCAATGAGCGGACTGCAGAACTTCGACCAGTCGTTCAAGTATCACGTTTCAGTGCTCAAGTCGCCGATTCCGTTCCGCTTCGGAATAAACATTTTCGGAAACTTCGACAACTGGAAGTACCGTATAGGCAAGGCCCAGTACAAGAATACCAAGGTGCCGGTATTCACTGCACAGATAGACACGCTGCAGATGAATCTTGTCAGCTCCATCCACAATATCTTTACGAAGGGTGTTGATCTGGCTGTCAAGCAGAATGTTCAGATGCGCAGTTCCATCGACTCGCAGAAAGTCGCCATGGGCTTCAACCCTGATGCCAAGCTGGATTCACTGGACGGTGGACACAGAAAGATGCTGGATTCGCTCCAGACGGCTTATGACACCCCTGTGGACTCTGCATTGAATGCGCGTATGGATTCACTTAGCCTGATTCCTGTAGTGCAGGAGGAGGAAGAGGTGTCCCAGAAGAAGCAGTTTGTCCAGGACAATGCGACCCGTGAGGACAGGAAGGCGGCCCGCCGCAAAAAACGTGAACAGAAACGTCAGGCTAAAAATAGTGAGGCGGCAGTCTTGCCGGCAGAGGACAATGAGGATGGACAGTAGCGATTATATAGAGGTAAAGGTCAGCATTGACCCTTTTTCTGAAGAGAATGCGGAGATTCTGGAAGCGATGCTTTCGGACCTGCCTTATGACTCTTTCGTGATAGGCGAAAGTGATGTGAAATGTTATATCCAGAAGCCGCAGTTCGACAGGTTCGCATTGAAGGCTGTGCTTTCCGGTCTGCCGTTCAAAACCTCGTTTGAGGCTGCTCCAGTGCCGTTCCATAACTGGAATGCGCAGTGGGAGAATGCTTTTCAGCCGATTGTCGTGGATGGCAAGGTAACCATAAAGCAGGCCGATGACAGGACTTCTCCGCGGACGAGGTACAATATCCGTCTCCGCCCTGAGATGGCGTTCGGCACCGGCCATCACGAAACCACCTATATGATGATGGAGACGATGCTGGAAGATGCCGGAGAAATCCGCGACAATGTGGTTATGGATATGGGCTGCGGCACTGCCCTGCTCGCGATTCTGGCTGCCAAGATGGGGGCTTCGAGAGTTTTCGGCATTGACATAGATGCTGTCGCTGCGCGCTCGGCTTATGACAATGCAAGGCTGAACCGCGTCGGACGCAAAGTGGAGACCTATTGCGGAGACGCTTCGCTTCTTCAGGCCGGAAAGTACAATGTGCTTCTTGCCAATATCCACCGCAACATTATCCTGATGGACTTACGTACTTATGTAAAGTCATTGAAACAGAACGGATTGCTACTGCTGAGCGGTTTCTATGAAGACGACGTTGAGGACATATTGAAGGAAACCGGAAAATACGGGCTGCGGCTCGAGGAGCATAAAACACGTGACGGATGGTCCTGCCTCAAGTTGAGGAAAGAGTCACCCGTCACAGTGTCTTCTATATTGTCGTAATTACTATTTGCCTGCGATGGATGAAAGGCCCGGCCAGTCGCTGATGTTGCAGCTGTTCTTGACTCCTTCCGGTGCCAGAGGGAAGAAATCGAATTCTCCTCCGATCATCCTCTCAATATCCGCAACCGGATAGATGTAGTCTGCAAGTGGCGGAAGCGAATTGAGTTTTTCTCCTGTGAAGCTCTGTGGGAACCAGAACCCAATCGCCATCACTTCATCTGCTGAGCACTCCCAGATAGGTTTGCCTGTTGAGCCGCTCTTCGTCCTCATGACGAGTTTGTATCTGGCGGTTGGCATAAGGCAATCCTTTGATTTGGAGCTGGTTTCTCCCCAGTTGCAGGCATCTTTCAGTACCCATGTGTCATCACCGTAATAGCATCCGACGACCACGTAAAGCGTGTCGCTGCATCTCCACTCGTTAGGCAGGATGTATTCCACCATTGACCAATGGGAGTCTGTTTCGGTCTCATTCAGATACCGTTCAGGAGCAATGTTGGTAGGATAGAAGGTCTGAGTGTTGAGGTCAAACAGTTTGCTGGAGTTTCCGCAGCCTCTTTCAGCCGAGCGCATCATGTGTCCTTTGCCGACTGTATTCTTTGAAGGCAGTGGTGACCAGTAATAATATTTGTCGCTTGGCTTTCCGCTTGTTGCGCTCCACGGCCAACTGTCCCAGTCGCTTGCGTATATGATCGACTGCTCGCTTTCGCTGAAAGACGGGTCAGGTCTCCACGGGTCAGGTCTTGGACGGGTGTAGCCGCCTTCCCAATAGATTTCATGACAAGGATAGGCTACCCACATAGGGTTGTGGCGACGGATGTCGTAGCAGGCTTCATAATTGCGGACGTCCTTTTGGGACCTGTAGGTTTTCCCTCTGTGGTCCACATATTTGTAGTCGGCATTGGCCTTGAGCGTGGCAGGTCTCTCGATATAATCCTTGCCAGGCGCCTCCGCTCCGTGTCCGAAATCGAATGTCTCAGAGGCGGTG
>OQWI01000580.1_pt1 | contig 16654 bp, 16 predicted proteins | sample 1691551 | NCBI WGS metagenome assembly OQWI01 (sample SAMN03418259, study PRJEB22391) | human gut metagenome | biome: human-gut; feature: organic feature; material: feces | host: Homo sapiens | place: Tanzania | collected 2013-01
TGAGCCTGTTGTGCAAGCTTCTGCCTGCCGCAGCGCGCGGAAAGATCGTAGGGAAGATATACGGGTAACCTGCGCACCGCTGTGCAAAGTACATCTTGACAAAGTGGCCGGAATATCGTATTATCTGTCCAGAAAAAGTCGCCACCGGGCGGCTTTTCACGGGGCAAGAAGTTAGTTGCAGCTAACATTCAGGTTCTCCGTCTTGAAACTGTGACAGAGATGCTCGCCCTGTACCGCCGTACCGCAACACAAAAATCAACAGGAGAAGATGATGAAAAGACTATTAAAAGCATTTTGGATCGTACTGGGCTTTCTTTGCATGGTTCTGGGCACTGTGGGGATCGTGCTTCCCATTCTGCCCACGGTCCCCTTCTATATGGCCACCCTGCTCTGCTTTGCAAAAAGCTCCCAAAGGCTGCACGATTGGTTCGTAGGTACGAACTTATATAAAAAGCATCTGGACAGCTTTGTTCAAAAAAAGCCATGACTGCCGGAACCAAATGCAAGATCATTGCAATGGTCACCGCTGTTATGGCTATCGGCTTTCTCTGCATGAAAAATGCGCCCATCGGCAGGGTCTGCATCGCCGTGGTATGGGTCTGCCATCTGCTGTACTTCGCCCTGCGGGTCAAGACCATAAAGCCCGCAGAGCAGGAACCGGAGAACGCAGAGTAGATCGCGCTCCGCAAATCTGCTATATGTATACAGGAATACCGCCGAGGACACCTCACAAATGGGAAGCTTCCTCGGCGGTATTCTATTCGTGTTTTGCGGCAAGCTTTTCCCTTATACGCCAAACACCGTTTTTGTCAGTCGGATGCCTGCCGCCGTTTTCATGGTATGTTCCATAAAAGATTGGATCGCCTGCTGGCTGTACCCGCTTTCAGACGCATTGACGATATAATCCGCTTCGATCAAAATCTGGTAGTCAATGCCATCGATCTGCTCCGGGCTGTGGTGATGCCCCACCAGATAAGCCACCCGGTCGATCTGCGCGGCTGTCATGCCGGTATCCGCCAGAAACTTCCGCACCAGCGGGTCACCTTCCTGCTCTTGATAGCTGCCGTTGGTGTTGCCGTATTTCTTGCGGCAGAGCGGGCAGGCGATATCGTGGGTGATGGCCGCCACTTCCAGAATAAACTGGGTCTCTGCGTCCAGCCCTTCCAGCTCCCCGATGGTCTTGGCATAGGTCCACACGCAGCTCAGGTGTGTGATATCGTGAATATTTCCCTCGGAAAAGGCGATCATTTTTTCCATGATCTGTGCGATCGTCATCATCTGGTTTTCCTCCCTGCAAAGATTCATGTGTTCATTGGCCTTGTCCAGAAGCGCCATGCACTTGAGGTTTTTCTCGCCAACCTCCCTCACGACAGGCAGCAGCTCCTCCATGCCCCAGTCCTCGCCAATGACGAAGAGCGCCTTACCGAAAAAGCGGTTCACTTCATCATCGGTATACCCTAAGACCATGGCGTGCTGTGCATAAATGGCCATGCCGCGCACGCCGAAGAGAATGAGGGATTTCAGGCTTCGGATGTCCTCCCCGGCGTTCCAGAGCCCCTTCATATCGTAGTCGCTGGTGCGTCCGCAGGGGGCTGCGCAGCTCGCGCAGTCGGGTGCCAGCCGCGTTTTTTCAGCACGCACCCGGCCGATCATCTCCCGGATGGTCTCTTCGTTGAAGTTCGCATTGGTGGCCGTGGTAAAAAGTCCCTCGATCATCAGCCGCCAGGTCTCCGGCGTTGTCTGCATACCGCCGTCCGTTGCTCTGGACAGCCCAACCAGCGCGCCGGTCAGCTCGTCCTGAAGCTGTGCAACCTCGGCAGTCCTGCCGCATCCCCCTGCTTTTCCGATGCAGGCTGCCGTCTGCTCGCGCTGAAAGCCAAACATTTCATGCTCCATCCTGAGGTTCTCTCTTTCGTTCAGTCCAGAATTTTTCCGTCAATGGAGATGGTGACCACCTGCCACGGAATAAACTTTCCGCTGGTCTGCAGTGCCTTTTTTGCCGCCATCTCCAAACCGCCGCAGCAGGGCACCTCCATGCGGAGGATGGTCACGCTCTGGATATCATTATTGCGCAGGATCTCGGTAAGCTTTTCGCTGTAATCCACCGCATCCAGCTTCGGGCAGCCGATAAGGGTCACCTTACCGCGCATAAACTCCTGATGGAAATTGGCGTAGGCGTATGCCGTGCAGTCCGCCGCGATCAGAAGCTTTGCGCCCGCAAAGTAGGGCGCATGGATGGGTGCCAGCTTGATCTGCACCGGCCAGTTGCGCAGGCGGGAGACCGGCTGCACAGGAGCAGAAGCTGCGCTTTCGGCGGCCTCCGGCTGTTCCAGCATCCGCATCCGGGAGCCGGGGCAGCCGCCCTCGTGGAGATGCTTCATCTTCTCCTGCAGCTCTTTTTTCTTTTTGTTCTCCTGCACCGCTGCCTCGTCGTAAGCGGGAGCTTCCCGCTCCTCAAAGGTGATAGCACCGGTAGGGCAGCCCGGCAGGCAGTCGCCAAAGCCATCGCAGAAATTTTCCCGCACCAGCTTTGCCTTGCCGTTGATGATGTCGATGGCTCCCTCGTGGCAGGCGGTTGCGCATAAGCCGCAGCCGTTGCATTTTTCTTCGTCAATATGGATGATCTTCCGAATCATATCTATACTCTCCTGTTGTGGGTGTTTTTTGCATTTGCAGCCTTATTATAGTATACTAAAGGCAACTTGTATGTTTGAATTCCAACAAGGAGGGCTTTTATGCAAAAATATCTGCCTGTTCTGCGGAACTGCCCCTTTTTCACCGGGCTTACCGACGATGAGATCCTGTCCATCCTGCACTGTGTCAGTGCGGCGAAGATCACCCGCCCCCGGGGCTCCTATATCTTCCGTGCCGGGGATTCCACAGAGGTCATGGGGCTTATGCTGTCCGGCTCTACCCTTGTGATCCAGGAGGATCTTTGGGGACACCGCAACATCCTGTCCAAGTGCAATACCGGAGACTTTTTCGGGGAGCCTTACGCCGCCACCCCCGGTGCCATCCTGAACATCAGCGTGGTGGCAGAGGAGGATTGCGAGATCCTGCTGCTCAACGTCAAGCGGCTGCTCACCGCCTGCCCCACCGCCTGCGACCATCACCAGAAGCTCATCCGCAATCTGGTCAGCGTTCTGGCAAACAAAATATTGCTCTTTAACGATAAGATCACCCATGTCAGCAAGCGCACCACCCGGGAAAAGCTGCTGTCCTACCTGTCTGCCGAATCCATCCGGCAGTCGTCCCTTTCCTTTGATATTCCCTTTGACCGTCAGCAGCTGGCAGATTTTCTCTGCGTGGAACGCGCCGCCATGTCGGCAGAGCTTTCCAAGCTGCAAAAGGAAGGGCTGCTGGTCACCAAGCGGAATCATTTTGAGCTGTTGACCCACTGACAGCCTGGCACGCTGCCTGCGGCAAGCTTTGCACTTACACCTCGCCCGCAAACTTCATGCCCCAGCTCATGCGGGTGTCGTACATCAGGCATGTCAGGGCAAGGCTGTCCTGCGGGGTGTAGCGGTCGCTGCCGGTGCGTCCCTGCTTTACGCAGCGGCTTGCTTCCCGGATCTCATACTCAAAGCCGTTGATGTCCACCGGGCAGCGGATGACCTCCGGCTCTTTGCCCTCTACTTCCAGCGTCATGGTCTCGGCGTGCTGGAAATCCGGCAGAAAAATGCTGCCCTTGGTGCCAACAATGCGGGCGTTGCGTTCCAGTTCCTGCCCGATGGTCTGGACAGACTCCGCCTTGCAGCCGCCGGGGTAGGTCAACACAAGGCGGCTGTAATCGTCGGTGCCGTACTCGTTGATGTGCACCTCTTTGGTCTCCACCTTCTCCGGGTCCTGCCCGGTAAGGATGCGCAGAAAGCCCAGATTGTAGATGCCGATATCCAGCAGTGCACCGCCGCCAAGACCGGAATCAAACTTGCGGTCCTTCCGGGCACCGGAGGCCACAAAGCCGTACTGACAGGTGATCTGTTTCAGCTCCCCGATGGTGCCTGCCGCAAGGATCTGGCGCAGGCGGTCGTACAGCGGCAGCAGCCAGATCCAGAACGCCTCCATGAGAAAGAGGTGCTTTTCCTCCGCCAGACGATACAGCCCCCGTGCCTGTTCCGGGTCGATGGTAAAGGGCTTTTCGCACAGAACGTGCTTGCCCTGCTCCAGACAGAGTTTGCAGTTTTCGTAGTGCAGGGTGTTGGGGGTGGCGATATAGATAGCCTCCACCTCCGGGTCTGCGGCAAGGGCTTCGTAGGAGTCATAGCAGCGGGGGATGCCGTACTGCTGTGCAAACGCCTGTGCGCTTTCCAGATGCCGGGAGCCCACGGCAACAAGCTGCTCCCCTTCTGCGCCCATCTGTTCCACCGTAGACGCAAACTTTTTGGCAATGGTGCCGGTAGCTAAAATTCCCCACTTCATAAGTATACCTCCCATTTTATGGCTTTGGATTTACTGTGTTCAGTATATCATGCTTTTCCCCTGCGGAAAAGCTTCCGAAAAACAAAATGTCCCCGGAGGGCTTGTTACAGCTCTCCGGGGACACTTTATGTGCTATGCCTTGGCGCACACGACCGGCGTTTTACTTGATTGCAATCAGATCCGGGTTCTCGGGCTTCATCAACATCCGCAAACTGTATATCGCAAATATGCCGTTTTGACAGGCACTATTTTTGAAAATTGCGATAGTTTATGCACTCTGCGCAAAATCATATCCATGGTATAAATGCTGTTTTTATTTTTCTTTCATATAATCCATACAATTTCTCGCATTCCATGCATATCCATCCTGCTTCGCCTGTATATAGCGGATATTTTCGTTCCTTACCCTTACCATATTCTGTTTCATAATTTCCTACTAATTCCACAAGGTTATTGATATCCCTCATCTGCGCAGCAGCCATTCCTGTCATTGCCCACAAAAAGCCAGTTCTTTTCAGTTTCTGCCACTGAAACCTTTCCGTAAACTGCTCATATAATACCTTTTGCTTTTTCTTCTCTTTTACCGGAAATTCATAAATCAGCGGATAGATCTGAGCAACACCATCCGGATAAAACTCTGTCTGATGATACCGATCACTGTTTCCGATAATTCTCCACCTTTGATTCACATCATCCCAGAATATCTTTTCTATCTGTTTCTGCATCTTTTTACGCATTTCACGGATCGCCTGCGTATCTTCCAGTCCTGCAAGTTCCAATTCGTACAGGCCTTTCCATACTTCCAGATTATCCATCAGGTAGACTGTTGTGTTTTCTTCTGAGACCTGTGTAATTCCATCCTGCATCAGGCTTTGAATCTTTTTTAATGCAAGGCTGATCCCCTTTTTCCAGTGTTCCGGCAGGTCTGTACTTTCTGTCTTATCCAGATATTTTCCCATAAGAAAAAGATACATACCAAGATATCCGTCTTCGGAATCAGCCTTTTCTTTATAAATAAGTTTTCCACCTTCTTTCCTGTAGATCCCCATTTTTCCATCTGTTTCCAGCAAGATCCCAGTATGCCAGTCCAGATACCTGCCAACCGCTTTTTGCTCTGTTTCAGTCATGGGGCAATTCTTTGTTTCTGCCAGAAGCCCCAGTGCAGCCATACATGCAAAGTATGGATTAACATCTCCGGCTTTACTTCCATTCATATAGATCTCGCCATCAGGGCCCTGATTCTCAAGGATCCACTTTTTTTCTCTGGGCAGGACTGTTTCCAGCCATTCCTGCCGGACAGATATTTCTTTTCTCAGGTTCTGATAATAAGCAACCATAAATGCAATGCACACAGTTATGCAAAATATAATAAGTACCATCACGCTCTTTCGATGTTTCACTTTTCTTTTGCATTGGCTCTGTTTATGCTTATGCATCTATATCCTCCAGGATTTTTCTGATTTTGATGCTTGCAGTCCCATCACCATAAGGATTTCTGGCCTCACTCATGCTTCTGTAAGTCTCCGGCTCTGTAAGAAGCCGCCTGCATTCTCTGTAAATATCATCCATCTTCGTCCCTACAAGCTTTAAGGTTCCTGCTTCCACACCTTCCGGACGTTCTGTTGTATCCCGCATGACCAGTACCGGTTTTCCCAGTGCAGGAGCTTCTTCCTGGATTCCGCCACTGTCCGTCATGATCAGATAACTGGCTTTCATCAGGTTATGGAATTCTACCACATCCAGGGGCTCGATCAGGTGTATTCTCTCACATCCAGCAAATTCCTCATCTGCGATCTTCCTGACCTGCGGATTCAAATGTACAGGATAAATAACCTTCACATCTGTAAATTCCTCCACGATCCTGCGGATAGCCCGGAACATATCACGCATGGGTTCTCCCAGATTTTCCCTTCTGTGTGCTGTCACGGCGATCAGTCTGCTGCCCTTTGCCCATTCTGTTTCCGGATGATAAAAATCACTTCGTACCGTATAGTGCAAAGCATCAATTCCTGTATTTCCTGTAATAAAGATCCGCTCTGGGTCCTTACCCTCTTTCAGCAGTGCATCCGCTGCTTTCTGCGTGGGCGCAAAATGCAGGCTGGCAGTAAGTCCAATGGCCTGCCTGTTAAATTCTTCCGGATAGGGAGATTTCATATTATAAGTACGAAGTCCCGCTTCCACGTGTCCTACCGGAATCTGCTGGTAAAATGCAGCCAGAGACGCGGCAAATGCAGTAGACGTATCGCCATGGACCAGCACGATATCCGGATTTTCCTTTTTCAGGATCTCCCTCATTCCTGTAAGAATAGCCGTTGTCACATCCGTAAGATCCTGCCCTTTTTTCATGATCGCCATATCATAATCCGGGACCACTTTAAAAATATCGAGAACCTGCTTCAGCATTTCCCTGTGCTGTCCTGTGACACACACCAGCGTTTCCAGTTTTTCACTTTTTTTCAGTTCAAGAACAAGAGGGCACATTTTAATTGCCTCCGGTCTTGTTCCAAAAATCACCAGTGCTTTTTTCATTCTTGATTTCCTCCCAGTTCTTTATCCAGATACGCCAGTCTTTCGCGGATGGTATCTGTCAGCTGTTTCATCGCTTCTTCATAGCTTCTGATATTCCTCGATGTGCCCTCCTTAGTGGTTCCGGCTAACAGATTCTCTTTAAAAGAATATCCCCACACTTTAAAGTTTCTGTCCACAGCCTCTCCCAGTTCCTCCTGATAAGATGCTATTTTCTCAGCGATATGTTCATCAGACAGTGTGGTTTTTCGTAATTGCCTGTATCTTTCACTGACATGTTCTCTGAAAGTTTCATCCTGCCACAGCCTGTTAAACCATGAATTCTCCACAGTATGAAGAACATCCGTTTCTGTCCGGAACCACTGGTAATTATCAAAACCATTGTTAAAGTCCCATACAGCAAGCTGCAGCTTTCCTCCAAGTTCTTTGTATATGTACGTAGAAAGATTGCCTGCGTCATAATTCATGGCAAATTCATTGATAATAAAGTAATCCACCCAATTATCCATGTCTATATATGCCTGATATCCAATTCTTTTGTCGCTGAAATTTTCCCCATACAGAACCTGTTCAAATTCAGAAACATCCTTCTGGATATATGCTTTTTGTTTTTCCGTTATTTTATTTTTTGACGGATATCTTATATACAAAGCGTTATATGTATAGCCGTTAGTCTTTCCCCATGTGTCTATCTCTTCAGAGCCTGTATCAATTCTGTCTCTGTTTACAATATATGCAGTTTCTCCGGACAACAAACCAAATTCCGCCAGACGCAGTCTGCTTTCTCCGTTTGTAACAGGCTCCACTGCCAGATAAACGCCCTGATATTCTCCATCAACAAACAATTCCACAAACCGGGTGTCCGGAGCCCATCCATTTAATTCCCTTGCAAGATCATATACCAGTTTATTTCTGATCAGCGTCTTATCAAGATAAGGACCGTTTAACACCCATTCACTGTTTACTCCCATTCCTGCAAGAGACACTTCTTTTGCACTGTCTTTTTTATTTTTATAAAATTTAATGCGATACTGCTTTTTATCAAATTTGCTATAAGAAGAAGCGCCTCTGTATTTGATCGTAGCCCGGTATATGGAATTGGGAGTAGAAAAAACAGATCGTTCCTCTCCGTTTCCATCCAACAGCGCAATATTTCCCCAGATCGTATTCTCCTTCAGGACCTGCTGTCCCTTTGTATTCATATAGACTACCGGAAGTGTAGTAGAGAATTCTCCCAGATCATAGTATTCCAGACTTTCCTCGTCCGGTGCAGCCCACTCCTTCATTTCTTCGTTCGTGATAACAGTTCTCTTGGTTTCCTTTGACTTATTTTCTGACTTTACAACAAAATTTCCCACAACGGATAGTCCACAGAGAACGATTATCATCAGAATACATAAAAGGATACGGCTTATCCTTTTCATAGCGACACCTCTCAGTCAGGCAGCCTTTTTACTGCGAAAGCTCATCCTTCTGATCAACTACATTTACCCTTTTCACACCATCGATTTTGATCAGTTTCTCCGAAATATCCATCTGATTTTCTTTTGCAGCTTTATCCAGGATTCCCTCTCCGATAGAATAAACCAGTTCAAAGCTGTTTTCTGTAACATTTCTCATGGAAACATGTGCCTTTCCTGAAAAGAAGGTATCCACTGCGGCCTCTGTTTTATGTAAGCATTCAGGGTCTCCCTGAACAACCAGCAATTTATTGCAAGACGTAAAGCCTTTTTTGGTAACAATAAGAAAAAGGAGTAAAAAAGCAGAACCAATGGCAATAAGCGCATACTGAGATACACCACAGCCAATGCCTGCCGCGATTGCCCAGAAAATATAAGTAGCATCCCTTACATCCTTTACAGCAGTGCGGAATCTTATGATAGAAAGAGCACCGACCATACCAAGGGACAATGCAATATTATTACTGATAATGCTCATGATCATCGCTGTGATGATCGTGATCGATCCGATCGAAATATTAAATTTTCTGCTGTATGCAGGTCCTGCATACGAAATTTTATAAGTAAACATAATAAAAAAGGCAACGATCAGTGCGACCACATTATTCATTAAGATCACAGTCACACTCAGTGCTTCTGTATTTGTCAGATTCTCTACGATAAATTCTCTCATATTTTTCTCCAATCCCGGCATCCGGTTTCCCATCGGTCTCCGGTCTGCCGCATGTAAAACTTTCGGTCACATCATTCTGGCTCTGGAATATTTGCTGTGGCTGGTGGACAGTTCATCCGCTTTTTTCAATGTCTCAGCGATCATATCCGGCAAAAATCCTGTATATTTTACTTCCATCAGCACCTGTTCTGTACTGCCCAGCGCAACTGTTCCAACATCCTCGAACAGACCGTATGGATATAACGCTCCTCGGATATCCGTATCAAAAGTGATCCTTACATCACCTGCAGGATAAGCAAATGCCAGTCTCTGATAATCTATGATCGTCTTTGGACGGTAACACCCCTGTGTGATCCGCAAATACAATCTCATAGCCAGCTCTGTTTCATATTCCAGAAGAAATGAAGCATCTCCCTGTTCCATCCGAAGTGCGTGTTCACGGCTGACAGGTATGGAATATTTCACTCCGTCAAATCCGTTTTTGCATTTAAACTCCAGCTTTGCAGATAGATCATTCAAGGAATAAATTCTTAAACGGATCTTCCTTTTTTCATACATTCCATCCAGATTATCCCATAGATCCTGATCGTCTATGGAATCATAGTACTGAGATCTGATAAAATATCTGCCATTATCTCCATGGATATCTCTTTCCATAATGCCATCCAGCTTCTGTTGAAGAATCATGGCCTCTCTGCGGCTGATCAGATATTTGATTTCTTTGCGAAAAACCGTTTCCAAATCTTACGCCCCCTCTCTGATTTTCGTTCAAACAGAACTATCTGGAGCAGGAGTCCGCATACTGTCAGCAGAGCCACGTATCCGACTCCCGTCTCATGAAGAAGAAACATTCCTGCCACAACAGAAGAAAGGATCGCGCCCTCTAAAGGAAAAAAGCCCGCTGCAGCTGCAGCTCCTGCAGCGAAAATAACTGCAGCCCACCAGAACGGATAATACATCCATACAACTGCCGCAGCAGTCATGGCAGACAAGATCATGGAATCTGCTGTTTTCCAATTAAATGCCATATAACCCATCAGACAGCCAAGTATCGTAAATGCAGTTACGATCGCCCCCCATCCGGCCTTTCCACTCATAACAGTACATAATACGATCGTCACTCCCCAGAACATTATGAAGGAAACGATCAGACGGTACACCTTAGCTCCTGCAAAAACAAGCAGGATCCCAAGGAGCAGAAACAGGATGCTTACTGTATTTCCGCTTATAGAAAGGCTGTCTGTAATTCCTGTTTTTCCCATAAACAGGTCCATTCCCTTAAGGATCAGTTCCGACATCAGCCATTTCCTCCTTCCTTTAAAAGTGGATTCAATGCATTCATATAGGATTTGTTTCCTGTTTCAGCAACATCCTGTGCCCATATAATATATTCTATATCATATTTATCCAGTATTTCATCCAGATTCTGTATCAGATCTGCATCCTCATATATATTAGATACATAGACCTTTTCAAAGATTTCTGAAAGATAAGAGATCATCATCTTCCCTCTTGTATCTGCAACAAGAAGAAGATTTCCTTTTCCCTGTCCTTTTCCTCTTCCTTCCACTATACTATGCTTATAACCCGAACCAATGACTGCATAATTTCCGCTGCCATTAAACTGTATCGTTTGTCTTTTTTGTGTCTGTAGCTGTCCTTCTTCGTTTTCAAAGGTCAATTCTTCGCGATTGGGATTTGAACCATTGATGTAAATATAGAATGGTTCCTCTTCCACGTTTTCTATCTCTTTCTTTATTTCGTCTGTCGTATACTTTTGTAACGCTTCCAAAAGAAGGTTTCCCTTAAAATTCCCAAAAATATATTCACGGTAAGAATTCAGGTTTTCCTTATCATATCCAAGTTCGCCAAAAATCACCTGCGCCCCGTAAAATGCCCCGCGCATCGTCCAGCTATTTCCAGTTCTGAAATAAATATATTCATCCTGATGGTTCTCCAGCTCAGACAGCGGATCTAAAACCACTGAAGGATCTGAAAAAGAGGCTTCCAGTTTCTCTGTAAAATCGCTGTATTTTTCCTTTTCAGTTTCATATCCGCTTTCAAATGCTGCTCTTTGCGGTATCGGCATAATATAAGTAGCTTTTCCACTCTTTTCCTGTAATGCTTTCACAATATCTGCCGCGTATGAAATACGATCCTCAGAAATCCGATTTATATTAAAGATACGGTCTGTATAGATCACCTGATCCTGCGTTTCCAGAATTTTGGTTTTTGAAAGAGACTGGCCATTTTTTAAGCCATAATTATTATACAGATCTCTTCTTTCCGGAACATATACGCTTTCCTGCTGAACACTCTGCAATTTTTCCATTCCATTCTGGAGGATCAGAATTCCTGCAGACATCACGATCAAAACGAGCAAAACCAGAAACAGTTCTGCAGTTTTATACTTTTTCAACTGCATTCACCTCCCTGAACCTGATCCTTGCATTCGGACAGTTTTTCTCCAGTTCTGCAATACCCGGCTGATCTTTTATTTTTTCCGATACGGAAATCTGTTCAAGAGAAACACAATCTCTGAATGCACTGATTCCCACATATTCCACACTGTCCGGAAGGTATACCTCTTTCAGATTCCTGCACCCGCGGAAAGCATGATCACCTATTTTCTTTAACAGCGAGGTATCTGAAAATATCAGTTTATCAACAGACACACAGCCAGCAAATGCAGCGCCTTCGATCACAGTCAGAGAATCCGGAAGACTTATAAATTCCAGTGCATAACAGTTTTCAAAAGCGGATATCCCTACCGACTTCAGCGAAAGCTTTTCTATGCTTTCCCATACTTTCAGCGCATGACAGTCGGCAAATGCATAGTCCTCAATTACAGAAACGCTTTCCGGCAGATGCATTTTTTCAAGATTTCTGCATCCAAAAAACTGACTTTTCGGAATAACGGATGCCCCTTCAGGAATAACTGCTTCTTTTACATATATATCTCCTCGGAATCCCTGAAGATCAACATTTTCATATTCTGCCAGATCCCGGAAAGTAATCTTTTCTTCATGAACAGGTTCTCTTGGGAAACAATACTCTCCCAATACCTCTCTGTCCGATTTCAGGATTTCTCCACCGCCCTCTGAAACCACATATCCGTAAACATAATTACCGCCATAAAATGTTATCGTTCCGCGGGCAACAACGGAAGCGATCTTATCCGGCTGGCCTGCACTGGCACCTTCTTCAAATATAATGTTTCCCTGTGTAAAAATGTTTCCGAGCACTGTTGCATTTTTTTCCAGCAGGATATCATGCTCTGCAAAAATATTTCCAAGCACCGATGCATTTTCCATGATCCGCACAGCGCCATCACTGTGGATATCTCCCTGCAGGATAATGTCCTCTATCACCTTTATATCCCCACGGGAAATAATCGTATAAGGAACTGTCCCGCTTTCTGTAACCATATCATCATCTATGTAATGCCTGTTATATTCATGACTGTTCATTACCGGCATACGAAATATTCTGGGATCACGTTTCTCCATAAACCGGTCCGGTTCCTCCGGACGCTGTCCCAGACGGATCACCGGTGCATACAGACTATGGAAAACATTGTCAAAGCCTATTACAAGCTGCTCTCCGCTTGACACCCTTTCGCCCAGATCACATTCATCATAAACTGCAACCGCATGTTCTGCGTCCGCCCATCTGAGAAGCCGGATCTTATTTCCGAAAAGCAGTCTTTTTTTGCTGTATACAGCCCGGATGCGTATGTTTTCTCTCACAAACAACGCATCCTTTTCACTGTAGATCTCTTTTTGGAAATGCAGATCATTTTGCTGCGGACAAAAGACGGTATTTCGGGCAATGACCAGATCTTCAATATCAGGCTGCGCAAATTCCTGATATCCATCTGCTTCCAACACCTTTTCCTGTCTTGAAAGCATGATCATACCATTCTTCATTTCCGGAAGAGCTTTTTCCACCAGAGCAGAAAAGCTTTTTCCAAAATATCTGGCATCCTTCACATAATCCTGCCTTATTTTCAGGATCTGCCCTTTTTTCATCTTGAAATACAATCCTGCGACCAACAGAGGCATAGAGAACATACAGACAAAGACCAAGATCCATATTCTCATTTTTCGGCCTCCTTTTCCGTTTTCTGCACAGTAAAGCGCACAGTTTTATCCCATTTCACACCTCTTCCGGTAACAGTATCTACCACTGCATCCCAAAATCCCAGAGAGATATTCCACATATAGAAGAAGAAATTAAACATCATAAGCGGCAGAAGCAATGCCTCTCCGGGCAGTCCGTCTATGATCAGCGAGGTGCCTATCTCAAAAAATGGTGCAAAGTTTCCAAGGGAATTATAAATTCCCAAAAACAATATAACCCACCAGCCACTGAATATCTGCATTTCACCCAGGAAAAACAATGCAAGGGAAACTACCCAGCCCAACAGCAGAAATACCGGTACCGAATAGATAAAAAGCAGAAACAGGCCATCTATTTTCTGAAATAGTCCCATATAGGGCGTTGTGATCGTAGGGATCAGATAGCGGAACAATACCTCATTATGACCTCTTGACCAGCGTCTGATCTGTCTGCCTCTCACATTCCAGCTTTCCGGAGACTCTTCATAACATTCTGCCGAGTTCGCGTATACGACCTTCCATCCATTGGTAAAAAGCCGATATGTAAGTTCCGTATCTTCTGCCAGAACCTTTGGATTAAAGCCGCCTGTTTCTAACAGAAAATCTTTTCGGAATCCTCCCACTGTACCGCCATACTGCGGAATTGTTTTCAGGTTATATCGTGCCTGCTGATCTACCTGATATCCGCCGGACCGTTCCAGATTGATCAGTCTGGTCAGCATATTTGTGTTGGTATTGTACGGTATCACCCGCCCCATAACTGCGCCTACCTGCGGATCCTCAAATCCCAGCGCGATCTGTTTCAGCATGTTTCTGGCAGGTCTGTAATCCGCATCAAATACAATGATGATCTCCCCTTTTGCCAGCTTCATTGCATCATTCAGACCTACCGGCTTTCCTCTGTCCGGGCAATCTCTGTGAAGGGGGCGTATAAACTCATACTTTCTGTGATACTCATCCAGCATTTCCTTTGTACGGTCTGTAGAATTATCATTGATCGGAATAATTTCAAGTCTGTCCCTGTCATACTCACATTTCAGCAGAGAATCCAGAACGTTGGAAAGCACCTGCTCCTCATTATGCATAGGGATCAGTACGGTAATACTTTTCATCCGGTCTGTAAGAATATCATTGTAATAAAGACGCTGCCTGCCCAGAAGTCTTACAATTGTAAAATAAAAATGTCTGGCAGTGTACAGAAGCATCAGGATAATAACAAAAATAGTATAGCCTTTCATAATAGTTACGACCATTTCCATACCTCCCTTCCCTTTCTTGAATCGTAAACACCGATCATGCGGTCGACAAACACTGCATAGATCATAACCAGATACAAAAAGTCAAACATAGGACCTATCATAAAGTAGAAAAACGCCATATAGATCACAGAAAATCTGTACAGCAGCCAGATAAAGATCACATAGCGAACAGTTCCAAATACTATGGAATACAGCATTACTGCAAGAAGCGTTAAAAGCTTATAGAGCACGCCCCGGTCTCCTATAATTCCGGTGACCATAGCTGTCATGACAAAAAACATCACCCATATGCCAATTTCCTGAAGCATATATAAATTTGAATAAACGGTTAAAGTATACGGAAAATATTTTCCCCCAAATACAAACCACAGACTGTTTATCAGATGGATCGCACTGCACAGGATCAGATAAATGGCAAGAGGGCGGCCCTTCCATGGAAGTCCCGCCAGCAGAATGATCGCTGCAAGCGAAACTGCTGCATTTATAAGGCTTATCTGTATTCCCGGATATACGGTTCCTGCACTGAGATAGCTGATTTTTCCAAACAGAGGATACGTTTCTGAACGGATCCCAACATACATATGCGGTTCATATTTTTTTAAAACATCGGCACCTATCTTACAGATCATCCTGGTCAGATCATCGATCTGCGTCCACATAAGCAGAAAACCAAGCAGGATCAGTATGATAATATACAAAATACATTTCTTTTTATCTACCTCAATTCTTCGATAGGTTCTGGTGTAATCAATTACTTTCTTTTCTTTCATAGCCTTCTCCTTTTGTTCCGCTTCGCCATGCAGCTCATAACTGGGAACCCTCCAGATTTTTTACATTCCCTCCCCATAAATTACAGCACTGCAGCCTTTCTGCTTTTTGCTCTGATACATTGCCCTGTCGGCCTTTCTGTATAGCTGATCAAAAGAAACCTCTTCATATCCATTTTCTTCTACCTCCATGAGGTGTGTGGCTGTTAAGTCAGCCATGTGTGTAGCGATAATAAAAGGGCTGCAATCCATGGCGTTATTAAGAGTCCCCCACTCCTGTTGAGGAATTGTAAATCCCATATGCCATCTTATCGCCATAATTTCATCGCGGGACAAATCGATATACTGAGAAATCATAAATAATGATTTTTCTCCATGTCCAATTGGGAATTTGTCATCAATATCATATGACGGTACTGTCTCCCAAATGAATTCTCCCTGTCCATCCTTCTTTCTTTTCCATTTATCTGCTGCTGCTACTTTGTCTGGATCATAAGTTTTCTGGTTTTTAAATCCATCCACATAGAAGTTAACTTTACAGATATCGTGGAGAAGCGCTACAACAGCAACACTTTCACGGGTAATGTTATGGTCAATTGCGTACTGATTCCAAAGAGAACCAGGTGTAAGCATAAGCTCGCACAAAGCATCGTCTACATTTAATGAATGCCTGCAAAGACCACCAACTGTTGCCATGTGATTCCTTTTTGATGCTGGGGCTGTAAAGAAGTCTGTTTTTGTAAGCAGGTATGCTAACAGTTTGCCACCGCCTCTCGCTCCCGCACGTGGAAGTATGTACTTTTTAAATCTTCTGACATATTCTACTTTGTCTGTATTCATGTCTGCGTATTTCATATTAATGGTCTCCTTTCCTCAAGATTCTACTTCTTATATGTTAGAATCTATTTTTTTTAGCAAATATGCTTGAGATTGTGTTATTGATAATCTTTGTTCTTCCCTGTTTGTATATTTACAGTATATACTACTAGCCCTATATAGTCAAGTAGAAAAACTATTTATTGAGTTATAATTACAAAAAAAGTTATGATTGCAGCCAGTACAGAAAAAGAAAAAGCCGACGGTTATCCCGACAGCTGTTTTCTTTTTTTGTTTGTAATGTTTTTCTTAAACTCCGATAGGGTAAATTGCATCGCTGACCGTCATGAATTTTAATTCGTAATTCTCGCTCGTTAAGTATTTTCGATAGAAGTATTCCAGCTGTTCCTGATTCAGATAGCCTTTTCCCTGCTCATAAAATGCACAGGGATGCAGTGCCAGAATGTCGAAGTGCTTTGCTTCCGCTAGTTTCCTGATAAAAACTGCAGTTTTCTTCCCGACGCCACAGCTTTTTCCCGACATTCGGTAAAAATCATCTATATACAAAATACATTTAGCATCTTCGTTGTACAGCTTCCCGTACCTGAACTTC
>OQWI01000586.1_pt1 | contig 16561 bp, 19 predicted proteins | sample 1691551 | NCBI WGS metagenome assembly OQWI01 (sample SAMN03418259, study PRJEB22391) | human gut metagenome | biome: human-gut; feature: organic feature; material: feces | host: Homo sapiens | place: Tanzania | collected 2013-01
CTCCGACCTCTATATTAAAAGAATGGGCGAAATAGCTTCGTCGCTTTCAAGCTTTTGCAAAAGCGCGAGAAGCGAGTCGCGGTCAATTACGCCGAGCCTTTCTTTAAGAAGCTCTGTAACAAGGCTTTTTCTTTTTTTAAGGCAAATATCGTCATAGGCTATTCTGTAGCACTCCGTTGCGAGCCAATGACCGTTGCCCTTGTCGCCCGAAAGCCTGTCAAACCCGCCGACCTGAAGCATTTCGCCGCGGCTGTCAACCGAGTTGCAGCATGTTCCCGTGCCGCAGTTATAGCCGATGCCCGCGCCGCAAGCGCCCGCTTTGATTACGATAAAGCCGTCGTTATAGATTCTTGCGCCGCTTATGCCGCGCTTTTCAAGCTCGGCGCACACTGCGTCGTGCTGATAGGGGTGGTCTATACCCGCAAGCCCCATAAGAATTCCGTCAATATCCGAAAGCGTTTTGCCGTTTTCTTTTAAAAGGCTATTGATGCCGTCGGCAAGAATATCCGCCGCCTCGGAAAAAGAGCCTTCAAGGTTTTCGTGGTTTGAACCTTTGCCCTCAACAAGAGAGAGCATATTTTTGTTTTCGTCAAAAAGGGCGAACGCGGTTTTTGTGCCGCCGCCGTCAACTCCTATGTAATACTTCATAAATACTCCCGTAAAAAATTATTCGCAATCGTCGCCGGAGCCGAACGCGCAGACCTCTTCAAGGCAATATGTGCCTTTTCTGTAAGGCTCGCGGTCTATCCACATACCGTTTGTAAAGTCCGGCACGGGAACGGGCATACCGCCCATTGCGGCGGACTGCTCCGAAAGGCAGGTAATTGCCATCCACGAAGCGGTGTCATAAACGACAATAATAAAATGTGCAAACGGCGAAACAATAACGCTTACGCACGATGCCTGAATATAGTCGGGATAGCCAAGGGCATTCAGTTCAATATGCAATGCCGAGGGCGAAATCCAATAGTCTTTGGTTGTTGCTTGTGTCATGTATTATGTTGATTTTTCTATTGCGAATTTAATTAAAAACGTTGGCGTGATACGGACATACCTAAACACAAACGACCCCAAGAGCATGGTGTCTCTGGAGGTCGTAAGAAATATAGAGATGAAAACTAAAAGACTTATATCTTTGTGCTACCGCAGAAACTGAGTCGTGCTGTGAATGATACACTGTATATATCGTCCTTTGTATCATCGGCATATTTTATGGTCTCTTCCGACTCGATGGTACATGGCAGGAACTTGCCGTTAATCTTCAGCCATACGTGTTCGGACATTAGCAGTTCGTGAAGATACCAAGCGAGCCATGTTTCGTCCAACGGGTCGGTCATATAGTTCCAACCTTCCTTGTTGCCCTGCTTGCGTACTGCCGACCGAGAGAAGGAGTGCAAGGTTTCCTTGCGTGTCACGATGTAGTTTGTGGCTTTGATGTCTACTTCCTGTGCATAACTCTTGGGTATGCTGATGCTCTCAAGCACACCGAACGAGTTGATGAAGCGAAACTCCGTGCGACGTACTGCTTCGGATGCGGGTAGGGCGAAGAGCTGCTGTCCTCCTACGGTCTGTGCGCCTTCTGCCGTTATGTTGTAGGCTTTGGCTTCGGGAGCCTCCCATGTGGCGGTTGCCAGACTTACAGCCGGACTGTACGCATCGGCATAGACGAGCTGTTCGCCTACGCACACAAGCTGCGGGGTGGTGTTGGGTTTGCGAGTCAGTCGGCTTACCGACATATTGCCTTCGCTCATCAGGCGGTCATAGTCTGAAAATCCTCCGAAGATGGTCTGCTTTGTATTGTCTCCTGCCATATTGGATATAGGTTCCGACTTATGCAGTTCGCCATCTATCATATACTCGTCGTATGCAGACACATTGAACTTCACTACGGGCATTACGCCTGGTAGTGGCGAATACTCGTAAGAGTCACGGAAGGAACGCAATGCCGATGAAACGTCTATCTGCACAGCTTTGCCATTTTCTGTCAAGACAGGTTCGGTCATACGTATTGTCTCGATATTGCCGCCACTCACGCCACACTTCACATCGAACACCATTCGGTGAAATGAAGGCGAACCACTAAGCGTGAGCGGAGTAACGGCGAATGTTATAGGATTGCCGTTGAATATTGAACCGTCAACCAATAAAAGATTTGCTGCCATTGAATTTAGAATTTATAGAATTTAAAGAATTTATAGAAGTTAAAGCCATGTGTCTTACATTTATATTATATAGCGAAAACTTCAAGCTCTACTTCGCCTATTCCTTCCTTTGCTGATACGGTGGTATTAACTTTGTCAATCAAGCATTTTTTGCCGTCGATGTTCCACCACTCTTTCCAATGATTCTGAATATCGGCTATCTGAGCTACGGATGCGAGGCACTTAACGTAATACTTCTTGCGATGTAGAAGAAAATAGATGTAATCGACGAGGAACACGTCTACGTAGCCACGGTTCTTTACCGACGGAGTGTTCACCACAAGCGGAGCATCTGCCCATTCGGGCTGCACCCACGCACGTGGCTTCAGGGAGAAACGTTCCTCATTGTCTACACCGTTGTAATCATACTCATTGCCGTAGGGGTCGATGGAGTCGGTTGTAAGGGCATAGTCGCCAGCCTTTGTGCGCCACTTTGAGTTGCCGAATCCGTCATAGTTATATTCGTAGGATTCGTGAGTGGAATCCACACCACCACCACGCATAATAGCGATAGACAAGCCCCAGTCGTATGACTGAAGGGGAGAGTTGCCATCGTCGGTAGAAGACGGATCGTAGCTCTCACGCAGCGAGAGTTCTTCGGTGACGTAGAAATCAGCTACCATTGACGACATAGTGTTCTTGACGTACTGCTTGACAAACTCATGCTCCATATCCTCGTCAACGAGAGCTGCCATCTGAGTTTTGGCGTAAGAGCTATTTACTTCACCAAACTCGTAGCCATCATATTGCTTGCCAACTTCATTGGGCTGTTTAGGATTATCGGAAGCGCAAGTACTACCCGTGCTTGACGATAGAGCCATACGATAGTTGGCATCCACCATACCTACGGGAACAAAGCTTGACTTAAACTCCTGAATGAAGTCTTCGTTAAGAGTAGAACAATCGCCTATCTCCACACCCTTCATAGCAGCCACCTCAAACAAGCGAGGCTCCATATTGCTTGCATCAGTAAAATTCTTGTCAATCTTTACACGATACTTGTTGCCGGTCTGAAGGTCAACAAACACGTTCATCTGTCCGTTATAGACTTTATGAATGATGTCCTTGTAGGTAAGACTCGTTACGGTAGAGTTCTTAGGGTATTCGATATAGTCGTAGTCGGTATTGAAGTCCTTCACCTGGTTCTTCACGTTGTCGCGTTGCTCCTTAGCCTCGCTCTCGGCTGCATATCCGGCACGAACACCAGTTATCTTCTCCGTGATGGGGAGCATTTTGAGCACCTGGGCGTGGAAATCGCGAGGTGTAGGGTTCTGCTTACGGAATACGTCGCGAATGAGATAAGCCGTGACTTTTTTCTGCTCGTAGTCGTAATGAAACTTAATACCAAACTGTTGCTCAAGAGAATCAATAACGTCCGACACAGACTCGTCGGGAAAGTTCTTTTCGTTGGCATACATACGGAAGATGCTTGCGCTCATCTGAGCCGACTTGATGGTGCTCTTGCAGGTGATACTCGCCACATTATCCTTGCCTACCGTAACGGTTTCCCAATCATCAACAACGGTAACAACCTCTGTATCTTTGAATACACCTCCATTATAGAAAGGTCCATTGTGCGGTTTCTCCACAATCTTATACGTCACCTTACGATACTTCACCTCCTGTACATTCTTGTCCTTCGGATTGTCGAGTTTCAAGGTGCCGCCACAACCGCGAGAGTCGAGCCATTTGTTTACGTCTTCAAAAAGATTCTTTACGTCCTTCTCGCTATGGGCTTGCTTCTGAAAGAAACCCTCCTTCACATCACCTTCCTGCTTCAGTCCGGCTTTCACGGCTTCGTCTTCCTTTGTGTAGTACGACCGTGCGTAAAGAGGTTTTGTGTCGTAGGCACATTTCGTAGTGAAGAAACAAAGACGCTTCATGTCGCCAATATTCTCCAATGCCGACTTGTCGAACTGCACGCCGAGATATTCAAACAAACAATCGAGAAAGAAGAGCATGTAGAAACAAATGCCCGATTGTGGACGATTGGCATCCAATACCCATATAGGTCCGCGGTCTTCATACATTTCCTGTTCTCGATTTTTATTGTTTGGGTCTTCACCCTTGCGTTGTGTGGAATACTGTACAATCTTGTCGGACGTAGTGCCGTCGTCGTTCAAATCGTGGTGAGCATAACACACACGAGCGTTGCAGAAAAGTTTCTGAGGGTAAGCGTCACTCACGTTGATGTAAGAAGTCTGCACATCTGGTATCTTAACGCTATTGCCGTTTGGATAAGTATAGGTCTTCAACAATACAGCTTCGTGCAAGTTGCCGGTCTCTTTGCATTGGGCAGGATAAGAGAAACCAAGGGCTTGAGGGGAAAAGGTGGACTCTGTAGTATAGTCGTCACCCACCGAACCATATTTCTTGTTGCCTTTCTTGCCCTGGTATTTAATCTCTACCTCGGTCTTATAGTTGACGCTCACGCTCACATCGTCGATCTTCTCGCCTATAAGGAGCTGGTCTTTGTATTTAGAAGGAATAGGCACTTCGTTGCACTTGAGGTCGCTTATGAGGTCGGCAAAAGATTGTGTGCTTGCATCGACGTTGAGCGCGAGTGAGTCTTCCAGTTGTTCGTCTTCCTGGATAATAGATGCACCCGAAGCGAGAGGCACACCCTCGGCGATGATCTGCATATGTGTGTGCTCGTAGCTCACGGGGCGGATGTCGCTGCTGACATCATCCACGTTCTTTAAGACATGTCGGTTGCCTTCGATGGGCAGCTCTATGGGTAAGGAGAACATCTCGGTGTCGTTGAAGAGAGGATTCTTCAACTCTATGCTGATGGATGTGTCTTCTTTTATGGCGAGCGGATTGCCGTCGGCAAGAAGGGATAGTTTGCTGTTCATGCTGGTTGTTTTTTTAATGGGTCTTACTCAGCCTTTGTTGTTATACGACAAATTTGGCATTGCCGTAAAGTGTGATATTACGGTCGGTTTTGCTAAACACCTTGGTGTCGCCGTAGGCTTCGATCTTCAGATAGCTGCTGACGCGGATCTCGCCACCGTGGGCTTCGCAAGTAACGCTGCCATTAAGCGAGGCATTGGTGGAGGTCCATAGGCGGGAGTGTCCTAAGGCTACCGTATGGCCCTTGCTGACGTGACCATAGGAGTAATCGTAGAGATTTATGATAGCTCTATCGTTCTTCTCGCTATACACCTGGGCGTGGTCCCATGCTCGAACCCATGCCTTTCCAATGACGTAACACTTGGCGTAGTCGTTTATCTCAACGATGTGGTCATAGTCGGTAACAATAACAAGGACGTACTCGGGGGCAGTCTGCGGACATTCGTTGACGTAGATGCCAGCTGCGTTCATTTCTTCCTTTAGTGAGGGGTAGAGAGCAGGAAGCAGTTCGTTGATGATGTCGGCGTATTTGCTCTCAACGAGGTCTTCCCAATTCGCACGCCACACAGACATGAGCTGACTGATATTTTCGGTGGCAAGCATGGCACGATAGCCTTCGGCACAAGCGTGGCGGTCGTGGCAGGCTTGAGTGCAAGTCTTCTTTAATATCTCGAATTGTGTCATGGATGGAATTTTGAGTTTTGAGTTTTGAATTATCGCTTCGCGATTTTGAATTGTTGAATTATGAATTATCCTTAGCTATTGGATTTTTCACTTTTCACTTACAGCCACTTCTTCCTTTGTCTTTGCCAATATTGCCTCGTATCCTTTCAGTTCGTCTTCGGTCACTATGTCGGCGTAGTCTTTGCGGAGTTGGGCGATGCGGTCGGTAAGGCCTTTTACGCGGGCTTTGGTCGATGGCTTGTCCTTGCGCATGATGTACTTGATGAGAGCGTCGGCTTCGGCTTTGTGCTTGGCTGCTGCGTCGCGGGCGGCTTTCACCTCGGGTCGGTCGTTGGCTATCTTGTCGGCTACCGACTGTGCGAAGAGAGGGTCGCGGGAGAGTGCCTTGTCGTAGAAAGGGCGGAACTGAGCGCGTAGGTTCTGTGGTGGCACGTTGCACGCTTTCTCTATTCGGACGATGTATTCGGGGTCGCCGGTGCGCGGTGATAGGCGAAGGTATGCCTCGCCTATTTCGCGGTCAACGTTGATGTAGATACGAGGCAGGATTTCGCTTTCTATCTTTACGGCACGGGTGGCGAGAAGGGCAATCTCTTCTTCGGTGTAGATAGGTCGGCCAGCCTTCTCGTTGGCTTCGGCCATGGTCTTGGCTTGCTCTGCCTTTGCTGCCATCTCGTTGCGCAAGGAGCGCACGGTGTTGACTTGCTCTTGCAGACGTTCGGAGAGGAACGGTCGGAGCTGCATGAGGTTGGGCATGGTGGACGCAATGGTCTCGCCGTTGGGGTTGGCCACGATTCCGCCGTAGGTGAGAGGCTGCAAGGTGAGATCGGGCTGCAAGTCGGGGAAGAGCGAGCGACGCGCTTCCTCAAGAGCCTTCTCCTTCTGCTGCTCGGCATAGAGTGCCTGTTCCTCACGGGTGGGACGACCGACGTGACGCTTTATCTCCGTGCGAGAGGTCTGCATGGTTTGCAGATAGGTGAGGAGCTGACGCACACGACGATGGTAGTCGCGGAATCGTCGGCTCTCCTTTACGAACGACATTGCCCGTGGATTCTGCTCGAGAAGAGTAAGACCACGCTCGAAAGCTTCACGCTGGTCGGAGGTGAGCATGCGAGCGGAGAGGGCAGGGGTTAGAATGCGGATTATTTCTTCCATAGTTATTTTTTGTTTTGCCGACGAATAACTTTAGTACAGCAATGGCGATACGAAAATCTTGCTGTCTGGCTGATTGTTCTCGTAGCCTTTGCTTGTTGAGTCAGTGGTGTTGGTTGAGGGCTTGTCTGGGGTGGCGTTGGCAACGTCCGCTGCCTTGCGCATTTCCATGAGCCGGAGCACCGAGGTGCGTAGGGCGATGGCTTCGTTGTGGGCAGCGGCTCGGCGTGCCTTGTCAATAGTGAGAATAGTTGTGCGCTCTTCGAGGTGGGCCACCATCAGACGACGTACCTTGCGAAGGAGTGGCTTGTCGGCAGGGTCGTCGGTGTGGAGCAGACGCTGCACCGTGTCTTCGCCAATAGCCTCACTGATGTATTCGTCTTGAATGAAGTGGAGGTCGGGCAGAAGACGGATGAACTTCTCACGGCTCTCGTAGATGTCAAGGTAGTGCTGAAGGTCGGCACATGTGGCAATGAGGAGGTCGTGGTGGAGGTAATAGTATTGGCTCTCCTGCCACAATAGGCTTATCTCTTCAATGGCTTTGTGCTCCTCGTCCTTTGGCTCGGTGGTCGGTGGTTCGGTGGAGTTGGCATCGGCGATGGGTGCGGGTGTAGCCATCTTCTTAGCCCAACCTTCGAGCATCACGAGCATTTGGTTGAGCGACACCATTGCCTCGCGCTTATAGCCCTGCACTCCCTTATCGAGGAGGTCTTTGGATGCCGTGCCGTAATCGTCGCTTGAAGCCACGTTGATGCCGGTGCCGTTGATAGAGAGGACCTGTGTATAGACGAAGCGCGACATGGCATCGTATGTCACCATGCGCTGTGCCATAAGCAGGAGTTGCATCCAGGGGTGCTGAGTGTTCTCGCCGTTACAGACTGCCATATAGAAGTCGTCGGGCGAAACGGTCTGATAATACTCGCACAAACGGTTGTAGAGCGAGTCGCCCAACTTGTCGCGCAGAAAATCTTTCTCGCTGTTATCGAGTATGCCTTGAAGAGAACTTATCTCGTCGATGGCGTTGCTGGGAATGTGGAGCCGTAGCTCCTTGGTTGTTGATAAAATCATACGCTATGCGAATTTTGAGTTTTGAGTTTTGAATTGTCGTCAAGCCGATTAGGAATTACTCAATTTTGAATTATCCAAGTCTTTTACATTCCAAACTGTTTTTTCAAGAAACTGTTTTTTTTGATAAACTCTTCCATCTCCTGCTCCGAATGATAGCCTTCCCAAAACAAATTGGTATGAGAACCTAAGCGATGATCGTCAAGCGACGTTGGAATAGAATAAGCTGTATATATCAGATCGTAATGACGGACATAACGAGTGCGCTTTTCTGGCTCGCTATACAGTTTATTTATCCAACCGTCGTTGTCACACTCACACCACTTGTTATATTCATCGTTTTTCAGATTAGCGTCAATACCTATTGCTGTATGACCGCTACTACCATTCGTGCCAAAATAGACAATCTTTGCCATAAGAATCACTTTATATAGTTTTTCTGAATCAGAACAGCTTGAGCTGCGCTTGCTCCAATTTGATGCGCTTACAAGCCTTGTCGTAATACTCCTTGTTGAGCTCAAAGCCGATGAAGTTACGCTTCTCGCGGATGGCTGCAATGGCGGTGGTGCCGCTACCCATACAGTTGTCTAAGATGGTGTCGCCCTCGTTGGAGTAAGTGCGAATGAGGTACTGAATAAGAGCTACGGGCTTTTGAGTGGGGTGCATATCAAGATTCTTTTCTTTGTCGAAGAACAATACAGATATAGGATATTTCTCAGTTGATGCTTCTTTTGAGCAGGTCTCAATATTATAGTTGCCATAACAGACATTACCCTTTGCTTTTCCGTGTTTATGCCCTCGTGAGTGAGTGGGGAAACCTTGTCTCATCTGCGGATTGTATGTAGGTAGCGCACGATAGAACACAGCAATATCCTCATGGCTCCGCAAAGGCATCCGCTTCGCATTGAGAAATCCTGTAGGTCGATCTTTTTGCCAAATTAGATTATATCGCCATGTGTCAGGTTGTGCCATCATTAGCTGTGCCGTAAACATTCCTTGACCGAAGAGAATAATAGGAGCGTTAGTTTTTGCTATTCGCCAGTATTCATTGAATAGAGGCTCCATCGGGATAATGTTATCCCATCGTGCCTTTTCATTGCCTTTGTTCAGAACTTCATACGGCAAATAGCACACGATGCAATCCACGCTCCCGTCTGGAATCCTTTTCATTCCTTCGAGGCAGTCTTCATTATATATCTTATTCAGTTCAATCATTCTCTATATCATTTATTCGTTACTATTCCTGCTTCGTAACCCCTGTTTTCGAGTTATCCAGCGTGGTGAGCACTTCGCGGTCAATCTGCCACACCAGGTGCGAGTCCCACTTATTGAATTTGCTTATCACCTCCAGTGGTCGGAGCATGAGCTGCTGCAATGGTGCAAACTGTATCTGCTTTACGAGGAAACGCTCGCGGAGGTCGGTGCCGCCCGATGATGTAGCGTCGCCTGGGGTGTTGCCGATGAGTTTTGAGTCCAAGCCCATGGCGAAGAAGATGATGGAAGAAATTTCCTGGAGCTCGGTTTTCTCGGCTTGTGCTTGCGAGTTGGCCTTGCTCTCAATCTCCACGATTTCCCACGCCTTGTGCTCCTTGCCGTCCAATCCGGTGAACACGGCAGAGATAAGAGCCTGACCTGCGTTGTCGGGATTAGACAGCCAGCGGTTGATGTCGGTGAACACCTCCTGCTGAATCTGTGCCATCGTCTTGCTCTTGTTCTCGCCCTGCTGGGTGTAGAGGTGCTTGAGATATTCCTGATGAATGTATATGACACGACCAATGATGTTGCTGTTGCGCTTGCGAGTGAGACGGTCGTCAACGATGGTGAAGGCATACTCAAAGATGCTTCCGGCAAAGATGCTGTGCCAAAGGGCATCGGCATAGTAAGGACCGCCGAAGTCGCGTGGCGACATGATGAAGCGTGTTGGGCGGTTCTTGCGGCTCACACGCTGCTGACGTGCCTCACGCACATGGCGGTTGAGGTCAGCTACGGCTGTGTCGGCTGCAAGATAAGGCACGGCGGCAATGCGACGGTCGGTTTCGGTGAGTGTCTGTGTGGAGTCGAGCCACTGATTTGAAAGGTAAGCATAGTTGATGCGATACTGACTATCCATGCGCTCCAGTCGTGTGGTGAACACCGAGCGCGGTTTGATGCCTACAATCTTCGGGTTCCACTGCGACGTAGGCACGGGGCGACCGTTCTCGTCCAACTGGCGTTGGTTAAGCTGCAACTCGCAGAAGCATTGCGACATGAGCGACATATCGCCTGCCATCTCAAGGTAGGTCTTGTGGAGGTCGTTGTTGTCGATGAAGGCTTGCAACTCCTCGTCGGTGCGCTTCCATTCTTCCAATGCTGCCTTGAGCGACTTCATCTCCTCGCTGTCTTCACTCTCAGAATTGTTTGCCGATTGTGAGAGTTGATTAACCGATTTTGAGAATTGGTTATCCGATTGTGAAGATTGATTATCCGATTCTGACATTTGCTTTTCCTTAGCCTTGAGGTCGGCTATCTGTCCGCGGAGCAAGGTGCCAGCCGAAGGGTAGGAAATAGACTTCTCGGTGATATTGCCACCGACATACTGCGTATAGTGATACTTGGCGCACGGCCCACGGCCCACGAGGATTTTCTTCACGAAGTCAACTCCCGCTGCCGGAAAGGGCGACATCTTGGAGAGCAGATATATGAGGTTAGGCAGTTGGTTGCCCAATCCCCACTCCATAAAGCCCAATCCCTTAGTGCCCACACCTTCGGGCACGGCTTTGTTCTCGCCACCCGATGAACCGAACACAGCGGAAATCTCCCGTCTTGCCGCATTGCCTTCTGCTCCGGGCATGGTAGCCGAAGCCGTGAGTTTCTCGTGAACGTACTCGCCCCACGAAAACACGTTGCTGCCTCCCTGCTTGGGCGCACAGAACGCGCCAGGCAGAACTGCCTCGTAGCCTTGCGACTGAAGCTCCTCACTACGCTGTTGGAACTCGCTGATGTTGCTAACTGTTGTCATTGTGATAAATATGTGTTTTGTTGAATGTCTATAGCGCAAAGTTAAGGAAAGACGGGGAGAAGGGGCGGACATGCTCAGGGTGGGAATAAACAAAAAGCCCTGCTATCCTCACGGACAACAGGACCATGCCTAAAGTAAAATTTGCGAATGAAACATCCAGTCAAAGTATATTGTTAGTTGCGCCCGTCTACATGTCGTAGTCGCACATTTCGTTGGCCGAGCACAACTCGTAGTTCTCCACGTTCTCAATCACCATATCCTCATTACAGAACTGCTTGATAATGATTTTGCGGTTCTTCGGGTCGGGGTGTACGCTGCGGATATTGTTGTTAGAGATCCATATAGGGTGGTTGGCTTCCTGAGTATATACCACAAGATACCACGGACCTACCTTGTACTGTTCCATCACCAAGGCGATTTTGGAAGTAAGGAGCGAAGAAACCTTGTCGATAGATTTCTCAATGAACGCCTCCTTGTGCTTTGCGTTGAACTTGTCTATCCATGCTGCAAAGATGGTGAACAGCAGGATGATGATGAGAATCACGATGAGTGTTGAAAAAATGAAATCCATAATTATTTTATTTTTGATTGATATACTTTTTATCGTTTGATATTCCACATGTGCTCAGCCGGGCCTACGAGCACGTCTATGTTTGCGCCCTGCTTCTGAGCCACCGTCTCCACCCATTTAAGCTGAATAAACTGCTGCGGACTAAGATTCATTTCGCTCATATACGCCTTGTCTGCCACAGCCTTTTGGCGTTCAGCCTTCTCGCGAGCCACCTGAACCTCATATTCACGTTCCTGCGTCTGCTTGGCCTGTACCATCTTTGCCGTGCGGTTCATTTCGGCAAGCTGTTCCTTGTTGGGTGTAGCCTTGCCGATGATAACGTCCTTGATGATGACGGGCATCGGCTTGTGCTTGGAGAGGGCAGCAACGTACTCCTGCATCTGCTTCAGAATCTTCTTGTCGATGGTGCTCAATACCTGACGGTTAGACATCAAGTCGAACGGACTATACTGCGAGATATGGTCTCTGACAAGATTGCAGAAGTAGTTGTAGAGGTTGGTGTTAAACCAGTCGCGTCCATAGTTCTGCAACAACACGGGCGACTTGCCTTGCTCCACCTGAGTGACTATGACAGAATGGAAGTCAAGTGGTGTGTTGTCGTCAGAGAAGATGTCGTCAAGAACAACCTCATGGCGTACCGGAACAATCTTGAACGTCTCGGCACGTGTGCTCATGGCACACCATGTCAGACCACTCTGAACGGGGTCGTTGTCTACTCCTCCGTGTCCGAAGAACCAAGGCTTCTTCACCAGCACGGCTTCCTCGTCGGCATCGGGAGACACAAAACGACACGAGGATAACATCACTACTGCGACAAACGCAAAAAGAATTGAAAATAATTTTCTCATAAGAAATGAAATTTAATTGTTTTATTGAATTGTTGCTTGTTATTTTGTTATTGTTTCTTTCAAGAGATATTTATAAGAGCCGAGTCCGTTATCTTCGCCCTTCTCAATCTTCCAGTCGAACCCAGCCGCTTGCAAACTCTGCACGAAAGTGTTATATTCTCTATCTACGAGATACGGAGAAATGTTCTCTTCTTCAAAGACAACAACACGAGGGTCGTTGTCGAAGTCAATGCGCAACTTTTTATTGCCGAGGAAATGACAATTTTTGAATGTTTTGATTGAACTTCCAACGTGCAAATTATATATACACCCTCTACATATATAAAGGTAAGCATAGCAATACAGCCTTTGTTCTTCGGCATCATATCGCTTTGCGCACACAATGGTGGTGTCAGAGTCACGGAGCGACGAGATTGCGTAAAAACGTCCGTCCTCGATGTGGTTGAGCATGTATTCGCGACGCTCTTTCGGAGTGAGGAGCACAGGCATGTCGTCAGAGTCGGTCTTCCGCTTCTCCTCGCTCTTTCGCAGACTTTTCTTAGCAAGACGTTCCTTGTGCATTATCCGCACACGCCAAACGACAAAGGCGAGGAAGAATGTCCAACCGAAGACGGCACCAAGAAAGAATGCCCAGCCTAAAAAAGTAGATATAAATATGTTCATTGTTCTCTATAAATTCGTTAATAAAAAGGGTTGCGTACCTTACAGCCGTTTGAGAAGTGTGCAGCATCGATGGCCTAACGCCTTTTCTTCGTAACCCAAACGTTCGTACCAATGCAACACCCATAGGGGAGAGTCGCGTCCGTCCCACGATATTGCGACGTTCGCTATACCGCAACGCTTCAGCTCCCTCTCTACGGTCTCAATCAGGTGTTTTGCCACCTCATGACCACGGTGAGCTTCGTCCACCCACAGCGAGTAGATGAGAGCATCAGCTGCGCCATCCAAAGGCTTGTCTTCGGTGCGGTGAGGAATAAACACCTGTATGCTGCCATGATGCTGCTCGTCGGTGACGAGTATTCGGATTGAATCTTCCCAGTGTTGATGTTGTATCATAGATGAAATGTTACGCAGTTTTGTTTAGTCAGACGACTGTGACCGTCCCTTTTTCTTCGTATGCTTGTGCAAAGGTAGATTATTCCTTTTACTCGATATGGACATTCTCCTCGAAGTCGTATCTCACGTCTCGGTTTTGCAACCAAGCCACAGGTGTTTTAGAGAAGATGTCTGCCTCACAGTCGGCAATGGCTTGCACAAAAGCCTCGTACATCTTCTGTTCGTCATGTTCTTCGGGAAAGTCCCGGCTTGTCTCCTGCCATAGCAGATTCGGGCGTTTGCCGTCCTTCACGTTTCCTTTAACAATCAGCATGACACTTACGGAGTTTTCACCCTCGCGCACATCCGCACGAAGTATGCCGTAGCCAAGCGGTTTGCCAAAAGTGTAGCAACCGCTCTGATTCTCAAGAAAGCGGTAACCGTAGTTTCGCAATGCCTTTATCACAAATTCTCTCATGTTCAATCTTTTTTATAGTTCTATTAATACTTTTATCTCTTGGTTGCCTCCTCCGTGTGTGAGACAAGCAGGGCATAAGCCTCGAGCGGAATATCCCCGACGCATACTCTCAAACATACGGTCGTAGGGTGGTGTCTGCATCAAGCCGACTACGAGGGTGCGTGCGGTGTCAGTCATCGACATCGATAAATAGGACCTTTGCAGCTGCAAACTTTTTCTCGCAAATAACACCAAGACCTTCAATGATGCCCAGGCATGATTTACATTCCAGACAGAATGTGGAGCATACGTGAGGACCGTCTTGATAGTACGGGCAGTTCGTCGCCTTTGCCATATAGAGTTTTTTGTCCTTCACAAAGGAATGAATAGCCTTTGCAAAACGCTCCAATTCCTTGTTCTTCATTTCCACCGTGTCACAATGATAACGCAACTGGTTCATGTCGAAAGAACTCTGCTTTGGCGTTTTTCCGTCATGCTGCTTCTCCTTTTCGTTCAACTGGTGTACCACGTCGTTGTAGTCGTCCATGAGCTGATGCACGCGCTGCTCCAGCTTCATGTTCTCTGCCTTCAGGTCGGCAATGATGTAGGCGAGTACCTCCATTCGGTTGTTCTTAGGTAGGTTTATATACTCGCATACAGCCAGATTTCTCTCCATATACTTGCGTTGCTCGTCAGTAGCGGGGACGTAGGCATCGGCTGTTCGTGTGCCTACGCGATAGGGTGGAGGTGGGGTCTGAAAAATTCTTCGCATATCGGTAATTGCCGAATACTTCACCACTCCATCTTCGTCTACACGCGCTACCTTTACCAACATCTTTCGCTCTTTGTCGTAGAGGATGTCGCCAGGGTTGATTTCTTCTGTTTTCATTGTTTCTATAGTTTTTATTACATATTATACAACAGCGACATTAGCGCCACTGCCTTTTCTTTGTCGGAAAATCCTTTGATGTTTACCCACTTGCCGAAGATACAGTCTCCGACATATTTCTGAACCATATAAACAGGTTCTGGAATGCAACCTTTATAAACCTCCATTGAAATTATTCTTAGTTTCATATCTTATTCAAATTTATATACTATATGCGGTGTGGTGTTGCCCAGTCCGTCGCGAGGGTCGGCAATACCTCTCCCGACCATTGTCGTCACGGCATTGGCTATCCGCTTGCGCGGTCGACTCTTTACGAGGCCCTTGCCGTCCTTGCCGGAACGTACCCATCCGATGTAATACTTGTCAGTCATATTCTATCAATACAATGGTGTGCTGTCCGTGCTCGTCGTAGAGTCCTGCCCATCCGTCGTAGCGTGCGGACAGTGCGGTGGAGTACCCCCCCGACGAGGGCAGAGGCGAGAGAGGCGTTGCACGAATGGGATTTTCATTACCAACAATCAGGATTAAGATCTCTACCATTAACACCTTCAATATCAATGGCGTTTTTGTAACTGTAAAAACAAACATCTACAATCTCGTCGTCGTTGACTGTTACTTCCAATTCGCCATGTTCTTTACGCAAAAGCTCAAGGCGGTTTATAAGTTCGTTTATATTCATATTCTTTTCTTTAAAAATATTCAACATATACCATGTTATCTTTGCCTACTGACGTAAGCGTGTTGGTTGTACCCCCTCGTTTATCTCCATGCGCTGACGGAAGCGACCGCAGGAGGGATGCTTGCGGTCGGACGGATTGTCGGGGTCGCGGCCACGGAAAGCTGCTATGCGAAAGTGTAGCATAGGAGATTGTCTTTAATCATACTCTATCAATATTTTCGGTTTATCCACGTCGTGACCCTTACCTCCCCAGCAATACACAGTGCTATGCCGTGTGGCGACACGATGATGCCGTTCTGCGAGGGGCTGTAGGAGCCGAGGATAATGGGGCGAGGGTTGTTATTCATATATCACGATTACGCCTGTGGCTTTGAAGTTGGCTCCGTCAAGCGAAAGGTCAAACACATTCGCTGCTCCCATTTTGAAATATTGGGATTTGATAGTGCGAGACGTGCCGTCGGATTCGGTGTTGAAAGGGAGTACCTTAATCATATTCTACTAACAAACAGCAATGCGGTATGGCAAGGGCGAAGAGGAAATCTCGCACGCCCGCCTTGAAGTAGTGTGAGGTGACTGCCGGTGCAATCGTACCCCCCCCATTTTGTATTACGTGAAGAGGTTTATTTGTCTCCATCCTTCTTCCTCTCCATATTCTCTTTGAACAAATCCTCGAAGCCTTCGCAAGGAAATTCACGATACTCGTTGAAACTTGCAAAATCGCTTTTTAATACGTCTCGCTCGTTCTCGATGCAATGGCTCAGTTCGTCAACCTCCATTTCCCATCCGTTAAGGGTATTCATGCGCAGCGTGAGCCACGTCTTTAGGAACATCGCTGCCTCGTGTGTCGGCGGCAGGTCGAACTGCATGAAGAGGGCGTTGTCGGAGTCGTTTGCCTTGAGGAATTTGCTCACGGCATCATCTTTGAGGAAATAGCGGTCGGCTACTTCTTCTTCCAACACATCCTCCAGTCGGGTCTTCAGCTCGAAGGGAGCGGGAAATTGATAGTCGAAGGCCACGTCACGGCGCATGGAGAGGCAGAACACACGATCGCGGTTCTGCGGCACACCGTAGTTCTTGGCGTTAAGGCGAGCCCAACGTGAGACGTAACCGAGCGAGGAGAGCTTGTCGAGCC
>OQWI01000588.1_pt1 | contig 16535 bp, 13 predicted proteins | sample 1691551 | NCBI WGS metagenome assembly OQWI01 (sample SAMN03418259, study PRJEB22391) | human gut metagenome | biome: human-gut; feature: organic feature; material: feces | host: Homo sapiens | place: Tanzania | collected 2013-01
TATGACCGCTCTGTTCACCACCGATACGGCAGCCGTTCTTCGCCATGTACTCGTAGACGTACTTGTCGCCCACAGCGGTCTTAGCATAGCCGATGCCCTGCTCGTCAAAAGCCTTGTACAGGCCAAAGTTGGACATAACGGTCGTGACCACGGTGTTGTTCGCCAGCTCGCCGTGTTCCTTCATGTAGCAGCCGTAGATGTACAGGATGTGGTCGCCGGTGATCACATTACCCTTCTCGTCCACGCACAGGCAGCGGTCAGCGTCGCCATCGAAAGCAAAACCGACATCCAGACCGTTTTCCACCACGAACTTCTGCAGACCCTCAATATGAGTAGAGCCAGCATTGTTGTTGATGTTCAGACCGTTGGGCTTATTGTTGATGACGTAGGTATCCGCTCCCAGAGCGTCAAAAACAAACTTAGCGATATTCCAACTTGCACCGTTGGCGCAGTCCAGACCGACCTTCACGCCCTTGAAGGAATAGATGCCCAGAGAAATCAGGTAGCCCATGTAGCGGTTGCGGCCTGCCACATAATCCACAGTGCGGCCGATGTGCTCGCGGTGCGCGAAGGGCAGCTCCGGCCAGTCCTTATCAAAGACGTGAAGCTTGCCGTCAATGTAGTCCTCCACCAGCAGCAGGGTCTCCTCGGGCATCTTTTCACCATAGCAATCAATCAGCTTGATGCCGTTATCGTAGTAGGGGTTGTGGCTGGCAGAGATCATGATGCCGCAATCAAAGTCATCCACACGGGCGATGTAGGCCACAGAAGGCGTAGTGGTGACGTGCAGCAGGTAGGCGTCTGCGCCGGAAGCGGTCAGGCCAGCGACCAGACTGTACTCAAACATATAGGAGCTGCGGCGGGTATCCTTACCGATTACAATGCGGGCAGGCTCGTTGTTGCCATTGCGCTCACGGAGGGTATTGTAGTACCAGCCCAAGAAACGGCCAACCTTGTAGGCGTGGTCGGCAGTCAGATCAATACCAGCTTCTCCACGGAAGCCATCAGTTCCAAAATACTTTCCCATTATAGTTTTTTCCTCATCCTAAGAGCGAATTGACAAATATATGCTTTAGCCGGATAATTATCTGTTGCCTGCTGCTCACCACGGAGAGGTAGCACACTTGAGCAGCACAGCCATGTGGATGAACACATGGCTGCGATAAGTATTAGTCTCTGCGGAACAGATCGCGTGTATAAACCTTGTTCTGCACGTCATCCAAGCAGCTGTCATAGCGATTTGCAATAATGGCCTGACTATTCTTCTTGAACTCTTCCAAGTCATTTACGACTTTGCTACCAAAGAAGGTAGAACCATTCTCCAGCGTCGGCTCGTAGATGATAACTGTTGCGCCCTTGGCCTTGATGCGCTTCATGACGCCCTGAATGGAGGACTGTCGGAAGTTGTCAGAATTAGACTTCATGGTCAGGCGGTATACACCAATTACACAAGGCTTCTCCTGTGCCTTATCATACTCGTTGTCCTCGCCATAACCATAGTATCCTGCCATCTGAAGCACACGGTCGGCAATAAAATCCTTGCGAGTACGGTTAGATTCCACGATTGCTTCAATCAGGTTCTCCGGAACATCGGCGTAGTTGGCCAATAACTGCTTGGTGTCCTTGGGCAGGCAGTAGCCGCCATAGCCAAAGCTGGGGTTATTGTAGTGACTGCCAATGCGTGGATCAAGGCAAACACCCTCGATAATCTGCTTGGTGTTAAGCCCCTTCATCTCTGCATAGGTGTCCAGCTCATTGAAATAGCTAACACGCAAGGCCAGATAGGTGTTGGCGAACAACTTGACTGCCTCTGCCTCGGTGAAACCCATGATCAGAGTGTCGATGCTCTCCTTAATAGCGCCCTCCTGCAGCAGGCCTGCAAAGGTGTTGGCGGCCTTCACCAAACGTGCATTATCCACATCAGTACCCACAATGATACGGCTGGGATACAGATTGTCGTACAGAGCCTTGGATTCCCGCAGGAATTCCGGGCTGAAGATAATGTTATCGCAGTGATACTTTTCACGCACAGAAGCTGTAAAACCAACCGGAATCGTAGACTTGATGACCATGATGGCATCGGGATTATACTGGATAACCAGCTTAATCACAGCCTCAACTGCAGAAGTATCAAAAAAATTCTTCTTGCTGTCATAGTTGGTAGGTGCTGCAATGACCACAAAATCTGCATCCTTGTAGGCAGCTTCAGCATCAAGTGTGGCAATCAGATTCAACTCTTTTTCTGCAAGATACTTCTCAATGTACTCGTCCTGAATCGGGGACTTTTTATGGTTAATGAGGTCAACCTTCTCCGGAATAATATCCACCGCCATGACCTCATGGTGCTGCGACAACAATGTGGCAATGGACAGGCCAACATAGCCGGTGCCAGCAACTGCAATTTTCATATTCACACTTCTTTCTTATTAAATCAACCTTGTTTATTGTTATATGCATCAACAAAGGCATCAAACCCATCAAATATCGGTGAAGTCGAGAAAAAGTACTTTTTGATGGTATCGGAATCTTTTATTCCATTGAACTCAATGTCTGCAATATACCGGTTATAGTTTTCATCCGTTCTGGGCAAAAACAACACAGAAAACATTCCCATATCTTTTATAGAAGGTTTTCTTGTTTCACCCACAACACTGTACCGATAAAAAGCATCTTCAACTCTCACAGCTGCTTTTTTCTCATACAGTTCTTTTAATGTACATATCTGCCGTGCAGGTACCCCCCCCCAGACAGAATTTGACGGTACCTTTCCTTTTACAACTGCACCAGCCGCAATGATAACGTTATCACCGATTTCGGTATCTTTTAAAATAATGGATTCATATCCAATGAAACAGTTGTTGCCAATCGTAACTTTTCCGCCAGCATCCGGAAGGAGATCATCAAATGCAGCTTTAAAGACATACCACGAATAATCATGTGCCATAATCGTGCATTTTGTGATGCAGCAATTTTTCCCGATGGAAATGTATTCCGCTCTGTTTTCATCAAAGCTTGTATTCTTGGGTGTAATAAAACGAGTACCTTCTCCAATTTTTGCTCCGATAGAACGAAGATATTTCACATACGCATCGGTGTTACGCTTGTTTGGATAAAGAATCCGGTTTGCCAATTTCTTTATAAGGCTCATAGAAACTTCCTCCCTTCCTTACTTTCAAATAAAACTAATAACGCACTCGGCTGCTTGTGACCCGCTGCAACTCAGTGTGCTTTATTCTTGATTTTTTTGAGTTTTAAAGCCAAGGCTTGTGGCACAACCTTTAAGATTGCCTGCTTTAGCGTCTTCGGTCTGTTTATTTTCGCCTTTGCAATCCACTCATTTTTTTTTGACCCATCATACCACAAATGGTTCTCAACACAGAAAACCGGCTTTTTTGTCAAATTATTTATAGATTCAGCCTGCTGTGCATCGCTTTCAATAAACCATAGTGCATCATTGCATTTTCCAAAGAATTCCGCTTTAAATACTGCATGGTTGCCGAGAGCGCGTCTCTCTTCAGCAGTATCAACATTCATCATAATGAGATGCTGATACTCAATTCCATTTTTCTTCAACCATGCTTCTGTTTGAGGACGATATTTTTCAAGACGAGATGTCACAATATACCCAATTGAAGCTGTTGGTAGAAGTTTTGATGGGGTATTTAATATAAATTTTATATAGTTCTTTCCATCATCATTCTCTGCGTCAGAAGGATCATCGCAAAGTACGCCGTCAATGTCACAGCAAGCATTTTGTAAGAGATTATTATGAAGATAATTCCATTCGAAAATTCTAGGGAAATCAATAACACGCAAATAATAATCTGTATATCTTTTCCCTTGCTCCGTTACATAAGCAGCAAAATATATCAGTTCATGTGGATCATTCTTCAGCTTTTCTTTCGCCTCTAGAATAGAATTTCCATGACAAACACTGTCTTCTACGACTAAAACTTTTTTTATTTTTTCAAAGGAAATAATTCTCTTCTGCGACTTTGTTGTTCCGGATGAAAAAGTTTTTTGTTCCAAATATGTATTCAAATCGGCAAGTGGAAGATTCATCTGCAACGCAATCATTGACGCCACGAGCATACCACTTCTTGGAATTCCAACGACCAAATCAATATCTTTAGGAATCTTTCCAAATCCATCTACAAGGTCCTTCTCCAATTGTGCAATAGTCACAAATTCCACACTGTATTCTCCTCTCAGATAATTACTATAATGTCTAAAGCTTTTAGATATTTCCCTTCAGAATGCTCAACAGTTTTTTTCGATTGAAGCACACTATTATTAAAATGCATAAGCTTCCAATTGTTTTTATGACAAAAGAACGAAAAACAAATTGTGTCAGAAACAACCATACGATACATCCTAGTCCCAATCCAGCATATATCCAGCCAGTAAACACTTTTCTCTGGCAAATGCGCTTGACATTCCAGTAATGCAACAGGCACATTAACACATTCGTTATCATCGTAGTATAAGCAGCCGCTCTATATCCAAACAGTATAATTCCAATATAATTCAGAGCAATATTGACAATTGCAGCTGCAACAGAAACTGCCATGATATACTTGCTTTTTTTATAGTAGTATTCAACATTTACAAAGGCGTAGTACATTCCCTGAAAGAAGCAGGCGGCGACAATGATGGGCATAACATACACACCTTCTGAATATTCACTTGTAGCAAAAATCTTTAAAAGTTCTGGTGCAAATAGCATAAAAATGCAACAAGGGATTAGATATACTACCAACGTCATAAAAGAAATCCTGTTTACCGATTTTTCTTGTTGGATGTTTAGCTTTTCAAACACATATGGTGTAAGTGACCCATTCAAAGCTGTCCACACAATCGTTATAACAGTCGAAATTGTAAATGACAGGCCATAAATTCCAGCCTGACGTTCTCCTACGAGGGATGCAATCATAATTCGGTCGGAACCAGTCATAACGTTCAGCGCCAAATAATGAAGAAGCAACGGCAAGTTGAATCCAAGAGCAAATTTCCAATACCCAAAATTGATAGTTCTATTCTTGGATATAAAAATCAAATAAAGAATCCCACCGAAAACAATTGTCGGCAGATATGTTCCCCAGATTTTCAAGGCCGCTTTATCGCCAGCAACAAACACAACCAGAAGAATTGCCAACAGCGCACCGCCAACGCCAAGAAGAACGGTCATGAGGCCGCTGGCCTTATACTTGTACTCATATCTTTGGCGAGCAATCCAGAAATTGTAGGCTGGCGATAACATAAAGTAAAGGAACATTAACCCTAAAATACTCCATGATAACGTTGTGAAATCAAAGCCCACCATTTTAGAAATGAATACTATTGCCATCACAATGACTGTAGCTGTATTGGAAAGCAACATCATATTATAGACGAAGCAGTCTCGATCCTCTCGGTAGTCGTTCATTCCAACATTAAACACACCAGAGGAAAGGGACAGCATCGCCAGCATTCCTAAAATTCCGCGCCATGAGTTGAACAATGTACTTATACCATATTCCTCAAGTGTTAAAAGACGCGTAAAAATTGGAGTTGTGATTAATCCCATTGCCTGACTGATAAAACTGGCAATCATAAAGACAACAGCCGATTTTTTTGCATCAGAGAAATTATCCAGCAACCGTTTTATTGAATTCTTTTTCATTTTAAACCCATCGACTATCTTATTACTTTAATTTTGCAAATGTATATCGAATCGTTTTGAGAATGCCTCTGCTTCTGATGGAGTCCATTGTTCTGTCTATATAATACTTTGCCGTTCGCTTCGGCTTTATGCGCTTCAACTCTGCGGGGGTGTATCCCATCTCTCTGTAAAAGTTATCCCACACGTTCTGACAGGCAACATCAGCATATTTCCACGGCTTATCTTCTTTTCCAACATAGTGAAGAATAACAGCATCTTCCTCGATTTCCGGCACGGCTTTATAATCTGTATGGAAAACCTTGTTGATATCCTCAACGTTCACATCATGTGTGAATCGAGTATTGCAGTTAAAGCGAATCGGAAGTTCTACAACACGGTCTTTACAAACCGCATTAAATACGTCCTGATCCATCAATGCGAACTTTCCCTTCATGTCTACGTTAAACTGTTCAAACTTTGTTTTCCACAGGAGCTCCGAAATATTTTCCCTTCGAAAAGCCACAGCATTCAGCATCATTACGCCAGAATTAAAGTAGAATTCTGGCACGGTATCGTCCCCAGTATACTGATATTGCTTTAAAAGGTATTTCCAAAATTCATAACTTGCAGCAACAAGGCTGTTGCCAAGAGGAATATCAAACAGTTCATTGATGTTTCCCTTTACAACCATATCGCCATCCAAATATAAGATCCGATTATCATCTGGGAACAAGTTGGCAAGTTCGAACTTCATCAGCGCAGTCGGCGTCACATGACTATTCTGATTGATCTTATTCATCTTATCCTTATATTTCTGCACATCAACCAGTACTACCTCAACCTGCACATTTTCATTCGCATGGTTTTCAAGTTTTGTTATGCTGGTATCCGACAGCTCCCATGAACAAACAGATACTACAAATTTTCCACCGAATGTTTTTGCGCTTTCACAAATGGATTGAACCATCACTTCCGTGGGCATTACATAGTTTTCATCGCAGATTAGAACGATACGATTCATAGTTTCACCTTCATTTAGTATTACTTCAACAGTTCATGAAAGAAGCGAATAAACTCTTCAGAAATCACCTTACGGTCATACTTCGCAGCGGTTTTCAAGCCATTTTGAATGATTTGCTTCCGTTCATCATCCGAAATTAAAGCAGCTTCTTCTATTGTTTCTGCGAGCTGCTCTATATTCCCCTTTTCGAACATCAGACAGTTGTCCTTGTCTGTCGCATATGTGGCAATTCCAGAATTATTGCTGCAAATGCAAAATGTTCCGCAGGCCATTGCTTCAAGGCCTACTAATCCCAAACTCTCACTCTCACTCTCACTCGCAAATAAAAAGAGATTCAACGAGCTGTAGTAGTTCGTCAAGTCTTTTTGTGCACAAAAAGGTCGTTTTTCCGTGATACTTTTTAGGTCAAGTTTTTCCAGTTCTTTTTCCAGTAAGTCATCCTGATCTCCGCTGCCCACAATCAACAATTTTAAATTGGGGATAATATCTTTTTCTTGAACCATTTTTACTGCTTTTATAGCCGTATCCCAGCCTTTTCCTGCGGTAATTCGTCCAATCAAGCCAATGTAATAGGCACTCGCATCTAATCCACACTGTTTCCGTGCTTTTTGCATATCAACTGGGTAGAGGATTTCTCGGTTAACACCGCCAGAGGGTGATACAAAAATTTTATCTGCTGGATAATCGAACGTCTTAGCAACCATCTCTTTAAAATAGGAAGACGGAACAATTACTCGATCCGCCAGCGGCAAGATTTTTTGAGAACGCTCGATATTTCTTCCGTTATCTTCCTTCGTTTGAATTACCACATCATTTCCATGAGCATTCTCAACCAAGTACATCTTCGGATGAATTCTTTTTAGAATGCGGGCTGGAACCGCTGTATGCGAGACAAAGTGCGCATACAAACAATCGTATCCACCAAAGGCTCCAAGAAAAACACATTTCGTGTAAGCCCAACAGTAGGCAAGTAAACGTACAAATTTATTATCACATTTTGGTATAGAGCAAACGCTTACCTTGTATCCACCGTTTCGTAAAATTGCAGCAGAATTTTGGACAAAGACGCCATAATGCGGGTATTTCTTCGATGGATACATATTACTTAAAATCAATATCTTTTTCATTATTACGAATCACCCTTTTTAACGCAGTTTATTCATAATTCATGTGTTCCGAGCAGATTAGTAGCAAAATCATAGATGTTGCCGGAAGTGTAGACTGAAAAGTATGTCCAGCTAAAACACCAAACAGCATTATGATTCCTGCTGCAAATTTCGTTCCCCATAGTTCTATACATGGATAAGTATTGAACAATTTTTTCAAATAGAAACGAACAACCGCAACCGTTATGATAATGCCATGTTGAAACAGCATATCGAACAAGTCCATTTCAATCAAACCGGTAGATGCGACATAGACACCCGCTTTTTGAGATACTGCCTGATCGTAATATCCTCTGCCTATAAGAAGATTGATAAATCCTTTAGGATTATTAAAGATTGAATTGTTAAAATTGGGTAGAATTTTATTGTTTCTATTCGATAGCAAAAACGACACAAGATCTGTATTCATTTGATTATATTTAAACTGTATCATGCGAATTGTAGAGTCCATCTGCTGTCGCATTAGATAAAGAATCCCCATCGCGACAGGAACGCAAATTACTGTCAATGTAATAAATCTCAAAAATCTCAATCTTATGTTTGGTGTGTGCAACATGATAACAATGGTTCCGACAATCAACATGATCATTCCAGTTTTTGTTCCGGTCAACAGTATACAAATTGCATTCATGAATGTCGGAATAAGAGCGATTCTATCTCGATTATTTACAGAATCATATAGCGATATAATAAACATTGCAACCAAAACAACGCTTAACTCATTTCCAGCACCATAGAAACCAGAATAACCTGCATCATAGGTTTTATATGATTGGTAACCCAATCCAAGCGCATATGGGATCAACAGTGATAACGGATAAAACCATCTATAGTATCTGATACATTTATATACTCTTTTTGTGTCAATCACTTGATTGTCTATCATGTTTTCCAAAACACTAAAAAGTGCGATTGGATAAAACAATTTACTCAATTGTATATAATCCGTTATTATTCCTGCAGTTGTCTCGTGAAGGAGGGAATATATCAATGGGAGAATAATAATTGCACAAACTATAATTGTAAGCTTTCTAAATTTATTCTTTGTCGTGTGCATACAATAATACACTAGAATAAATGCCAGAAAGAACAACCTATATCCTTTTCCAAGAGCTGAATCTTCGCCGGTGCTACGCATTGTAGCTCCAACAAAATTGTCTATTACTGGCGCAAAGTATAAAAACAGCAAAACAATATCTGCACTTAATTTCTTTACTCGAATCTTCATAACTCTCTCTTAAGAACAAAATCTTCAAAATTTCCTATTATTTTCACCGGATTTCCTCCAACAACCGTTCCCTCAAGCACATCCTTGCAAACTACTGTCCCCCCCCCAACGACACAATTAGGTCCAATCTTTTTACCGGGCAAAATAATTGTTCCTGTCCCAATCAACACATTATCAAAAATCTCTGTGGATGCTGTAAAATATTTGAATTTGTTGGTTTTATACTTTGTATTCAACAGAGCATTTGAAATATCATGATTAATAAAAGTAACATCCGATGCAATTTTCACATTGTCATGGATAAAAATCAATTCTGGATCACCCGGCATTTTCCAAGGATGGAAATAGCAATTTTCACCCATTGAACCGAACAAATTGTGTTTGCGAATATATTCAGCTCGCTTATATCCTTCCATACATAGGAGCAACCGAACTGAATGATAGCATTTCACAATCATTTTTATAAGTCTGGACATTCTTACTTCCTCAAAAACACATTTTCGTATTCATTCACGATTTTTCCCCAGCTATAAGCATCCTGTACCCGTGCAGTGCTCTTTTCATCCAATTGCTCAATTGTCTCCGCATTCAGAGCATCCGCTTTCTCCAGTAAAGCAGCCAGATTTCCCGGCTCTTTACTCCAATACAGAGCACTGTCTTCGCCAACTTCTTTGTTAAAGCCAACGCCCAAAAGCAAATTCAACCGGGTACTGGCAAGTGCCTCCAGCAGACTGGGATTAGTGCCACCGACTTCGTGACCGTGCAGATAACCGTAAGCTTCTTCACGGATTTTTTTCAGCAGGTCCTGATCGTAAACCGTGCCAACAAATTTGATACGCTTATCTTTCTCAAAACTTGTTTTCTCACGAAGCTGCTCATAGAACTTGTTATGCTCTACGTTTGTGATAATAACGAGGTCTTTTTCAGTCTTGCTACGCATAAACTCTGTGATCATAGTCTCATAGTTGTTCTCCGGAACAAAACGGCCAACGATCAAATAATAATCCCCACGGTTGACATTGAACTGCGTATACCACTCGTTCAGCTTTTCCTCATCGCACTGAGAGCGGTCGGTATATGCGCCGTACGCAATAAACGTGGTATCCTTCACCCGACTACCATAAGTATCTTTGATGTATTTCTCGATATTGACAGAATCGCAGATTGCCAAATCGCTGTTCTCGACCAGACACTTTTCGCAATACCGCAGAAAAGCTTTGGCCGGAGCGCTCCACTTACTGCGCTTCCACTCCAACCCATCTGGGTTGCAGTAAACCTTTGCGCCAAGTTTGTGCAACTTTTTGGCGTGCGGAATTAGCAAAGGCCCAATTCTGCATCCCAGAATACAGACGATTACTTTCTCCTGCGGATGCTGTTTTGCCCATTCTTCCACCTGATTCAGAACCAGACCCACATGGAAAATACGTCCGGGAGCGCCGGGTAGCGGAACGCGAACATTAAAGCAGTCTGCATCATTGTGCTCGAAATGTTTTTCATCATTATTCATGCAGGAGACATGATACTTTAGCTCCTTAGACTGTTTACCTGCTGTCAAATTCTCGACAAAGGTTTCAAATCCGCCATACTGTGCCGGAATACCTTTGCTGCCTACAATAAAAACATGTGTCATAAAAATCCTGTTACTCCCTTAAAATTAGATACATTGCCACGATTCTTGTGCAGTCTGGGTTTAATGCAAGTACTGCTACCTTTACTTTCATCGGAAATTTCGCAAGATCGATAGCTGGTTGTGTTATATTTTCGCCACGTTTCGGTGCATAGCAATGAACTGGCACATACTCTTCCACATTTGCAATATAATATGGAGACACACTGCTTTCGGTACTCTTATGAGCTTTTTCGCCAACATCGGCTTTAAATAGCAGACTGCCCTCATGATAGGAAAGCGTGCCGTTCAAATAAACTCCGTCCTGCGGCATCTTTTCAAATCCTTGGTTGCTGAAAACTACATCCTGATGCTTTTCCGACAATGCAACGCCTTTTCTCGCAGCAATGTTATCAACCAGATAGATTCCTTCGTGATATACGCGGTCATCAACGACTTCCCATTCTTTATGGATGCCATTTTCAAACACACCATAGTAATACACGCCATCTTCACACCTGAAATTTCCGGTCACGACTTTGTAGGAGTTTGCTGTCGGCCTTATGCTCCACTGGCTTTCGTTCTCTCCTACTTTCTCCTTCATGCTCTTGAAAATTTTAGGCACATCCATTGTTTCTTGATTGCTATTTCCGCCGATTCGCGAATCATTTTTGCTTTCTTTTGCGCCCAAATCAACAACGCCAAATACAAATCCTGATAGATCCAGAAAGAATGCAAGAACCAGTGCAAACAGAGCCAAACCTCTATACGGACTAGTAAGATAAATCATTCCCTGCTCCAGTGCATTGTGGTCGTTGATATATCTGCGTGTTGCGTCATCCAGATTCTCACAGGATTTAGTGCGATCAAACCCTGACAAAATCCTCTGTTGCGATTCTGTGATTTCACTCACATCCGCAGATGATGTCACAAACGTCGGCAGTGCACTGATTTGCGCTTTCAGATTTTCGATTCTCGTCTGCCAAACTGATTTCCATTTGGTATTACTCGTGGATGTTGTTGCTCTTCGTAGTCCATTTGTCAGATCATTTAACGTTGTTTCAATGCTTTTTATGCTGGCGTAATCGTTCAGATTCAGAACCAGCGTATTCATCCGCGTCAGCAGATCGTTGTAAGAAAGGCTGTTTCCTCCTTCTGAACCGGCGAAGAGACTTTCGGCATTTCTCAGATTTGAAAATGTTTCTGTTGCAAGATTTCTCAAACTATCAATATCCGGATCATCCTTAAACAGCTCCGTCTGCATTTCCAACAGATTACGTTTAATCAATATACTGCTTGTGGAATTTGAGAGTCCCAAATTTACAGCATAAACATTTAACCGTCCCTGTGCATTTCGCAGAGCAGAAATCTCCTGTTGACTCGTTTGTTGTTGAGCTGCTGCCGTTGATTGCATTTCCTGATATCTGCCAAGGGTCTCTCGGAGTCTGGCCGCCTCTGCTTGCGTTGTCGCATTTGTAATTTGCCGACTCAAGGTATTGATCTGGTCGTTGTATGTACTTAAATCTCTTTCAACGCCATCCAGACTTGTCTGCTCATTTTCCAAAGCTGCTTCAATATTTGTCTGCGCTTCTGTAACAGCCTGTGCTGCAAGGTCACGGTTTTCCTGTGAGGGTGCCGTCTCAAAGGCCAGTTTTAACTGATTTATAACGGTAGCCATATAACTGCTTGCAACGGTATTGTCGCTTGCATATTGCTGTTGCTCGCTCTCCCAGTCCATGTTAAAGTCTGACGCCTGAGTTGGAAGCTGATTTGCAAGTGACTGAAGATTCAGAATTTCCTGCCCCAGCTCTGCTTCAAGATAGGTGCGGTATGCCTTTGAATAGTCGCTGGCATCATACAGCTCATTTCGATATATCTGCTGCACCAGAAGTTCGCTGTCCGTATCCCATGACCCTTTGTGGACCGTCTCCGCAATATACACATAGCTGAACCACGATGAGCAAAACAGCGAGATTCCCGTTAAGATCAGCAGAACGATCTCAATGATGGCTTTTATAAAAACATTGCTTTTTTCATTCCAAATCCGCCGCATGAATCGAGGCAGATTCATACTCAATGCCAGAAGGATTCCTTGAATCGCACCAGAGGTCACATATGCAATTGTCGGCTCTCCATTAAAAATATAACTGCGCATACCTTGTGCAGTTGTAAAGAAGGATGCGATTGCCAGACAAATCACCGCAAATTGCAGCAGCTGCGACCCACTTTTTTCTCCCGCTCCAACAGTTTTTGCCGCATTTTCAATATTCCTTTTGTCCATCTTCATTTCTCTCACTTCCTCGTAATCTTACTGTTAAAGAAACGAAACGTTGCCTTATCGGTATATTTATATCTATTCCTTAGACGTTCCACTTTTTGATCTACTGCATCGCATATTCCATCAAGAATATCTTCATAAATTTTTTCTATCCTTGCAGTTGTTCCATCGCTGGTTACAAACAGGCTGCTTACCGCAAGATATAACGAGTGCAATACATTGGCGAGAAGTGCCGACCCTAAAAGAACCAGATATATAAAAATCAATCCACTTTCTTCTCGGAGCAGTGTGTCCTGCATATCCACCAGCAGGTTGATAATCTCAAGCACCATAACACCTACTGCAAATAGCAGGATAACCGCTGCCATAGATTCCAACACATTACCAACAAGTTTTAGAAGGTCTGCATTCGAACCCGTTTTACCAAGAAACACCGAGGAGAGCATCGCAATGCCGATAGCCAACAAGCCAATAGAATTTGAATATTCCCGCAAAAAGCCTCTGCCTGATGCTTTTGTGAGAAAATCATCAAATATGATATAGACAATATTTGCCGCACCAAAAAATGTTCCGCAGATAACAACGTAAAGGACAATATATACAGCAACCGAAACTGAAAGGGACGTTGCAGGATTGCCTGACACGCTTTCTCCTTTGAGGATAAGATCGCCTATGTAACATACCCCTGTTTTCCAGCATTCAACCATTCCCTTTCCTTCGCTGCCGAAAAAAAGAGGAATCACAATAAATGCGGCAAAAACGCTCATTGTCAGAACGATCTTAACCATAGGCTCTCTAATTGCTTCCTGCAACAGGGATTGGCTTCCTCGTCTTATTTCATCAAATTTAGCTTTGTTATTAAATGCCGCATACCAAATAGTCCTTGCTCCACAAAATACCATGCCAAGAAGCATTATCAGTACAATTGCTATAATTGACATTCCTGCTACTGTTGCAAGGAGCTTTACCAGAAGTCTTGAGCCATAAATAAATCCAGGCGTAGTTGATTCATTTATTTCCTGAAAGATTTCCGGATTTTTTATCGACGTGATGATATATGTCCCAAGTATTAAGGTTGCAATCGACAAAAATCCAAAAACAAATCGTCGATGTTTTCTGTATCTTTTTGTCTGGTCATTATTTTCCCCTTTGGGGTTCAAATAGTGCAAAATAGATTTTATTGCAATTAGTACGAGCAGAATGACTGTCATTACCGCCCCAAAAGCACCCATTTCTCTCAGCATTTATAATTTTCCCCCCCTTACCAATTAAAAATGTCCAGCTCATTTGTTGCGACTTCTATACCAGTTTTGAAAAGCAGAAGAATGTCATTGAGATTTGTTATCTCGATCCTATTGTCCTGATGCACAGCTCCAAGGCAAACAAAGAAGACTACCGTTAGTAAAAAGGCCAAAACAATCAGCAATAAATCGCATAGTTCTGGCTTATGGCTCTTCCAAATTGCACGAAAAGAATCTGCTGTCTCTCGTATTATTTTCAACATCACACGGTTTCCCTTCCCCAAGTGACCAGAAATCAAAGACAACTCAAAAATACCACATATTATCCATGTCAAATTCCAACCAGATTCAATAAAATCCGACCATTTTTGAATGCTGTTGGAAAACACATCAATGTTAATGATGTAAGCCTCACACGCAATTAAGCAAATTTGCAAAAGCGCGGTATGGCGCACATCTGAGTCAATTCTGTAATTCCATACAGAGAGAACCTCTAAGAAACTAAGTATTAGGAATAAAACATTTAAACCTTTTTGAGAACCTATCAGAGGAATCTCAACGTAGCCCGTTTCCTGTATGACCTCTAACAATAAAACCAAGCAACCGCCAATAAGTGCCGACCAATGTCCTTTTATGAATTGCCGCAAATTCATACTTCATCACACTTTCGTAGTCGGATTTACATCATTCTGCGTTCACTCCACAGGGATTCTCGTTTCTCTCTACGATTTTGCTTTCTTTTAATAAAACAATACTCTCTCGCCGGAATTCCGGGTCGATTTTTCCATCCACAACGCCCTTGCGTCCCAGCACGACCTGAATGCTCTTCCAAATGACCTTCAAATCAAATTTCAGGCTAACATTCTGGACGTATTCCCGGTCATAGTAGACCTTATCATACACATCCACCGTGTCCCGACCGTTGATCTGTGCCCAACCGGTAATGCCCGGCGTTACCTGATACACACCGTACCAGCGGCGCAGAAAACGAATCTCACGTTCGGTATACACCAGCGGACGCGGACCGATTAGGCTCATCTCACCACGAACCACGTTTACCAGCTGCGGCAACTCATCAATGCTGGTGTCTCGTAAAAAACGGCCCACTTTGGAAATGTACATCTGCGGGTTTTCCAAGTCTCCGGTTGCTACATTTTTAGGTGCAGAACTCTTCATCGTCCGGAACTTTATGATATTGAAGCAATGAGCCCCCTTGCCCACGCGCTTCTGTAAAAAGAAGATAGGCTCATCCGGTGCACTGACTTTTTGTGCAATACTTACCGCCAAAAACAAGGGTGAAAGTAAAACTAACGCCAGCGCTGCCAAAATCCGGTCAATTACGGATCTTGCCGCAAGATATCTTTTCTGTTTCCGGGTCAAGTGGACATAGTACGGTCCAAAATCGACGTGATAATTCAATTCTTCCATGTTTTCCTCACACTATCATCCTACTTTTGCAGGTTCTACCTTTTCTTTTAATTTGAGACACGATTCTTGAGATTGCGGGTTTCTGGTTTCCCACCGCATCCCAATCTCATCCAGCTTTGCAATACGTTCCTCTGTCAGAACCGCACCGCTTTTTTCGGGATTCTGGCGTGTGTAGCGCTGCCGCTTGACCCAATTTCCGAGATTATATCCGTTCGGTGACACATAATCGGTCGGGACGTTCAGGTCTCCGTGGACATCAAAATAGCACTTTGCTTCCTGATACCCTTCGTTCCACTGGCGGTCATTGCGGTTACCCCAATACATCCCGATTCGGGTGAGCCGCTCGACCTGTTCGTCCGTCAGTTTTCCTTTCGGATACGCCCACTGCTGGACTGAAACCCACTGCCCCAACCGTTCGCCAGCCGCTGTCACATAGGAACGCGGGATGTTCAGGTTTCCGTTTTCCTCGTAATAGGCCGCAGCCAGCGCATAAGCTTTTTCCCACTTGGCGTCAAAAACACTCCACACCATGCCGATCTCATCGAGTTGTGCGATGCGTTCTTCTTTCAAGCGGCCATTCAGCTTCTGCTGCCGGGTCTTAATGATCCACTGCCCTAAGGGGTAGCCGTCCGGGTCTACATACTTTCCCGCAACCAGCAGGTTTCCGTAGGTGTCGTGGTATTTCTTTGCGACCTCAAATCCGTGCTGCCATGCGATTTCCCTCCGGTTGCCCCAGACCATGCCGATGCTATCCAACCGTGCAATTTGCTGCTCGGTTAGATTGCCTTGAATCTGCCCCTCGCGTACCCGGCGCTGCGTGACCAACCACACGCCGAGGCTCAGACCTCCGGGTGTGGTATACAGTTTCGGAACGTTCAGGTTGCCATGCTCTGCGTAATAGATGCTGGCCTCGGAGAAGTAGTGCT
>OQWI01000589.1_pt1 | contig 16524 bp, 14 predicted proteins | sample 1691551 | NCBI WGS metagenome assembly OQWI01 (sample SAMN03418259, study PRJEB22391) | human gut metagenome | biome: human-gut; feature: organic feature; material: feces | host: Homo sapiens | place: Tanzania | collected 2013-01
TTATCTTTAAAATACTTAAAGATGACTTAACCCGCGCCATTGTTTAAAGAGTTTGGCGCGCTTCGTATTGTCGAATGCTGGGCCAGCGATGTGCCGGATGGCAAAGTGACCGATTTTCGTATGGCGGTGAAAGCGGAAGAGAATGAAGAGGTTGTCTTTAGCTGGATTGAATACCCTTCAAAAGAGGTCCGCGACGCAGCTAATCAAAAGATGATGTCGGACCCACGGATGAAAGAGTTCGGCGAGTCCATGCCGTTTGACGGCAAGCGAATGATCTATGGCGGATTCGAGTCAATCATCGACGAATAGGTAGCGTGACGGGCTGTGCGGCGTGCCGTCAGCCCAAAAATTCACAAATGTTGCTCGGCCCAGCGTAAGAAATCTTCTTTCGGTAATGCCTTGCTGTAGAGCCAGCCCTGACCGTAGTGCACGCCATGCTGGCGTAGCCACTCTTCTTGTTTACTGGTTTCGATTCCCTCCGCTACCATTTTCAGTTTCAGTGTTTTTGCCATTTCGATGATATGCGGCGTGACATTTTTATATTCCAGCGCATCAACGAAAGATTTATCGATCTTCAGAATGTCGACATCCAGATCCTGTAAATAACTTAAACTTGAATACCCCGTACCAAAATCATCAAGATAAATTTCATGGCCCGCCTCCCGGTAGCGAGAAATTATCGGGGCGCTGGTTTTCGGATCGGCAAACTCGCGTTCCGTGAGTTCAAGCGCGATCTGTCTGGGATTAACCTGATAATGATTGATCATTTCACGTAGCAATTGCGGGATTTTTTCCGAGGTGAGCACGGTGGATTCAAGATTGATCGAAATATGCTGCTGCGGATGCTGACGCAGCCAGTCGCCCATATCTTCAAAGACGCTTCTTATAATCAGTAGCGTCAATGGCTCAGAAAGGCCCGTTTGCTGTGCCAGCGGAATAAAACTATCTGGTGACAACCAACTACCGTCTGTCTGCGGCCAGCGCGCCAGTGCCTCAGCACCGACAATTTTGCCATTGGCTAAGGAGACAATCGGCTGATAGTGCACGCAAATATCACGATTTTCGATAGCATCCTGCAGCCGATGATGCGGTGACTGGATACGGCGCAAAATACGCAGCACAAACATCGCTGCCAGCAGGCCAATCACCAACCCGAGCGGTAACCAAATAAAGACTTGCCGATGCCAGCCTTTCTGCAACATTTTCGATGAAGCCCAGGTGATAATTGAAATATTCATCTCCGGGAAGGGCAGGATATCGTAAATGATTCCATTATTTTCGATATGCTCACCGGGTGTTTTTTGTAGCCTGGTAATAATTCCCTGAGCAATTTCATCGCTGCTGGTTATGACAACGTTATGGGCATTGCCAATAATGGCGGCATCAATTTGCCATGAGCTATAGGGAATGACATCAATAAAGGAAGCGGGGTCGATCATGACGACATAATGTGCCGTTCCCATGGCGACCATGTAACGGATAATGCCTAAATCGTTATGCGATGTTAACCAGACACGATAACCATCTTTCGAAATTTTACCTGGCTCGGGGAAGGTATCGGGCGGGCTTTCATGCTCCAGAGACGAACACTGGGGAACGTTGTTATCGATATAAACCACTTCCTGAATATACCGATAACTGTAAGATACCCGACGCATTTCCATGAGATGGGCTTCGCTACAGGCAGCGCCTTGCCATCTTTCCAGCTCCTGCAGCGCATCTTTCCCTTGTGTCGCCACCTTATTGGCCCGAATAGCGACGCGGGAGGAATAGGTATTTAGCTCTTCAATAAATGATGTTTCTACCTGCTGATGGGCCAGCCAGATACTTAAGCCGATAGGCAGCAATACTGAAAGAATCAGTACACCCGAAATCAGGCTGACCAGATGTCGTGTTCTCACCAGCATATCCTTATTAACACAGTGTAGGGAAAGTATATCTGATTGTGGAAAAAGGCTGGCAGGAGATAAGGAGGTAGAGCTGGTATTTCATGAAGCGATGGGTGGAAACGATCGTTGTCATTTGACCAGGCGCAGAGCTTTACGCCTGGTATGTAACCCTAACTTAAGATGTTGATTCGGCGCGAGCGAGGGTAAAAATATCGTAAAAAGACAGTTCACCTTTACGGACGATCATTTTTTGCAGTTGTTCTTTATGAACATCCGCGACACGCGGAGAGTTCAAGATGGCTTCAACCAGCGCGGCAGGTACAAAGCGCGTGTTGTACCATTCGCCGTTATAGCAAACGCGGAAATCCAGCACGTCGATATCTTCATAGCGGTAGCGTGGGTAGACATCGAAAAAGAAGAAACCATTAAGCAGGATAAATAATACAACCAGTAGCCAGACAGAGCCTGACAGCGTTTCGGACTGCAACATCACCGCCAGGGTGGCAAAAAAAGCAACGTACATACCGATAAACAGCCCCGGATGTTTACGGATAAAACTGATACTAAAGCGGGGTTTGTTGTCGCGTTTTTCGCGGGTATTCAGAGACTCAATCGTTTCGGTCAGCAGGCGTTGTATTTCGGTCATCGTTTGCCTTCGTGGTATCTGCAACTTTCCAGGGAACACCCTATTTTAACGTGGGAATAGTAGAGGGGAAGTAACAGATCTACCACAATTTTGCATAACAGTTGCGAAAAACCGATTACAATTTTTTAATTATTCTGGCTGGATTACCGCCCACGACAACGTTGTCCGGGACATCTTTTGTGACAACTGCACCTGAGGCTACCACGACGTTATCACCAATGGTCACACCAGGGTTAATGACCGCGCGTCCGCCAATCCAGACGTTATTACCGATGGTGACGGGTTTCCCCAGTTCAACACCGCTATTACGTGCTACAGGGTCGATGGGATGTGTTGCCGTGTAGATATGAACGCCTGGTGCCAACATACAGTTATCACCGATGCGAATAGGGCAGACATCAAGCATCACGCAATCGAAGTTGGCGAAAAAATTATTGCCGAGAAAAATGTTATAGCCATAGTCACAGCGAAACGTTGGCTCAATATAAGCCTCTGTCACCTGACCAAATAATTCAGCGAGAATTTGCTGGCGTAATGTGTGCTCTTCCGCCAGGGAATGATTGTATCGGTGAATTAGCTGACGAGCGCGCAGGCGATCGCGAGATAACGTCTCATCTGCCGAGCGATACAACTCACCAGCAATCATCTTTTCTTTTTCTGTGCTCATTACTGACCTCCGGTTGCTGAAAATGCGGCAACACAGTAAGACGAAAAGTCAGTGAAGAGAACGTTCCCATTACATCTGTGTGATAAAGATCACATAGGGTATGTCTTCATGGTGAAAAGTATAAAATTCTTAATAAACAGCCGGTTATAGCTCCGAAAGCGAATTATTTATTAGCGAATAAATTTCCATACTGAGGAAGGGATCTTGTCGTATAGTTTATTCATGGTCAATTCGGCGAGGCGGTGATCTGCGGCTGAGTAAAATACCGCCAGTTCATTATCTGATAATTCGTATTTATTTTTCTCGATAACACGCTCCAGCGTGTCAATTGTCTGGCAACGACGTAAACGCATTAAATAATCGGTTTTCGTTAAAGGTTTTTCGGACATACTTCTACCCATGGTTGTAATAATTCTAACAAGATAAACTCGCAGGATTCTCTTTCGTCGCATTGACAAAACAACGGAATAGTCGATTACCTGACTTCCGCCATTTCTGAAGATCCTGCATATTAATACCATAACTACTGAACAACATAAAGGTGTCATCCAGATATTCGTCGATCTGCTCAATGAGCTTATTGTCTTCATTATACTTAATTTTGTAATTAAGTGCGAAGGTCGCAATATGCTCAATCAGTTCATTCAACTGGAGGTTGATCGCCGAGGTTGGGTCGTTAACCCAGCCATGATTGCTTTCTTCAAGGTTTGCAAGGCAGTCATGATACAGGGTTTCACAGAGAAACTTAAGCTGTGCGATATCATGTCTTTTGGGTGAGTATTCATCCATAACGCGTCCCCTTCTTAGCGGTTGAACTAACGGACACCTTTCGGGATGGAAAAAACTTACTGACCTGGACTTGCCCTCTCGTTTGTTAGCTTAACTATAAGCCACTCTTTGCAGGTTTTCATCGCATTATTACGAAAAATTACAATTAGGAAGGAAGCGGGACAGGACTCACTTTTTCATACTAGCACTAACCCGCAGCAGGTAAAAGCAGTTTGCTCGAACTGTTCATAACATTTCAGGATTATCGCCAGATGAAATTGGTGACACTAATACCAGGATTGCTCTGAATATGACGTAATAACCGAGGAATGAATAAAGAATTACCGCAAATAATTAAGAATAGCCTCTAAATGATTATGGATTATTAAATCTATTAGCGCTACTTAATATAAATTAACTAACAATCAGTATTTTTTATGAATTTTATACGTGGTTAATACTGGTTTTCGTATGAGATCCTGAGTTGGTGGTTCAATTACTCCTTAATGTTCGTAGGTTATGCATAAAAAAGGCCGCTTGCGCGGCCTTAGTGATTACACGTTGTATCAATGATGATCGACAGTATGGCTGTGCTCGATATCTTCATTCTTGCGGCTAAAGCGGCGGCGAACCACCACAAAGAATACCGGAACGAAGAAGATTGCCAGTACCGTTGCGGTCACCATCCCGCCCATTACACCGGTACCTACTGCGTTCTGCGCGCCGGAACCAGCACCAGTACTGATAACCAGCGGCATAACGCCGAGGATAAACGCCAGCGAGGTCATCAGGATCGGACGTAAACGCATCCGCACCGCATCAAGCGTCGCTTCAATCAGACCTTTACCTTCTTTATCCATCAAGTCTTTGGCGAATTCGACGATAAGTATCGCGTTCTTCGCCGACAACCCAATGGTTGTGAGCAGGCCTACCTGGAAGTAAACGTCATTGGTCAGGCCACGGAAGGTGGCAGCCAGCAACGCACCGATAACCCCCAGCGGAACGACCAGCATAACGGAGAACGGAATCGACCAGCTCTCGTACAGCGCCGCCAGACACAGGAATACGACAATCAACGAAATCGCGTACAGTGAAGGTGCCTGGTTGCCGGAGAGGCGTTCCTGATAGGACATCCCCGTCCAGTCATAGCCAACACCGGTAGGCAGTTTGCTCGCCAGTTGTTCCATCAGCTCCATTGCTTCACCGGTACTTTTACCCGGTGCCGCCTGGCCTAAGATTTCCATGGATGGCAGGCCGTTGTAACGTTCCAGACGCGGCGAACCGTACTCCCAACGAGAAGAGGAGAACGCCGAGAATGGCACCATCTGACCATCAGCAGCACGAACATACCAGTCGCCGATATCATCCGGCAGCATACGGTATTTCGCTTCTGACATGACGTAAACTTTCTTCACACGACCGCGGTCGATAAAGTCGTTCACATAGCTGCCGCCCCATGCAGCGCCCAGAGTGGTGTTAATGTCGTTGATAGAAACACCCAGCGCCTGCGCTTTTTCCTGGTCGATATCAATCTTAAACTGCGGGGTATCTTCCAGACCGTTTGGACGTACGCTGGTCAACATATCAGGGTGCTTCGCTGCTTCTGCAAGCAACTGGTTACGCGCCTGAGTCAGTTTTTCGTGACCAAGGCCAGCCTGGTCAATCAACTCAAAGTCAAAGCCGGTTGCGGTACCCAGTTCCACGATTGCGGGCAGGTTAAAGGCGAAAACCATCGCATCTTTGATTTGCGAGAAAGCGCGTGTTGCACGCATGGTAATCGCTTCAACTTTGTTTTCTTCACCCGGACGATCGGCCCAGTCCTTCAAGGAAACGAACGCAATACCGGTATTCTGACCACGTCCCGCAAAGCCGAAGCCGTTAACGGCGAACACCGACTCAACGTTGTTCTTTTCTTTGGTCAGATAGTAATGCGTTACCTCATTGAGCACTTTCTGCGTACGTTCCTGCGTTGCACCTGCTGGCAGCTGAACCATGGTCATAAATACGCCCTGGTCCTCATCTGGCAAGAAGGAGCTTGGCAGACGCACGAACAGATAGGCCATGCCGACCACGATGATCAGATACAGCACCAGGTAACGCCCCGTACTGCGCAGAATACCGCCTACGCTGTCGGTGTAGTGGTGCGTGCTCTTCTCGAACATGCGGTTAAACCAGCCGAAGAAGCCTTTTTTACCTTCCCCGTGATCGCCTTTGGCAATCGGTTTCAGCATGGTGGCACAAAGAGCCGGAGTCAGGATCAACGCTACCAGTACCGACAGCGCCATTGCTGAAACAATGGTAATAGAGAACTGACGATAGATAGCACCAGTAGAACCGCCAAAGAAGGCCATCGGTACGAATACCGCTGACAGTACCATCGCGATACCGACCAGAGCGCCCTGAATCTGCCCCATCGACTTACGGGTAGCTTCTTTTGGCGGCAAACCTTCTTCCGCCATAACACGCTCCACGTTTTCTACCACAACGATAGCGTCATCCACCAACAGGCCGATGGCGAGCACCATCCCGAACATTGTTAGCGTGTTTATCGAGAAGCCAAAGGCGGCAAGGACGGCAAAGGTCCCGAGCAATACCACCGGTACGGCAATGGTCGGAATCAACGTCGCGCGGAAGTTCTGCAGGAACAGATACATAACCAGGAACACGAGGATGATCGCTTCGACCAGCGTTTTAACCACTTCGTGAATAGAGATTTTCACGAACGGCGTGGTGTCGTACGGGTAAACAATTTTCAGACCCGACGGGAAGAACGGTTCCATCTTCGCCAGTTCAGCACGGATTGCCGCAGCGGTATCCAGCGCGTTTGCACCGGTCGCCAGCTTGATCCCCAGACCGGAAGCCGGTTGGCCGTTAAACTCTGCGATGATGTCGTAGTTCTCACCACCCAGCTCAATCTTCGCCACATCACGCAGCAGCACGCGGGAACCATCCTGATTCACTTTCAGCAGGATTTTGCCGAACTCTTCAGTAGAGGTCAGACGCGTCTGAGCAATAATAGAGGCGTTAAGCTGTTGGCCTTTCACCGGCGGCGTACCACCGAGCTGACCCGCCGCAACCTGGGCGTTCTGCGCTTTGATGGCGGTAATGACATCAACCGGCGTTAGCTGGAATTTGTTCAGCTCATTAGGGTTCATCCAGATACGCATCGCGTACTGTGAACCGAACAACTGAACGTCACCCACGCCCGACGTACGGCTGATGGCATCTTTCATATTCGCCGCCACGTAGTCGGAGATATCCTCCTGCGTCATGGTGCCATCGGTGTTGATAACGCCGACAACCATCAGGAAGCTGCTGGATGATTTCTCAACGCTCACCCCTTGCTGCTGAACTTCTTGCGGCAGCAACGGCATCGCCAGCTGCAGTTTGTTCTGCACCTGAACCTGCGCGATATCCGCATCAGTACCAGACTCAAAGGTCAGGGTGATCTGCACGGTACCCGTGGAGTCACTGTTAGAGGACATGTACATCAGGTTATCGATACCGTTCATATTCTGTTCGATAACCTGTGTCACCGTGTCCTGCACTGTTTTCGCATCAGCGCCGGGGTAGGAGGCGGAGATCGTTACTGCCGGCGGTGCAATCGTAGGATATTGCGCCACCGGCAGTTTGAGGATCGCCAGCCCCCCTGCCAACATGATGATAATGGCGATCACCCACGCAAAAATCGGGCGATCGATAAAGAAATTAGGCATGTCTTAACGGCTCCTGTTTAAGTTAAGACTTGGACTGTTCAGGCTGAGCACCGCTTGCGGCTTGCTGGTTATTATCAGCGGTAACTTCTTGTGCTTTTACCTGGACACCAGGACGCACTTTCTGCAGCCCACTTATTACTACGCGATCGCCTGCTTTCAGACCTTCTGTCACCAGCCACTTATCGCCAATAGCCTGGCTTGCAACGATCGGACGGGTTTCCACTTTGTCATCCGCGCCAACCACCAGTACGGTGGCATCGCCACGCGGCGTACGGGTTACGCCCTGTTGCGGGACTAAAATAGCGTTTGGATTAAGCCCTTCTTCCAGACGTGCGCGCACGAACATACCCGGCAGCAGAGTGTGATCCGGGTTCGGGAAGATAGCGCGTAGGGTGATAGACCCAGTGGTCTGATCAACGGTAACGTCAGAGAATTCCAGCGTACCGTCCTGCGGGAACTTAATGCCGTCACTGGTGATCAGCGACACTTTGGCTTTGCCGTTCTCTTGTTTCAGCGTGCCATTCGCCAGTTCCTGTTTCAGGCGCAGGAAGTCGTTGCTGGACTGGGTCACATCAACGTAGATCGGATCAAGTTGCTGCACGGTTGCCAGCGCAGTCGCCTGACCGTTCTGTACCAATGCGCCTTCCGTCACGTTCGACTTACCAATGCGACCGCTAATCGGAGAGGTGACTTTGGTGTAAGCCAGATTGATCCGCGCAGTTTCAACAGCAGCTTTCGCCGCAGTTACCGCAGCATTCGCCTGTTGCGCATCAGCCAGAGCCTGATCGTACTCTTGCTTACTGATGTACTGAGTACCGAGCAGTTTCTGATAACGATTCACCGTCAATTGCGCGATATTGGCTGCAGCCTGGGCTTTCGCCAGATCACCTTTCGCACTGTCGTATGTCGCCTGATAGGTCGCAGGATCAATCTGATAGAGAGAGACACCAGCTTCGATGTCGCTACCTTCTTTGAAATTACGCTTCAGGATAATCCCGCTAACTTGAGGACGAACTTCTGCGATCCGGTAGGCACTGGTGCGACCCGGAAGCTCGGTTGTGATCTGCAGAGGTTCAGTTTTGACTGTTACTACGCCAACGGCGGGCATCTGCTGGCCACCTTGTTGGGCCTGTTTGTCGTCACATCCTGTTAGGGCTAAGCTGCCTGAGAGCATCAGAACGACCGCCAGAGGCGTAAACCCTCTGTTTTTGTTCATATGTAAACCTCGAGTGTCCGATTTCAAATTGGTCAATGGTCAAAAGTTAATAAACCCATTGCTGCGTTTATATTATCGTCGTGCTATGGTACATACATTCACAAATGTATGTAAATCTAACGCCTGTAAATTCACGAACATATGGCACGAAAAACCAAACAAGAAGCGCAAGAAACGCGCCAACACATCCTCGATGTGGCTCTACGTCTTTTCTCACAGCAGGGGGTATCATCCACCTCGCTGGGCGAGATTGCAAAAGCAGCTGGCGTTACGCGCGGTGCAATCTACTGGCATTTTAAAGACAAGTCGGATTTGTTCAGTGAGATCTGGGAACTGTCAGAATCCAATATTGGTGAACTAGAGCTTGAGTATCAGGCAAAATTCCCTGGCGATCCACTCTCAGTATTAAGAGAGATATTAATTCATGTTCTTGAATCCACGGTGACAGAAGAACGACGTCGATTATTGATGGAGATTATATTCCACAAATGCGAATTTGTCGGAGAAATGGCTGTTGTGCAACAGGCACAACGTAATCTCTGTCTGGAAAGTTATGACCGTATAGAACAAACGTTAAAACATTGTATTGAAGCGAAAATGTTGCCTGCGGATTTAATGACGCGTCGGGCAGCAATTATTATGCGCGGCTATATTTCCGGCCTGATGGAAAACTGGCTCTTTGCCCCGCAATCTTTTGATCTTAAAAAAGAAGCCCGCGATTACGTCGCCATCTTACTGGAGATGTATCTCCTGTGCCCCACGCTTCGTAATCCTGCCACTAACGAATAACCCTGAATCTGACTCCAGGATTTTTCCTGGACATTTTCGTCGTTGCTATTCTGGTTCACTGCGTCGTGATATTCTTGCGGTTTGACTTTTTCAGGTCGTTCTTCAGGTTCAGAAACCTTCATTCATCATGACTATGTTCCAGTATTACAAACGATCACGGCATTTTGTTTTTTCAGCATTTATTGCTTTTGTTTTTGTCTTGTTATGCCAGAACACGGCGTTTGCGCGGGCGTCATCGAATGGTGATCTGCCGACAAAAGCGGACCTGCAGGCGCAACTTGACTCACTAAATAAACAAAAAGATCTTTCTGCTCAGGACAAACTGGTGCAGCAGGATCTGACAGATACATTAGCCACCCTCGATAAAATCGATCGCATAAAAGAAGAGACAGTTCAGCTACGGCAAAAAGTTGCTGAAGCGCCGGAAAAAATGCGCCAGGCGACCGCGGCGTTAACAGCACTTAGCGATGTCGATAACGACGAAGAAACGCGCAAAATTCTGAGTACGCTTTCGTTGCGCCAGCTGGAAACTCGCGTTGCCCAGGCGCTGGACGATTTGCAAAACGCACAAAACGATCTGGCGTCTTATAACAGCCAGCTGGTTTCGTTACAGACGCAGCCCGAACGCGTGCAAAATGCGATGTATAACGCTTCGCAGCAGCTGCAACAAATTCGCAGTCGTCTGGATGGGACTGATGTCGGCGAGACTGCCTTACGTCCCAGCCAGAAAGTGTTAATGCAGGCTCAGCAGGCGTTGCTGAATGCGGAGATTGACCAGCAGCGTAAAAGCCTGGAAGGGAACACCGTCTTGCAGGATACCTTGCAAAAGCAACGTGATTACGTGACGGCGAACAGCGCCCGTCTGGAGCACCAGTTACAACTGTTGCAAGAAGCGGTAAACAGCAAGCGCCTGACTTTAACCGAAAAAACGGCGCAGGAAGCCGTCTCCCCGGATGAAGCCGCGCGTATTCAGGCTAATCCGCTGGTGAAGCAGGAACTGGAAATTAACCAGCAGTTAAGTCAGCGTCTAATTACCGCGACTGAAAACGGTAATCAGTTGATGCAGCAAAACATTAAAGTCAAAAACTGGCTGGAGCGGGCGCTGCAATCGGAACGCAATATTAAAGAGCAGATTGCCGTCCTGAAGGGCAGCCTGCTGTTGTCTCGTATCCTTTACCAGCAACAACAAACGCTGCCCTCGGCGGATGAACTGGAAAACATGACCAACCGCATCGCGGATTTGCGTCTCGAACAGTTTGAAGTTAACCAGCAGCGTGATGCACTCTTCCAGAGCGATGCGTTCGTCAACAAACTGGAAGAAGGTCACACCAACGAAGTCAACAGCGAAGTTCACGATGCGTTATTGCAAGTGGTTGATATGCGTCGCGAATTGCTGGATCAACTCAACAAACAGTTGGGTAACCAGCTGATGATGGCCATTAACCTGCAAATCAACCAGCAGCAGTTAATGAGTGTGTCGAAAAACCTGAAATCCATCCTGACTCAGCAAATCTTTTGGGTGAACAGTAACCGTCCAATGGACTGGGACTGGATCAAAGCATTCCCGCAAAGCCTGAAAGATGAATTTAAGTCGATGAAAATTACGGTGAACTGGGAAAAAGCCTGGCCCGCCGTTTTTATCGCTTTCCTCGCTGGTTTGCCGCTGCTGTTGATTGCCGGGCTGATCCACTGGCGTCTGGGGTGGCTGAAAGCGTATCAACAAAAACTGGCTTCCGCTGTGGGTTCCCTGCGTAACGACAGCCAGCTCAACACACCAAAAGCGATCCTTATCGACCTGATCCGTGCACTGCCGGTGTGCCTGATTATTCTCGCGGTTGGCCTGATTCTGTTGACCATGCAGCTCAACATCAGCGAACTGCTATGGTCGTTCAGTAAAAAACTGGCGATTTTCTGGCTGGTGTTTGGCCTGTGCTGGAAGGTACTGGAGAAAAATGGCGTTGCCGTGCGTCACTTCGGCATGCCGGAGCAGCAGACCAGCCACTGGCGTCGGCAAATTGTCCGCATCAGTCTCGCGTTGCTGCCTATCCATTTCTGGTCTGTGGTGGCAGAACTTTCCCCGCTGCATCTGATGGATGATGTGCTGGGGCAGGCGATGATTTTCTTCAACCTGCTGCTGATTGCCTTCCTGGTATGGCCAATGTGCCGCGAAAGCTGGCGTGATAAAGAGTCGCACACCATGCGACTGGTCACCATTACCGTGCTGTCGATTATCCCGATTGCATTGATGGTGCTGACTGCCACGGGTTATTTCTACACCACGCTGCGCCTCTCCGGGCGTTGGATTGAAACCGTCTATCTGGTGATCATCTGGAACTTGCTCTACCAGACGGTATTGCGCGGCTTAAGCGTAGCGGCGCGGCGTATCGCCTGGCGTCGTGCGCTGGCGCGTCGGCAGAATCTGGTGAAAGAGGGCGCAGAAGGTGCCGAACCGCCGGAAGAACCCACCATTGCACTGGAACAGGTTAACCAGCAGACGCTGCGTATTACCATGTTGCTGATGTTTGCGCTGTTCGGTGTCATGTTCTGGGCAATTTGGTCCGATTTGATCACCGTGTTCAGCTATCTCGACAGCATCACGCTCTGGCATTACAACGGCACTGAAGCTGGCGCTGCGGTGGTGAAAAACGTCACCATGGGTAGTTTGTTGTTTGCGATTATCGCCTCAATGGTGGCCTGGGCGTTGATTCGCAACCTGCCTGGTTTACTGGAAGTGCTGGTGCTCTCGCGACTGAATATGCGCCAGGGCGCGTCGTATGCCATTACTACCATCCTTAACTACATCATTATTGCTGTTGGTGCGATGACGGTGTTCGGATCGCTGGGCGTCTCTTGGGATAAACTCCAGTGGCTGGCCGCAGCATTATCCGTAGGTCTTGGTTTTGGTTTACAAGAAATTTTCGGTAACTTCGTCTCCGGTTTGATCATTCTGTTCGAACGTCCGGTGCGTATTGGCGATACGGTAACCATTGGTAGCTTCTCGGGGACGGTAAGTAAGATCCGTATTCGTGCGACAACGATTACCGATTTCGATCGCAAAGAAGTGATCATCCCGAACAAAGCGTTTGTTACCGAGCGTCTGATCAACTGGTCGTTGACTGACACTACTACGCGTCTGGTGATCCGTATCGGCGTGGCCTATGGCTCCGATCTGGAAAAAGTGCGTAAAGTGTTACTGAAGGCGGCGACTGAGCACCCAAGGGTGATGCACGAACCAATGCCGGAAGTCTTCTTTACGGCATTTGGTGCCAGCACGTTGGATCATGAGCTGCGTCTGTATGTGCGTGAACTGCGTGACCGTAGCCGTACTGTCGATGAGCTGAACCGTACTATCGATCAGCTGTGCCGTGAAAACGACATCAACATTGCCTTTAACCAGCTTGAAGTGCATCTGCACAACGAGAAGGGCGATGAGGTGACGGAAGTCAAACGCGACTACAAAGGCGACGATCCGACGCCAGCGGTAGGGTAATAACGAAAGGGGGCGACATTTTGTTGCCCCGAGATTGCTAACAAAGTGCGCGTTGTTCATGCCGGATGCGGCGTGACCGCCTTATCCGGCCTACGAAACCGCAAGAATTCAATATATTGCAGGAGCGGTGTAGGCCTGATAAGCGTAGCGCATCAGGCAGTTTTGCGTTTGCCCGCAACCTTAGGGGACATTTAGCCACCCCATTTATTTCTCACTTTTCCGCCTCATCATCGCGCGTTAATTTCTTTTCATAATCGCGTTTTACAATATCCAGCGCGCGCAGCACGGTACTGGCAGGGATCTGATTTTCCTCCAGCAGCACAATCAAATCGACAGCCAGTTTGACATCGTCAGGGGCATTTTCCAGTGACATACTCTCTCCATTGCTAGCGGGTTAAACGCGCTAACCTGTTTTCGATTTTTTCCAGCGCATGGCGGCAGCGTGCCAGGCGCGCTTCATAGGCTTCCACTTCACGATGCAGCGTTTGCTGTTCCACGAGATCGGTCACCCGCGCCAGGCGGGCTCTACGTTCGGCAACCATCTCACGTAGCCGCCGCTCAAAATCCTGATGCTGAATACGTTTACGCTGCCAGCGGGCAATTTGGGGTGGTGCGCTATCCCACTCGCGTAGCGACCAGGCTGTGGCTTCACGCGCTATAGCCTCCAGTTGCGCCGCCAGATGTTCTGCCAGCCAGGCGACTTGCGGCAGCTGTTGCTGCTCAACTGCATGACGAAGCGCAGCCAGATTATCGCCCGCCTCGTCGAGACAAGCCTGTAGTGTTGTCGCACGAGTCTGAAAAAGATGCCTGTCGAAACGAGCACTTAGCGTGGCGAACTGTGACACCGGGGCACAACGCTGACGCAGCGTAGCGAGCTGTCCTTCCAGTTTTTCCAGCAGCAGGGCGGTTTTCACGATAAGACCTCAATGAAAATGATAATTGTTATGCTAAAGTAGCCACTCTGTAAGCTGACAACACTCAATATGCAACGAATCATTTTAATCATCATTGGCTGGCTGGCGGTAGTGCTGGGCACGCTGGGCGTGGTATTACCGGTATTACCGACGACGCCGTTTATCCTGCTGGCGGCCTGGTGCTTTGCCCGTTCTTCCCCGCGCTTTCACGCCTGGTTGCTGTACCGCTCATGGTTTGGCAGCTATCTACGTTTCTGGCAGAAACATCATGCGATGCCGCGCGGTGTCAAACCGCGGGCGATTTTGCTTATTTTGCTCACGTTTGCCATTTCTCTGTGGTTCGTCCAGATGCCATGGGTGCGCATCATGTTGCTGGTAATTCTCGCCTGCTTGCTTTTCTATATGTGGCGAATTCCGGTGATTGATGAAAAGCAAGAAAAGCACTGAAGCACAACAATCGCAGTTGCAATTATTGCGTACAGCCAGTACATTCTGGCGTTTTCGAGCACAGGCGCAGGCGGTCAAAGGTTAAACAACTGTTACTTTTGATACGTTTAAAACGCGCCGTGAGTACCACCGTAACAAGCAGGCATACACTTATGACCGCGACTGCACAGCAGCTTGAGTATCTCAAAAATAGCATCAAAAGCATTCAGGACTACCCAAAACCCGGCATTCTTTTCCGCGATGTCACCAGCTTACTGGAAGACCCGAAAGCTTACGCTCTCAGCATCGACTTGCTGGTTGAGCGTTACAAAAATGCGGGCATTACCAAAGTTGTCGGCACCGAAGCGCGTGGCTTCTTGTTTGGCGCTCCGGTAGCTCTGGGTCTGGGCGTTGGCTTTGTGCCGGTCCGTAAACCGGGCAAACTGCCGCGTGAAACTATCAGTGAAACTTACGACCTGGAATACGGCACCGATCAGCTGGAAATCCACGTTGATGCCATCAAACCGGGCGACAAAGTTCTGGTGGTGGACGATCTGCTGGCAACCGGCGGCACTATCGAAGCGACCGTTAAACTGATCCGTCGTCTGGGTGGTGAAGTGGCTGACGCTGCGTTCATTATCAACCTGTTCGATCTCGGCGGCGAACAGCGTCTCGAAAAACAGGGCATTACCAGCTACAGCCTTGTCCCGTTCCCGGGCCATTAATTATCGCCAGTCTTGTGCTGCCCACGCTACGGACAGCACAAGATGTGCATTCAGCCTCGCCGTTCTGACGGGGCTGTGTTAGCATTACCCCTTCGTGAATCCACCTTCCAGCGTTTCAGAGCCTGCCAATGAGTTATCAGGTCTTAGCCCGAAAATGGCGCCCACAAACCTTTGCTGACGTCGTCGGCCAGGAACATGTGCTGACCGCACTGGCGAACGGCTTGTCGTTAGGGCGTATTCATCATGCTTATCTTTTTTCCGGCACCCGTGGCGTCGGAAAAACCTCTATCGCCCGACTGCTGGCGAAGGGGCTAAACTGCGAAACCGGCATTACCGCGACGCCGTGCGGCGTGTGCGATAACTGTCGTGAAATCGAGCAGGGGCGCTTTGTCGATCTGATTGAAATCGACGCCGCCTCGCGCACCAAAGTTGAAGACACTCGCGACCTGCTGGATAACGTCCAGTACGCTCCGGCGCGTGGTCGTTTCAAAGTTTATCTCATCGACGAAGTGCATATGCTGTCGCGTCACAGCTTTAACGCACTGTTAAAAACTCTTGAAGAGCCGCCGGAGCACGTTAAGTTTCTGCTGGCGACGACCGATCCACAGAAATTGCCGGTGACGATTTTGTCGCGCTGTTTGCAATTTCATCTCAAGGCGCTGGATGTCGAGCAAATTCGCCATCAACTTGAGCACATCCTCAATGAAGAACATATCGCTCACGAGCCGCGGGCGCTGCAATTGCTGGCGCGCGCCGCTGAAGGCAGCCTGCGAGATGCCTTAAGTCTGACCGACCAGGCGATTGCCAGCGGTGACGGCCAGGTTTCAACCCAGGCGGTCAGTGCGATGCTGGGTACGCTTGACGACGATCAGGCGCTGTCGCTGGTTGAAGCGATGGTCGAGGCCAACGGCGAGCGCGTAATGGCGCTGATTAATGAAGCCGCTGCCCGTGGTATCGAGTGGGAAGCGTTGCTGGTGGAAATGCTCGGCCTGTTGCATCGTATTGCGATGGTACAACTTTCGCCTGCTGCACTTGGCAACGACATGGCCGCCATCGAGCTGCGGATGCGTGAACTGGCGCGCACCATACCGCCGACGGATATTCAGCTTTACTATCAGACGCTGTTGATTGGTCGCAAAGAATTACCGTATGCGCCGGACCGCCGCATGGGCGTTGAGATGACGCTGCTGCGCGCGCTGGCATTCCATCCGCGTATGCCGCTGCCTGAGCCAGAAGTGCCACGCCAGTCCTTTGCACCTGTCGCACCAACGGCAGTAA
>OQWI01000592.1_pt1 | contig 16496 bp, 13 predicted proteins | sample 1691551 | NCBI WGS metagenome assembly OQWI01 (sample SAMN03418259, study PRJEB22391) | human gut metagenome | biome: human-gut; feature: organic feature; material: feces | host: Homo sapiens | place: Tanzania | collected 2013-01
GCCCATGAAACCAATGTCGATATCCAATCTAGAATTCTTTCTTTTAATATCTTTAATCTAGGAAAACAATTAAAAACAATGGGATTACTTGTCATCACTGATGCGATTATTAATAGAGTTAATGAAAACTGGCGTAAAGGCAAGCGTACCCATGTCTTTATTGATGAGATTCACGTTATTTTTGAAAATGAAGAAAGTGCAACCTTCTTTGCATCCGCATGGAGACAATTCAGAAAAAGAGATGCCTATCCAACAGGTATTACCCAAAACGTCAAATACCTTTTATCCTCTCAACAAGGTACAAGCATGTTATCCAATTCTGAATTTATTGTCATGTTGAATCAATCTGCCAATGACAGAGAAGATTTAGCCAAACTACTAAACATTTCAGATGAACAAATGAGCTATATTACTAATGCACCAACAGGGTGTGGATTAATCAAATATGGTGGTTCAATAGTTCCATTTGTAAATAAAATGCCTAAAGGATTACTATATGATTTGAACACAACAAAGCCTGGTGATAAAAAGATGGCATAGTTCAAGCAATTTCTAAATTCAGTGCTTTTAAAATACTGCTATGCTACAATCTGCTTAGGTATAATCGTTTTAAATGATAATATTAGAAATGGAGCTGATTCAAAGATGATAAGAGATTTACGCTTAGATGAAGAGATCTTCAAAAAAATGATTGGTAAACAATTCAATAAATATAAATGTGATCCATTTGTATTCACAAATACTGTTACTGGTATTGTTGGATTATACATTGATAAAAAAGTATTTGAATTAAAGAATGAACAGACTGCATTTCAATATTTTGATTCAATAGATGATGTTGCATTATGGAATATTAAAGAAGTAAACGATTCAGAAATTCATTCAGTTTTTGAAAATACAGAACAAATTGATACCTCAATCAATCAAAACATAAATAGCATTACTTTAGTAAATGAGCATCAAACGGTAAATATCAATGATCAAGAATGTGATTTATGGCTAACAAGAGCTATTGTATTTCATTTAGAAAATTGTGATATATACTTTGAGAAAGATAATACTGCGTTTTCGGAAGAAATTGAAATCAAACGTGGCCATGATTTATTATCTGAATTTCCAAAAAGAAATGATTATTTCTTAGACCAATGGATAAAGGGTATAGAAGTAAGTGTGGAAACTGAATTTATTAAAATTCAACATGATAAACAAAAGACTCATTGAGCTATTTTCTCAGTGAGTCTTTGACTTTATAATTAATCTTTTCCTTCAATTTTAGTAGAATCATCCATGATTACATCTTTGAATTTTCTACCATCTATAATACAGTTTTCTAAGACATCATTTAAATCTGAATACCAGCCTATAAGAATGAAATCGTCATCTTTAAATTCAGGCATAGCCCAATGGCAAATCATCACATCATAGCGGCCAATTCTTCCATCTGGTAATTTAGGCATTTCATCATCTTCACCAGGCTCTCTACACATTCGGTAGTAAACACCTTTATAAGAAAATTCAATTCCCATATATCTTCTTTTCCCATCAGAACTTTGCCAAGGCATTTCTACACCTTTGTAGTATTCATCAATAAATTCATCTAAACTGTTGTATTCGTTAATTCTCATTTTACGTTAAATTTCCTTTTCTTATAGGGATCTGATGATTTCAAGTAGGTGAAAATCCTACATTTTCATATATCAGAAAATAAAAGTCACTTCCTTTTTTTATCCACTTCAATTATCCATTTGTAATTTGGGTTTTCTTGAATCTTTTTTTGATATTCTTTTCGAAAATCATTTAGGCTTAAATCATTAGCACCTCCTGAATAATCTGGATTATCTTCCATTAGATCATCATCTTCCCAACCACAAAATTTACAAATGTCAAAAGATCCATAACCAGTAAACCTATATTTTCCACATACTGGACACATATGAACAGGAATCTTATTTCTCATTAGTTTCCTTCTTTCTAAACAAATATTACTAAAAGGATTATCTCACGTTACCAATTTAATATAAAGCCAAATCATAGAAACACTATTTGATTATAACGATAAAACGAATTTTTTCTTTTACATACAAAGGAGTTGATTGATTTGAAAGATATTAAGACAAAACAGAAAGTGCAGATGATTAAAACAAAAGATTCTAAGGCAAATATAAAACACTTTATTAAGCAGCAAACACTTCACACACGCAATATGGATAATGATACTCGCCAGGAGAGTATTTCATCCAATGCAAATGTACAGGCTACAAATTCAGTAAAAAGAACTGCAAAACAAACATTTATTGAATCGAGTTATCGTACAACGAAGTTCATTAAAGAAAAAAGAAATGAACATAAAATCAAGAAACAAAATCCATTACCAAATCGTAATGAGATTCATCCTCAAAAAGTATCATATATTTCCAAAGCAAAACAGACTGTAGTAAATAAAGTGAATGCTTCTAAAGTCAAACAAACAAGTGAAAAGATTGTTTCTACACCAGTTGTTCAAAATACAACAAAAGTTATTAAAACAACATACAAGGTAATCAAGGAGAGTGTATCCAGTATTGGTGCACTCTTCTCATTTGGTACAGGTATGATCTTATTACTCGTACTTGTTTTATTTATCGGTACTTTTGGAGTACTAGCACAAGATGGTGGATCCAATAGTGAAATTGTTTCTTTGAGTGAAGAAGTCATTGCATATGAAAATACCATTCGTAAATATGCTAAAGAAAATGATATTGAAGATTATGTTTCTTTAATCCAAGCTATTATGATGCAAGAATCAGGTGGTAAAGGAAATGATCCAATGCAAGCTAGTGAATCTGGATATAATACCAAATATCCAAGAGTTCCTAATGGTATTGCAGAAGCTGAATATTCAATAGAAGTAGGAGTTAAGACTATTTCGGACTGTATTAAAAAAGCCAATGTCAAAGATCCATCGGATACAGAACATATCTATTTAGCTTTACAAGGATATAACTATGGAAATGGCTATATTGAGTGGGTACTTACTAATTTTGGTGGTTATTCTAAATACAATGCACAACTCTTTTCAGACAATAAGAAACAAGAACTCCATGTAAGTGGATATGGTGATCCACTCTATGTTGATCATGTTATGCGGTATGTAGGAATCACATTTCGTGGTGGAACAAATCCAAACTTCAATAACCTGGAAGCATGGGTAACAAAAAATCCATATGCAAGAATTGGCTTATATGGCCAATGCACATGGTTTGCGTGGGGTAGATTCTATGAACTCTATGGCTATGATCCAGGCTTTACTGGTAATGGATGGGATTGTGTCGATGAATTGCTTGCTGCACATCGTGATAAATTTGAAAGAGCTGATACACCAAAAGCAGGAGCCGTCTTTTCAGGTATTGGAAAAAATCATGTTGGTATTGTATTAAAAGTTGATGAAGAAAACATTACAATCCAAGATGGTAACTACGATGGTAAAACCAATACGTTTGAAGAAGCAAAAACAGACTGGCGAACTAACACCTATACCTTATCAGAACTTAGAAGAAGGCATGGAGGTATTGTATTTGCCAATCCAAAGTAAAAGCGAAGACTCATCATCTTCGCTTGTTTGCTTCCTTATGCAGTTTAACAACTTCATTAGCTTCCTCTTCTGTACGATACAACTTAGATTCACGAACACGAGTACCAGAAGTACCACAATTGCCATTACCGTCAAAGATAATAGTACAAAATCCACCAGCATTTCGAACAACCTTAGCTTTTCTTACAAAGACAGAAGAAGCAATAAAGTAAACAGTATCTCCTTCATTGAATCGTTTCAAATTATCATCTCACAATAACTAATCTATTTTACTGATTTTTCTTTAATTCTTCAGGAATATCTTGAATAATTTTTTTTAACTCAGAATTAAGTTGTTTAATATATTCTTCAGAAATTTCTATATATAGAGTTTTTTTATAATTTGGATTAACATTCAATATAAACTGAAATTCTTCTTCAAACGCTTGGTTAATAACATCATAAAATAACTCTCGCAAACCTGTTTGATCTTTATTATTTAGATCAATTTGCTTTGTTAAATCCGAATTAATATTGAATTCCAATACATCTTTCCCGTTTTCTTCCTTAAGTTGCACAACTTTACTTTCCATAAATTTCACCTCTCTCAATAAAAGCTCCTTCACCACCTTCAAGTGTGCTCATGCTTTTTTCCGACCAAATACATGTATCGTTATCATCTTTGTAATTTACTAATACATTTGTAAATGGATTTCCAATATATGTTGCGTATTTATCATTTCCGAGATACTCTCTATAAACTGATAGCAACGGTAAAGTTCTAACACCTATATTTGCATCATGAGTTGAAATAATAATTGTTTTATTAAGCTTTGAAAGTTCAATTAGTCGTGGAAGGATAATATCATTAATATATTTATGTCCCACACTCATTTCTGGCTCATCTAATATAAATACATTTTTTGAATCGTCAACCAATGCGTTGGCCAAAAGTAACATTGATTGTTCCCCATTTGAAGGATTATATTCTTCATTATTTTGATTGACTATTCTATTTTTTACTCCTATGAAATCGCGTAAAGAAGTTATACCTTTGTTTTGTAAAAGATTATTTAATGCTGAAATATTGGATCCTTTATTTTGTTCAAATGACTTTGCCTGTATTTTTTCAATATAATCATATGCAGTTCTTAAATCTGTAATTGTATAATTAGCTCCTTTTTTTAAAGAAACATTTTTTGCAATTTTTGGATTTATGAAAATCAATTTTTCATTATAAATAGGACCTTTTTCTTTTAAATCACCTAGTTTAGATTTAATGCACTTATTTTCTTCATTTAACAATTTTTTGATATTAGTCGTTTCATTATATAAATTTAAACATTTAGAATATGTATCTAATAAACCTGTACTAGAAGGCAATTGATTTACACCAGACTTTGTTTGACAAAGATTTTTCATTTTTTCAATAGTAAATTTTTCGAGTTTTAACCCTTGTAATTTACACCATTCGTTTTTTAGACTGTTTTTGGCATTACGAAGTGCTGCATTTAACAATTGAACTAGTAACTCTTTATTTTCTTTATCTAAATAAAGATTTTCATTATACAACTTATTAAAATCATTCAATATACTAGATAAAGTTCTATAATCTTCTAAAACCTGAATATATTTTTCACTAGATATTTTTTCGGTAAAAACTGTATCTTTAAACCCAAACTTTGCACTATATTTATTTATATCTTTAGTTTTAGCCCATTCTTTATATCTTGTTATCGGTGTAACTATTGAATCTGTCCATGTAGAAATAGATTGGATTTCTTTAGAGCAATCATTTATTCCAAATAACAAAAAATCCGAATCTTCATTTTCAATTTGAATCATTTTTTTAAATTCTGATTCTTTAGTTTGACCCTCATAATAGGAAACATCAGAGTTGCCACGAGATTCAAAATGTTCTTTTAGCTTTTTTAAAAATGAACTCTTTCCAGTTCCTTTACCACCAAAAATAATATTAATATCATTGTAAATTGGTAATTGAATAGCACAATCTTCAAAAGGAACAATTTTTACCAATTCATTTATTTTTTGATTTACGAAAGTATTTAAAACCTGTTCATCTTTTTTTACCAACAAATTAAAATGTTGATAGTCAGAAATAGGCATTTTCAATTCTGGCAATTCGTAATTACAGTAGTTATCCCAATTTTGCACATCAGAACCGATAAAACTATTAATATTGTGAGCATATAAAATCCCAGCACTTCTTAATTGTGGAACTTCTAGAAATAATGGTTTTTTTCCAGATAAATCATTTTTCAATTGCTCCAAATCATAATCAGATAAACTAGGCTTTTTCCAACCATAATGAGCTATAACAGTAATATCGAATTCATAAAATGTTTTCACAATTGAATGAATATTCATCTCAAATAAATCTGGATGAGTATCCTTAATTGCATCTTTGCATTTTTCTGAAAATTCAAAAGCATATTGTGGATTTGCAATTATTATACAATGTCCCTTACTTTGATCACCTTTAACGTCTAACTCAATGCCAGGCCATATTTGTATACCTTGATTTTTCGCCACATTATTAAATTCAACATATTGTTCATAGTCAAAACAATTGTGATTTGTAATCGCAACAATTGAGACTCCTGCATTTTGTATTTGTGAGATGAACTTTTCACAGGAAACATTTCGTGTTATAGCATCACCACTTTTAGTCTTTTTTGTGTGACAATGTAAATCAATTTTCATTATTTCATCTCCTTAGCATTTTGATTTTAATGTTTTTAACTCTTTTACAACTTCATATTTAATTCCAGTATCGATAACTTCAAAATGTTTTCTACCACAAAGAATTTTTTTCTTTTCTGTACCCTTTAAATCATTGATATTTTCAGTACCTTTTGTTTCTGCTACAAAATAAAGCTTTTCTCCTTCATTTGTATTTAAAACAACTGCCCAGTCTGGATTATAATTTCCAATAGGAGTATCAATTTTAAACCTACTAGGTAATTTTGCATAAAGAAGAACATCATCATCATTTTCAGCATCTACCGCAAATTCACGTTCAATTTCAGAATCATAAATAACATGATCATAAATGTTCTTTTCACTAGAAACATCTAATAAATTACGATCTTTATATCCATACAATTCTTCATCATTGAAAATAAAATCCTGTTCATAGTAATCGTCAACTTTTTCATACTTGATTCCTTCAGTAAGATTTTCTTTTTTTACGGACAATAATATCTTAGATACTTGTTTAATCCATTCTTCAGGATTAACATAGAATTCTTTTAGTCTTCCTGATTTTGCGACAATTTCAATGATTGTTTTTCTTAATAAACCTGTTGAATCTTGAAGTCTACGAATAAAATCAGGGTAGGTCATCTTTTCAAATTCATAAACCGCCCCAAGTTCTCTTACTTGATGTCCCACATCTTTAACACCTTGTTTTGTGATATCAACATTGGTAATCTGAGCATCAATTTTATCAGCACGAATATGTGGCATATTTTGAATTTGTTCAATAGCTTGCTTTTTAAATGCATCCATATCCATATTGATTGTATAAACTGTCTTTTGTTTAATTTTATTCCACAATGACACAAATTCAGGAGACAATTGAACTTCTTTATTAATCTTTACAGGTACTTTTGTAGAAGCATCTTTAATTTCAATTTCTCTTGATAAATTATCAATACGTTTCATAACCTTTGGAGTAAATGATTCATATTGTTCTGGTAAAACAAATTTATCATCATGCTTTTCTTGATGATATTTATTTGTGATTTTGCCCTTAGAAGTCATGTATTCATTCTTTACAAGATAGTTGAATATTTCTTCAGATTCCTTTTGCGTTAATTCCACTAATTTACCATCATGTTGCTTAACCGCAATACCAGTAAAACTGATTGGTTCAATAATACCAAATTTGAAGTTATCACTCTCAAGTTCTTTTTGAAGCGTACTTGCGAATTCTTTATAAGATTCGTTGGCAATAACACTTAATGTATTGTATTTAGGTTCAAGTACACGTTCACCGTTTTGATTAACACAAATACGTAAACCACGACCAATCTTTTGACGTTTTGTCATTGTATCTTTCGTTTCAACTAAAGTACAAACTTGGAACACATTTGGATTATCCCAACCTTCTTTTAAAGCTGAGTGGGAGAAAATAAAACGAATTGGTTCATCAAAACTCAACAAACGTTCCTTATCCTTCATAATTAACTGGTACGTTGTTTCATCATCATTTGTTGTACCACTAGAGTTTTTAATTCTACCTTTACCATCCTGTGCAAAGTATCCATCATGTACAGCAGTAGGATCAGTAGAAATATAATCTCCATATTTTTCTCTAAGAAGTTTATAACGAGGTTGATTAATGAGTTTACTGTATTCTTCTTCAAACCAGATTTGATAATCACCTTTTTCATCTTCTCTAGAATAATCACGATATTTAGATACTTCATCAATGAAGAACAAGCTTAAAACTTTAATGCCTTGTTTCATATAATGAAGTTCTTTATTGAGATGCATTTCAATTGTTTGACGAATTTGTGCACGTTTCATAGCTGATTCATCAACATTACCAATTACATCACCAATATTCAAGAATTCTCCATTACTAAAAGTAACTGATTCCTCACCTGGGAAACAATCAATATTATCAATGATATAGCCATTATTTTTATAGTAATCAACTTCATTTGATAATTCCCACAAATCATCTTTTGTTTTTGCTGTAACTACTTTTTTACCAATAACACCTGTTTTTTTATTATTTACATAAATTTCCAATCGACAAGAAAATCCATTTTTTTCAGATACACTCATTAATTTAACATATGGTTTTGTACTTGCTTCATTACTTGTAATGGAAGCAACTTCAATATGTTTAACTAAATTTTCTTGATAAGCATCTACTGGTGTTAAACGATACATTAAATTGTAGAGCTCTTTGTGGGTTGCTGAATAACGCAAGGTACATAAAGGATTTAAGGAAGCAATGGCTTCTTTTGATTTCTTTGTACCATCTACAGATTGCGGTTCATCAATGATAACAATTGGATTTGTTCCAGCAATCAAATCGATTGGCTTATTCCCATTTAATTTATCACTTGTTCTATGAATCAAATTTGCCTTTGTTTCTTTAGAAGGATCTGTAAAGCTCTTTCTAAAAGCATCAATATTAATAATCATGATTTCAATATTTGTGCTTGTAGCAAATTCTCTGATCCTTTCCAAGTGATTAGAATCATATACAAAGTAGTTGTAGACTACATTGTCATATTTTTCCATGAAATGATCTTTTGTCGCATTTAAAGAATTATTCACACCTTCTTTAATTGCAATACTAGGGACAACAATAATAAACTTAGTAAAACCATAACGTTTATTCATTTCTAAGATAGTCTTAGTATAAACATATGTTTTACCTGTACCAGTCTCCATCTCAATCGTAAAATTACGATTTTGAAGACTTTTAGACATTTGAATATCGTTATGTTCTTGAATACTTTGAACATTTTCAAGCATTGTAAAATCATTAATCGATAATTTATTAGAATGACCTATGAAGTAACTAACACCTTCAGCATTAAAATCCAATTGATTTCTTTGATCTACTTCAATTGTAAATAAAGAATCTTTTACTTCACAGCCATCAAAAATATCACATATTGCATTCACTGCATCTGTTTGATAGGGTTGATCTACAAATTTTAACTTCATTTGCAAACTCCTTTCTTTATATACATTTAATATCTTCAACACCAGCGTGTTCTAAATTATATACTGCATTGATTTTAGCATTATCATCAACAAAGCCACTTTCTTTGAAGATTACAGTTCTTGGTGATAATTCTCCAATCGCTTTTACATCTTCACTTGTAAGATCATCTTCTAGACAAACAATCATGTATCGTTTACCCACTCGATACATTGTTTTACCATTTACTTCTATTTCTTCTACTTGTCTATCAAATACACCATATTTAAGCATGATTTCATAAAGAATATCTTCTTTACTTCTATCATGTTTAAATACTTCACCTAAACGAGCAGATAATTCTTTTTCGTCTAGTTCCAAACTAGTATCCCACTCATTCACATTACTAGAATCAAGTTTAAATACTTTAAATCCTATATCTGCAGTAAATTCTTCTTCACCTGATAATAAAGTATCTTTAGGATGTTCCTTTTCCCAATCGACTTTAATCTGTTCTCCAGCTCTGCGAATACGTTCTTCTCCAATTTCACATATATTTTTATATCCAGCTTTATATGCTTCTGATTTTTCATCGCATAATTCCGGAAGTTGAACCATGATGAATTTGCGATTTCCACCATCTTCTGAATTAAATTGCATAATTGCGTCCGCTAAAGTTGAAGAGCCAGAAAAGAAATCTAAAATAACAGAATCACGCTCAGCTCCAAGCTCTACTAATCTTTTCATTAAATTGGGTGATTTAGGAAAACTCATTATATTTAAGTCAAAAAGTTGTTTTATTCTTTTTTTACCCCAATCATTATTAAATTCATTTTCTAATTGCAGTGATTTTGCTAAAGTAGTAGCTGAATTTCCGGTATTTAAATAATCTTTTCTAAAAATTCTCCATCCATTTGTAGTTTGTTCAGCAAAAATTAAGTTGTTTTCATTTTTTACTTTCTGCTTTGACCATGTCCAACATGTTGGTATTGTTTCAGAGGCGTTTGGAAATACTTCAACGGTATAATTATCTTTTTTCTCCACAGAAACATTTCCATTTTCAGGATCAACATATAACGGATAGTATAGACTTGGTCTTGTTTCCGGATTAAATGCTTGATTACGGTTTCTTAGCCCTATAGGTCTAAATTTTCCATTATCATCAATGCGATTGTATTCAGATAACATTTTTTCATCTTTTCCAATTTTATTTATTGAAGATGTATTACCATAATTTTTTACATAAATAAGTATTGGTTCATATGTTTTGGCAATATATAAATCAAGATTTCTTCCTCTAGGATTAACTTGTACCGCAAATTTTCCCACAAAATTGTATTCACCAAATATTTCATTACAAATCTTCTGCAAATTCACTTCTTCATTATCATCAATACTTATTAAAATAACACCATCTTCTGACAATAAATTTTTAGCTAGCTGTAGTCTTGGATACATCATATTCAACCAATCTGTATGGAATCTACCATTACTTTCTGGATTTGATGATGTTATCTGATTTGTTTGTTCCTTATAATTATCCAGACTGTTTTTAAAATCATCATGATATACAAAATCATTACCTGTATTGTAAGGCGGATCAATATAGATCATTTTTATTTTGCCATAATATGTTTTTTGGAGTTGTTTTAATACTTCTAGATTATCTCCTTCAATATAAAGATTTTCTGTTGTATCCCAGTCTTTTGATTTTTCTTTGCAAGGTCTTAATGTTGCTGATGAAGGTGTTTGAGCTAATTTAATTGATTTAGCTTTACCATTCCAAGTAAATTGATACTTTTCCCTGGAATCATCGATCTCATCTCCAAGCATTGCTCTCAGCATATCAAAATTAATTTTTCCTTCTTCTACTGCTTCAGGAAATAATTCTTTAATTTTAGCTATATTATTCTTTTCTAAGTTTAAACTTAGCCCATCGATTCTATCCATTTCAGTTTCTCCTTTAAATACAATTATTAATCTTATTTGTTAATACCCCAGCTGCTATTTGCAAAAGAATATCAATTGATGATGATCCAACTTTCTTTGCAACATCTTTGACTTTATTCCAGTTATTATCATCTTTAATTTGCTCAATAAATTCATGACCAAAATATGTAATATCTATTATTAAGAATTCGTCTATTATTGAATCATCATAAGAAAAAATTTTCGCATTAATTAATTTTGCTTCTTTCATCTTTAAAACAGAATACTTTATAACTGATAAATCATAATTTGGTAGTACTTCATGTAAATCTTTTGAACTTAAAATATTCATTGTACCATCATCATTCATATGTAGTAACTCTTTACATTTTAAAAGTATATCTCTAACACAGTCTTTATTTAATTCCAAGTGTATCGCCTCTCAATTTCTGTATAATTTGTTTCTGTTTCTGTTCTTCATCATATATTTGATCATCTACATCCAGCTGCTCCGCTTTCATCGCAGATTTTTTATACTGTTCTTTCAAATAGCTGATATTTGAAGAACATTGCTGATACTCTTTAATAACAGTCTTAAAATCCAAATCAACTTCTGGATATATATTGATAATGCTATAAACAGCAATTCTGTACAGTAATTGTACAACCTTCATGTAATATTCTTTCAGATTGGCTGCTGATAATTTTGATAGATCTAAATACTTATAAGCTTCTCCATCTATCTTTTGTACAACAATATCATCTAAAACAGTTTTTGTTGTATCCACCCTGTTGATTCTTTTAGGTGCTGCACTGATCCATTCTTTATCAGAAGCATAGTCCATTAAAAGGATGGTAGGTTCTGGAAATGCTGAATGCAGCTGAACAGAAAGATCAGTTAACTGATCATCCTTTTTCAATGTTACCTGTAACACATAAATCGCCTGATAGCTGTACTCCTCATCTTTATATGCTCTATAATGAATTATCTGTTCATTCAATAAACTTACAAGATAAATAGAAGCAACATGACTTTCAATTAATCTTTTATTTTCAGGTGTAGGTTGTAGTTGTTCAATCAGTGTTTTAACAGGAATTCGTTGTTTTTGTAATGTTGGAATTTCTAACTTTTCTAATAATCTCATGATTCCATCACCAAGAAAGAAACTAATTCGAAATCATTTAATCCACTTACTGTATTATCTAACAAAGTAGCTTGTCCGATTTGAAATAAAGATTGAACTCCTTTTTGTTCTACAACACCTTTAATATCAAAAACAGCCTGTTCCAACAAATATGTATAGTCTGACATATCTAATCCATTCTTTGTCTTTTTATTAAAAGATTTGACTAATTTTTCAATTGGTTCTTCTTTACCCTGGCAGAGTACTTTAAACAGATCCAGTATCTTTTTAGGGTTTGTATTTTTAACTTGAATTGAACCATCATCCTTTACGTATACAAGGTAGTAAGGATATAAAGAAGAAGCAGATTCTTGATTATCTGTATATTTCTTTTGTTTTAAACAATAGATCACACCTGCTGTACATTCATCCTTATTTTTTTCTGGAATGTTTGTAATTGCATATACACCAGTAGGATATTTTTCTAATACATTTGGATGTTCTTTCATATATCGATCTAACGACATAATAAAATCATCCAATGTTAAATCTGTAATAGAAATACCACCTTGTAAATCTTCAACATCTAACACTTCATTTTGAAGTTGTTTTAATTGATTCTTACGATATTCAAGATTCTTACTTTCAGCAGATAACAAATCATCGTCACCAGTTGCTGAAAGATCCAACATAACCATTCTGTTTTTTACTCTGTTTTCAAGATTGATATATTCATCTAATTCCATATTCGGCCAGAAGTTTACTAACTGAATTACTTTATTTGTTGAACCAATACGATCCACACGCCCGAATCTTTGAACAATCCGTACTGGGTTCCAGTGAATATCATAGTTTATCAAATAGTCACAATCTTGTAAGTTTTGACCTTCCGAAATACAATCTGTCGCAATTAAAACATCAATTTGATCTTTATCTGTTCTTAAATGGTTTGATCTTGGCGAGAAATTAGCAAGTATAGATTCAAATTGATTTGAAACAGATTTTAAATTTGTTTTAACCCCTGAACCACCAGTAACCAAACCACAATACAAACCATGTGTCTTTAATAGCCATTCATTTAAGCATTTATATAGATATTCTGCTGTATCTGAGAATGAAGTGAAGATAATAATCTTTTTATTTTCTTCATTAATTGGATGCATAATCTTGTTAGTAATCTGATTTTTTAAATCATGTAATTTTGCATCTTTATCTGGTGTAACATCAATAGATTGATATAGCAGTTCCTCTAAGATTTTACGATCTTCTGCTAAATCTTCTCTTAATCTTAATGCATCTAAATCCTTGACTTTGATTTTAATTTTTCCACCAACTTCATAATCAAAATCATCATCTTCAACATTTGAAAATGTGTCATCATCAAAATCGTATTCTTGACCTTTATCAAGAATATCCATCATAATTTCAATCTGACTTAAAATTCTTTCCAATGTTAATGTAAATGAGTTAACAGAACTTTCTAATCGTTTAAAAATATTCACACGCATCAAGTTAACAATATTTTTTTCACGATCTACTTGTTTAAACTTTCCTGTACCGCCTTTTACTTCTTGATCATACAATGCTTCATAATATTCAAGTTTACTAGGAAGTACATAAAGCATAGGAGAGTAAATAGCCAGATGAAGACTCGCAATCATTCCATTCACTTTTCCAAGAGGTGGAAAATTCTTATTGATATCGATATCTGATTTAACAGAAATTGGTTTCAAACGAGTTGGAAATTCACCAATATCCTTTGTATCATAATACGTCTGAATTTGCCTTCTGCTTCGAGCAATTGTTACAGTATTTAATAAATTGAAGAAATTATAGTCAAGCATTGGTAAAAGAGTAGCTGTTGTACGTTTTTCTTCTGGCAGCTTAGACCATTCTTTAAATCGTGTTTGTGCAACTCGTAATGTTGTTTCAATACTGTTAATACCTACAGAATCTTTAAAAGCATCATCTTGATCTTCTGTAATAAACATAATTTGATTTTTTAAATCTGCCAAACGATTATTTACAGGCGTAGCAGACAACATTAAAACTTTCGTTTTAACTCCACTCTTTATAATACGATTCATCAATTTTTGATAACGTGTTTCTTTACCCTTAAATGCATTATTATTTCTGAAGTTGTGAGATTCATCAATGACTACAAGATCATAATTACCCCAGTTGATTGTTTCTAGATTGATATCTCCTGATTTTCCTTTATCACGAGATAAATCTGTATGGTTTAAAACATCGTAATTAAAACGATCTTCTGCTAAGAAATTAGTAACACTATTTTCTCTGAAAGAAGTCCAGTTTGAACGTAGTTTTTTAGGACAAAGCACAAGTACTCGATCATTTCTTAATTCATAATATTTAATAATAGCTAAAGCTTCAAAAGTCTTACCTAAACCAACAGAATCCGCAATTATACAGCCATTATATAATTCAAGTTTTTTTATAGCTCCAACAACAGCATCATGTTGAAAATTATATAAAGCGTTCCATATTTTAGTTTTATTGATTCCTGTACGTTCTTTAACTCTAGCCATGTCATCCATGTTTAACAGTTTTTCACCAAATATGTTATATAGAGTTAAATAATAAATTAATTCAGGAGAATTTTCTCTGTATAAATTGGATAAGTGTTTTAATAATTCGTCTTTAACATCCGCAACCAAATCTTCATTTTCAAATATTTGATTAATAAAAGCTTTATATTGATCAATCATTTGTTGATCATCACTGACCGTATTGAAATCAAAGCGAATTTGATTTGTATATCCTAAACCGTCTTTAGAAAAAGCTATATTATTGCCTTGAATCAAATAACTTCCTTCTTTATTTTCAACAAGAATGTTACTTGGAGAAACACTACCTGATTTAACAACAGATTTAATTTCACCTTTTTCTTTTATGAAGTTATAACACTTAGAAGCAATTTGGTTTTGATCCAAATTGTTTTTTAATCCGATTTCTAAGTTGAATTCAGAAACATTTCTTTCTCTTTGATGCATCTGTAATTCAAATTCTTTTACTTCTTTATCATTGGCAATAATTCTTTTTATGAATGTAGGTTCATTGAACAGAAATTTAAATTTATTACTTTTTTCTAATACTTTTCGTAATTCTTCAAAAGCATAGATTGTAAAGATAGGAGACGAGATAGTTATATCAGCTCCTTCTTGTGTATTTTCTTTGACGTACTCACCAACGGCACCAATTTTATTATTATCCAATACTATAGGCATGTAATCACCTCTTTTACGTTTATTCGTACTTATTTATTTTCATCACGTTCCTCTTTAGGAATGATTTCTACAACATCATCAAATGTGCAATTGAAATAATCACAAATATCAATCAATTTATCCATAGAAATAGCTTGTCCTTTAGACAATTTAGCTAGTGTTCCTGAAGATAATCCTATTTTTTCTGCAAACTCTGTTTTTGTTAGATTCGCATCAATTAAAAGCTTAAATAAATTATTGTAGCTTACTTTCATATTGTTTACCTCGCATATACGAATTCATTATACCTTTTCTAGTAATCAGTTTGAAGGAAATCTTTACTTTTTTGAAGATTTTTATCAAACATTTTAAATTATATTGATAGTTTATAAATATATAACCATTGCTGCAATGCATATACAGTGTTCTAATAATGTTAATGGTAAAGAATCGAAGTCCTCCTAACTCTTTTCGTTTTTGAAAAGAGAATAGATTTTTAGAATACAACGAATTGGTGCAGATCTCTGTTTCAGACAGTTGATCTGTTTTTTTTATCCCTTTCAAGGCTAAAAAAAGCCTTTTTTGTGGACTTTCAAGTGAAGGGGAAATTGTTTCTCCTTCACAAAAGGAGGAATAATTAAATGTATAACTATGGTTACGAAAAGAAAAAGTATTTAGAAGAAAAAGAAAAAGAAGAAAACTTGCTACGATTATTAGGATTTCCTGAATGGAAGATTCAGTACCTTCGAGAACTAGATGATTTTGATTTCAACAAAAATCGCAGTTTTCACCGTAATGAATCGCCAACTGAAGTAAAATTTTTTCTAAATGAACCTTCTGAAGATTGTATAAGTGAATATACATGGGAAGATGTACTAAATGGAGTAAACGATGCCGTTGTTTATAAGCATTTGAAAAAGTGTGATCCTGTCATGCAGAAAATCATTGTAATGTTGAAAAACAAGTATTGTGTA
>OQWI01000594.1_pt1 | contig 16483 bp, 23 predicted proteins | sample 1691551 | NCBI WGS metagenome assembly OQWI01 (sample SAMN03418259, study PRJEB22391) | human gut metagenome | biome: human-gut; feature: organic feature; material: feces | host: Homo sapiens | place: Tanzania | collected 2013-01
TCGCTCTCGGTGCGGAAGACGATGAAGTAGGCTTCGCCGGGGTTCATCTGCAGGCTTACCTGGGTATAGCCGGCAGCGGGGGTGTAGTCTACTGCACTCACCTCGCCCGTCTCGGGATGCCACAAGTAAGGCTTAATGCCCGTCACCCTGAACCTCGCGTCGAGCGAGCGTGTCTGGTAGCTGCGGTTGTTGACCCAGTATATCTCTGCCTGTGGCGTCTGTCGGTGTACGAAGCGCAGGCTGTCCATGCTGTCACAGTAGAAATCGGGCGCGATGCCCCATGCGGCGAGGGCGTCGGCGATGCTGGCGTTCTCCTTGACATTGGGGCGGTTGGCATCCCATATCTCGGCTACCAGACGGTCAAACTCTGCCTTGTCATCGTTGAGGCTGAGCACTGCCTGGGGTCTTGCGCCGCAGAGTTTCATGCCCTTGCCGACCATCGCGGCGATGTGGCGCAGCGCAGGAACGGTCATACGCTGGGTGTTGGCGTCGAGGGCGAGTACCTGGTAGGTCATCCCCGACGGCGTGGTTATCTTGCCGTCGCTGCAAGTCAACTGCTCCGTCAGCGCGGGCGTGTTGACATAGTCGTAAGACGCCGTCGGCGGAACCTGGGGCTGGTTGGCGTAGAAGAGTCCGGTAACATTGTTGTCGTCGCCATAGTAGTAAGCCACGTCGGCGACGTATCTGCCCTGCTGGAGCATATAACTGGTGCGCGAGAGATAGTCTACCCACGGACGGGCTTGCTCTGCCCACGTCTCGTGACGGTGGAACCACTGTCCGTAGACCTCCAGTCCCTGTCCCGGGACCTTGGTATCTATCGGTTGATGGGCACTGTCGTGGATGACGATACGGTTGACGCCGCTGGCGAATTCGAGGTCGGCGACAGGCTTGAGCAGGTTGGGCGTGAGGGAATAAGCCAGTCCGTCACCGTCCAGTCCGTTGGATGTAAGGGATTCGGCGGCAACCAGGTTCTGGCCATAGATGTGAGCCACAGACGCCGATTCGCGTATGTCACCCTGCTTTCCGGTCTCGCCGCGGTCATTCATGTGCATCACGGGTTCACTCGCCCACATCGCACCCATAGGGATAGTGCAGTATTGCTTGACAGCCATGCCGTCGGCTTCATAGACGCGGCACGACTCGTGGCTCTCGAAGTAGGTACCCATATCCCGCGCCTTCATGGTGTCGGCTACCTGGCGGTAGAGGTTCTGCTCGATAAGCTCGCCGATGGTCTTGCGCCAGTCGAAGAGGAACCGGTCGGTCTTTTCGCTGCTCTCTACGATGGTTCCCGCCAATGCCGGCATCCACGGCAACAGTTCGTAGCCGCGTCGGGCTTTGAACTCTTCTGCCATCCGTGGCGTCCAGTTGGCTATCCCTGCCTCATAACTGTCGATGAGCAGGTTCTGGAGTCCGCGTTTGCCCATCATGCCGCGCGAGGCGTCAACATACGTGGCGAGATAGGTGCTTATATATCGCTGCACAGCCTCTGCCGACATCTTGTCGACCTCGAGCCCGGTCGCCTCGGGCGACGCGGGATGGTTCATCTTGCCCGTGAGCGAGTAGCCGAAGCGCAGTATGCGCCAGCGGCCCATCGGCGCTTTCCACGTGAGCCTTCCGGTGCTGTCGGTGAGATGGGTGAGGTCTACCACATCGGTCAGCGCCGTGGCCTTGTCGGTCTCTGGCGTGGGGTAGAGCGGCAAGTCGACCGGCGTGCCGAACGCGGCTTTCTCCTCGGCATGGTCGTGACGCACATTCTCCTCCACACGATGTGACGTTAGGAGGTGAGGATATGTACACTCTGCAAGAGATGATCCGCACGGCTGTGCAATGGTTTGCGATCGGATTTGCACTCAGCAATGTGATCTTTGTGTGCCTTCTGGATTCCGGTGAAAAGCACAGGCCCAAGTGGTGGAAGAAGGGCGACCGCTCCGATGAGTGGCTCTATGGCGATTCACGTAAACGCAGAGACAAGCACAGAAGCAATCGAGACGACAAGTGAGGCATTTCTTTGTACAAGGACCGATCGGGAGCCGGGATGGATTTGTTACATTTTACAGGACTAAGGATGATACGGTAGGGGTAAGATGTGGCTGCTTTTCGGGAAGCCTCCAGGAATTTGTTGATAAAGTGGAGCAAACACATGGGGGCAGCAGATACGAAAAGGAATACAAGCTTGCCGCGGAACTGGCAAAGGTATGTATCCGTCTGGAGGGGGAAAGCAGATGATCTGGGTAAATGAAGGACGCGATCCGGCGGGCATTAAGCTGATGAGACGTGCTGGTTTGAACCCGGACCAGTACATAGCGGTGAAGAACAATGCAGAAGAACTGGTAGCCATGGACATCAAAACCGGTGAAAAAGTAATAATTGAAAAAGTCCCGATGCTGGCAGGCAATCCGGGACTCGAATAAAAAAGCAAGTCCAGTATAGGACATATGAGAGGAAAAAGCAAGTGAACCATAAAAAAGAAATTGTAAATACACTCCAGCGCATGTCGGGGAAGTATTCGACATACGAGATATTTTCCGACTGGATCAAGTGCTGTGCCCTGGCGATCAGCAACCAGAGCGACCTGTTCCGGGATAAGATATGGGAAAGCCGGGAACAGGAATATCTTGCGACCATTCGGAAATATCCACCGGAAGAAGCGCAGGAGTTTGCCCGGATGCTTTCGGAACTGACCTTTGCACTGGAGGATGAAATAACAGACGTGCTGGGTGAGGTATACATGGCCGCCGGCATGGGAAATAAATCAACCGGGCAGTTTTTCACACCGTACCATCTGTCGGAAGCAGTTGCCGGGGTGGCAATCCCGGCAGACGTTTCGCCGGCGAAACCATTGGTACTGAATGAACCCAGCACGGGAGGTGGCGGCATGATCATTGCCGCCGCTGAAATATTGAGAAAAAGAGGGCTGAACCACCAGAGGTGCATGGAAGTGGTGGCGCAGGATTTGGACTGGAAGGGCGTATATATGACTTACCTGCAGTTATCTCTTTTGGGGATCAAGGCGATTGTGGTACAGGGCAATACCCTGTCAGAGCCATTTACAGACCTGAGGAGCTACCCGAAAGAACGGGTGCTGCTTACGCCTGCACAAAAAGGAATGTTGATTTGAAAGGAAGAAGCAAGATGGAAGGACAGCAGCCAGATGCACGCCAGAGCCTGTATGAAAGCATACTCCTGGTTCTGATGAACGAAGAGGTGGATATCAGCCGTGTTAAGAATGGGATCTATGTGGCATTGAATGGGTATGAAGTCCAGGAACGAACAACAGAGATTGCGTTGATTTCGCAGGGGAGAAATGAACAGCTGATGAAACGCTTCCTGCTTGCAAAAACCGTCAGGGGATGCACACCGCGGACATTGGAATATTACAGAAGCACATTGAAGTTTGTTTTTGATTATATCAATAAAACGGTGGATGACATTACGTCAGATGATGTGCGGATCTACAGCATCATGCGGATGAGAAGGGATGGAATAACAGCAGTGACCGCAGATAATGAGCTTCGGATCCTGCGTTCGTTTTTCAATTATCTCCAGCAGGAAGAAATTCTCCTTAGAAACCCGATGACGAAAATCGAGCGGATCAAAGCACCAAAGGTAAAAAAAGAAGCGTTTACGGACATGGAGATCGAGAAGATAAGGATTCAGGCAATAGAGACGGGACTTAAGGAAGCCATGATTGTAGAAACATTACTGAGCACCGGTGCAAGAGTTGCGGAACTGTCACAGGTGAAACTGTGTGATATCGAAGGAAAACGCATGCTTGTACATGGAAAAGGACAGAAAGACCGGTACGTATACTTAAATGCTAAAGCGGAGCTTGCAATGAGCCGATATTTAAAGACACGGGACGATGATAACCCTTATCTGATTCCAGGATGCAAAATGGGAAAAGGAGAGCAAAAGGTCGGAAGACCTGCAAAATATAACAGATATGGGCACATAGGAACCAGTGGCATTGAAATCATTGTGAGAAAACTTGCGAAGGCAGCAGGCGTTGCCGAAGGAAACCCGCACAAGTACCGCCGCACCTGTGCAACGATGGCTTTACGCAAAGGGATGCCGATTGAACAGGTATCAAAGATGCTGGGGCATGAGAGAATCGAAACCACGCAGATTTATCTTGACCTCGGTGAGGAAGACCTGAAAGCGGCACACAGAAGATACGTAGTATAGAGCAAAAAGGCATTGCCATGACAGCAATGCCCTCCGCGAATATGCAATATTCCTTAAACGATTATATTGTATCATTTCGCCGGCGAAAATTCAAGCGGCAAAAGCAGCGGCAGGGCCGCTTTTCAACTTGATTTAGACAATTAAAGATAGGAAAACCAGAGGGATGTATACAAGAAAGACTTGGAAGAGTAAAAATGCGATCGAGATAGCAGAATACCATGACTGCAGGTACGGGGCACCGGGGAAAAGCAGGACAAAGAGAAGGAAAGCCACACCGGAAGAGATGGAGAAGCAGAACCAGAGGAACCGGGAGAGGAAAGCCAGACATAAGCTGTGGGCGAACTTCAAGGAAGACGACTACTTTTCAACCTGGACGTTTAAGAAGGAAAGCAGGCCGCAGGACATGGGAGAGGCAAAGCAGATATTCAGCAAAGTGATCGGGACCATCCGGAGGGAATACAAAAAGCGTGGGCATAAGCTCCGGTGGATCCGCAACATAGAGGTAGGCACAAAAAATGCCTGGCATATCCATATCGTGCTGAACCGGATACCGGACACGGATCTGATTCTGAAAAAAGCATGGACATATGGAGGGATCCATAATGAACTGCTGTATACAAGCGGGGAGTTCACGAAACTGGCAGTGTATCTGTGCAAGACACCGAAGACGGACAAGCGTCTGAAAGAGAACAGTTATTCAACGTCCAAGGGGTTGGCCGGGATCGATCCAAAGAAGCGGGTCATGAAGGGCAAGACCTGGAAAAAGGAGATCAAACCACCGAAAGGCTGGTACATCGACAAGGAGAGCGTCCGCCAGGGCGAGAATAAACTGACTGGGCAGCCATACCGGACTTATATCCTGTTCCGGATACAGAGGGAATAAAGACACGGTAATAGGGAAAAAAAGCACTAAAAACAATAGATAAAGACAAAATATGTGGACAGTGTGCATAAAATGTGTACAACTACAAGGAATAGGGCAGAAATGCGATAAAAGGGAGTCCGCAGAAAGGAGAAACCAGTGGAAGAACATAGGGTAAAAGTAAAAGCATACATAAAAGTGACCAGCTGGCAATATGCCTGGATGCTGGAATATAACGGGCACCGCCTGTACGGTGAAGGAGAAGGGAGCACGCACAGCGTAAACCGGAAGCTGACAGCGATCGAAGCCCTGGCAGACATGCTGGGACACATGAACAGGGGGGCAGTGATCGACCTGGAAATCAATGAGATGAACGTTGCAAACTACATCAACAGTGGATGGCTGGGCAAGTGGAAACAGAATAACTGGAAAACCGTGGGTGGTGTCGGGGTTAAATACGCAGAAACATGGAAAACAGTACGCTTTGAGCCACATGCACTCCGTGCGAAATACGTCCGCGGGCTGGAGATACCGGCATGAGCGGCGGGTGGGATGGTTTTTTGCTGCCAAAAGGCAGCAGGAAGAAAAAACGGAAGAAACACGGCAGGAGCATCATGCAGACAGGGAAATACTGCTATCTGTGTGCCAGGCTGTCCGGGGATTACGGGCGAAAGCCTGTGCAGAAGCACCACATAGTCTTTGGGCGGGGCAACCGGCAGATATCAGAGGAACTGGGACTGACCGTCTACCTGTGCGACCGGCACCATGAACACGGACCGGATGCAGTCCACATGAACCATGAAACAGCACGCCTTTTGCAGGCAGATGCCCAGGAAACTTATGAACAGACGCACACAAGGGAGGAGTGGATGGAGAGAATTGGGCGAAACTATATCAAACTATAAATGGCAGAAACAGTTCGAGAAAGAAAGGGGAAAACAATGAACAAGGTAATATTGATGGGACGGTTAACAAGAGACCCGGATATCCGGTATTCCGCTGGCGAGAACAGCACGGCGGTCGCACGGTATACACTGGCAGTGGACCGCAGATACAAGCGTGAAGGCGAAGCAGGTGCTGACTTTATCAGTTGCGTTGCCTTTGGCCGCAGTGCAGAGTTTGCACAAAAGTATTTCCATCAGGGAGTGAAAGTAGCCGTAACCGGCCGCATCCAGACCGGGAGCTATACCAACCGGGACGGCAACAAGGTTTATACAACAGACGTGGTGGTAGAAGACCAGGAGTTTGCAGAGAGCAAAGCGGCAGCAGGACAGGGAGAAAACAGCAGGCCACAGCAGAAACCAGAACCGATGCCGGTGGATGCAGACGGGTTTATGAACATCCCGGATGGTATTGACGAAGAACTGCCGTTTGCATAAAAACTGACATCTGGTTTACAGCAGAGAGAAAGGAAGGAAATATTATGATGTTCACAAAATTTGGCGAGATGAATTCCTGCAAGGAAATCAATGAACTGGCGGAAAACCTGTTCAAAGAGGGCGATATCAAAAGCCTGAAAGAAATGGCAGCAGAGAACGGGATCCCGGAAGATATGGTAGACATGTACCTGCAAGGCGGGATTCCACAGCTCTGCGAGGCAATGGATGCGGCACTGGGAAAGATTGACATCGAGGTCAGAGAACTGAAGCCGCAGGAGATCATGCTGGACTGGGTAGAGTACCTGAGGGGACAGTGCATGGAAAACGAGATGCTTGCGTTCCAGGTACGAAAGAAAGGAAAGAGCCTGGCAGGATGCATCGGGACGTTACTGCAATGGTCCTATACGAACAAGGTATCAGTCCACAAAGATGTGATGAAAGCAACAGGCATCAAAGGAAACTATAAATTGGGCATGTGCCCGGGGATGGCAACCGCAAAGAAACTGATCACAGAGTACTATATGGGAAAGTAGGCGGCAGAAATGAAAAAGAAGGCAATCGAAAAGATCCCATACCTGGGGCTGAAACGGATCAGCAGAGGGCAGGATGTGAAATATATCGGGGTGACGGCGGTCAAGATTGTGGGGCATGAAAAGCACCTGTTCCTGGAAGTGTACCGAAATGAAAAAGGATCAATGAATATTCCGGTCGTGCGAATCGCAGTGACGAAAAAAGACTTTGGCACTTACTACCCTGACAAAGATACCTGGACCAGAGAAAAGATAGCACAGGACTATTATTACAGTCTGGCACTGGTCTGGGATGAGGCAGGGGGAAGGGCAGAACGAAATACCAGAGCAAAAGCCAATATCCTTGCATCGGAAGAAGACATGCAGCGTATCGAAAAATTCTGCGGGAAAAATGAATGGTACAAAAGCGAATGGTGGGAGCACATATACCGGTTTCAGGACTCCATCGTGCACGAGGAAAAAAGACGGCGGGAAAACAGAAAGTATGAAAGACGGCAGCAGGCGTTGAAAGACCGCCAGGAGCACACACCGGAACTTCCGGAAGCGGAGATCCTGGAGAAGGCAGACAGGTTTTATTTCCACCAAAAACATTTCCTGTACTATAAAAAACGCGGCTGCCGGGTACAGATCGCCTGCACCAAATGCGGCGGAGTGACGGAAGCCAGATGGAAAGGCGGAATGAGCTATGAGAGCCAATTTCAAAAATGGGTAGATCCACCGAAAGAAGGGTATACGGCACCCTGCCCGATGTGTGGGGAAATAGGCGAGTATAAATGCCAGGGCAAAGTAAAAGGCACACACAATAAAAGAATCTACGCTTTCATCGGACAGAAATATAAAGAAACAGGCATGGTATTCCGTTACATAGAGCTGATAAAAGAATGGAAACTTGAACTGATGGCAGGTGATAAAGAAGAAATCATGCATAATGCCAGCGAAGAGATTTCTGGTATTGAAATAGCGAGAGCATATCTGATGCCGGGCGAAAAAACGCAGATCGACTACCACAAACATAGCTGGATCGATGGAAAGGATTACTGGGATGACTGTAATCTGTACGGAACTAATATTACGATCCATGCAGGGCGAATCCTGCCACATACCTATCGTGAAATGCGGGGAACCATATTCCAGTACAGTGCTTTGCAGGAATACGAAAAGATGGTTCCCGAAGTCGATCCAATCAGATACCTGGAACGCTATCTTGAAATCCCACAGTTGGAAATGATTGTAAAAATGGGATTAAGTGAGATTGCAGCGTCAATGGTTCGGTGTGAGTGCGGCATCATAACAGATACACATGCCAAACGGCCGGACAAATTCCTGGGAATCCGGAAAGAGCGGACACAGCAATTGATTAAAAGCAAGGGCAGCCGTGCACTCCTGGAAGTTATGAAGGTGGAAAAGAATCTGAAACAGAACTGGACAGATGGACAGATCGAACATCTGGCAGTGACAGGACTGAAACAGGGACAGGTCGAACAGGCATTACAGTACATGGGCATACAGAAGCTTCTGAACCGGATAGAACGGTATGCCGGATGCAGATATGAAAATACCAGCCTGCGGGCACAGGGACGGATCAGACACATGGCAGTAACCTACACGGATTACCTGGGTATGCGGCTGTCACTTGGGTATGACCTGACGAACACGGTATACCAACAGCCGAGGGACCTGGAAGCGGCACACAACAAGATGGCAGCAGAACTAAACCAAAAAGAGGCGGACAAACGTTTGCGAGAAGTAAAAGAGAGATTTGCAAACATCCGGAACAGTTACCGAAGACTCAGAAATCAATATTTCTACGAGGACGATGAATATATCATCCGGCCGGCAAGGTCAGCGGAAGAGATCGTTATGGAAGGCAGAATCCTGCACCATTGCGTTGGTGGAGACAGCTATCTCGGAAAACACAATGACGGACAGACCTACATCCTGATGCTGCGGTTCGCAAAAGAACCGGAGATACCGTACATAACAGTAGAGATTGAGAGAGATACGCACCGGATCATCCAGTGGTATGGATTGCATGATCGCAAACCGGACAGGGAACACATGCAGAAGTGGTTGGATGACTATGTAGGACATCTGAAACGGAAAGACGCAGAAACCAAGCAGAGAGCACAGAGCGTGGCATAAGGAGGGAATATGGAGTACACACAGATCACACTGAATGACTGGATGGAGATGAAACAGAAGCTGAAACAGGAACTGCTTGGCGTGAAGCAGTCCTTTGTGCGGATCGGGTACGCACTTCGGAAGATTGACGATGCAAAGATGTACGAGCAGGACGGATACAAGAGCATTACAGAGTTTGCCAAAGCGGAATATGGCCTTGAGGGTTCCACGGTATCACGATTTATGAGCATCAACCGGGAATATTCCATAGACGGCTATTCGGAACGCCTGAAGCCGGAATATGCAGACTTCAACCGTTCCCAGCTGGAAGAGATGCTGAAGCTTCCGGAGACAGACCGGGAGATGGTCACACCGGACACAGCAAGAAAAGAAATCCGCGACATTAAGAAATTCAACCAGGCAGAACCGCAGGAGGGGATCGCAGATGATGTAACGGACCTGATCCGGCACTTTGGGGAGGATAACGCGGAGACCCTGAAAAAACTGTATCAGTGCGGTATAGTAGATAACCTGTATGACAATATCAACCGATTGATTGAGATTGTGAACCCGGGCGGCAGCAGGAGCTACCGCAAAGGGCTGTTCTTCCTGATGTTCCATGAAGACTGCCTGAAATATAAGAAATACGGACAAACACCGCAGAGAATGGGGTACCGTGAATTTTTTGAACGGATCCTGGATGTTTTCGGTGACGAACCGGGAGAAAGAGAAGAAGAGGTGACAGAAGTTGAGCATGAAAGAACAGATCGTGAACCTGAAAGAGAAGTGGAAGAACTGGCAGCAGAACCGCAAAGAGATAGCAGAGTTGAGAGAGAAGATCCTGAGGGCGGGGAACATGAACAGGAGCGAATTGAACAGCCAGATCCGAAGATCGAAGAAACGGAGAAAATAGGAGTTTCGCCGGCGAAAAAAAACGAGGAAAAAACAGAGGCAAGCGTTCCGAAAATCATGGAAAATGTGATTGAAACTGGGGCAAGCGTTCCGAAAATCATGGAAAATGTGACTGAAATTGAGGAAGACGTTCCGGAAATAAGCGAAAACGTAATTGAAACAGAGGCGAAAGTTACCCATCAGATCAAGCTGAAAGCGGAATTCTTCGACGATGCAGTAGCAGGAAGAAAGAGCTTTGAGCTGAGAAAGAACGATCGCAATTACAAAGAAGGCGATGTATTAGAGATGGAAGAAGTAAAAGACGGAAAGAAAACCGGGCGAAAGTGTAGTAAGCGTATTGTGTACATGATGGAAAACTTTGAGGGGCTGGAAGACGGATACTGCATCCTGGGATGCGAATTGTTGTAAAGGAGAGGATGATACGATGTTTATACATTTGAAAGATTTTAAAAGACTGCTCAAGGAAGCCTATACAGGCGTAGGGTTATGCGTGGCACGAAGAGGGGATGATGTGCTGTTTGGCGGTTCTGACTGGGTGATTGCTACGGAAAAAGAATCCATGGATAAAAAGCAGCTGGCAGCAGTTATTGAACTGGCGGGAGAGCTTCCGGAAAATGGAGAAGCTTTTAAAGCAACGAAGGAAGAGAACCAGTACGAAATCGGCGGGGTTCACTGGGATATGATAGACAGGACGGAAGACCGAGAGGAAGAAGAAAAATTAACCGTGACGGAGGTTGTATTGGAAAGGTATCCGGGCGGGAAACCCATGAGGGTATTACAGGCAGCAGACGGACGGGTAGAAGTACTGAATGACAGATTTGTAAAAGCAATTGATCCCATGTCGATGAACTTAGATTATGAGTGTGAAGTTCAGGGACCGTTTATTAACCGTAAATTTCCGAAACAGGTGTATTGGAAAAGCGAAGCAGCGACACTGACTGCCCTGTTATACGATCAGGATGAACTGAAAGAAAAAGATATCCTGGAGTATCTTCGGGATATAAAAATGGAAGGGTGAGAAAAAGAATGAACGGTAATAAAAACTGCAGCACATGCAGATATCATAGTGAAAATGGAGTATGCAGATGTACGAGAAGCGAAGAATTCAGTGATGTAACAACAGGAACACATTGTTGTGATTGCTATCAGTTGAAAATGGAATATGACTGGAGAATGTCGGTGCTGGACAGGTTCATGAGAGGAGCGGGAAGATGAGATATGTGAGATTTATGAGCATTGAAGAACTGGGCAAGTATTTGAGAGGAGAAAAGCTGGAAAATCATACCGTCTGGAAAGATAGAGGAGATAAGACAGACTCTGTGGGTTTCTGCTTCTTCGATGACTCTGAGCCGCCACAAAAACGCTTGGAATATTATTCCAGAGGAATAACCTGTAGTACGGATGTATGGGTGGTGTTCGAACAGATTAGTGGGGAACCGTTGAGACAATGCACAGGAATATACCGGGATCCGGAAAAAGACAATGCAAGTATTGAACAGAAGATGCTGGAGGCAATTACGGCTGTTCTATGTGGAGTATTTCCGGATGTCCCAACGATGGAGGTGACGGAGTACAGCACAACGGAATACAGCCAGGAGACACTGAAACTGGTGGCAGTTGGTCGTGAGAGTCACCATGGTATTCGATGGCTGTCGCGTGCAGAAGTGAATGAGTTATTGCCCAGGAAACCACTGACTGTATTTGGAAATTTTGGTGTGGTGGGATATGAATGTCGAAACTGCGGCGTCGTACTTATAAAAAATAGCTTGACCTGTCCATTGTGCGGACAGGCACAGGATTGGAGTGATGTGTGCGATGAAAGCAGCTGAGAAGAACGCCAAACGGCGGGCACATTATAACCATCTGGAGCATGCAGTGGATGCTGATGCAGCCAGAAGATTCCATGAGCCGACTTACACACAACAGATACCACATTATGTGAAACAGGTATATGACCAGCTGGAACTGGCAGCAGGCCTGAGCGGGTTCGAGATCGCCGTCCTGAGGGACAGACGAACCGGCAAGGAGTATCACAGGAACGATGATGGGGTGCATGAAAGAAAACAGGAGGAAGAGCCGTGATCACGATCAAAACAGAGAAACATACATACACAGCGAAAATGGGCGCGGAGGAAAGCGAAAAGCTGTTCAGGGAGCTTATCATGGAACTGTTCGGATATACCGGACGGTTGACCATCCCGGAAACAGAGGAGGCAGTTATCCCGGAAATCCATACGTGCGAGGCGAAAAACGAGGAGAAAGCAGAAGAAAAGCCGGATGTTATGAAAGAACTGGAAGAGTACATTGAAGACAAGTATTCCGTGGATCCGGTCACAGAACCCGAGCCGATCGGGAAAGAAAATGATGGTTATAGTGGTTTCCTGCACATTAAGTGCCAGCACTGTGGGAAAGAAAAGACGTATTGCAAAGGCCGTAAAAAATAAAATATCATAAGTGCGAAGAATGTGGTGAGGAAATGGAACTGAAAGACCTGGTATGGTTGTATACAAACTGTGAATGTGGAAGGAATGCCAGATATCTTACAAATATGACGGAAAAGGCATTCGATGTATGCTGTGTGGACTGTGGCCAGCCCGTGGCGGTAACGTACAACAGGAAAAAGAACCAGTACGAGACAATCGAGTAGCAAGGAAATGCATGAGGGGAGCGAACAATGGAAATCATAGAAAAACTGGAACAGTACTATTCCATGAAGCAGGAAGCGAAAGACCTCCGGCAGCGGATTGAGACAGGGGAGCGTTACCTTGCAGAGATGGAAAAAGAGGGGTGTCAGGTATCGGACACAGTGACAGGGACACGGAAAGACGGGACGATCGGAGCGATCTGTGTCACCGGCTTCCCGATTCCGGAATATGAAAAAATAAAAACAATGACGAAAAAGAGAATAGCAAAGCTGAAAATACTGGAAGAAGATCTGATGGAAGCAATGAGCCAGGTGGATGACTTTATTGACAAAATCCCCAAGAGTGAACTCCGGATGATTTTTCGTCTGTACTACATTGACGATTACACATGGTTTCGAGTTGCACACACCATGAACAGCCGGTTTCCAAAACGGAAAAGCAAGTATACGGCAGACAGCTGCCGGATGCTTCATAACCGGTATTTGGAAAAAAATGAAAAAAAATAAAAAATGTTCGCTCACGTTCGCTTAAGACATGATATAAATAAAATGCAAGAACAGACAGAAACATACCTCTTGATCTTTGGAAAAAGCCGCCGGTTCATTCGGCGGCTGACGGAATGTAGTTTAAGGGAAAAACATATGGCTTTACAGGCTGTATACCCTGGTTCGACCCCAGGTGTTCCGATCGGCAGCAGATGTTGCCGCTGCTGTGAATAATCATAAATTTTCCTTTCAGAAAACGCACTTTATAATCAAAAGTGCGTTTTTGCTACGTAAAAATACGTAAAAAATACTTGAAATACGTAAAAATACGTGGTATAATATAAGCATGATAAGGAAAGGAGATAAATAACATGCCAATGAGTTCGAAGGAGATGATAAAACTTCTCCAGAAAAACGGTTTCGTGATTGTCAGTCAAAACGGTTCACACGTTAAAATGACCAACAGAGAAACCAAAAGAACGGTAATCGTTCCTTATCACTCCAAAGACCTGAAAAAGGGAATGGAGCAGGCAATACTGAAACAGGCAGGGCTGAAATAGTCCTGCCACCTGAAAAGGAGGATTGTGCATGAACAGGTTATTTTATCCAGCTGTTTTTCACACAGCAGAAGAAGGTGGGTTCTGGGTAACGTTTCCGGATATACCGGAGTGCATGACACAGGGAGACAATATGCAGGAAGCTTATGAAATGGCAGTTGATGCATTGGGTTTGTCACTGACAAGCAGAGAAGCAGAAAGAGAAGAGATTCCGAAAGCATCTTCACTTGATGAAGTAGATCCAGAAGACGGTACACTTGTCATTGTAGAGTTCGATATGGCAGAGTATCGCAGACGAAACAGTTCAAGGGCAGTCAAGAAGACACTCAGCATTCCGGAATGGCTGAATGAGGCAGCAGTCCGTGAAAATGTAAATTTTTCACAGATCCTGCAGGAAGCATTAATGTCAAAACTTGGAATCCAAAGACAATAGAAAAGATAAAAAACGAAGGGGCATCCGTTTAGCGGGTGTCCTTTTTGCATGCCAAAACAGGAGGTGCGGAATGACCGGAAGAAAAAGTAAATATGAAACACACGTGAAGCCGTATCTTCCGGAAATTGAAAAGTGGTGTAGCACCATGACGGAAGCACAGATATGCAAGCGGCTTGGTGTTGGCAAGACTGCATGGAATGAGTATAAGAAGAGATTCCCGGAACTAACGGAAAGTATTAAAAGGGGAAGGACAGACCTTGTATCTGATCTGAAAAGCGCACTGATCCGAAAAGCGAAAGGTTATGAATACACAGAAACAAAGATAACAAAGCAAAAAGTCGAGCTGCCGGATCTGATGAAACAGGCGTTGATTGAAGCTGGTTTCAAAAAAGAAGAACTGGAAAGGGTCGATCTTGTAAAAACAGAAATCAGCCACAGGAAAGCTTCGCCTGATGTTGCTGCGCTCAATCTGCTGTTAAAGAATTACGATAAAGAAAACTGGGCAAACGATCCACAGATGCTGCAGATCAGGCAGGAAGAGTTAAAGTTGAGGGAGAAACAAGTAGAAAATAATCTATGGTAAGGATGGTGAAAGTATGGCACATGAAAAAGTATACGGTATTTGCGAGGACAAATGCAGAGAAGAAGTAATACCAAAGTCACAATATTATCTGTTTCGACGTGAAGGTGAAAGAAATCCGGGTAGTGGGACAATTATATTGAGGTATCTGCCATATCCAGAAGGGTTCACGTATAAAAACTGTATTGTAGTAGGTGGAACACTCCACTTAGGAAAAAATGTTGGTAGCTATGAAAAAACTTATTGTGCATGGGATAGATGTGATTATAAGCCGAACAGTAGACTTGAAATTGACTTAACAGAACAAGGAATAGCTGTGTATGGCTATGCGGAAGATTCCGATGCGGATGCATATGCCGGGTACTGTGTGCTTTTTGCACTGATGCGGATTATCTGATATGAAACAGACATTAGATACATTCTACAAATCAAAAGAATGGGTAAGCCTGGTTAGTACTATCAGATTGCAGAGGATTAACACTCAGGGTGATCTGATCTGTGAGTATTGTGGGGAACCTATTGTACGGGCATACGACTGCATCGGGCATCACGTTACCGAACTTGATGACAGTAATGTAAACGATGCAATGATTGCGCTGAATCCGGATAACATACAGCTTGTGCACCATAAGTGCCACAACAGAATACATAAGAAGTTCTGCTATGGAGAAGACATGCGACAAATCTTTCTGGTGTATGGATCGCCGCTGTCCGGTAAGACAAGCTGGGTGAGGGAAGTACAGAACGAAGGAGATCTGATCGTTGATATTGACAGTATCTGGCAGAGTGTGAGCGGATGCAACCGGTATAAAAAACCTGGAACGCTGAACAGTATTGTATTTGGCATCCGGGATTATTTGATCGAGTGCATCAAGTACCGGAGGGGAAAATGGCGGAATGCTTATATTGTAGGAGGTTACCCGCTGATCAGCGAACGGGAACGGTTATGCAAGACGCTTGGAGCAAGGGAAATCCTGATCGATACCGGCAAGGAGCAATGTCTTGCACGGCTGAATGAATGTACGGACGGCAGGGATATCGCAGAGTGGACGAAATACATCGAAGAATGGTGGCGCAGGTACTCCCCCCACATCCCCTGATACGATGGCTGGGAAGGACTGTCGGGAAAGTTGTTTCTCTCACAGAAAGTCCCAAAATGAGATTTTTGGATTTGAAAAATGAGAAAAATGAAAAAATGGATTGGAAAAACCGGAACTTTCGGAACATATAAAATCAACTATCGTTTCATAAAGAGCGAACAGACAGGAGGAAAAGAAGTTGCAGGGTGAAGAAATCAGAGCAAGAATAAGTTTCGGAGCGGAGACATGGGCGAAGCTTGGAGAATCTGACAAGAAATACATAGCAGACAGAACCGCAGAAGATGGGACGGTATCACTTGCAGATCTGGTGAAGATACGGCAGGTAGTGGAGCGGCTGGGATAAATTAGCAGGTGCCTTCCTGGGAGCCTTTGGCGGGGCGATCAGGACGCACCGGAGCTGTTGAAGTTGAGAAAAGACAAGAACAAGAGTGAAAAGGTTCACGGTCGTATGCGAGCGTTCGGAAACAATAACGAGCGTTCGCAACGTTCCGGAGCGAAACGAAAAGGGCAGACAGTACCGCCAGTATTTCCTTAACCTGGAAGATCTACACGCAGGTCTGGAAATTAAAAGTAAATATGCTGATTGGTTTAAAAATATGTCAACATATGGTTTTACTGAAAATGAGGACTACATGACGGTTTCTAAAAATTTAGAAAACGGTGGAAGAATCATAGAACACTTCATTTCTGTAGA
>OQWI01000598.1_pt1 | contig 16453 bp, 15 predicted proteins | sample 1691551 | NCBI WGS metagenome assembly OQWI01 (sample SAMN03418259, study PRJEB22391) | human gut metagenome | biome: human-gut; feature: organic feature; material: feces | host: Homo sapiens | place: Tanzania | collected 2013-01
ATCGACAACATCGATAATTTAATGGCGAAACATGGTGTCAGCGATGAGCATATCGTGATGCGTGTAACAGGCTGCCCGAACGGTTGTGGTCGCGCGATGCTGGCGGAAGTGGGCCTGGTGGGTAAAGCGCCGGGTCGCTACAACCTGCATCTTGGCGGCAACCGCATTGGGACACGTATCCCACGGATGTATAAAGAAAACATCACCGAGCCGGAAATCCTGGCGTCGCTTGATGAACTGATAGGGCGCTGGGCGAAAGAGCGCGAAGCGGGTGAAGGCTTCGGCGACTTTACGGTGCGTGCGGGCATCATTCGCCCGGTGCTCGATCCGGCGCGCGATTTGTGGGATTAACCATCAGTCCGGTCTTGTAGGCCTGATAAGAACGCGTGAGCGTCGCATCAGGCAAGGCAAACAGTGAGGAATCTATGTCCAAACTCGATCTAAACGCCCTGAACGAACTGCCGAAGGTAGATCGCATTCTGGCGCTGGCGGAAACTAACGCCCAACTGGAAAAACTGGACGCTGAAGGCCGCGTAGCTTGGGCGCTGGATAATCTGCCCGGTGAATATGTACTTTCTTCCAGCTTTGGCATTCAGGCGGCGGTGAGCCTGCATCTGGTGAATCAAATTCGCCCGGATATTCCGGTGATCCTCACCGATACCGGTTACTTGTTCCCGGAAACCTACCGCTTTATTGACGAGTTAACGGACAAACTCAAGCTCAACCTGAAAGTGTACCGTGCTACCGAAAGCGCAGCCTGGCAGGAAGCACGCTACGGAAAACTGTGGGAACAGGGCGTTGAAGGCATTGAAAAGTACAATGACATCAACAAAGTCGAACCGATGAACCGGGCGCTGAAAGAACTTAACGCGCAAACGTGGTTTGCTGGCCTGCGCCGTGAACAATCCGGCAGCCGCGCCAATTTACCGGTGCTGGCAATTCAGCGTGGCGTATTTAAAGTGCTGCCGATTATCGACTGGGATAACCGAACGATATATCAGTATCTGCAAAAGCATGGCCTGAAATATCACCCATTATGGGACGAAGGATATTTATCGGTGGGCGATACCCATACAACCCGTAAATGGGAACCCGGCATGGCGGAAGAAGAAACGCGTTTCTTTGGCTTAAAAAGGGAATGTGGGTTACACGAAGGGTAAATATTGCCGGATAAATTAAACGCCTCTGTCAGAAATGATGGGGGCGTTTTTATTTTGCGAGCAGCATTCCTGATTTTAAACGTGAACGCCGCTGGAAGAATTATCAGGTATAGAATGGCGTCGGGTGCTTGAGGCTGTCTGGCGTTAAGCATTCGCGAGGTTCCAGATGGACAAAAGCCCCAGGCGATATTTCTATCAACCTGAGGCTCGCGTTCGAACGTAGCAATTCGAATGTTAGTCTCTTCTTTGCAGGGAGGCAAGACATGCTGACAAAATATGCCCTTGTGGCAATCATAGTGCTGTGTTTTACAGTACTGGGATTCACGCTGATGGTAGGCGACTCGTTGTGTGAGTTGAGTATCAGAGAACGTGGTATGGAGTTTAAGGCTGTTCTCGCTTACGAATCGAAGAAGTAGCCACCACGCGGGGGTAAAACCCCGCGTATTGAATTGTGATGGTTTGGTCTCCTGCACCCTTTTTTAAATTTATATTTTTTATGTGAATATATTGTCTCTATTTATTATTATGAATTTCAAATGAAAATCATAAATTTATTCACAATATAAATGTTTTATTGGCTGATATATATCACAGATAATTTTTAATATATGCGTAAATATCCTTTAAGTTTACTGAAGGATAAAAATATTGTGACTTTTTTTGATTTCTGGGGAAAAACCCGACGCGGCGAGAAAGACGGGGGCGACGACTATCACCTTCTTTGCTGGCATTCGCTGGATGTAGCCGCGATGGGCTATTTAATGGTTAAAAGAAATTGCTTCGGGCTGGCTGATTATTTTCGTCAATTAGGGATTTCTGACAAGGAACAGGCGGCTCAATTTTTCGCCTGGTTGCTGTGCTGGCACGATATTGGAAAATTTGCCCGCTCTTTTCAACAACTTTACCTGCCCCCTGAACTCAAGATTCAGGAAGGTGCCAGAAAAAATTACGAAAAAATCTCTCATTCAACGCTGGGTTACTGGCTGTGGAATTATTATTTAAGTGAATGTGAGGAGTTGCTTCCTTCATCTTCACTCTCTTCTCGTAAACTTACACGTGTAATAGAGATGTGGATTTCCATAACTACCGGGCATCATGGTCGACCACCTGACCGTATTGATGAGCTGGATAATTTTCTGCCTGAAGACAAAGCTGCCGCGCGAGATTTTCTCCTTGAAATCAAGGCACTGTTTCCGCTCATAGAGATTCCCACATTCTGGGATGATGACGAGGGCGTTGAACTTTTAAAACAACTTTCCTGGTATATCTCTGCAACAGTCGTACTCGCAGACTGGACGGGTTCGTCAACGCGATTTTTTCCACGCGTCGCACAGACAATGAATATTAAAGATTACTGGCAGAAAACTTTAGTTCAGGCTCAAAACGCCTTAACCGTCTTTCCTCCAAAAGCAGAAACCGCACCTTTCACCGGAATTAATACGCTGTTTCCTTTTATTGAGAATCCGACACCGTTACAGCAAAAGGTGCTGGATCTGGATATCAGCCAGCAAGGACCGCAGTTATTTATTCTGGAAGATGTGACTGGCGCAGGTAAAACAGAAGCGGCGCTTATCCTGGCGCACAGGTTGATAGCTGCGGGGAAAGCTCAGGGGCTGTTTTTTGGTCTGCCAACAATGGCAACGGCCAATGCCATGTACGATCGGCTGGTCAAAACCTGGCTTGCTTTCTATTCGCCAGAATCCCGCCCCAGCCTGGTGCTGGCACATAGTGCCCGCACATTAATGGACCGCTTTAATGAATCACTCTGGTCTGGTGATTTAGTCGGGTCAGAAGAACCGGATGAACAAACGTTCAGTCAGGGATGTGCGGCCTGGTTTGCCGACAGTAACAAGAAGGCGTTGCTGGCTGAAATTGGCGTCGGCACGCTGGATCAGGCGATGATGGCGGTGATGCCGTTCAAACATAATAATCTGCGGCTTCTGGGGCTGAGTAACAAAATCCTGCTGGCTGATGAGATCCACGCCTGTGACGCTTACATGTCGTGCATTCTTGAAGGGTTGATCGAGCGGCAGGCGCGTGGCGGAAACAGCGTTATTTTGCTTTCTGCCACGTTATCTCAACAGCAGCGCGACAAACTCGTCGCTGCCTTTGCGCGGGGTACAGAGGGCCAGCAAGAAGCTCCGTTCCTGGAAAAGGATGATTACCCCTGGCTGACGCATGTCACGAAATCCAATGTGAACTCACACCGGGTAGCGACGCGCAAAGACGTTGAGCGTAGCGTCAGCGTGGGTTGGCTTCATAGTGAACAAGGGTGTATTGCGCGTATCGAATCGGCGGTAAGTCAGGGGAAATGCATCGCCTGGATCCGGAATTCTGTCGATGACGCTATTAAGGTTCATCGTCAGCTGCTTGCCCGCGGCGTCATTCCTGCTTCCAGCCTTTCACTTTTTCATAGCCGCTTTGCTTTTAGCGATCGCCAGCGAATTGAAACGGAGACACTGGCACGCTTTGGTAAAGAAGATAGCTCACAGCGTGCCGGAAAAGTCCTTATTTGTACTCAGGTATTAGAGCAGAGTGTCGATTGTGACCTGGACGAAATGATCTCCGACCTGGCCCCTGTTGATTTGCTGATTCAGCGAGCAGGACGATTACAGCGGCATATCCGCGATATTAATGGTCAGTTAAAGCGTGACGGAAAGGACGAGCGTTCCCCCCCTGAATTGCTGATTCTGGCTCCCGTCTGGGACGACTCTCCTGGCGACGAATGGTTTGGCAGTGCCATGCGTAACAGTGCATTTGTCTATCCCGATCATGGGCGAATCTGGCTGACGCAGCGTGTGCTGCGTGAGCAAGGTGCTATTCAGATGCCACACGCAGCCCGGCTTCTTATTGAATCCGTCTACGGTGAGGACGTGGTAATGCCGGAAGGATTTTCCCGCAGCGAGCAGGAGCAAGTGGGCAAATATTACTGTGATCGCGCAATGGCTAAAAAGTTTGTGCTGAGCTTCAGGCCCGGCTATGCCGCCAATATCAACGATTACCTCCCGGAAAAACTGTCGACACGTCTGGCTGAGGAGTCTGTTTCCCTGTGGCTGGCTACCTGTATTGACGGTGTGGTGAAGCCTTATGCCACCGGTGCTCACGCATGGGAAATGAGCGTTGTCAGAGTGCGCCGAAGCTGGTGGAAAAAACATCGGGATGAGTTTTCTTTACTGGAGGGAGAGGCGTTCAGGCTGTGGTGCATTGAACAGCGACAAGATCCGGAGATGGCAAACGTGATTTTAGTCAACGATGACGAAAGTTGCGGGTATTCGGCTACGGAAGGATTGATTGGCAAGGTTGGTTGAGATGTCTGCGACAGGACTCTCTGAATAGTTGATACACCGAAAAGGATGGAAAGATGGACAACCGACCTGGGATGGTCTTTTTTACGAGAGGATGCGTATGAACTCGTTTTCACTTCTGACAACCCCGTGGTTGCCCGTTCGTTTTAAAGACGGAACGACAGGCAAACTGGCGCCAGTCGATCTGGCGGATGAAAATGTTGTCGATATTTCTGCGCCGCGGGCAGATCTCCAGGGTGCGGTATGGCAGTTTTTGCTGGGGCTACTACAAACCAGCTTCGCGCCAAAAGATCATCGTCGTTGGGATGATATCTGGGAAGACGGACTGGAAGCTGAAAAGCTACGGGAAGCATTGCTGTCATTAGAACATGCTTTCCAGTTTGGGCCAGATTCCCCTTCATTTATGCAGGATTTCGAGGCGCTCACCGGAGATAAAGTTCCGGTCGCTTCGCTACTGCCTGAGATTCCCGGCGCTCAAACAACGAAGTTTAATAAAGACCACTTTATCAAGCGTGGTGTAACGGAATACCTGTGCCCACATTGTTCTGCGTTAGCTCTGTTCTCCCTACAGTTGAATGCGCCGTCAGGTGGCAAAGGCTACCGCACCGGTTTACGCGGCGGTGGGCCGATGACCACTCTGATTGAATTACAGGAATATCAGGGTAATCAACAAACTCCCTTGTGGCGCAAACTGTGGATCAATGTCATGCCGCAGGATGAAGCCGATTTACCGCTACCCAAAAAATTTGACGATCTGGTTTTCCCCTGGCTTGGCCCGACGCGCACCAGCGAACTGGCCGGTGCGGTGGTAACCGATGAGCAGGTCAATAAACTCCAGGCGTACTGGGGAATGCCTCGCCGTATTCGTATTGATTTTAATACCACGACAGTCGGCAACTGCGATATTTGCGGTGAGCAGAGCGACGCGCTCCTGAGCCTGATGACGACCAAAAATTACGGTGCGAATTATGCCATGTGGCAGCATCCCTTAACGCCTTACCGTGTACCACTTAAATCCATCAGCATCCTGACCTTCTTAAAGAGGGTGGCGAGTTTTACTCCGTTAAACCACAACCGGGCGGTTTAATCTGGCGTGACTGGTTAGGCCTTATCGAAACGGGTAAATCAGAAAACAATACGGAACTTCCCGCGCTGGTGGTGAAACTCTTCAATGCCAGCAGTCTCAAGCAGGCAAAAGTGGGCCTGTGGGGATTTGGCTATGATTTCGACAACATGAAAGCGCGCTGTTGGTACGAACACCATTTCCCGCTGCTGCTCGATAAAAAAGAAGGTCAGATACCGAAGCTGCGGCTGGCTGCGCAAACAGCTTCACGGATTCTAAGTCTGTTACGGAGTGCATTGAAAGAAGCATGGTTCTCCGATCCAAAAGGTGCAAGGGGTGATTTTAGTTTTGTGGATATCGACTTCTGGAACAAAACTCAGCATCGATTCCTGAGATTAGTGCGCAAAATTGAAGAAGGTCAGGATCCGGACGAATTACTCAGTAAATGGCAAAAGGAAATGTGGTTATTCGCGCGTCAGGATTTTGACGATCGTGTCTTTACCAATCCATATGAGCCCGTTGATTTGGAACGCGTCATGACCGCACGCAAGAAATATTTTACAACATCAGCGGAGAAGCAAAATGCTAACGCCGCCAGGGAGAAAAAGCAGGAGGCTGCTGAATGAGTATTGTAAAAGATGAGCATAAAGTTGCGCTGCGTAAATGGCATGAAGAGTTGCAGGATAAACGCGGCGAGCGTGCCAGTCTGCGGCGTAGTACGACGGTTAATGATGTTTGTCTGACGGATGGATTTCGCCTGTTTCTTAAGAACAGACAAATAAAGTGGCAGGATGAACCCGAGTGGCGTATCACCGCACTAGCGCTGATAGCAGCAGTTAGCGCCAATGTTAAAGCTATTGACGAACGGCAGCCTTTTGCCGCGCAACTGGCGGCGGTAATGAAAAAGGGGCGGTTTACTCGTTTGTTGGCAGTAAAAACGCCGGATGATTTATTGCGGCAGTTACGCCGTGCGGTCAAATTATTAAACGGTTCCGTCAATCTTGACTCTCTGGCAGAGGGGGTCTTCCGCTGGTGCCAGGAGAGCGATGACCTGCTCAATCATCACCGCCGCCAGCAGCGACCAACAGAATTTATCCGTATCCGCTGGGCGCTGGAATATTACCAGGCTGGCGACGCCGATAACGAACAAAATTAATAAAGGACTATCTCATGACAACATTTATTCAGCTTCATTTGTTAACCGCTTACCCTGCTGCCAATCTTAACCGTGATGATTCCGGCTCTCCGAAAACTGTGATTCTGGGTGGAGCAACGCGTCTGCGCGTTTCCTCGCAAAGTCTGAAGCGTGCTTGGCGCACTTCTGAACTTTTTGAACAGGCGCTGGCGGGCCATATTGGTGTTCGTAGCGGGCGTATTGCGCGTGAGGCGGCAACTATCCTGATTGAGAAAGGAATCGAAGATAAAAAAGCCATCGAATGGGCAGTAGAGATAGCCGATTATCTTGGGAAAGCCAAAAAAGACAAAAAACAAAAAAACGACAAAAAACCAAAAGATCCGCTCACTAGCGCCGAAACTGAACAGCTCGTCCATATCAGCCCGGCAGAATTTGACGCCGTAAAAGCGCTGGCCCATCAACTGGCAGAAGAAAAGCGCGCGCCAAAAGAGAAAGATCTCGCTTTGTTACGTAAAGACCGTATGGCGGTAGATATCGCTATGTTTGGTCGTATGCTGGCGAAAAAACCCGGGTTTAATGTAGAAGCCGCCTGCCAGGTCGCGCATGCGTTTGGTGTCAGTGAAACGATTGTCGAAAATGATTTTTTCACCGCCGTAGATGATTTACGCCAGGCTTCTGAAGATGCCGGTGCCGGTCATGTAGATGAAACCGGATTCGGTTCTGCGCTGTTCTACACCTATATCTGCATTGATAAAGATCTGCTGGTAGAAAACCTCGGCGGTGACGAAGCGTTAGCTAATCAGACCATACGCGCCTTTACGGAAGCCGCGCTTAAAGTCTCCCCAACCGGTAAACAAAACAGCTTTGCCAGCCGGGCTTATGCCTCCTGGGTGCTGGCAGAAAAAGGCACCGATCAACCGCGTTCTCTGGCGGCAGCTTTCTATGAACCCATTAATGGCACCCGTCAGTTAGAGGTGGCGGTGCAGCGTATTACAACTCTTCGCGAAAATATGAATACGGTCTACGAACAGAAGACCGATTACGCAAGTTTTGACGTGATGAACAAACAGGGAAGCATGAAGGACGTGCTGGACTTTATCTGCGCGTAAGGGGCGGCTTATGAGCCAATATCTGATTTTTCAGCTTCATGGGCCGATGGCATCCTGGGGCGTCGATGCCCCCGGCGAAGTGCGTCATACCCATGAACTGCCTTCGCGCTCAGCATTGCTGGGTCTGCTGGCTGCCGGGGTAGGGATTCGGCGTGATGATACCGAACGCTTAAACGCGTTTAATCGCCACTATTCACTGGTGGTTTGCGCCAGCCGTAACCCGCGCTGGGCACGGGATTATCACACGATCCAGATGCCAAAAGAGGTGCGTAAAGCGCGTTATTTCAGCCGTCGCGAAGAGTTGAGCGACCCTGATCTTCTGAGCGCGATTATCTCCCGGCGCGACTACTACACCGACGCCTGGTGGATGGTGGCGGTGGCAACAACAGCCGATGCGCCTTACAGCCTCGAACAGTTGCAGGGCGGTTTACGCCATCCAGTTTTTCCTCTTTATCTGGGGCGAAAAAGTCATCCGCTGGCATTACCACTTGCGCCGTTACTGCTCGAAGGCAACGCGTCTGATGTTTTACGTAACGCATATCACCAGTATCAGGAGCATTTCCACGACCTGAAAATCGCACTCCCGAAACTTCAGGATGAATGCTGGTGGGAAGGGGAGCACGACGGCCTGGTCGCGAGCAAAATATTGCGCCGCCGGGATGTTCCTTTAAATCGTCAGCAATGGCTGTTTGGGGAACGCACCGTCAATCAGGGGCCGTGGCTCAGCAAGGAGGAACCATGTACCTCTCAAGAATAACCTTACATACCGGCCAGCTTTCGCCTGCGCAGTTGCTGCATCTGGTGGATCGCGGGGAATATGTGATGCATCAGTGGCTGTGGGATCTCTTCCCTGGCGGCAAAGAAAGGCAATTTCTTTATCGTCGGGAAGAACTCCAGGGCGCGTTTCGCTTTTTTGTACTGTCGCAGGAACGCCCGGCGGAAAGTGAAACGTTCACCATCGAATGCCGGTCATTTGTGCCCGAGCTGCGTACCGGACAACAACTTTGTTTCAACCTGCGGGCGAATCCAACAATCTGTAAAGCGGGCAAGCGCCACGATCTGCTGATGGAGGCGAAACGGCAGATGAGGGGGCAGGCGGAAGGAAGTGATGTCTGGTTGCATCAACAACAGGCGGCGCTGGACTGGCTGGCAGCGCAGGGGGAGAGAAGCGGTTTTACACTGCTGGATACCTCGGTTGATGCCTACCGACAACAGCAACTGCGGCGGGAAAACTCCCGGCAACTGATCCAGTTCAGTAGCGTGGATTATACGGGGATGCTTACGGTCACCGATCCCGGGTTATTTCTGCAACGTCTCAGTCAGGGGTATGGCAAAAGCCGCGCGTTCGGCTGTGGTCTGATGCTGATCAAACCCGGAGCAGAGGTGTGACGTTTGTACCACTGAGTCCGATCCCGTTAAAAGATCGCACCTCCATGATCTTCCTCCAGTACGGTCAAATCGACGTACTGGACGGCGCTTTCGTGCTGATCGACAAAACCGGGATCCGCACGCACATTCCGGTGGGATCGGTCGCCTGCATTATGCTCGAACCGGGAACGAGAGTTTCCCACGCGGCGGTGCATCTGGCCGCCACGGTGGGAACACTGCTGGTCTGGGTCGGTGAAGCGGGCGTTCGCGTTTACTCTTCCGGACAACCCGGAGGGGCGCGGGCAGATAAATTACTCTACCAGGCAAAGCTGGCTTTAACGGAAGATCTACGCCTGAAGGTGGTGCGCAAAATGTATGAATTACGTTTTCGTGAGCCACCGCCAGCTCGCCGTTCAGTGGATCAGCTACGGGGAATTGAGGGATCCCGCGTTCGCCAGACCTATGCATTACTGGCGAAACAATATGGTGTGAAATGGAATGGTCGCAAATACGATCCTAAAGACTGGGAAAAAGGCGATGTTGTGAATCGCTGCATCAGTGCTGCTACATCATGTCTGTACGGTATATCTGAAGCGGCAGTATTAGCCGCGGGATATGCGCCCGCTATTGGGTTTATCCATAGTGGCAAACCGCTTTCATTTGTTTATGACATAGCCGATATCATTAAATTTGATTCGGTTGTGCCAAAGGCATTTGAAATAGCAGCGAGGCAACCCGCAGAACCTGATAAAGAAGTCAGATTAGCCTGTCGCGATATTTTCCGTAGCACTAAGTTAACGGGCAAATTAATACCGTTAATTGAGGAAGTCCTTGCTGCAGGTGAAATTGAACCACCACAACCCGCGCCGGATATGTTACCGCCTGCCATCCCTGAACCTGAAACGCTGGGTGATAGTGGTCACTGGGGGCGCGGCGGATGAGCATGGTCGTGGTTGTTACAGAAAATGTCCCTCCGCGCTTACGTGGACGGCTCGCAATCTGGCTACTGGAAGTGCGTGCCGGTGTGTATGTTGGTGATACATCAAAACGTATTCGGGAGATGATCTGGCAGCAAATTACCCAACTGGCTGGTTGCGGAAATGTGGTGATGGCCTGGGCGACCAATACCGAGTCGGGTTTTGAATTTCAGACCTGGGGAGAAAACAGACGTATTCCGGTGGATTTGGATGGGTTACGTTTGGTTTCTTTTCTTCCTGTTGATAATCAATAAGTTAGACGTTCTTTAAAAATAAGGAAATGTTTTAATTTAGTTGGTAGATTGTTGATGCGGAATAAATTTGTTTAAAAACAGTTATGTATGCTTAGTGTGTTCCCCGCGCCAGCGGGGATAAACCGGGGCCGACGGTCGCAGTATTGGACCATTTCAAGTGTTCCCCGCGCCAGCGGGGATAAACCGATGATCCGTACACGTTCGCAATCAAAATATATGTGTTCCCCGCGCCAGCGGGGATAAACCGCGGCTATGGAATTTATGGAGAAGTTTGGTTTTGTGTTCCCCGCGCCAGCGGGGATAAACCGGGCGCACTGGATGCGATGATGGATATCACTTAGAATTCCCCGCCCCTGCGGTAGAACTCCCAGCTCCCATTTTCAAACCCATCAAGACGCCTTCGCCAGCTCCTTCACCAACGGTAGCATTATCCGCATAACGTCACGGCAGCGACGTTCTATTCTTCCAGGAAGTGCCTTATCAATATGCTGTTGATTATCCAGTCTTACGTCATGCCAGCTATTTCCCGCAGGGAATGCGGCTGTTTTTGCGCGTTGCTGATAACCATCCTTATTCCCAAGATTCCAGTTAGTCGCTTCCACCGAAAGTACAGCAATGCCCGCTTTGTCGAATATTTCTGCGTCATTACAACACCCAGTGCCTTTCGGATAATTTTTATTCAGACCCGGATTGGTCGTTGCGGCTATTCCGTGACTGCGCGCAATTGCCAGCGCCCTGTCGCGCGTTAATTTCCTTACTGCTTCAGGGGTTTTTACACCGCTGTTGAAATACAATTTATCGCCAACAATTAAGTTATCGAGATTAATCACCAGCAGCGTATTTTTCTTTTCGGTGTCACTCATCCGCTTGAGTAAATTCTCAGCGCCTAATTTCCCTTCCTCTTCGCCGCTGGTCGCCACAAATCGAATACCATACTCGGTAGGCGTATTTTTCAGGCGTTCTGCCAGTTCCAGCATGACACCTAAACCTGCGGCGTTATCATCCATTCCTTGTAACGTCAGCCCGCCGAGATTGGCATCGGCGTCAGCATCGCTCAGCGGGGCGTAAGTATCCAGATGCGCCATAATGATGATCTGCTGCGGCGCTTTGCCTTCATGAGCGGCAATCACCGTACTTCCCGTCACGTTATGCCAGCTCTTACGATTATCGCGGGCGGTATAAATATACCGACTATTAAATGTCCGAATATCACTGCGATAACCCATTTGCTGAAACTGTTGGCGAATATAATCGGCAGATAACATTTCTGCAGGAGTTCCGGTCATGCGTCCCGGAAAGAAAGTAGCAATATGTCGTGCCTGAGTATTAGCAAAATCGCCAGGTTTAGGTGACGAGGCGTGTACGGGGAGAATAAAGCATACGCCGAGCGCCAGGGCAGCGGTGCGGTGGCGCAATGCGGAAAACATAGTGAGTCCTTAAATACCATGCAAATTTTTTTACCGCCATAGTATGAAACTGCCGCTGCGCTAAAACAATTTCAAATCTTCCTAAACGCCCGAAATCCGGTGCCTTAAGCACTTTTTGATATTAGCTTTGCCAAATCGTTATTCCGTTAAGGAACTACTCATTCTAATTGGTAATTTCATTCGTTCTCTTACGCTCCCTATAGTCGAAACATCTGATGGCAAGAAAATAGCGGTATTGCAAAGGAACGGTTATGGATCAAAAACGACTTACTCACCTGCGGCAACTGGAGGCGGAAAGCATCCACATTATTCGCGAGGTGGCGGCAGAATTCTCAAATCCGGTGATGCTCTACTCTATCGGTAAAGATTCCAGCGTCATGCTGCATCTGGCGCGCAAGGCGTTTTATCCAGGTACGCTGCCTTTCCCGTTGCTGCATGTTGATACCGGCTGGAAATTCCGCGAGATGTATGAGTTCCGCGATCGTACGGCTAAAGCCTACGGCTGCGAGTTGCTGGTGCATAAAAACCCGGAAGGCGTGGCGATGGGGATTAATCCATTCGTGCACGGCAGCGCGAAACATACCGATATTATGAAGACCGAAGGCCTGAAGCAGGCGCTGAATAAATACGGTTTTGATGCCGCCTTCGGTGGTGCGCGCCGCGACGAAGAGAAATCCCGTGCTAAAGAGCGTATCTACTCTTTCCGTGATCGCTTCCATCGCTGGGACCCGAAAAATCAGCGCCCGGAGCTGTGGCACAACTATAACGGGCAGATTAACAAAGGCGAAAGCATCCGCGTTTTCCCGCTCTCTAACTGGACCGAGCAGGATATCTGGCAATACATCTGGCTGGAAAATATCGACATTGTGCCGCTGTATCTCGCTGCGGAACGTCCGGTTCTGGAACGCGACGGTATGTTGATGATGATTGATGACAACCGTATCGACCTGCAACCGGGCGAAGTGATCAAAAAACGGATGGTGCGTTTCCGTACGCTGGGCTGCTGGCCGCTGACCGGTGCGGTGGAGTCAAATGCACAAACACTGCCGGAAATCATCGAAGAGATGCTGGTTTCCACCACCAGTGAACGTCAGGGCCGCGTGATTGACCGCGACCAGGCGGGATCCATGGAGCTGAAAAAACGTCAGGGGTATTTTTAAGATGAACACCGCACTTGCACAACAAATCGCCAATGAAGGCGGCGTCGAAGCCTGGATGATTGCGCAACAACATAAAAGCCTGCTGCGTTTTCTGACCTGTGGTAGCGTCGATGACGGCAAAAGTACCCTGATTGGTCGTCTGCTGCACGATACCCGCCAAATCTATGAAGATCAGCTCTCATCGCTGCATAACGACAGTAAGCGTCACGGCACCCAGGGCGAAAAGCTGGATCTGGCACTGCTGGTGGACGGCCTGCAAGCTGAGCGCGAACAGGGCATCACCATTGACGTGGCTTACCGTTATTTCTCTACCGAGAAGCGTAAATTTATTATCGCCGACACCCCAGGGCACGAGCAGTACACCCGCAATATGGCGACTGGCGCATCGACATGTGAACTGGCGATCTTACTGATCGATGCCCGTAAAGGCGTGCTCGATCAAACCCGTCGTCACAGTTTTATCTCCACACTGTTGGGGATCAAACATCTGGTCGTGGCGATCAACAAAATGGATCTGGTGGATTACAGTGAAGAGACGTTCACCCGTATTCGTGAAGATTATCTGACCTTTGCCGGGCAGCTGCCGGGTCATCTGGATATCCGCTTTGTGCCGCTCTCCGCACTGGAAGGTGACAACGTGGCTTCGCAAAGTGAAAGTATGCCGTGGTACAGCGGTCCGACACTGCTCGAAGTGCTGGAAACCGTGGAGATCCAGCGAGTGGTGGATGCCCAGCCAATGCGCTTCCCGGTGCAGTACGTTAACCGCCCAAATCTCGATTTTCGTGGCTACGCCGGAACGCTGGCATCCGGTCGCGTGGAAGTCGGGCAACGTGTAAAAGTGCTGCCCTCTGGTGTGGAATCAAACGTCGCGCGGATCGTGACTTTTGATGGTGATCGCGAAGAAGCCTTTGCCGGAGAAGCGATCACCCTGGTGCTGACGGATGAGATCGACATCAGCCGTGGCGATCTGCTGCTGGCGGCAGACGAAGCGTTACCAGCTGTGCAGAGCGCGTCGGTGGATGTGGTATGGATGGCGGAACAGCCGCTTTCCCCGGGCCAGAGTTATGACATCAAAATTGCCGGTAAGAAGACGCGTGCGCGTGTTGATGGCATTCGTTATCAGGTTGATATTAATAACCTTACCCAACGCGAAGTTGAAAACCTGCCGCTGAACGGCATCGGCCTGGTGGATCTCACTTTTGACGAGCCGCTGGTGTTAGATCGTTATCAGCAAAACCCGGTTACCGGTGGGCTGATTTTTATCGATCGCCTGAGCAATGTGACCGTAGGTGCCGGTATGGTGCATGAGCCAGTTAGCCAGGCAACTGCTGCGCCATCTGAATTTAGTGCATTCGAACTGGAATTGAATGCCCTGGTTCGCCGCCACTTTCCACACTGGGGCGCGCGCGATTTGCTGGGGGATAAATAATGGCGCTGCATGACGAAAACGTCGTCTGGCATAGCCATCCGGTCACTGTGCAACAACGCGAGCTACACCACGGTCATCGTGGTGTAGTGCTGTGGTTTACCGGCCTCTCCGGGTCCGGTAAATCAACGGTCGCCGGGGCGCTGGAGGAGGCGTTACATAAACTCGGCGTCAGTACGTATCTGCTGGATGGCGACAATGTTCGCCACGGATTATGCAGCGATCTCGGTTTTAGCGATGCCGATCGTAAAGAGAATATCCGTCGCGTCGGTGAAGTGGCGAATTTGATGGTTGAAGCCGGACTGGTGGTGCTGACCGCATTTATCTCGCCACACCGCGCCGAACGCCAGATGGTTCGCGAACGCGTAGGAGAAGGGCGCTTTATCGAAGTGTTTGTCGATACGCCGCTGGCGATTTGCGAAGCCCGCGATCCCAAAGGCTTATATAAGAAAGCGCGTGCCGGTGAACTGCGCAACTTTACGGGAATAGATTCCGTTTACGAAGCGCCTGAATCGGCAGAAATTCATCTCAATGGTGAACAATTAGTAACAAATTTGGTACAGCAATTATTAGATCTGTTGAGACAGAACGATATTATCAGATCCTGAGACACCACCGGGTTTCCATGCCCGGTTCGTCAAAGTAACAGGATCAAATATGCGTAATAGCCATAACATTACACTAACAAATAACGACAGCCTTACTGAGGATGAAGAAACCACATGGTCACTGTCTGGTGCCGTGGTCGGTTTTATCTCCTGGTTATTTGCGCTGGCGATGCCGATGTTGATTTATGGCTCTAACACGCTGTTCTTCTTTATCTACACCTGGCCTTTCTTTCTGGCACTGATGCCTGTCGCGGTAGTGGTGGGGATTGCGCTGCATTCATTGATGGACGGAAAGCTACGCTACAGTATTGTTTTCACCCTGGTGACAGTAGGCATTATGTTTGGCGCACTGTTTATGTGGCTACTGGGCTAATTTGTACTTTCCCGTCTCCTCTGTTCATAATTCAAACCGTAACTAATAATGAGATTATGTTCTGCACGCCCTGGGTATACGTAACAATGGACAAATGTGGTACATTTGCCCGCGTTGTCGCGGTATCCCCAACAGAGGATGTAGAGTCGTCTTCGGATGCATGGGATGATGATGCCGTTTTTCAGGGGGCAGGATGGGTAAACTAACGCTGCTGTTGCTGGCTATTCTGGTCTGGCTACAGTATTCGCTGTGGTTCGGTAAGAACGGTATACATGACTATACCCGCGTCAATGATGATGTGGCGGCACAGCAAGCTACAAACGCGAAACTTAAAGCGCGAAACGATCAACTTTTTGCCGAAATTGACGATCTCAATGGCGGCCAGGAGGCGCTCGAAGAGCGTGCGCGTAATGAACTCAGCATGACCAGGCCGGGCGAAACTTTTTATCGTCTGGTGCCTGACGCGTCGAAGCGCGCACAGTCTGCGGGGCAAAACAATCGATAAATCAGCCCGGGAATTAACATGGCAACCACTCATTTGGATGTTTGCGCCGTGGTTCCGGCGGCCGGATTTGGCCGTCGAATGCAAACGGAATGTCCTAAGCAATATCTCTCAATCGGTAATCAAACCATTCTTGAACACTCGGTGCATGCGCTGCTGGCGCATCCCCGGGTGAAACGAGTCGTCATTGCCATAAGTCCTGGCGATAGCCGTTTTGCACAACTTCCTCTGGCGAATCATCCGCAAATCACCGTTGTAGATGGCGGTGATGAGCGTGCCGATTCCGTGCTGGCAGGTTTGAAAGCCGCTGGCGACGCGCAGTGGGTATTGGTGCATGACGCCGCTCGTCCTTGTCTGCATCAGGATGACCTCGCGCGATTGTTGGCGTTGAGCGAAACCAGCCGCACGGGAGGGATCCTAGCCGCACCAGTGCGCGATACTATGAAACGTGCCGAACCGGGCAAAAATGCCATTGCTCATACCGTTGATCGCAACGGCTTATGGCACGCGCTGACGCCGCAATTTTTCCCTCGTGAGCTGTTACATGACTGTCTGACGCGCGCTCTAAATGAAGGCGGCGGCTGTC
>OQWI01000601.1_pt1 | contig 16400 bp, 9 predicted proteins | sample 1691551 | NCBI WGS metagenome assembly OQWI01 (sample SAMN03418259, study PRJEB22391) | human gut metagenome | biome: human-gut; feature: organic feature; material: feces | host: Homo sapiens | place: Tanzania | collected 2013-01
CCGTCCGCTCAATATGGCTTACCTGCGCCACGTGCTCACAAGTCGTTGATGGTCACCACCCGCTCATGCGACAACTGCTCGGCGCGGCCGTGGCCGCTGTAGTCCATGATGAGCGCACCGGCAGCCATCTGCTGCTTCACATCCTGCGAAGCGCCGGGATAGGCGTGGCCGGTGGCCGACGACTCGCGCTGGTATGCGTCCCACATCACCTTCTTGATATGATAGCCGGGATGGAGCGCAGCCACCTGCTCGGCAGCCATGTCGACATCCTTCATGTGGATATTCTGGTTGCCGTCGTCGCCCATAAACATGAGCACGTTCTGCCATGCGCCGGCATTGCTGTTGGTCATGTAGGCCTCTATCTTGTCTACCACACCCTTGGCTGCCTCGGCTGTGGTCACGGGTATGCGTCCCACGGCGATATCCTCCTTGTCGCGGGCGATATCGGTGCCTTCGCCATCGTCCATCAGCGTGAAGAAGCCGTCGTTCACGTAGCAGTAGAGCTCGCTGAAAGAGTTCTCACTCTCGTAACACAGCAGATAGTCGTCGGCATTGAGACGGCGGGTGTCGCTGATGAGCATGCGGTTGTCCCACACGGCGTCGCCGAAGAGCAGCAGATAGCGCGGCATGTCGCTTTCGGTCTCGGCGCGGTCGTAGAGCATCTTGAGGTAGCGACGGTAGGCATTGGCGTCGGGTGTGCCACTGGAGAACTCGTTGAAGAGCTCGTCGGCAGGAACGATGGTCACGCGCATGCCGTCGCGCTGCTCATGAAGGCGCTTGATGCGCTCGGCCTGGGCAAGCAGCTTCTGACTGGTGGGGATAATGATGACCATGTCGGCAGGACCGTCGGCATGGTGGTTCTGGTTGGTAATGTTGTAGACGTAATCGGGGACGGGGATATTGCCCGTCAGGCTGGGGGTCGGACGCGGTGAATCGAAAGCCATCGAGATATAGTCGAGACGCACCGTCGAACTGCCGATGGTTTTGATGACGAGTTTGGCATCGGAGGCATAACGGCCTATGCGGTAGGTGGCTGTCGCCGACGCTCCCTTGTCATAGCTCTGGGGCATAATGCTAATGGTGCCCAGCAGCGAGTCGGCCAGGGACACATCCACACGGCTTTCCCCACCAGCCGACACGGCTACGGTTATACGGGCTGTCTGCTGCGAACCGCTGAAGGCAGGCAGGCTGTAGGCGTAGGAAGAGTTGAAGGCGATGGGGGTATTCTCATAGAGGTTGCGGCCGCCATGATACCAGGCGTAGTTGTCGGTCTCGTGGAGCCAGTGGTAATCGTGGGGTACATGTCTATGGCATGGGCGGCGCCCTCATCGACGAGAAGCTGTAGCGGGCTACGTCGGCAGCCGTCATGTCGATATATTCGGGATAGGCTATGCTGACGGTATAGACACTGTCGGCATAATCGCCCGAGAGGGGTATGGCGCAGGCAAAGGTGGGGGCCACGCTGTCTATCTTGACCTGCTGGGCGGTCAAATTATAAAACTTCTGCGCCCGGGTTGTCATAGCCGACGCAAGAAGTATCATGACTAATATGTATCTGACTGATTTCAGATGGCTGATGGTTTTATGTTTCAATATCGTCTCACTTACAGTTAAACTCGAGCACCTTGCGCTCTTCTACATAACCTTCCAGATGGTCATCGATATGCACGGGACCCACGCCGGCAGGAGTACCGGTGAAGATTACGTCGCCTGTCTTCAGGGTGAAATACTGGCTGATGTAGGCCACTATCTCGTCGATGCCGAAGACCATGTCGGCGGTGCAGCCTTCCTGCACGGTCTGTCCATTGATATCGAGGTGGAACCGCAGGGCCTGCACATCGAGAAACTTGTCCTTGCCGACCCACTCGCCGATGGCTGCGGCGCCGTCGAAGCTCTTGCTGAGGTCCCAGGGCAGACCCTTCTCGCGCAGCTGCTGCTGCACATCGCGGGCGGTGAAGTCGATACCCACCGTCACGGCATCATAGTAGCGATGGGCGAAACGCTGGGGAATGTTCTTGCCCAATCTGCAGACGCGTATCACCAACTCGGCCTCATAGTCTATGCGTCCCATAAAGTCGGGAACGAAGAAGGGTTTGCCCGACTTGAGCAGCGACGAGTCGGCCTTGGTGAACAACACTGGGGCCTCTGTCTTATATAACGCGCCATCCAACTCTTTATTGTGTTGGATATAGTTCATTCCGATACCAAATATCTTCATTGTCGTTTTCTTAATGTTTCTACCGATAAAGTTCAGTTCCAATCTGTTGCAAAGTTACAAAAAAAGATGTAACCACACGACACAAAAAGGCTGAATGTAATGCTGTTTTTTCAGCGATTGGACACCTCTCCCAGGATGTCATGGATACGCCCGATGAGATAGAATGGCAGATTGACGAGTCTGAATGTCTTGCCTTTGGGCGTATTGACCCTGTCTACGGAATAAGGTTTGGACCATATCCTTACAGCCACATCGTGGTCGCAACTGTCCATAAACACCTGGAGCGAACGCAGATGCGAGTTGGAACCGCTCTTGACCTCTATGGGATAAAGCCGCGACTCGTGGTTGATGACAAAGTCGACCTCGGCACCATTGTTGGCCTTGGCCCAGAAGGCTCTACGCTGCCCCACACGGTCGTCGAGCGACAGCAGTTCCTGCGCCGTCACCTGCTCGGCTATGTGTCCGCGCCAGGAGTCAACCATATCTGTCGAACCGATAATCTCACGGCGTATACCGGCTTGATAATTGACCAGCCCAGTATCAAACCATATCAGTTTGGGCATCCTCCGCGTCTCTGGAACCAAAGGCAACTGGGTCGAAGACACCGGATAGACCAACTCAAGGAGCATGGCCTTCTCAAGGAGACGGAAGGCTTCGCCCACCTCACGCGATTTATACCCCGAGTTGGCGAAGTTGCCGAGCGTAATGGTCTCTCCGGCCGACGCCCAACCATACGAGAGGATAAACCTCACGGTGTCTGTCAGCTTGTTACCTGCCACATATTTCTCTGCATCATCCTTGTAGGCTTGCACCAATGTCTCATAGACATCGTCAAGGGCAACAATATCACGTGTTTCGGCATATTGCTTCACTGCCTCGGGCATTCCGCCAACGATGGAGAAAAGGTTGAACCAATGCATCATCTGCTCATGAAACGCCACGGTCATCTCTGGCTTTTCTCTCAATAAGGCCAGCAGATTGTGCTTGCCCGTTGCACCCAGAAACTCGTAGAACGAGCAGGGCCGCAAGGCAAGATACTGCACTCGCCCCACCGGAAAACTCACCTTTACATCAATGAGATTTTCGAGCAGACTGCCAGCGGCTATGACATGGAGGTCGGAGCGCCGCTCATAGAAATATCTGAGCAGCCCGATGGTCTTGGGTGAATTCTGGATTTCATCGATGAATATGAGGGTATTGCCAGGGGTTCGCGCCTTGCCCTGACTGGCAAAGAGCATGTCGACCAAATCGTCAAGGGGAATTGCCATCTCAAACATCCTGACATTCTCGGCCATCTCCATGTTGAAATAGAGATAGTTGTCAAACTGCTTGCCAAATTGGTTGACAACCGTTGTCTTGCCCACTTGCCTTGCACCTCTTAATATTAATGGCTTGCGCCGGCTTGAGGTTTTCCATTGCTCCAGCTTAGCCAATATCTTCCGTTCAAACATAATGAATTCTCTTGACTTGGTGCAAAGATATGGATTTTTCGTGAGTTCCAGAAACTTTCAGAACACTTTGTTGCAAATCAGGGGCAACAAACTGCTATTTTTGTCGCAAATCAAGGGCAAGAGAGCTTTGCTTTTGTTGCAAATCATGGGCAACAACGCGGCATTTTTGTCGCAAATCAGGGGCAAGAGGGCTATCTTTGGGACGACGAGCACGGCCTCCGGAGCCAGAACAATGGCCTCGGCGGCGACTCTGACCGGCGGAAACGGGTCAGAACATCTCTTCGCTCTTCTTCTTGATGGTCTTGAAGATATTGGACCACGCATTGCCCTCTTCCTTCTTGTCTTCGGCGTTGCGGTCTTTCTGCTGCGAGTTGTCCGACTTGTGGGAAGCGTGCTTCTTGGTAGCGTGGGGCCTGGTGGCGTGTTTTCTCTTGGTCTTAGTTGTGGGCATATCGCTCTGCTTCATGCGCTCGGCCCACTCGTCGGTAAAACTGTAGCCAGCCTGGGTTATCTCGAAGTCTATCTCTGGCAGATTGATGCCTTCGGCAGGACGATAGGGAATCTCGCTGCCGTTGTAACGCTCTACCCTCACGGTGCATACGCCCTTGGCAAGGATGTCGAGCTCCTTGGCAGCACGCCACGACAGGTCGATGATGCGCCCGCGGGCAAAGGGGCCACGGTCGGTGACCTTGACCACTACCGACTTGTTGTTAGAGAGATTGGTTACCTTGAGCAGGGTGCCGAAGGGATAGGTGCGATGGGCGCAGGTGAGACTGTCGTGATGCAGCCTGTCACCGCTGGCGGTACGCGCACCGGTGGCGCGTTTGGAATAAAAAGTAGCCTTACCCCTCTGCGTCTGTGCCAGCATAGGGGTAAAGCTCAAGAGTGATAAGATTGCAATAATTACTCTTCGTATTTGTTTCATAAGATATGTAGCAACCGCGTGTTGCCGGCTTCGTTGCCGACAACCGCGGTCTGTGCATTGCGCTTACACTACGCCCTGGGCCAGCATAGCCTTGGCTACCTTCATGAAGCCGGCGATATTGGCACCCTTGACATAGTTGATGTAGCCATCGGGCTCAGTGCCATACTTGGCACACTGGTCGTGGATGGAGCTCATGATGTAGTGGAGCTTCTCGTCGACCTCGTCCTTGCTCCAGTGCAGGCGTATAGAGTTCTGAGTCATCTCCAGACCCGACGTTGCCACACCACCAGCGTTGACAGCCTTGCCGGGAGCGAAGAGCTGCTTGGCAGCCACAAACTTCTCGACTGCCTCAGCCGTACAACCCATGTTGCTCACCTCAGCCACACACAATGGGTGGTTGGCGAGAATCATGTCGGCGTCGTCGCCGTTGAGCTCGTTCTGGGTAGCACAGGTCAGATAGATGTCTGCCTTTACCTCCCATGGTTTCTTGCCTGCCACGAATGTAGCCTCGGGATAAACCTCAGCATAGGGCTGGCAGATGTCGTTGCCGCTGGAGCGGAGCTCGAGCATATATTCTATCTTGTCGCCGCTTACGCCTTCTGGGTCGTGGATGTAACCGTCAGGTCCACTGATGGTAATCACCTTGGCGCCCAGCTGGGTAGCCTTCTTGGCAGCACCCCAAGCCACGTTGCCGAAACCAGAGATAGCCACTGTCTTGCCGGCGATGTCGAGGCCCTTGTCCTTCATCATGTGGTTGACGAAATAGAGCGCGCCGAAACCGGTAGCCTCGGGACGGAGGATAGAACCACCCCACTCTATGCCTTTACCGGTAAGCACACCTTCGTAGCGATGAGTGAGCTTCTTGTACTGGCCAAAGAGATAGCCAATCTCACGACCGCCTACGCCGATGTCGCCTGCGGGAACGTCCTCATCAGGACCGATATAGCGATAGAGCTCGTCCATGAACGCCTGGCAGAAACGCATGATTTCGGCATCACTGCGACCGCGGGGAGAGAAGTCAGAACCACCCTTGGCGCCACCCATAGGCAGCGTGGTGAGCGCGTTCTTGAATGTCTGCTCGAAGCCCAGGAACTTCATAATAGAAAGGTTGACAGAGGGATGGAAACGCAGACCGCCCTTGTACGGGCCAATGGCGCCGTTGAACTGTACGCGATAACCTATATTGACATGCACCTCGCCATTGTCATCTACCCATGGCACACGGAACATGTGTACACGCTCGGGCTCTACGATGCGCTCGACGATTTTGGCCTTTTCAAACTCAGGATGCTGGTTGTAGACGTCCTTAATAGACTCCAACACTTCGCTCACTGCCTGAAGGAACTCTGACTCACCAGGATGCTTGCGCTCCAGGTCTTGCATGATTTTCTGTACTTCCATAGTGGTATTTGTTTAAGTAATTGAGATTTACAGATTGTTTATTACTATGGCAAAAGTAGTGTATTTGAAGCAAACAAACAAGAAAAAACGCATTTATTTTACTCTCCCCACTTACTTTTCGACATACGCCAGGCCGACGGGAGTACTGGTCGAGACGACCGCCATGATGCAAATTAAAACAAAAAGCATGAATAATGCCACAAAAAGCAAAATTATCTTGACGCAAAGCATACTAAAAAAGTTTTTTGATATACCTTTGCATAATATAAATATGTGTATTATGGAATCGAAGATACCTGCCCAATGGGAGAAGTTCTATCTCAAAGACGTGAGTTTTGTCAATCTGATGATGCGACGCATCTACAATGTGCTCATCGTCGCCAACCCCTACGACGCCTTCATGCTCGAAGACGACGGACGCATCGAGGAGAAGATATACAATGAGTATATGCTGCTGGGACTGCGCTATCCGCCCACCTTCACCCAGGTGAGCACCATCGAGGAGGCCGAGAAGATGCTGCACACCACCAATATAGACCTGGTGATATGTATGCCCGGCAACGCCGACAACGATGCCTTCGCCGTGGCCCGCGCCATCAAGCACAAGTTTCCCCACATGCACTGCATAGTGCTCACTCCGTTCTCGCATGGCATCACCAAGCGCATGCAGCACGAAGACCTGTCTATCTTCGACTACGTATTCTGCTGGCTGGGCAATACCAACCTCATACTCTCTATCATCAAACTGATAGAGGACAAGATGAATCTGGACCACGACATCCACGAGGCGGGCGTGCAGATGATTCTGGTGGTCGAAGACAGCATAAGGTTCTACAGTTCGATACTCCCCAACCTTTATAATTATATACTGCTGCAGAGCCAGCGCTTCTCGACCGAGGCGCTCAACCGCCATGCCGCCACCATGCGTATGCGCGGACGACCCAAGGTGGTGCTCGCGCGCACCTATGAAGAGGCGATGGCCATGTACGAACGATACAGCGACAATGTATTGGGCGTCATCAGCGACGCCCGCTTCCCCATCCACGGCGAGAAGGACCCCGAAGCCGGCATCAAGCTCTTCCGCGAGATACGCAGCCGCAACGAGTATGTGCCGCTCATCATGGAGAGCTCCGAGAGCAGCAACCGCGCAAAGGCCGAAGCCGAGGGATTCAGGTTTGTCGACAAGAACTCCAAGAAGATGAGCCTCGACCTGCGACGGCTGATGGAAGAGCACATGGGATTTGGCGATTTCGTCTTCCGCGACCCACGCAGCCACGAGGAGATACTGCGTATACACAGTCTGAAGGAGCTTCAGGACAACATCTTCAAGATTCCCAACGACTCCATGCTCTACCACATCAGCCGCAACCACATGAGCCGCTGGCTCTCGGCGCGCGCCATATTCCCCGTGTCGGCGTTCCTCAAGGATGTGACATGGAACAAGTTGCAGGATGTCGATGCCCACCGACAGATTATCTACGATGCCATCGTCCAGTACCGACACCTGAAAAACCAGGGCGTGGTGGCGGTGTTCGACCGCAAGAAGTTCGACCGCTTCAGCCACTTCGCACGCATCGGCGAAGGCTCGCTCGGCGGCAAGGGCCGTGGCCTGGCTTTTCTGGACAACATCATCAAGCGCCACCCCGACTTCAACCAGTTTGCCGGCGTCAGCGTGCAGATACCCAAGACCGTGGTGCTCTGCACCGATGTCTTCGACCGGTTTATGGAGCAGAACAACCTCTACCAGATAGCCCTCAGCGACGCCTCAGACGAAGAGATACTCCAGCACTTCCTCCAGGCGCAGCTGCCCGATGAGTTCATCGCCGACTTCTATGCCTTCTTCGAAGCCATACAGAGCCCTATAGCCATACGCTCGTCATCGCTGCTCGAAGACGCACACTATCAGCCCTTCGCCGGCATCTACTCGACCTACATGATACCCTATCTCGCCGACAAGTATGCCATGCTGCAGATGCTGGCGTGTGCCATCAAGGGCGTATATGCCTCGGTATTCTACCGCGACTCCAAGGCCTACATGACCGCCACGAGCAACGTGATAGACCAGGAGAAGATGGCGGTGATACTGCAGGAGGTGGTGGGCCACCAGTATGACAACCGCTTCTACCCCAACTTCTCGGGTGTGCTGCGGTCTATCAACTACTACCCCATCGGCGACGAACAGGCCGACGAGGGTATCGCCTCGCTCGCGCTGGGTCTGGGCAAGTATATCGTAGATGGAGGACAGACGCTGCGTGTTTCGCCCTATCATCCGCATCAGGTATTGCAGACGAGCGAGATGGAGACTGCGCTGCGCGAGACGCAGACCCAGTTCTACGCGCTCGATATGCAGCACGTGGGCGAAGACTTCAAGGTCGACGACGGGTTCAACATCCTCAAACTCAGGGTCAAGGACGCCGAGGCCGACCATGCGCTCAACTTCATCGCATCGACCTACGACCCTTACGACCAGGTGATACGCGACGGACTCTACGACGGCGGACGCAAGATAATCTCCTTTGCCGGAGTGCTGCAGCAAGATGTGTTCCCCCTGCCCCAACTGCTGCAGATGACCATGCGCTACGGAGCGGCAGAGATGAGACGCCCCATAGAGGTGGAGTTTGCCTGCAACCTCAACGCTGACCGCACAGGCAGCTTCTTCCTCCTGCAGATAAGGCCCATCGTAGACAGCAAGCAGATGCTCGACGAAGACATCTGCGCCATCAGCGACGACCGCTGCCTGCTGCGCTCCCACAACTCGCTGGGCCACGGCGCCAGCGAAGAGGTGACCGATGTGGTCTATGTCAAGACCGATGACCAGTTTACAGCCATCAACAACCCCGCCATAGCCTGCGAGATAGAACGCATCAACCGCCGCTTCCTCGACGAGGGCCGTGGATACGTGCTCATAGGGCCCGGACGGTGGGGCTCGAGCGACCCTTGGCTGGGCGTGCCGGTCAAGTGGCCTCACATCAGCGCCGCTCAGGTCATCGTCGAGGTCGAACTCAAGAACTACCGCGTGGACCCCAGCCAGGGCACCCACTTCTTCCAGAACCTCACCAGCTTTGGCGTGGGCTACTTCACTATCGACACCAATACCGACAACGGCATCTACCGCAAGGAGGTGCTCGACGCGATGCCCGCAGTCGAAGAGACTCAATTTGTAAGGCACGTGAGATTTGACAAACCGCTTAAAATACTCATGGATGGCAAGAAACAGGAGGGTGTAGTGTTGATTTAAGTCAATAATTATAGTTTTTAGCAAAAAAAGAGGTAATTTATTTGCATATATGATAAAATCCATATACCTTTGCATCGTGTTTTTCATGGTATTAGATTTAAGGTTAACAAAGATTGGGACTCAGCGGAGTCCCTTTTTTATTTTTACCCCATCCCGAAGCACCATTTCCCACCCTCACCGACCACGATAAGAATTGCCAATGTAAGGCCAGAGGCCGGCATAGACCCTCCAGCCCATTGGGAAGGGTTTGGAGAGGGGTCCTCCAATAAGCAGCTGTTTTTGCACCAGCGAAAGCCGGACTTTTTGAACGGCCAAAGGCAGTTTTTTACCGTCGCGGAGGATGGCGTCATGCCGTGCATGACGGTGGGGATGGCGGAGACGACACAGAGGAAAACCCGTTGTCCGACAGTCGGCGCCGACATCACCGCCAAGGCGAAACCGCCATCCGCCGCCACGGCTTTTTGTATTTATTTCATCACCCTCACGAACGCATTAAACAATGGAGGAAAAGCCAAAGAGAAGCCCCATCCCACCAGCAAGCCCCATCCCAGCCTTCCCAAGAGGAATGAGCAGAGCTAAACATCCTCAGACACAGCAAGAAGGAACTCCCGCCCCTTGGGGAGGGTTTGGGGAGGGGCTTTGCGTGGGCCGGGGAGGGGCTTTTGGAGGGTCGGGGAGGGGCATCTTCCGCTTCTCTTTTACCTCGTCAAACTGAACTTGATGCTCAATCCGAAATCTCTGGTGGTGGTGGGGAAACTGTTGTTTGCCAACAGCGGTGTGTTGGTCTGTCGGTCGTAATAGAAGCTCATCGTGAGCAGGCGGGAGAGGGTATAGTCTGCCATGAAGCTCAACTTGAATGCCGTGTTTCCGCTGCTGGCGTAGCTGCTGATGGTGGCTATGTCGCGGCTGATGCTCGCCTGGCGTCGGTAGCTCAAGTCCAGACGCAGGTTGAGGTCGTTGTTGGTGCCACTCCGGCTGCTTACCGCTGCTGCTGTGGTCGACTGCGTCTTGTTGCGATTGCCTCTGCCCTTAATCTTACGCATATTGCGGTCGCCGAAGAGCTTGAAGTTGTTGATGCGATAGCCCAATCCTAATACCCAGTCTCTGCTCAGTGCCTCGTTGAGCTGCACGCTGGTCATACTCAGATTGAGCACACGCGTAGTGCGATATTCCACCTTTGCGGTGAGGTTGTTTTCAAATGTCATGTCTACTCCGAGCAGTGGCGAGAACGCCTCGTTGATGCTGACGCTCGACACGTTGAACATGCTGCTGGGCGTGGGCGCACCCGGGGTGGTCTCGTTGACGATATACTCCTGGAAGGTGCTGTAACTGTTGTAGGCTCCCACGGCGTAGACGCTGCGGTAGGCGTGGTTGATGTTGAAGCTCTTGAACACATCCCTGAACCAAGGCAACTTAGCCAGTCCGCTGTAGCGCACCGTCCAGTTGGGCAACATGCGCGCCAGCGATGGGAATATGTCGAGTCCGCTGCCCATGCTGGTATAGGCAGAAAGGAACGCGGGCACCATGACATCGGCACTGTAGCGGTTTACGCCACCGTTGGCGGGGTCGAAGGTCTTTCCCGCGAGCGAGGTGCCGGCGGGGGAGACCGCACCGGCATACTGGGCTTCGACGCGGTCACGGAAGGCGTCGAGCGAGTTGCAGAACTTCTCGAAGGTGGGCGAGTGGAAGCCGTTGGTGGCTTCGCCTATGCCGCTCAGGGCGCCCTTGAGCGAGATGGTAGTCATCGTGAATGTGCCGCTCTGTGTGGTGGGGTTGCCCAGGTACATGTACTGTATGCTCTTGGCACGGCTCTCGGTGCGGTTTGCCACGAGGTCTATCTTCAGGTTGCGCACTGGCTCGAGGGTGAGTCTCAGCTGCACATCCTCGGTCAGGTTGGTGGTGGCGGGCGTGGCCACCGAGTCGCTCATGAGCAGCCAGTCGTTGCGCTTCGCCTTGTCAATGTAGCTGTCGTCTATCATGCCGAAGGCGAAGTCGAGTCCTGGCGACAGGAGTCCGTAGCCGCGCGTCTGTCCGAGCGCATTGCCCACGGTAGGCATAAATCCCGGCAGCGAGAGCGAGTAGTTGTTGCGGTAGCTGAGGCTCACGTTGCGCACCATCATCATCACGCGGGCTACCGACTGAGCCGTCTTGTACCAGCCCTTGTCCTCGAGCGGTTCGCGCGGGGTCACCGTCAGCTTGATTTTGGTGAGCGTGTCGACCTTGCTGAATATCTTGATTTGGTTATCACCCACCTTTTTATATTTTATGGCGATGTTCTTGCCGTCCTTGGTCTTGGCGCTCACGTCGATACGGCGTGTGCGCTTGCCGTGGCTTATGAGCAGCGTGGTGTCGGGCGTGAGCGTCAGCTCGCGCTCATAGCTGCGTCGGTTCTTGGGCAGTTCTTTCTTCTGCTTCTCTGCGGCGCCATCCTTGCCGTTGGCAGCCTGCTTCTTGAGCGTCTCGCGCTGTCGCTGCTTTTCCTTTTTCTCGCGCTCTATCTGTGAGCGGCTCTTCTCGCGTCTGAACTTGTCGTTGACCTTCTTCAGGAAGGGGATGTGGTTGTACAGCCGCTCCATGTTGAAGGTTCCGTTGACATTGAGGTCACGGTTGCTCACGATGTTGTTGCCCAGCGAGGTGCCGTCGTCGAGCGCCGTGCCGCGCACCCAGTTGTAGGTGGCGTTGTAGGTGGCGTTGACATTGGTCCAGTCGAGTATCGGGATGAGGTTGAGTGGCACCTGGTACGACAGGGTGAAGTTCTGGCTATAGTCGAGCGGCGTTCCCATGTGGCGCAGACTCGTTCTGACAGAGTCTTTCCACTGGGCGTACTCGTCGGGATAGCGTTCCTTGTTGACGGGAGCGTAGGGCTCTTCGATTTCAGCGTGCGTGGCACTCTGGAAGTTCATGTGCAGATTGCGTGTAAGGTCCCATCTCAGGGTGAAATCACGGTTCCAGAGGAACTGCGAGCTGAAGGTCAGCGGCAGCTGTCCGCCTCCGAGGTCTTCCATGTCGCGCTCCTGCAGCTCGTAGTAGCTGCGCGTTATCTCGGTGTTGAAGCCCACGTTCTGCGGGAGCCAGTTGAGTCCGAATTTCTTGATGATATCGAGCCACTTCGACCTGTTCTTGATTGAGCGGAACGGCTCCCACGCCTTGAATATCGGCGTCCAGTTGTAGTTGAGCGCCCCTCGCCAGTTGTCTTCCTTCTCATAGACCGTCGTCTCGCCGTTGGTCTCGCGGTGGGAGTGGCTGTAGGACAGTGAGAAGTTGGCTGGGTCTATCGGCAGCGGGTGTCTCTTGTTCTGTATGTCTACCCTTACGTTCGACAGCGAGAAATTGGTGCTTGTCGTCTTGGTCACCGCGATGCTCTTGATAGAGTCTCGCTCCTGCTTTGAGCCGGCAGCGTCGAGCGCATCCTTGAGCAGCATGTCGGTATCGAGCGGGTTGTACTTGGGCGAGGTCTCCTCCTTGGTCACCGAGTAGTAGAGCGGTATGCTCACCTTGGCTTTGTCGGGGAAGAACTTGCCTAACTCCAGGTTGGTGGTGATGCTGTAGGTCTTGTAGTCGTCGGTAGAGCGCTGGCTTACGCCCTCCTCCAGTCCGCCGAAGCCTTCCGACATGTAGCGGCCCTGCATATTGACCGTACCCAGGTCAGAGAGCTGCACATTGAGGTTGCCCTGTGCCGCCCATCCGCCTCCGTTGTTGTACTCCTTGAGTCGCAACTCGTTGACCCACACCTCTGCCGACTTGTGGTTGCCCGACTTGTTGCGCACGCCTATCATCATCGTCTTCACCTCGCCCAGGGTGGGGTTGCCCACGATGCTTACGCGGTTGGCAGGGTGGTCGGCGTCGTAGACTGAGAACACGCGCGAGTATGAAGCTGTGCCCTGTGCCTTGGCGATATTGCGCTCCTTCTTGACACGGGTAAAGATGCTCAGCGGGAAGTCAAACATATTAGCCTGGGGCCATACCCGCTCGCAGTCCGAGCGTGAGTAGCGGTCGTAGTGACCCGGTTCGGTGAGCTTCAGGGGAATTTCGTACTCGTAGTAGTTGGTCTTGTAGTCGCTGCCCACACGGATGAAGACGGCTATCTGGTCGTCGGCGAGGCTGGTGCTGTTCTGCTCCATTGCGTTGGCATGGACAAACATCTGCAGGCGACGATACTGACGCAGGTCGAGGTTGGTATTCTTGTAGACCGCCTTTGACTCGTTGTTGCCCAGATTGGTTACGACCATGTTGAGTGCCTGCTCGTTGGCCTCTACCAGCTGTGGCTGCGTGGGGTCCTGTGCGCGGTTTATGCCCGGTGGCAGCACGTAGTTGACGGGCGACTTGTCGTTGTTTTCCTCGATGTTGATAGAGCTTACTGCCATCTTTCCCGACGACGAAGCGACTCCGTCGAGCGGCTGGTCGTACGTACGCCACTCTCCCTTGACCAGGTCGAGACTGCCGAAGCGCAGCACGATGGGGCGGCTGAACCCGCGGAGATACATACGCATGAAGCGCATGCTGGTGAAGTCGGAGATGGAACCCACGCGGTCTTCGTAGTCGCTCAGGGGGATACGGAACTGGTACCACATGACCTTCTCGGTGGTGCCGTTGCGCAGCGGGACAGCCGCTTCACGACAGTCTACGATGTGGTTGCGGCCTACAGCCATGTCCTGCGGGCGCAGCGAGACGTGGTACTGGTAGTATTTCTCATACTCATTGAGGGTGTAGTCCTGGTTGATGTCCTCGACATCGGGCGTGGTCTTGTAGGAGGTGTCGTAGCCCTCGGTGCGGCTCTCGGAGTCGGGCGAGTTGCCCTGGGGGTTGTTGATGCGCTTGTAGCGTTCGAGTATCGAGGTCTTGGCTTTGTCGAAATCGGTGCCGCGGAAGTAGTGGTAGTTGTCATTGGCAGGGTCGGCCTGGATAGAGTCAAACACCTCGGGGCTCACCTTTGCCCTTGCCTCCTGCAGAAACTGCTGATAGGTCTCAAACTGGCGCTCTTCCTCGTCGCGCAGACCGTTGAAGCCCACATCCTGGAGCGCACGGCTACCCGGCGAGGTGGCAAAGGCGTAGGTCACGTTGGCCTGGGTGGGCACCTTGCCCCACTGCGTGTTGACAAATGACTGTGAACCGTCTACCGGCATGCCGCTCTCATAGAATTTCTTGCCGTCGCGCAGCACATCCTCACTCACCTCACCCAGATTGATATAGAAGTCGCCGCCATACTCATTGGCGTCGGCCTGGCGGTTGGTGTAGATAAACGGGTCCATGAGCCAGAACTCTACGTACTCGATGTTGGCTGCCTCGAAATCATTGGTGTTGAGCTTGCGCATCATGCCTCCCCACTTGTCTTTGGGGTTGCGCAGCCGGCCTTCGGCGGTGAGGTCGGGGTTGAAGTTATAAGGACCGCGCTCAGTGGGGTAGTAAGCGAGGTTGAGGATAGGCAGGGTAGAGATGACGCCATTGTAGCTGCTCTGGTCGCGGTTGGGGTAGAGCTCGTTGACCAGCACCTCGCGCACATAGTGGTTGGAGAGCTGTTCGAGGTCGCTCTTGATGTGGGCTGGGGTGAGCGAGCTGCTGCGTCGGGTGAATAGCGGGTCGATGTTGTACCATGCCAGCAGCGAGCGGTCGTAGCCACTGCGGAGCGTAGTCTTGTCGTTGAAGTTGGGAATGGACGACGGCACACTCGAGATAATCCACGATGAGGGCGTGGAGATGTCTATCTTGCTCGTGGAGTTTTCAAAATCGTCGAGATATGACGCGTTGTCCTGGGTGCCGTGGCTCTGTCCGGCGATGAGCTGGGCAAACTCGGCGTTGAAGGAGATTTGGGATGGCTGCGTCACATGCAGGAATGGAATCTTGTCGAGCATATTGGTGAGCCACTGGCTTTCCTTCTTCCAGTTGAGGTTCACGCCCCAGAGCGTGTTGTTGAGCGGTTCGGTACCCATGTTGACCTTGCTGGTGAGCGCCTGTTCGGTGAGGTGCTGCACGGTACCGCTGAGCTGCAGGTTCTTGCTGAAGTTGTACTCCCAGTTGAGGCCGAACATCGTCTTGCGTTGCTGTCCGTAGTCCGACTGACTCTCGAGAGAGACGTTAATCTGCGTTCCGGCGTCTATCAGACTTTGGTTCAGGATGGTCACTTCGCCCGCGCTGTAGTCCACGGTGTAGTCGCTGCCCTCGGTGAGGGTCACTCCGCCGGCGGTTACCACCACCGAGCCCTGCGGTACGTTGTAGGCGCCGAGCGAGATGACGCCCGATGCGCTGCCTTTGAACTGTCCCGTGAGTATGTACTTGTTCTTCTCGGCTATCTGCCGTGCCACCGTCTTGGTGGTATCATAGAGCTCGGTGAAGGCGTAGCGCTTGGCGCGGTCGGGGGCTACGCCCTTGGCCACGAGGTAGTTGTAGAGATAAGAACCGAAGGGCTCGGTGCAGGGGAAAAAGACGCGGCCGTTGCTCACGGTGTAGCCTTCCACGAAGTCGAAGTAGCCGTTGGGGTTGGGCTTGTTGTTGTTGTCCAGACGGTCGGCGCCGAGCACACGGATGATGGGCGTCTCCTTGACCTGGGTTTCAGGGATGTAGTTGAGATAGACGCCGGCGGTATCGCTCTGGAACTTCACATCGAGGCGGAACTTCTCTTTCTCCACGCTCGAAGCCAGGCTGTACACGTTTTTCATCATCAGATCCCAGTTGCCTTGCGTTGGGTTGTTGCTGGTGTTCTTGAGCGACTTGACAAAGAGTGCCTTCTTGACATCGGTCACGTCAGAGGCAAACTCGCCCACCTGATAGGTCACGCCGCCGTAGGTGTACTCGTAAGCCACAGCCAGCACCTGGTCGGTCTGGAGTGTGGAGCGCAGCGATATATAGCCGAGCGACGGGTTGAGCGTGTACTCCGACGACGACAGCAGTCGCGCGCTCTCCAGTTTCTCATAGTCCACGCCACCCACGAGTCCTGCCCCATCGAGGGTAGAGTTGACGGCGTCTATGTCGCGGGCTGCGGCATAGGCGGTGGTCATGGTCTGATACTCGCTGTTGGCGCTGTTGGCAGGCACGGGCTGTCCGGTGGGCGTCCACATCGTGTTGCTCACCTTCTTGTTCTCGCCCAGGTCGGTCAGCGCCACGATATTGCGCGTGTTGGTAGCCACGCCGCTCTTGTTGGTTTCGGCGTTCTCGCCGCGGTTGATGCGTGCT
>OQWI01000602.1_pt1 | contig 16375 bp, 33 predicted proteins | sample 1691551 | NCBI WGS metagenome assembly OQWI01 (sample SAMN03418259, study PRJEB22391) | human gut metagenome | biome: human-gut; feature: organic feature; material: feces | host: Homo sapiens | place: Tanzania | collected 2013-01
CCTTTGAGAGCACCGACCCCGCAGGGCGAGCGTGTGGCGCTTGCGAACTCGGAGGAGATTCCAGCGGGCAGCACGATCGAGTTTGAAATTACGATGCTGGACGAAAAGGCACACAAGGATATCGTCATGGAATGGCTGGATTACGGACGGCTCAGAGGCATCGGCCAGTGGCGGAACTCCGGCAAGGGACGGTTCGCGTACGAAGTGCTGGAGTAAATGCGAGGGCGGGGCCAGGAACGGCCGTGATCGGCATAGCAAAGCAATGGCATAGCGCGGAGTGGCAACGAAATGCAACGGATAGGCGTGGAACCGCATAGTTTCGCGAGGGAGAGGCATGGCGGCGAGCGGCGAGGACAGGCATCGAACGGCAACAGCATTGTGTGGCAAAGCGTAGCGAGGGCATGACTTGGAGCTGCGTAGCGAAGTAAAGGCTTGGTAGGGCAATGCTGGGTACGCAAAGGCTTTGGTATGCAATTCGTGGCAAAGGCACAGTAGAGATTTGATGTGCTTCGCAAAGGCAAAGCACAGCCGGGCTTCGCGGCGGCATGGGATGCTATGTTTGCGACGGAAAAGCAAGGCAGGGCTATGCTAGGGAATAGCTAGGAGAAGCGCAGCAGAGGCGAAGTATCGCAAAGATCGCGTGGCAAGGGCGAAGTAAAGCAAGGATTGGCAACGGCGTAGTAACGCGCGCTTTGCTTCGACAGGCAAGGGCAAAGATGTGCATTGATCGGCACGGCAAAGGCAATGTAAAGCTCAGCAATGCGTAGCGGCGGAAGGGCTGCGAAGGGCTCAGAGACGCAAAGGCTATGCAGCAAACAGAAAAGCCCCACTCGGCAAGGAAGATTATTTAAGGAGGATGAGAAAATGAGCGACGTTGAGATTATCACGGAGTTAAACCACAGGGCGGCACGGGAGCGCGAGCTCGGCGAAAGGTGGGACGAGATCGTCCGGCTTCGCAAGCGGCAAAAGAGCCTGATGAAGATTGCGGAAACGGCCTGCTTCTCTGTGGCGTGTATGCTGCTTGGAACACCGTCCAGAACACAATATCGCGGTATGTGCCTTGCTTTTCCGTCGCAAACCTAGCATCCCATTGCTGCTTGGCGGTTCGGCGGTTATGCTGGGCTTCGGCCTGTTCCGGGCGGCGGTCACGCTTGGAGGAGCGGCGGCGTGCTTCTTCGTCGGCGCGATACTGACGGGGGCATGATATGGAGCATCCTTGTGAGTGCTGCACGAAGGGGCGCGGGGAGAATTGCATGTGCAACAGATGGCGGGAGTGGTTCCGCTACACATGCGCGAATCCGCCAGAAGCGCCGCAGGAGCAGAAAGTCACATACCGCGATATTGTGTTCTGGACGGTGTTTACAGAAGCGTGGAGGTGAGCATGAAGCAAAATGAAAGATAAGCAGCAAGCGCAATGTATGTTTGACCGGTTCGGCGCTGAGATCTACGAAGGCGAAGAATACTACGCCGGGAACGAAGGAAATGTTTTCGTGTGTGATTCTGAGAACTTCGACCCGGGCAATCATGTCATTTGCGATCTGGTAGAGACGATGGGAACAAGATGGATTTTGGAGCAGCTGGGGTATCAGAAGAAGACGTTTTGCCCCGGCTGAGAAGGAGGGTAATATGCTGAAAGGATTTAACGAGCTTGTACAGATCGACGTTTTGCCGTTCTGCGACAAGCGGAAGGCGAAGGATGACAGCGGAAAGCCGATTGAAGTTCCATATCTTCCGTGGGCAAAGTGCAAGATGCTGCTGCACGAAAACGGGGCGAATGAGGTCTACTTTGTGCCGCTGAAAAATGAGACTGGTGGGTACTTATTCCAGTCAAAGGAAGTCCATGACAAGAATGGCAGAACGACGGGGTGCTATTTTGTCTCCGTTGAAATCCACATCGACGATAAGACATTCCGAATGGATATGCCGCTGATGAACGGCTCCTTAGTGGTTTACGATGACACGTTGAATCAGCTTCGGATTTCCAACGCTCACGCGAGAGCTTTTGTGAAGGGCGTGGCAATTCACACGGGGCTTGGCTTCAAGCTCTGGCTGAACGACAAGGACACGGAACGTGCAGACGATGACCTTTCCCAGCACAGCATTATGGCAATCAAGCAGAGAATCGAACAGCTGATTACTTTGAAGCTGCAAAACGGGGCGGATATGAGCTATATCCTCTCGGGGCTTGGGCTGAATCAGAAGAAGTTCGATCAGCTGATGGCCTCGTTCGGTAACATTCAGTATCTGGAAAATACGCTGAAACGCTTATGATTCACGATCACGACAGAAGCGGATGGTTCGGCGCGTCGGATACGGCGGCGATCATGGGAAGATGGGACACAAAGACGTTCCAAGGCTTTTGGCTGCAAAAACTCGGCGTGAACCGTGACCACTTTTCGACGCTGGAAATGGAGACCGGAAGCGCCTACGAACACAGGATTCTGGAGCATATCGGCATCCGAAAGATGGACAGGCAGATCAAGATTCGGCGGCTTCAGCTTCGGGTGAATCTAGATGGCGAGGACGCGCAGGAAATATCGGAAGCAAAGACGCACAAAGGAGAATCCTTCAAGGTGTCCCGCGCGTACTGGATGCAAGCACAGGTTGAAATGTTCGCGGCGAAAAAGGCGCTGCGTATCGTGGCGTACCATCTGGAACCGGAAGACTACAGAAACTGGTTTCGGGAGATTGAGGACGATAGGTTGTCATATCATCCGATACCGTATGATCGGGAATGGATAGAAGGGGAGTATCTGCCACGGCTTCGGTATCTTGCGAAGTGTCTTAGAAAGGGGGTCATTCCGGTTGAGAGAGCTGAATGTCGTTGAAGCTTCGTGGAGCATGGATGCAGCGGGGAGTTGGCTGAAGCTCCGGCCGGAGCTGCCCGGACAAGCCCAGATGGTAGCCGGGGAGATGGACCCGCAGAAGAAGTACACGGTCACGATCAAGGAATTTCGCCAGAAGCGGAGTCTGGATGCAAACCGGTATCTCTGGGTGCTTTGCAATAAGCTTTCGGTCAAGGTGGGCGCGCCGCCGGAGGAAATTTATCGGCACTATATCCCGGACGTTGGCGATAACTCCGATACGATCTGCATTCCGGACACAGCGGTCAAGCGATTTCGGGAAGGCTGGGAATCTCGCGGTCTTGGATGGTGTACGAAGATTATGTCGTCAAACATTCCGTTCTGCACGAACGTCATTTGCTACTACGGCTCAAGCACCTACGACACAAAGCAGATGGCGCGGCTCATTGATCTGGTTGTTGAGGACTGCAAACAGCAGGGCATTGAGACGCTCCCGCCGGAAGAACTCGAGCGTATGGCGCTGGAATGGAGGCAGGATGAGAAAGGAAACGAAGGCAACGAAGATACCTGAGAAGGTCAAGAAGGCCGTCTGGGAGCGCGACGGCGGGCACTGCATCGTCTGCCTTCGCCCCGGCAATCCGTGGTGTCATTTCATCCCACGCTCGCAGGGCGGGCTTGGAATCGAAGAGAACATTGTGACGCTTTGCGATAAGTGCCACAACGACTTTGACCAGACGGAAAAGCGAAAGCACATGAAAGCGTACATCAAATGGTATCTCAAGATGAAATATCCCGATTGGGAGGAAACGAAACTGATTTATAAGAAAGGAACGTAATTATGGAATCCTATGTAAAACTGAGTACGGAAAAGTATGAGGAATTGGCGAAGAAGTGCCTGACGCTCGATATGCTCGCTGAATCGTATAAGAAGATGACCTCGTATCGTTTCGACGATGTTTTGAAAGTCATTTTTGGCGCTCCGGAAGAGAATGCGGCGGGGTTCTGCGGTTCGGTGTTTCGCTTGCCTTCGCCGAAGTAAACACGGTTCGCCACGACCTCAGCAGACCGGCGCTTGTTGCCGTCCTTGTCCTTCCAGTCTCTGAGCTGCAACCTACCATCTACGACAGCCATGCTGCCTTTGAAGAAGTATCCGCTTACAAAATCAGCGGTTCCCTTCCACGCGACGCAGTCAATGAAATCCGTCTCTTTCTCTCCGCCCTCCGGCGTGAAGTCGCGGTCAACGGCCAGGGGGGCTGAGATATGCCGAACAGAATCATCAAAGAAAGCTTATGTGATTCGGAGCGGATCGCGTCTTTGACGGACTTTGAGTTTCGGCTTTGGGTTGGATTGATCACGCAAGCGGACGATGCAGGGCGGGGAGACGCCCGCCCTGCATACATAAAAGGCCACGTTTTCCCGTTTCGGGAACGGGTTACTGCAAAGGATATTGAGTCTGCGCTCCACGCGCTGGCGGCAAAAGGCTGCGTTGCCCTCTACACGGTAGGCGGGAAGCCCTACTTTTTGTTCCCAAGCTGGGCGAGACATCAGAGAATCCGAGAATGCAAACCGAAGTTCCCCGGACCGGAAAATGCGGACACTTGCGACGGTTCGCGGAATTCTGCGGCGAGCTGCGGCGAGTTGCCGCAAGATGCGGCGGACTGCGGCCTTAATCCGAATCCTAATCCGAATCCTAATCCGAATACGAATCCAGGGTTAGACGCGCGCGCGGCGCGCTTCACGCCCCCGAGCGTCGAGGAAGTGGCGGATTATTGCCAAGAACGAGAAAACAACGTCGACGCATCACGCTTTGTCGACTTTTACAGCTCGAAGGGCTGGATGGTCGGGAAGTCGAAGATGAAGGACTGGAAAGCAGCTGTCCGGAACTGGGAGCGGAGCCGTGACGAGAAAGCCACGCCTGCCAAGAAGCCGGGATACAACGTACAGCACCACGGGGACGAGCTGTCCGATGTGCAGCTGGCAGCAATCCGGCAGATGATGGAGGATGGAGCATGAATACTTGGATCGTCATTCCGGATATCATTTCCGGGCTCTATCCCCGGCTGATGCCGGAGCTAGGAAAGCCTATCCGGGCGAAGAAATACCCGCAGAAAAACAAGAACATGACGTTTTACATCATCGTGAGGGAAGACCCGGAAGAAGGCAGAGACAAGAAGATCGTTATCCGTGCGCCGGAGTGCTGGGAGGCGGAAGTGACGGTGCAGGTCAGGAGGAAGACATGAGTAATTTCGGACCGTGCGCGAAGGACTGCCCCAACCGGAAAGCCGGTTGCAGCGCGTCCTGCGAGGCTTGGAACGCCGTGAAGGGAGAAAGGCTGAAAAGCTACGGCTGGCGCGCCGAGATCATCGACATAAGCCAGATGACGAGCGGCGGGGGGAGTATTCCCGCAGCGCATCCCTCTAGGCTTTCGCGAGGAACTGCCGCAGGGCGGCAAGAGGGAAACGGAAAATAGGAGGGGAAATGTGACGCTATGACAGACAAGGAAATTATACAGGCGCTGCGTATCTGCGCGACGCATAAGGACAAGGGCTGCGGGCTTTGTCCACAAAGGAAGTATGTGCGTTGCACGGAGCGGCTGGCGGATGAAGCTATCACCATGATCGAGCGCCTGACCGCCAAGAATGTGATACTTCCGGATGGGCAAGCGAGCGCGATTGAATCGCTTCGCAAGGAAATCGAGTGGAAGGACATGGTGATTGCCCTCGCCCAGAGAAAGCAGGCGGAGGCAGAAGCCGAGAGGGATGCGCTGCGGGAATACGCGAAAACGATGCAGGAATGCGAAATGTGCAAGAACGACACTTTTTGCCATTTGCGAGACCCGATGAAAGATGATTGCCAGCACTGCCAAAGAGCCTCGGATTGTCCGTGCCAGAAATGCGAGGAAAATAACTGCTGGGAATGGCGCGGCTTGCCGGAAGCGCCGGAGGAAGGAGCCAGCGTTGGTATGTAAGCTTACATACCAAGAAAGGAGACACTGAAACATGAAAAAACGAATTGCTTTACTTCTAGCGGCGGTCGTGTTAGCTTGCGCACTTACCGGCTGCCACGAAGCGGACAAGGTAAACCACAACATGAACGTTGCCGCTGACAATTTCAGCTGTGAGCGCCGAATCACGGTATACAACGCCAGAACCGACAAGATCATCCTCTACGCCGAGGGCTATATGTCCATCAGCAACAACTCCTCTTCGGAGCTGGTCGTAACGTGCAAGGTCGGTGCAACCGAGTACAAGAAGAATTACATTTACCTCAACGATTACACGCTCTACGTAGTCGAGGACATCACCGGCACCCACGCAGACCCGTACCACTATCTGATCGAATTCCACACCGAGTTCCCGGTAAACGTGGACGTCAAGCCGTAGGAGGGCAAGAAGGATGGATGAACTGAAACCGTGCCCGTTCTGCGGCGAACGCGAAGTCATCGTCCGGACGATACGATGCGCCAACGCAGGAACTGCCATAACACGTTTTTATGCTCAGTGTCGCGGCTGTTTTGCGCAAACTGGGATAAATGCACGGACACAAAAAAGTGCAATTGACGCATGGAACAGGAGGACGAGCGATGGCTAGGATGATAGCTAAACTTGTTGCATGCCACCTGATCGGAGACTATTGTTTACAGAGCGATTTTATCGCCAGGACGAAAGGCGAGAACTGGTATCACCTGTTTGTACACTGTTTTCTTTACGTCATCCCTTTCTGGGTAGCTTTTGGGTGGGGTCGAAGCCTCGGGGTTTTGTTCTTTTCGCATGCGACTGTTGATGCGCTGAAAGCGAGATACCACAAGATATCGTACTGGCTCGATCAGACCATCCATTATGCCGTATTGGCAGCATACTTACTCTGGAGGTGGGCATATGGGTCAACATAAACACAACCCGACCGCCATTGCAGCGGCAAAAGGCGAGCTGCCGCCGAAGAAGCGAGAGCGGCGGCTGACCAAACGACAGGCGGAGCGGCTTTTGAAAGCAAAGATCCTGAGTAGATGCACGCCGCTTTACGCTTTTAGCCCGGAAATGCAAAACAGAATCGTAAGGGAGTATATGGCTTATGACTGATTATATCCAGCGCGACACAGCAATCAAACTGATGAAAAAGGAAGCAGCAGAAATGAGCGAATCGTTTGAAGAACTCGGCGGTGAATCTGGTATTTACGCCGAGGCGTATGAGGATGCAGCAAATATGCTGCAAGATATGCCCGCCGCCGATGTTGCTGAGGTGGTGTATGGGCGGTGGATTTTGCACCATACCGTAACCGGCAATCCATACACAGAATGTTCAAATTGTTGTACAGATTTCGCATTTAAGACGGATAAAGGAACATTCGCCAAACTCGATATGCGAGGCATGTCCTACTGTCCGTTCTGCAGCGCGAAGATGGATGGAGGGAACGACAATGTTTCAGATTGAGCTTTTATCCGGCGGCGTTTTCTGGGTATACGCAGTATACCCGCAGAATAGCGCGTTTTTGATTTGGAGAGACGACCACTGGGTTTGGATGGCGGCTGATAAGTGTAAACCGTATGTCCAGCCGTGGATAAGCGTTACCACTATGCCAAATGATGACCGGACAAGCGGGAAGGAGTACGCAGACAATGGGTGACTTCGAGAATATGCTGAATGATCTGTGCAAAATGAGCAAAGCGCAGCTTGTGCAAATGGTGAAAAACACGGACGAGGTGGAAATTGCACTGAACATTTTCAAAAACGTGATGAAAAAAGATTACGTTAGGGTGCTTCGCTGCAAGGACTGTATCAACTACATCGGAGGCACGTGTTGGCGCTGTGGGCTAGACTATTCGGTTATCGTTGATGCAGACGATTTTTGCAGTAGAGGCGTGACGGAATGAGCTGGCTGCGGTTTGCTCGTGGGAGCGCGAAAGGATGGAAGCTGATGCACGATTGCTGTTTGATTTGCAAGAATCTGGAATACAGAAAGAACTACGTCTACCCATACCGGTGCTTGAAGCACAAGGCGGAACGGTTTTCTGAACAAGAACTGGAACGGATGTGCTTTTCCGGCGAGAAATGCGGAGATTTTGAAGAAAGGAGATTTGAATGTTTGGAAGAGCAAAATTGAAAGCTGAGATCGTGCGGCTACAATACCGTGTGGCTGAACTTGAAGAAAGGTTATGCCCGTGTGAGGAACACAATTGGAAAGAGATTGGGTATAAATTGTCCTTCGGCGATTTTGACGTTTCGCGGATATGTACCTATAAATGCAGGAAATGCGGAAAAATCGTCACAAGAGATGAGGATTAGAGGATGAACACACACATTACAAACATCAAGGGCGGCTGGCAGGAGGTCGTGGACACCTGCCGCGCCACCTCCGGAAAAGGCTCTTTGGGACATGAGCCGAGCGAAGATTTTAAGCGCCGGATTTTGATTGCCGAACACTCGCCGATTCGGCGTATCTCGGTGTCGTGGGTATGGAAAGGCATTAAGAGCTGGATTGCGACGCACTGGTCGAGGCACAAATGGGAGTGCTTTATCTCTACGCAGAGAACCGACCGAACCGGAACGCCGAGGGACAAGCTGCCGCAGGACGCACCTGTGATCTTCGAGGGAGAAGCGAACGTACAAGCCCTGATCGATTCCATGCGCAAGCGGTTATGCAGTCAGGCAGACCCGGAGACGCGCGCGTATGCCGAGGATTTCAAAGCGGCGCTGCATGAGGTGCAGCCGGAGATCTCGGACGTGCTCGTGCCAAACTGCGTTTATCGGTGCGGCTGCCCGGAAATGCAGACGTGCGGGATGTACGAATGGTGGCTGAAATTTCACCCGGACATTGCAAGCACGGACATTCAGAAGCGGTATAACACTTACAACGAATTGTTTTGGAAAGTGAGGGAGTAGCGTGGGAGAAAGTAAGTTAAACGAAATGACGCTTGAAGAATTAAAGAACTATATGGACACAATCACAGGACGCCTTAAACATGAATGGGTGAAGCTCAAGATGGTCGAATCTTTGAGTAATTCGATTCGAAACGAAATGAACCTGCTTGGGATGCTGGTAGATGCGGAACTGAAGGCTATTGTAAAAATTGAAAAACTGATGAAGGAAAATGCAAATGGGAACGATTCTGGCGATTGACCCGGGGAATATGGAATCCGGGTATGTGCTGGTGGAGCACGACGGGAAGGAAATCCGGAAGGTGCTGGACGTTGGTAAAGTTTCAAACGGGGAGATATTCCCCGTTCTCTGCCGGGAGTATCAGCACCTGGCAATCGAAATGGTTGCCGGTATGGGAATGCCAGTCGGTCAGGAGGTGTTTGACACCTGCTTTTGGATTGGGCGGTTCTGGGAATATGCCGAGCTTTACCGGAAGGGGTACCAGATACAGAAGATCTTCCGCCGGGAAGAAAAGCTTTACCTTTGCGGAAGAGCGTCGGCGAAGGATGCGAACATCAGACAAGCCATCGTCGACCGCTACGCGCCCGGAGAGCCGAATTTCGGAAAGGGTACAAAGAAGAACCCCGGTTTCTTTTACGGGTTCGCCGCCGACATGTGGGCGGCTATGGCGGTGGCTGTGACGTATTTCGATAAGTACATAAGGGGGATACAACTATGAATGATAACTGCATTTGCGCGCATTTATACGGAGATGGTAGCAGGGATTGTAGGTTAAGAGCGGAATACATCCGCTGCAACCGCGCCGAGGAATGCTCTGCCTATAAAAATGGAAAATGTTTTTGCGTAACAACATTATTTGGCGTCAGATGCCCAAACGGTGAGATCACAATTGTGGATGGTGGAACAAAACGGTCAAAGGCATTTTTACGGGTTCAGAAAGAAGCCAGAACAAATCCGGCTTATGGGAAATTGCGATATCCATCAACCAATTTGATTACACGCATAGGAGAAGACGCTTTTCTCACCGTTTCTTATACATGGTTGGAGGATTTCGGCGGAGAAATCCGTTGCGATAACCCGCATTTTAGCACAAACAAACTGTACATAAGCGCCGATAAACTCACGCCAGAAAATATCAAGAGGATTTGCGATTTTATCCCACGATCAATGATGGGCGGCGTAATTCGGGATTATCAGGACAAAACCGTTCCGATGTTTTTGCATCAGCTACAGGTTTTATTCCCGGAAAAGTATGCAGCATTCCAGGACGCGTATCCTGATTATGAAATCAAAGCCCCGGACTGGAAGGGGCGATGGGCAAAGCTTTCAACATGCAATAGGAATGCAGAGTACAAGGACTGCCACAAAAACACGTTCCGTTTTGATGGAGACTACATTGTATGCGAATGCTATAACTCGTCATTTTTGCCATTTCGTGCAAAGCGGGCAGAAATCCGCGTGAAATTATCTGACGAAATGGAGGTAGAAATCACAGACAATGGACAAGTCACCGATGAAACTGTTTTCTTGTGAGAAAGGGGGATAAAGCTATGAGTACAATGAACGATCTGGCGAAGCGTATTCGGAGCAGCAACAGGGCTTATTTTGCCGCCGGTATGGAAGCCGGAAAGCAGAAGGTGACAGACTTTTTCTTTGTGGCGGCGCATGAACTGGGCATGCTCAAAAGCCCGTCGAAGGCAAAGGAACTTCTGGACAAAATGGAGCAGCTGGACGCAGAGTACGGCGTGGCATGGCTGGGCAAGAAGGAATCCGACGATGCAATTCACCGGTTGGATTCGAGCCTCAAGAAGCTCTGCGGTCCGTTCTTCCAGCCGTTTTTTGAACGGAACGATACAATCAAGGATTGGTGGGACAAATGAAAATTGTTTTGGAACCGTGGGCGATCATGCCCACAAGGGCACATGAATATGACGCGGGGTTAGACCTGTATTCCGCGAACGACGACGTTTACATCTACCCCGGAGAAAGCGAACTGTTTGATACCGGCGTGCATGTCCAGCTGCCGAAAAACACCGTGGGATTGCTCAAGAGCAAAAGCGGTTTGAACGTGAAACACGGAATCACAAGCGAAGGGGTTATAGACGTTGGCTACACCGGAAGCATCATGGTCAAGCTCTACAACCACGGGAGCAAGCCTTACAAGGTCTGTAAGGGCGATAAGATCTCGCAGCTTGTTATACTGCCCTGCATCCTTCCGGAGCTGGAAGTGGTCGGCTCGCTGGAAGACACGGAGCGCGGAGATAATGGGTTTGGGAGTACGGGGAGATAAAGTAAAAGCTGCATCCATCAAGGATGCAGCTTCTTCTATTCCCACGGGCGGCGGGCGATGTCTTCTTCGTAAGGGATGCCGGGGCGTTGGCGGCGTAACTCTGCGGCTCTGGCAAAAGCGGCGCGGCGGTCTTTGCCGGGGAAAACCTCGCGTAGATCCTGCGTTTTCGTGCCGTCGGAAAGCGTCTTTGTCAGTGTGATAACGTACTCGATATGGCCTTTCCAATGCGGGACGCGCTCGAGCTTCAAAAGGTACGTATAAGGCAGGGTTTCCAGCTCGGCATACCGGGAAGCAAGGGCGCGGCGGTAGTCCTTGAGATCGTCTATAAGCTTCTCTAGCCGTTTGATGTCCTGCGATATGGTCTTATCCCGGTACGCGACTTCGCCGGGCGTGGTGAGCTTCTGGGGGGCTTGCGCGAAGATGTAGACGCGGGTTTCGACTTGCGGTTGTTCGTGGCCGTATTGGTTCAGAAGATCGTGGTAGCTCATTCTGCGTCCACCTTCTCGGCGTGGATGTCGTACAAGTGCGCAGCGGCATTTGCAAAGCTGACCAGGTCGGCGCCGGTCATTAGCTGTTGCTTCGCGTCGTCAATCCAGCTGTCAATGATGGATACCGTGTAAAGCGCGTTGCGGTCGATGTCTGCAAGCTTAAAGTTTTTCATGATGTGAACTCCTTTCACTCGTTGGGGACGGCTTACGCCGTTGCCCCGATCTTTTCGTATTTGGTGGACTCGCCGGAAGCGGTGTATACCTGTGATCCGTATTTCCGGCGGATGTCGGTCATGGTGGAGTTGCCGCGCCGCCAGTGCTTGCCGGGCTCTTCGTGGTGCCAGTACCAGAGCTTCTTGTTATTGCTCCAGCGGCAGCCAGCGGCTTTCAGGCCGTCTTTGTTCTCGCGGGTGTTGCCGCCGATCCAGAGCCAGGAGCCGCAAAGCTCAATCTCCAAGCCGCCCATGCGGACAAGCACGTTGATGATCTCGATGAACTCGGCGGGGGTCTCGGTCGTCTGGTGGTATTCGTCGGCGCTCGCGTTGTGCTGCTTCTTCAAGATTTCGTGCAGCGTTTCATATTCGGCGTTGATCGCCTTCATGGTCTCGACGTCGCCGCCCCGGTCGGGATGGTTCACAAAGGCAAGGCGGCGATATTCTTTCTTGAGTTCGTCCAGCGTGTGAATGTTGGTGAAGTATGTCATGGTGTGTTCCTCCTCGGCGGTGTTGTGTTTGATTTGATGGCTCAATCATATCATCGTTGCGCAACGTAGTCAAGACGGAAAGATGCACAAATTGCGCAACGTGTTTTTGGACAATTTTCTACGTTGCGCAATAAAATTGGATATGGTATGATCTGCTCTGAGGTGATATAATGGCAGAGCGAAAAGCCAAGTGGCAAAACGACTATATCGCGAGGACGTACGACAGAATCAATTTGACTGTGCCAAAGGGCGACAAAGAGCGGATAGCGGAGGCAGCGGCGCAAGCTGGGCAGTCGGTCAACGCATACATCAATCAGGCGATTAAACTGAGAATGGAGGATAAGACATGTTAGAAGAAAAGGATTTGCAAGCGCGGTTCGATGGAGTGGAACGACGGTTGGACACACTGGAACAGCACATGGGAGAAATGGAAGATCGTATTGTGAAGCAGTCCACGCACAATATGCGGGTGATTCTGGAAAGCTCCGTTGACAAGAAATTGAATTTGATTCTGGAGGCGCTGGACATGCAGCAGGAGCAAATGAAACAGCTGGCGGCAAAGTCTCGCGTGGAAGAAGTTGAAGACGAAGTGCAGCTTCTGAAAGAAGTTATTCGCGCACAGTCGCAGAGAATCGACGCGCTCGAAAAGCGGCTTGCTTAATGGTAGCGAGGGTGGGAAATGGATACCGGAATGACAGATAAGCAGTTCAAAGCCTTTATCCGTGTAGCTCTGCGAGACTTGCAGGAAGCACTAGCAGCAGTTACGCCGGAAGAGAAAGACAGAATCATCAAGCTTCTGGCTGACGACTTCCAGAAAACGTTAGAAGACTAAACGACATAATATAAAGATTCCCCGATGCCAGACCGGCACCGGGGATTTTTTTATTGCATCGCCTTGTAAAATGCAAGGCTCCAAACGCCTTGCTGCTCGAGCGTGAGGCATTTGTCAAAGTTGGCCGTAAACGTATCGATGTCGATTTTGCCGTACTGCTCGGCGATTGCGCGGTCGATATCGTCCGTTGCCTTGCCCATCGCGTGGAGCTTGCGCACCATAATGGTCGCCCACTTGATGGGGTAACGCTGCGCATTGTCAATGTCGCTCTGGCCCTGCGTTTTCGTGGCCTTGCGGCAAATCGCAAAGATCGTCGCCAGCGCCTGAATCTGCTCGGTTGTCATAGTCGTCACCTCCCTGCTCATGTAGTCCCCAATCCAGCCGCGCAAGAGCTCGTTTGGGTTTGTTCCGTCTTCCCGCGCGGCGGCCTTAAACGCTTCCGCGTCTTCTCGCCGCATCTTGCACCCAATTACGGTGCGGTTCTCCGCGTCCCACTTGTTGCGGGCGCGTTTTTGTGCCTCAGTTGGCATTTGGATTCCCTCGCTTTGGCTTAGGCACGAGCAAGCCGCTCGTATCTGGTGGCGTACCCCGGGATCATGACGCAGGGCTGTTCGTCGCCGCACAGGACATCCTGCAAGCGATAATTGTAACCGTCCAGCGTGACGACGATTTCGCCAGCAGCGTTTTTCGCCGGGGCGAATTTCTCGGGGATGATGACGGCAAGCGGCTCGGAGACGGTGGCGTCGGTTTCGGTCGTGGTGTAGATGCAGCGCTTTTCAGCTGCGAGCATTCCGTAGTTCTCGTAAATAGTAACCTTCATTTTCGTTTCCTCCTGCCCCGTGTTGGGGCTTGTTTTTTGTTTTGCTGTATGGCCTTATTATATACGGGCAACCCGTATATGTCAAGCCCTTTTCAAATTTTTTTTCGAGGGCATTTTTTGCAATGTATTTGTGTGGATTGCATTATAGTGTGATTAAAGTGCTGCATGACGGACAAGGCCAGATGCTGCGGCTCGATTACGCCCGTGCGCTGCCTGATTCCGAAACTGGAAAATTCTGATTATTTTTGTCAAGACCCTGCGCCCACTATTTTATAAAATTTTTTCAAATCACGGTTTGGCCTGTATTTTCAAGCTTTTTTGATGGGCAAAAATCAATATTTTTGGGATGTAATAAACGGCCTTTTATTTATGGTCAAAAAATCTGTGGTATATATACATCTGGGGAGATTCAAACGGGAAATTCGGAAACTTCGTTTCCGATTTCCCTTATTGAATCTCCACGTACAGTGCATTTTCGGCGCACTGCGTTTTAACTCAAAATGTTCGGGGAGGTGGGCTTATATGGCTGGCAAAGCAGTGTTTCCGCTGTCTTACAAGCAGACAGTGGCGGCTATCAACGATTACAAACATAAGGTCGATACAGGGGAGTACCCAAAGGCTGATTGGTGGCATTTCTGCGGCACAATCGGCATGGACGCCGAGAGCGTGTCAAAGGCGATCAAAAATCCGCCAGCCAATAAAATGGACGTGGCGCGCGAGCTAAAAAAGTTTGCTACCTGGATTCGCGGGCAGTACAACACGGCTCCGGGCTGGTCGGGCCCAAACTCGTCAAAGAGCATCTTTGCCAATAAGCAGGACTTTGACGGCTGCAAGATGATCGATAAGGCCGAGGACGGCAAAAGCTCGGGCGAGTTGACGATCAATATTGAGTTCGGCGGGTCCAAAACGGCTTTCAAGTAGTCAACGCCACCAAATATCTATTTTGTTGCGTTCATATTTCGCAAATAGTTAGCAGCGCACCGAGTTTATAGGTAAATGCGCAACTTTATGCTATGTAGTAGACATAGTTATATTACTGTCAACTATCATTCGGCATAATGACGGGCACGGCTGGGCGCGGGCTGCATGGCTCGAGGGGCGATAAGGGCGGCGCTCGCAGGCCTATAAGCCCCCGCGCGTTTTTTCTGAGGGCATGCGCGCGGGAAGGCGCTTCCGGGTATGCCCTCCCGCGAACGATCTGGCAATGGAGGGGGTAGCGGAAAAACAGGTGGCGCGGTCTCCAGTATGTATAGTTATATCCAGCTCCCCCATGCATGCCCTTCCAAAGCTTTTCCCATTCATTGGGAGGGGTGGGAGAAAAACGGCGTACCCCTTTGCACAAATCGAATCTCAAATTTTTCAAAAATCCCGTGTTGACCTTGGCGGCGAGCCAACGTTTCAATCCTCCTTATCTTTGGCGTCCCGGAGCAATCCGGGCGTCAAGGTGAGCGCGGGAAGGGAGGGCCAGAGTTTGGCGAGAAAGCAAACAGCAAAGGGCGGAGCGATCACGCTGAATCTTGGCTGCCCGAACAGCGAGCCGCAGAGGCGGTTCTTTGAAAGCCGGGTGAAATACACGTGCTACGGCGGAGCCAGAGGCGGCGGAAAGTCGTGGTGCACGCAGAGAAAGCCCGTGGGTGGTTGCATTGAGTATCCGGGGCTTCGGATACTGGTTATCAGACGGAGATATGAGGATTTGGAGAACTCTGTCATAGACCCGATTCTCAAGCTGATTCCGGAAAGCCTGGCTACATACAACGTGCAGAAGCATCTGCTGACGTTTGTCAACGGGTCGAGCATCAAATTTGGCAACATGGACGGCTACGGCTCGGCAGTCACGGGCAAATATCAGGGTCAGGAATACGACTGGATTTTCATCGAAGAGGCGACGCAGTTCACGGAGCAGGAGTTCCGAGGGATTGCGGCTTGCTGCCGCGGCGCAACGCCATTTCCGAAACGGGTGTATCTGACGTGTAACCCCGGCGGCGTTGGACATCAGTGGGTGAAGCGGATCTTTGTCACGAGAGATTTTCTTCCGGAAGAAAATCCGGACGATTATCTGTTCTTGAAAGCGACGGTCGAGGACAACGTTGACCTGCTGAAAGGTTCTCCGGATTATGTAAACGCACTGAACCTTTTGCCGGAAGATGTGAGAAGGGCGCACCGATTCGGCGACTGGGACGCTTTGTCCGGCGGGTACTTCCCGGAGTTTACGATCAAGACCCACGTCATTCAGCCGTTTGCAATTCCAACAGGCTGGACGAAATACCGGTCGTTCGACTACGGCCTCGATATGTTCGCGTGCCTATGGATTGCGGTGGACTATAACGGAAGGGCGTATCTGTACCGGGAGTACAACGAATCAAGGCTGATTGTCTCGCAGGCGGCGAATGCCGCAATTGTGTCGACGCCGCCCGGGGAGAGAGTGGAGTATACGATTGCGCCGCCGGATATGTGGTCGACGATGAAAGACACCGGTAAGACGATGGCGCAGCTGTTTGCAGAAAGCGGGCTTCCGGTCGTCAAGGCGAACAACTCGCGTGTGGCGGGCTGGATGGCGGTC
>OQWI01000603.1_pt1 | contig 16346 bp, 15 predicted proteins | sample 1691551 | NCBI WGS metagenome assembly OQWI01 (sample SAMN03418259, study PRJEB22391) | human gut metagenome | biome: human-gut; feature: organic feature; material: feces | host: Homo sapiens | place: Tanzania | collected 2013-01
TGAAATAGTAATCATTCTTCTTTTCATCATAGCTCTTCATGAACTCATTCAGAAAGTAAGACTTACCATCTCCAAACTTAGCAGAGAATATGATTCTACTCTCTTTTTCAAACACCTGCTTGAAGTCTTGAATGTTTTGAGAAATATCAATTGTATCCATAGTTGCCAAATTAATTAAGACCTTGACTTTTGAAGAAAAAAATCGACATTCAAGAATATTCTACGTTCTCGTTTTCACTTTATTAAATATCTTTTGGATCAAACCAAATCCTATAAAAGAAAATAAGCAAGCCAATCTAGCTTTCTTTCTCGCCCTATTGTCCATTAATACAGACAAACGAAGCTTTTTAATGCGACGCTCAAAATCATTACGATGCGCATATTCCTCTGGCATTTGCAACAGTAAATGAAAGACAAAGCTAACAATACGGCAATTATAACTTCTAATGATTGGTTGAAGTTTATCTCTATCCTTATCCATCAGAGCCATCAATTGCAAGCCACTATCCAACTTATGGGGAGAAAAAGCTGCACCTTCAATGCTATTACTACGAAGTAAATAAAAATAACTCTGCTCATCATTAAAAACAACCGTATTTGCTTTCAATAAAAGACGATATGTAGTAGGAAGGTCTTCAAACAGTAAACCTTTTGGATAGCGAATTCCATCAAACAGACTAGCTTTGTACATTTTTCCCCAAGCAGTATTATCAAAATGCTCTTGGTAGAACATCATTTCTGTAGCATGAAGCCCATCTAAGACCCAATCTTTAGTTGATTTTGGGCTTGGATTTGGAGATGAGCCTTCGTAAAAAGAACAGAATGTATTGACACTAACATCTGCGCCATACTTCTCTATCAAATTATAGAGTCCTTCAATATGTGTAGGCGAAATATAATCATCGCTATCCACACATACCACATACTCACCTGTCATCACATCCAAAGCCACATTGCGAGCATCAGCCAATCCTCCATTTTTCTTATGGATTACTTTAATACGAGTATCCTTCTTGGCATATTCATCACAGATAGCTCCGCAATTATCAGGCGAGCCGTCATCAATCAACCAAACTTCCAAATTCTTGTAAGTTTGATTGAGGATGCTATCAATACATTTTGGTAAATACTGCTCCACATTATAACAAGGAACAATAACACTAACTAAAGGTTGATCTTTCATAATTATTTCCAATACATATCAACAATATCATGCATTGTAGTTTGCTGATTTAAAGGTGGAGGTGTCATATAGTCACCATATTGCACCTTCAAATAACTATCATAGTCAGCAATTCCTTTAAAAACATATTGTTCAAAAGGATAGTCGCTATAACTATTAAATAACTCAGCTTTCAATATCGAAGTTTTATTGGCATCTACTAAAAAGCCACAATAGTTTTGAGTTTTATCAGAACTCGCACAGCTTAATTTGTCAAATTTTCTCAAAACATATTTCATAGGAATGAAAAATGAGAAAAGTTTAGCTAAAACGATTGCTATATTTTTAACTAAAGAGACCTTTTTAGTTGGTTCCATTATTTTAGACACAAATATACGTTTCCAAAACGTTATTTTTTTTACTAGAGACAAAGCTTCATCATAAGAATCAGCAAAATAATCTATAGGAAAAACATCTATATAAATACCTAATCCTCGAACAGTTGTCTTCTCTATACGAATCGTACGCTCATCACAAACTTTCATAAAAGGATAGTTGTATTCCTTATCCGTTCGATAATCATAGGCTTTATAGTTCTTATTATTGAAATTATTAAAGAGTCTACAAAACTTCTCATAGTCAGGTCTTGGCATCATAATATCAATATCATCATCCCAAGGTATAAAACCATGATGTCTAACAGCGCCCAACATTGAGCCAAAAGCCAAAGAGTATCTTATGTCGTTTTCTATACAGAACACATGTATATATTGCATCATATCTAATTGGATATGACGCAATTCATTTACATCAGTTATTTTTTTCATCAGAAATGTGAAAATTAGATAAAACCTTTATTCAGTAAATCCTTAAATGCAGCTACTAAATTGTCGTAATCTTCTGTATTCAAGGCTCCAATATGCCCAACACGGAAAATCGTATCTTTCATGTCGCCACCATTTGGACAAATCCACATACCATACTCGTCCTTTATCTTCAAGAATATGTCGTAAGCAGAAGCGGTAGTAGGATGAAGCGGTGTTACTGCATTTGACAAAGATTCTGATACGATTTCAAAAGGCAGATTTTTTATCTTCTCTCGGAAGTAAGTTGCTAAAGCACCGATTCTAGCGATTTCTCCTTCAACACCACCATTGGCGTCTATCTCTTTCAAACGAGCATTAATCTGACGAAGAATACCAACAGCTGGGGTCCAAGGAGTCTGCCCACGTTCCATATTCTTCAACGCTATCTTCAAATCAAAGTATTGACATACACACTTAGTATTGTTAACTCGATTAATTGCCTTTGGAGAAAGTACCATTACAGAAATACCAGGAGGACAAGCCAACGCTTTCTGACTACCAGTAATCATAATATCAGCCCCCAACTCCTTCATATCAAAAGGATCAGCTAAGAAAGTACTGATACAATCAACTATCAAGAACAGTTGGTTACGCTTGCAGAAATCACTAATTAAGTTTATATCATAATGAACACCCGTTGAAGTCTCATGCTTGTTAACCAAGAATGCAGTATAACCTTGTCCCTCATATGGAGCAAGATGCTCGGCTTTCAACGCCTTTCCATGCTCAAGTTTAATCTCTGTATATGGAACATGATGAAGTTCAAGCAATTCGACAAAACGATGGCCAAAGCTACCGCCATTAACAACTAAAGCCTTATCTTTTGGAGTCAATGTATTCATAATAGCTGTTTCCATCGCTCCAGAGCCAGAAGCTGTCAGAAAAACAACCTTGGAATCATCCGAAGCCTTAGCAAACTTCTTGATAAGAATTTCGTTCTCAAACATAACATCAGAAAACTCCGATGTTCTAAAATAAGGCACTTGCTCAGCACCTATCGCACGTACAGCTTCACTAGACTGTACAGGACCTACTGTAAAATTTATCATAATCGTATTTTTACTTTTTTCTTATTTTTCTGATTATCTTTATTTTCAATTCGCTATAAAAAGGTAAAGTATCCCCCTTTTGATAATAGTATAAACACGTAGAATTTCTCCAATCTTTAATCCAATTAAAAACAGATACATGCCCAGTAAGAACATGCTTAGCAAAATCCATAAATTCATTCATTACATAAAAAGGCTTATTATGCAGATTTATACTACTTTCGTCAACCCTACCATACAAAACTGACAAAGCCCATTCCAACGGCATATTGACTCCACCAGCCAACATACCTTGGTTAGAAGCTGAAAAACGAGGATTAATTTCCAAAAAATGTAATTTATCGTTTTTATCAAGCAAGAACTCAACTTCGAAGCAACCAGAAAAATTCATTCTACGCAACATCTGTTGAATGCCATTTGCAATTTCCTTTGGTGGTTGGCATTTCTCATAATACATATAGGTACCATAATCATTCTTGCGAAGACGAACATACCGCTTTCTGTAAGGCATAAAGACTTGCTGCCCCCCATTTACAGAAATACCTTGCCATGAATCTTCGTATTTCTTATCAATATAATCCTCCATCATCCATTCGTCAGAAAGAAAATTTCCACATAGTGCAACCAACTCACTCTCATCATGGGCAATTCCTGCATCTGCTTTCCAATTCGCAAAAGAATTGTTAGTCTTAATAAAAATTGGATATTTTAGTTTTTGAGGCAAACAACCTCTTTTTACAATTTCAAAACCAGGAACAGGCAAACCACATGTGACAGCCAAATCGCATAATTTATCCTTATTCAAATAAGTACTTAAAGTATTTGCTCCACCAGAATTAAAAAAGAAGAAATTATTTTTTAACTCTTCATATCGTTCATCACATATCCGAATGCCAAAATCTGACATTAGATACAAGAAATTTTTATGATTAACATCACTGAAATTACGAATAATAAAGTTTAATCCTTCACTTGGCGTAGCGAAACGGTAACATTCTTTAATATACCTACTGTGAAAAAAGCCACTATCTTCATCTACCGCTCCAATACTAACCACTATTGGATTTAAGCCCCCTTTTGCAATAGCTCTTACTATGCCTAAAGAGTTAGCATGAGGAAAACAAAAGACAATATGCTTATATAACAACAAAGTCTTAAATTTTTCACAATAACCTAATTGCACTTTTTTAGTAATATCATTCATTTTGTCATCATATTTAAGTTTTATATTTCAAAGAAGTTCTTTCTATTCATAAACTGTTCCATAATTTGCGCCATACAAATACTTTCCTTTCTACGTAAGCGAGCAGAAGAGAAGCGTTTGTTGACAATGCAACTGATGAATTCCTGTATCTCATAACGCAAACCATAGCCATCCCATTTATAGAAAAACTTTTTATTATCATTTTGGTCTTCATAACGCAACTCGAAATAATCCGTCTTCCACCATGGTGCCGGCACATAAGCATATCCCTTGGTTCCAGAAATCACTAAACAACCTTCTGTTTTCACTCCCAAGCCAACCTTGAAAGAGCAAGTTGCCCTTGGATAATGGAAAACGCCACGAGTATAAACATCAATACCATTCTCCATGCGAGAATAAAGATTCAAATTTTCATAATTGACACCCATCAATTTGATAATAGGTAATAATGGATAACTTCCTTCCTCGTACATGGAACCACCTGCTTGATTAGGATCAAATTCACGACCATTCTTGTCTAGAAGTTGTGACAAAGATGCTTCTATGTCAACCACATCACCTATTAAACCAGATTTAATGATAACCATCAAGTGATTAAAAGCAGGACAATGAGCCGTTTTGTTTGCTTCCATCAGAATAACACCACAATCTTCAGCTAACTGATATAACTCTTGAGCTTTAGCCTTGTTTAATACTAATGGAGTTTCACATAGCACATGCTTATGAGCCAAAATTGCGTCTTTAATATCTTGATAATGAGAAAGATGAGGAGTAGCAATATAAACGGCATCTACTAATTTATATAAATCCTCTACATTTTTACAAGAAATCACGTTTTTATGCTTTAAAACATAATTTTTGCCTTTAGTCTCATCAAGATCATAAGCGGCAACAACATCAACTCCGCTAACTACAGATGCTTCAGAAGGAAATCTATCAGCCACTCGACCACAACCGACAACGCCAACTCTTACAACTTCCTGCGATTCTTTACGAAGCATTGTAGATGATATACCTTGAGTTCTTGGTAGATAAACAACCTCACAGAATTCATTAAGATAATCAAACTTTCCTTCCCAATCAGAACCAATAGCAAATATATCAACATTATACTTTTGGATGTCATCGATTTTCTGACCTACATAGTCCTCTATAATAATCTTGTCTGCATATCCAGTAGCTTTAACAGCTTCCACACGTTCCAAAACATTATTGCGAACATTCAATTTACCTCTATCTCTATCGAAGCTATCATTGGTAACACCCACAATTAGGTAATCTCCCAATTCTTTAGCTCGACGCAAAAGATTTATATGACCTTGATGAAGAAGATCATAAGTTCCATATGTTATTACTTTTTTCATCGTTCACCAATTAAGAATAATCTAATATATTTAATACGATGCACAACCTCTACTAAAATCAGAGAGAGGAAAATGCAAATTATTGTTGTTAGAAAAATACAAATATATGTATCACATTTCAGAGCAAAGTGATACAACACAATAAATTGGAAAGCATAAATTCCCAAAGTTTTCGTACCAAGATAATTTATGAACGGAATATGAATATTCAAAAACTGTTTGCCTAAAATATAAAATGTATAGGCACCAGCAAATTCCACAAAATATCTATAGCCGTAGGAAAAAAATCCGCCAAGATTTACCCATCTGTAAAACAGAGGGGCATCCCTCATCATCCAAAATGGAACAGTAAGAATATACCCACCCATAATTGTTATTGAAGCACGTTTGCGATCCAATAAACTAGGGTATTTACGTATATAATATCCCATTGCGAAGAAAGGTAAATACCAACATATTTGAGTAACATTAAACTTTGTATGCAAAAATGCCATCAATACATATAGCATTACACATATCGTCAATAACACATATTCTTGTTTAAATTTTTGATTTGACAATCTTTCTGATAAATTAAATACCAAACTATAGAAGAATAGGTTATATAGAAACCACAACCCATTATCAGGATAAGTCAATATTTTAATGGTCTTTTCAATATCATATATTCCCGATTCAAATATCGGTAAAAGAAATGCCCAGGAGACAAATGGAATAACACATTGCACAAATCGTTTCTTTACCATAAAGGCATCGTATCTTCCTTTATAAGTAAGGAATCCGCTAATCAAGAAAAACAATGGCATGTGGAATGAGTATATAACTCTAAATAACACATCATGCTGATAGTCCATTATCTTATATTGAATAGAATGCCCAAGTATAACTAAGATTATTAAGATACCTTTTAAGGCATCAAGATAATACAATCGTTGTTTTGCCATTTTAACAAGAATATTTTAGCCAAGAGAATATTTTATAATCTTTCAACTTCAAAATTACTAGAGAAGAGAGCAAGCACAACAGGACTAAAATTACATACAAAAAAAAGCCATGTTGCAACGACTCTACATTAGGGCATACCATACGGAAAATCCCTATAAATATGAAATGCAGGGTAAATATTAAAATAGAACTCTGGCGCATCATTTTGTAAACAGGTTTGCTCTCTAAATTCCAATTATAGAAAAGCACAAATAATGGTAGAACCATAATAACTCTTAAATCTAAAAGCATAATACTTAGCAGCCAAGCTATACCAAACAGCCCTCCCATAACATAACTATTACGTAAGTTCTCTATCTTTTCAATTATATCAGGATTAGCAAGAATGAAGCCTGCAGAAATCCAAAACAATGAGACCAGAAAGGAATTCTGAGGATTTATAATATTTTCCTGATACCAAAACCAAAAAGTCTGATATTGCACAGACAGCTCATCTGCATGATAGATATACAACGCAACGAACAAGGGTAAAATCCATATCGTTTTATCCTTAAGCATTTTGCTAGCAAAATAGATGAGCCAAGTACCAACAACCAATGCAGAAAAGAACCAAGCTCCATGGAACGTTGACCGAAATGCTATATCCAACAAGAAATTATATATGAATTCTATGAATGACATCGAAAGATAGTGCCTAGTATGAATTACCAACGGAAATTGGACTACCATCCAAAAAGAATAAAGCAAAAACAATCTCCAAGTAAAATGAAGCAGAATTCCTCTCTCTTGCTGACCAGACAATTGCGATTGTCGAATTTTTCTGAAAAGAAGAAAGGCTGATATTACGAAAAACATCGGTACAGCACTCATTATGACGGGATTCGTAACTTCATATACGATTGGAAATTCATTCACTGCTTCTGAGTGGATAGCAACTATCAACAATGCCATGATAAACTTAAGTATATCCAGTCCCGGAATAACTTTTCTCTTAATTTTTAAATTTTTATCCATGAATCTAATATTACAGGTGGTGAAGGTCTGTCATTACGCCATTTATTCGGACAAACTACCAACGGATTATTTTTATTTAAATATGCTGCCCAACAACTAAAAGTACTATTTGGAATTATCATATTTTTACTATGTGCCATAAGGTATAAATCGAAGAAACTTCGCTCACCATGATTACAATCAACAATTTCCATGCTTTTTTCATGAAAATTGTGTCTGACATAATCTGGATCATCAGAGAAAAAGAAGAAATGAGGGGCTTTAACTCTTGACTTTATTATCTCAATAGCCTTGTGGTAAAACTCCAAGGTTCCAATATTACCATAAATATACTGAATTTTTGGATCAGTATAATCACCTCTACGAACATGAACTGCAACAGAGTTTGTTTGATTCATAAGAGAAATTATATTCTCATTTTCTGCACCTAACTCCAAATCACTTCGAAAGTTTGGTAACTCTACAGATTGTACGTATTTTTTGTTTTGCCAAAAGCCTAAATATAAAATAGCATTTGGCTTACGATGCCAATCATTATCAGTAAAAGGAGGCTGCATATTGAAGCGAAAGAACACTTTTGCTGTCCAATAAAGTGTCTTTGCTACTAAATCCGAAAATCTGGAATTTTCTGGTAATGAAATATCAAACCATTTGTTTATCTCCAAACCATTATGAGCTTTCAAACCTCTAGAAGGATAGAAGCCATAAAAAGTCTCCTTTGGAAATTTCTTCTTTAAATATAAATAATAGCAATACTGAAAAATTTGATTTCCCAATCCTGCCTGAAACGCTACGATTTTCATACTTCTTTAATTATTTTCTCTAATTGTTCTATAGCTTTATCTCTTCTGCAATTCTCATTAACAAAAGCCTTACCTGCAGCACTAAGACTATCATATGCATTTTTATCAGCCAACAATCTATCTATATAGGTATGCATCTCGGAAATATCATCAATTGTAATACCACCAGGTAATATACGGGCATTTCCGACATTGGTACTGATGAAAGGAACCCCTTTCGTCATGGTTTCTATCAAAGAAATTGAATATTCTTCAAATTTACTACCACATAAATAAAGCGAGGCATTACCTATAACATTAGGAATCTCTTTACGAGGAATGCGCAGCAAAATGAACACATCTTTTTGCTTGCCATATTTGTTCTTCATTTGAACTATTTCGGACTTCAACAAATTATAGTACTCTGTTTCTGAAGGTCCTACGAACACTAAAGCACAGTCTGTCTTTATTTTAAAAAATTCACGTAAAATCTCAATTTGGTTCTTTTGTTTTGAATATGTAGCAACACTAACTAAATAAGGTTTGCTTAATTTATTGAATGGATAGATATCAACAGAACTTATAGGTTCAAAGAACATTCTATCTACAGCATTTTGAAGTATATAAAGCTTCTTAGCATTTTTTCGCAACCATTCCCTACTACTATCAATTTCAGAGAGACAAATTGTTGCATCAAACATAGTTACATACTTTTTGAAATAGTACCCATAGTACCATTTAAAGCGAAACCAATTATAAGTATTACCCAATGAATATTTAATATTGACATTCCATTTAAATAAAGGCAACAATTTACCTGCAAATCCATGAGAATGAAAAATTTTCTTTCCGTCAAGTCTTGATAGTACAGGTAATAAAACATCAGTAGTTACACATTCAGAACATTCGAAAATATTTGTATCAGCATGCTGTGAGATAACAAAGTTTCTATATCTATCTATTTCACCTTTATATCTTTTCAATAAGGTTTTACGAAGATTAAAACGATGAATATGAACCCCATTATAAACTTCTTCAGAATCTCTATCTTTCACCGATGTAGTCACAACTACCACATCGTTCCCACGTTTAACCAATCCTTCTGCTAAATACTGTACAACCACCGGTACTCCACTAGTTTTTGGATAATAGCTTTCAACTGTGAATAAGATTTTCATAATATATTTTTTTAATCAATACTTTCCTAACAAAGCGCGTAAAAGAAAAAGAAATTTTCCTTTCAGACACTTTCTTTCAGGTTCTTCACTATCAAATTGACTCGAAGTTAAGAACTTAAAGAAACAAATAATTGAGGAATGGTAATGTATGTAAGTCTCTATAACTTTACATTTGTACAGAGGTAACTCTTTTCCATATTGTGCAATAAATTCTTTCGCACATTTTCTGTTCTGCTTACCAACCTTATTTGAAGACAACCAATATTGCAGTCTTTGTCTATTTTTAGCTTTTGATGATACAAAACTATGTGCACCTAATACATTAAACTCATGCTGGCGATATTTGATATGGGGCTTTGGATCATATATTATATTACCAAAATATAATGCAATGAGATAAGCCCAATAATCATGATAACAATAATTAGGATTATATCTTGCATACATTTCCACTAATTTTCTATTGAAAACCATAGTACACCCAGCCGCACGACCACCTAACCATGTATTGCCTAAACGCATATCAACATTATGACTACGCATGTTCCGCACAAAATTCAAGTTAGCATCAACAAGAGCCATATTACAAAAATATAGATTTGGTTGGGTAGAAGGTAACTTAGCAATGGCTTCTATACCCATAGCTAACTTATTTTCAAACCAATAATCATCTTGATCAGCAAAAGCAAAATAATCGTATTCTGCACAATTATTTGAAGCATAGTTAACTAACCAAGAGAAACTCGGTATACAACCAACATTATTTTCTGCATGTAATTCAATACGACTGTCATCAATAGCTCGTATAACATCTACGGTTCTATCTTTTGAACCATCATCACGAATAATTATTTTAACATCTACATCGTGTTGCTGTAAGATGCTATAAATTTGCTCTTTAATATAATGTTCTCCATTATATGAAGAGAGAAGAACAACACATTTCATATATAAACAAAATTAATTAATCATTTTTTTTCGATACATGATACTGGAAAACTTAAAAAGTAATGCAAATACAAGACATCCAACTAACGGAGAATCTCCTGCTTGAAAAGGATAATAAAAGATACCACAACTTGTTATATAAATATAGACAGCTATTAAGCATAAGCCTGGTAAGTATATTTTCCTCTTCAATATATTATTTATCAACAAAGATATAAATATAACTATAAGCAATGAACCTACATAGCCAAAATCGATACAAAAATCACCAATGTAAGTATAAAACCAAATTCTGGAAATGTCCATATTCTTATTTAAGTAATCTCGCCGTTTACTAAAATCGTTTACAGGAGCTAAACCTAGACGAATCATTGAAGGCATAAATGCATAGTTTCCGTGCGTATTACGATTTGTTTGTGAGGCCATTGTATTAAAATTATACATACTCTCACTCGTATAAATATATAAAGAATTAGCAAATTCGTTGTCATTATAATTAGAGCCCATTACAAATCGTCCGACAGAAAGTATTGTCAGAATAAAGAGCAATAATCCTCCTGACCAAATCAATAACTTTTTTAGTTTTTCATTTATACTATCTTTATATATTCTGTAAAGAAACAAATACAAGAAAAGAAAATACAAAGAGAAAAATACAATTCCAGTTCTTGATCCAGAGCATATAGTATATAATGGGATTGATAAAGATGAAGCAAACAATCCGAAGACTATAAACTTCTTTTTTTCTTCATAATTGATATATAACAAAAGTAAAAGAGGAGATAATACTTGAAAGTAAAACGATATACGAAGACATATATCAGAAATAATACTTAGCGAAAACATTCTATCACTATAACCATTAGCAATATCATCGTAATTCTCAGCCATCAAGAAAATTCTTCCTGTAAAAATTGCCTGTATTAACACATATGACAATTCTATGAATAAAGGAATTGCCGTTATCGTAATAAAATACAATATAATCCTTACAAAAACATTACGATGGAAAAGCATTTGAGTTTCAATCTTCAACCTTGAACTTTTCCGTAATGGAAGAATGTTTAGGCACCAACAGCCAAACAGAAAGAAAAAAGGAAATAATGATAAAGGCTGCAATCCTTGCTTATAAGCATCCGAATGGTAATAAAAAATGCCAACAAAAGCACAAAGTGACCATAACAAAGCTGCAAATTTGACCAATAAAGAATATTTATTCTTAAAAGCTATAATTGCAAAAGAACAATATAATATAAAATTTAAATATTCCATTTTAAACTTTTGATAATTTTATTGACGACATTGAGAATTAACTCATTTTTCAAAATAACATATTGCAATATAAATACATAGATTCCAACAATACATATAGATGTTATAAATGATATATATATTGAAGAAACCATCTTTTGAATTATAATAAGTAAAAAAAGTAAAGGTATATGGCAAAGTACTTGTTGGCAAAAGTTCCTATAGGGAAATGAAATTTTTACTTTTTTCATTATAAAATACCGTGCTGATAGTAAAACTGCTAATTCACTTACAACAAGAACCATTGCAGATCCAATGCAAAAAAAGTAAGGAACCAATAAAATATTGGCTAATATGCCAACGACAGCACCAATACAAGAATTTGTTAAAATTGCCTTGTCAGCTTTCAATGGCATCAAAACCTGAATAATTTGTATTTGATCATATCCTACCAATAATAATAAAATCATGGTTATTTGAAACGGAATTACAGCTCCCTCATAGCCTTTACCAGAGATAAAATCTATAATCTGTGGTGCATAAACTGTACAAAAAAATATCAACGGAATATTCATCACAAGCATAAGATTAGTTGATTTATTAATATATATCTTAAATTCTTCCGTTCTATTTTCAGAAAGTAAATTACTCATCCTAGGTAACATTACACCTGTAAAGGCACCATATAAGGCTAATATCAATCCATATATTTTTGTTGCAGTTGTGTAATACCCGACCTCTTTTGTACTGATCGTCCAGCCCAAGAAAGCAACATTAAATGAAGTATACATTGATGTTAGCACTTGATAGATTCCCATTGAAATAAATGGTTTTACATATCGTAGGATCGAAACACGAACATACTTGATGTTTATAAATTTAAATACATATGCTATATTAAAAATCGCATTTAACCCAATTGTTAAAACAGTTAGCAGAAAATATATACCATAATCTTCTGGCTTATGTATAAAAACAAAAACTGATATAACATACAAACATTTTATTAATATGGTTCGATTTGTTATATATTTAAAATTTTCCACACCCTTATAAAACCAATCTATAAGACAAAAATTGCCTATCAGTTTTATTATACCAATATATAGAAGCGACTTATACTGATAAAATTCAGGTATTGTATATATACAAACTATTAAAGCAATCAGTGCTATTAAAGTTGTAATACCATTTAAAGTAAATAATCCCCAAAAGGCTCTACTCAGACTTTCTTTCCCAACATTGGCTGTTGCAATTTCTCTAATACCAATTACAGACATACCTAACATTGAAAATAAAATAAAATAATTCACCAAACTATCAACATAATTTACTACTCCAATATTTGTTACCCCCAACACACGTGATACATAAGGGTATGTTAATAATGGAAACAGATACTGACTTGTTGTTAAAATACTACTATATATAAAATTTTTCTTTAAACTCATTTCTTATATATTATTTGACTAACAAATTTGCCATATTTAATAAATAAAGCAGAAATTATAATTTGGGAAAAGAGAAACATGCAACCTTTGCATAATAAAGAATTACAATATTCATCGATAATATTGAATACCAAACAATTTGCGCAATACAACTCTAAAGAATGTTGACCACAAAATTCTATTTTAGACTTAACTGAGATGTTAATCATATCAGACAACTTTAATAGCCCCCAAATAAATGGGATTGCTAATAAAGATATTCCTAAAAATCCAGAAACTATTAACGCGCAAGGAATAGATAAAATACAGCAACATATACACACATACTTTAATGATTGAACATATTTTTTGAACATTATGCCATATATAAATATTGGTATGCGAGCAACTAAGCAATTATACCACCACGCTTGATGAAAAAAATCATGAAAAGTGTATAACAGCCCCATAACTATAATAAAGGTAATGAATAGTGTTTTATAAGTATACTTTGATAAAAAATAGAAAACCGGAAATAGTAAATATAATGTAAATAGGGATTCTAGATACCAATCATAGCGATTTGCCCCCCCCATTTATATAAAACCCTATTGTAATATAATTATTTATTAATTGTATTGGACTCCATTTTACAAATATATAAGTCAAAGTAACTGCAAGAAGATAAGTTGGATAAATTCTTATTATCCGCCTTTTATAAAAGTCAAGCAAACCGTTCTTTTCAAAAGAATAAGACAATCCGAATCCTGACAAAAAGAGAAAAATATCCACACCTATAAATCCTATATTTAATTTTCCTATTGGATTCGTCACCCAACAGAAAAAATGAAATACTATCACCAAAAGCATAGCTACCCCCATCAAATAGTTTCTATTCGCTTTGATTGCGGTAAAAAAGCTTTGATTGTCAAACTTTTTATTGTTAAAAACATTCATATTAGTAATAATTAAAAAACAATATGGTACTTTTTTGTGTCCTTTCTATTAAGTGACACATTATTAAAGGATAGAGTTCAAAACTATCCCTTTACCTTATATTTGTTATATTTCTTTGTCGTGAACACTTATTGCTTTGTTGGTTATTAACTATTTATGCTCTTTAGGAAAGTGCTCAAATCCATACAGCTGGCTTATCACATGACGTAAATTGGAGAAAAAACTCGCTTGGAATAACTCATTTATTGGTTTCTCGCCATCTTGCACATCGATAGAGAATTGCAACATCATCATCATATTCTTTTCAGCTGGGGCTTAAAATTATCTGGAACTTGAAAAGACCTTACTCTAGGAGCTACATTACCATCCTCATACCATTTTGCATATATCTTATCATCTGCATCTAGTGTAAGAGTTTTCTTATTCCTTATGCTCTGTATTCCACAAACAAGAGTTTCTTTACCTTCCATAAAATAAAGACCAGACTCATACCCAACAGGACTATCAACACATCCATACATGTAATTAAACAAGAGCTCCTGTCCTATTTGTTGTGTATTCAAATAAGGACGAACTAAATTACCCGAAACGTATTTTCTAGTAACAATATTTTGATGTATGTCTACCCATTGCTTTTCGGTAAGTTCCTTTTTAAGAGAGTACCAAGATAACTTTCGACGACTAATTATGCTAAATCCAGTACTCTTCAAGTATTTAATTCTCTTATTAATGCTTTTTGCGTCTTCAAACATTCTGACGGTAAGACTAACTGCCTCACTGGAAAATGTTTTTGTGATTGCTATTTCTTTGGCAGTATCAACTATATCGTCTTTACACCATAAGTCATCACCATGGTGGTAATGATTATAAATTGCTTCAGAATCTTCTTTTGTATAAGAGAAAGAATAAAGATATCCACTTAACATACCTTTCTTTCCTACATGATAGGCATAGCCTTTTTGTTTGCCAGGACGCAGAAATGGCTGTAAACCAATCACATTTATCTTGTTAGAGAAGACGCCAAAATCTTCGCTTGTCTCATTAGCCAATATCGCATAGATGTATCCAATATATTCTTTGTCCTCTGTCTTGGGCTTGTAGGTATCTGTGCCTTTGTCATAATCACACATGGCAAAAAACATAGAGATATCAATATCAGAAGTAACATCCAACACATTAGTTTTTAATCCATAATGCTGTGCCAATCCAACATAATCAACAACATAGCCACACTCTTCGAAATGACGGGTTACCTCAAACTGCTCTAAGAATAAACGAAATTCTGCAATACGAACATGTTCTACAAAAATTTCATCCTCCGTAAGTCCGTCACGATAAAGGGTTGGCAGACATTTTCGATAATATTGTCCTTGACCACGATAAAGAACCCCATAGTCTAATGATGTGGGAAGTAATATGAAGCCTTTCCTTCCAGCTAATTTGACTTGCTCAAATAGTCCTTCCTTAGGTTTAAACTCAGGATGAAGATTATAAAAGTATGCTCGCGACTTTTCGTACCACTCCAAATCATCCTTTAATTCTTTACACGAATTATAATGTCTTTCGGGTGGAACTACGCAAATAGGATGCAATATGAAATCTTTTTCTCCTAAAGCAACCATAACGCTTACAAATAAATTTTATAGATAATTTACACAACAATTGATACAACTTGAATTTACTTGTATAAATCCACGTTGATATCGAATGGACTATCGAAGTCTTTCAACATCGCATGCTTCGTATCTTTCTCTGAGAGATTGGCATGTTCTGTAGGGATTTTCCAATCAATACCAAGGCTATCATCCAAGATAGATATACCACCATCAGCCTCTGGGTGATAGAAGTTATCACACTTGTATTGGAAGACTGCAGTTTCTGAGAGAACTGCGAAACCATGGGCAAAGCCCTTTGGGATGAAGAACTGGCGATGATTGTCTTCTGTTAGTTCTACAGCTACATGCTTACCATAAGTAGGGGAGCCTTTGCGAATGTCCACAGCTACATCAAGTACTCTACCCTTGACGCAGCGTACCAGCTTGCTCTGGGTATATGGTGGGCGCTGGAAGTGCAAGCCTCGCATCACGCCATAGCTACTCATTGACTCGTTGTCTTGACAGAAGTGAACACTGTGTCCCAGGATTGGGGCAACCTTCTCTTCAAACTCTCGCTCGCTGAAGCTCTCGAAGAAGTAGC
>OQWI01000605.1_pt1 | contig 16296 bp, 16 predicted proteins | sample 1691551 | NCBI WGS metagenome assembly OQWI01 (sample SAMN03418259, study PRJEB22391) | human gut metagenome | biome: human-gut; feature: organic feature; material: feces | host: Homo sapiens | place: Tanzania | collected 2013-01
AGGGCAACCGCAAACTGTTGCAACGGGCATTGAAACTGCCACAGGTCAGCGACGGCATGATTCAGGGGAAATCGGTACGTCTGATCCTCAAAAAAGAGGCCACACCAGACGATATTCGCCATGCCGACGGGATGCCGGAAATCAACATCAACGAAACTACGCCGCGTTTTGAAGATGCGTTTATTGATTTGCTGGGTGGTGCCGGAACCTCAGAATCGCCGCTGGGTGCAATATTGCATACGGTAGAAGGCACACCCGGCGAGACGGTGATCGAAGCGAAAGAACTGACCAAGAAATTTGGTGATTTTGCCGCCACCGATCACGTCAACTTTGCCGTTAAACGTGGGGAGATTTTTGGTTTGCTGGGGCCAAACGGCGCGGGTAAATCGACCACCTTTAAGATGATGTGCGGTTTGCTGGTGCCGACTTCCGGCCAGGCGCTGGTGCTGGGGATGGATCTGAAAGAGAGTTCCGGTAAAGCGCGCCAGCATCTCGGCTATATGGCGCAAAAATTTTCGCTCTACGGCAACCTGACGGTCGAACAGAATTTACGCTTTTTCTCTGGTGTGTATGGCTTACGCGGTCGGGCGCAGAACGAAAAAATCTCCCGTATGAGCGAGGCATTTGGCCTGAAAAGTATCGCCTCCCACGCGACCGATGAACTGCCATTAGGTTTTAAACAGCGGCTGGCGCTGGCCTGTTCGCTGATGCATGAACCGGACATTCTGTTTCTCGACGAACCAACGTCCGGCGTTGATCCCCTCACCCGCCGCGAATTTTGGCTGCATATCAACAGCATGGTAGAGAAAGGCGTCACGGTGATGGTCACCACTCACTTTATGGATGAAGCAGAATATTGCGACCGCATCGGCCTGGTGTACCGTGGGAAATTAATTGCCAGCGGCACGCCGGATGATTTGAAAGCGCAGTCGGCCAACGACGAGCAACCCGATCCCACCATGGAGCAAGCCTTTATTCAGTTGATCCACGACTGGGATAAGGAGCATAGCAATGAGTAACCCGATCCTGTCCTGGCGTCGCGTACGGGCGCTGTGCGTTAAAGAGACGCGGCAGATCGTTCGCGATCCGAGTAGCTGGCTGATTGCGGTAGTGATCCCGCTGCTACTGCTGTTTATTTTTGGTTACGGCATTAACCTCGACTCCAGCAAGCTGCGGGTCGGGATTTTACTGGAACAGCGTAGCGAAGCGGCGCTGGATTTCACCCACACCATGACCGGTTCGCCCTACATCGACGCCACCATCAGCGATAACCGTCAGGAACTGATCGCCAAAATGCAGGCGGGGAAAATTCGCGGTCTGGTGGTTATTCCGGTGGATTTTGCGGAACAGATGGAGCGCGCCAACGCCACCGCACCGATTCAGGTGATCACCGACGGCAGTGAGCCGAATACCGCTAACTTTGTACAGGGGTATGTCGAAGGGATCTGGCAGATCTGGCAAATGCAGCGAGCGGAGGACAACGGGCAGACTTTTGAACCGCTTATTGATGTACAAACCCGCTACTGGTTTAACCCGGCGGCGATTAGCCAGCACTTCATTATCCCCGGTGCGGTGACCATTATCATGACGGTCATCGGCGCGATTCTCACCTCGCTGGTGGTGGCGCGAGAATGGGAACGCGGCACCATGGAGGCTCTGCTCTCTACGGAGATTACCCGCACGGAACTGCTGCTGTGTAAGCTGATCCCTTATTACTTTCTCGGGATGCTGGCGATGTTGCTGTGTATGCTGGTGTCAGTGTTTATTCTCGGCGTGCCGTATCGCGGGTCGCTGCTGATTCTGTTTTTTATCTCCAGCCTGTTTTTACTCAGTACCCTGGGGATGGGGCTGCTGATTTCCACGATTACCCGCAACCAGTTCAATGCCGCTCAGGTCGCCCTGAACGCCGCTTTTCTGCCGTCGATTATGCTTTCCGGCTTTATTTTTCAGATCGACAGTATGCCCGCGGTGATCCGCGCGGTGACGTACATTATTCCCGCTCGTTATTTCGTCAGCACCCTGCAAAGCCTGTTCCTCGCCGGGAATATTCCAGTGGTGCTGGTGGTAAACGTGCTGTTTTTGATCGCTTCGGCGGTGATGTTTATCGGCCTGACGTGGCTGAAAACCAAACGTCGGCTGGATTAGGGAGAAGAGCATGTTTCATCGCTTATGGACGTTAATCCGCAAAGAGTTGCAGTCGCTGCTGCGCGAACCGCAAACCCGCGCGATTCTGATTTTACCTGTGCTTATTCAGGTGATTCTGTTCCCGTTCGCCGCCACGCTGGAAGTGACTAACGCCACCATCGCCATCTACGATGAAGATAACGGCGAGCATTCAGTGGAGCTGACCCAACGTTTTGCCCGCGCCAGCGCCTTTACTCATGTGCTGCTGCTGAAAAGCCCACAGGAGATCCGCCCAACCATCGACACACAAAAGGCGTTACTCCTGGTGCGTTTCCCGGCTGACTTCTCGCGCAAACTGGATACCTTCCAGACCGCGCCGTTGCAGTTGATCCTCGACGGGCGTAACTCCAACAGTGCGCAAATTGCCGCCAACTACCTGCAACAGATCGTCAAAAATTATCAGCAGGAGCTGCTGGAAGGAAAACCGAAACCTAACAACAGCGAGCTGGTGGTACGCAACTGGTATAACCCGAATCTCGACTACAAATGGTTTGTGGTGCCGTCACTGATCGCCATGATCACCACTATCGGCGTAATGATCGTCACTTCACTTTCCGTCGCCCGCGAACGTGAACAAGGTACGCTCGATCAGCTACTGGTTTCGCCGCTCACCACCTGGCAGATCTTCATCGGCAAAGCCGTACCGGCGTTAATTGTCGCCACCTTCCAGGCCACCATTGTGCTGGCGATTGGTATCTGGGCGTATCAAATCCCCTTCGCCGGATCGCTGGCGCTGTTCTACTTTACGATGGTGATTTACGGTTTATCGCTGGTGGGATTCGGTCTGTTGATTTCATCACTCTGCTCGACACAACAGCAGGCGTTTATCGGCGTGTTTGTCTTTATGATGCCCGCCATTCTCCTTTCCGGTTACGTTTCGCCGGTGGAAAACATGCCAGTATGGCTGCAAAACCTGACGTGGATTAACCCTATTCGCCACTTTACGGACATTACCAAGCAGATTTATTTGAAGGATGCGAGTCTGGATATTGTGTGGAATAGTTTGTGGCCGCTACTGGTGATAACGGCCACGACAGGGTCAGCGGCGTACGCGATGTTTAGACGTAAGGTGATGTAACTTCTTATCTTTCGCCAGCAAAGACACTACCGCCGGGCCGGCAAGGATTGCCAGCCCTGCAATTGCCAGCAAAAAGTTGTTTTCCAGTACGCGGGACAACAGCCACAGCACAATCAGCGCTGCGCCAAAATACCAGGTCGTGGTCAGCTCTTCCAGCACGTCTGCCACCTCACGCCAGCGTTGCTCGGGGTGGCGCTGAAACACCAACATCATCACTACCGTGACACAATACAGTGCGCATAATCCCACGCCGACGTGAACCAGAGTCTTACTCATCCAGCCCACCACCAGCAGCGCCACTACCAGTAAATGCAACATAATCTGCCAGCAACTTAGACCCGTTGCGACACGAACACGTTGTTGCCACTTCATGGCTTCTCTCCTGAAGAATTTATCTCTACTTACTCAGAGTACCGAACTTTACGGAAAATTCCGTAAGACCGCACCTTTTTGTGACGCCGACTACACTATTTCAATGAGATAAGAGGCAAAGACAGGAAAATTATGCCCGATCAAACACAACAATTTTCGTTCAAGGTGCTCACCATCAATATTCACAAAGGCTTTACCGCGTTTAACCGACGCTTCATTTTGCCGGAACTTCGCGACGCGGTGCGCACCGTCAGCGCCGATATTGTTTGCCTGCAGGAAGTGATGGGCGCGCACGAAGTTCATCCGCTGCATGTGGAAAACTGGCCCGATACTTCGCACTACGAGTTTCTCGCCGACACTATGTGGAGCGATTTTGCCTACGGTCGCAATGCCGTCTACCCGGAAGGGCATCACGGTAACGCCGTACTGTCGCGCTATCCCATTGAACATTATGAGAATCGCGATGTTTCGGTCGATGGTGCGGAAAAGCGCGGCGTGCTCTACTGCCGCATTGTGCCGCCGATGACCGGAAAAGCGATTCATGTGATGTGCGTACATCTGGGCCTGCGTGAGGCGCACCGTCAGGCGCAGCTTGCGATGCTCGCCGAATGGGTGATTGAACTGCCGGACGGCGAACCAGTATTGGTGGCGGGTGATTTCAACGACTGGCGGCAAAAAGCTAATCATCCGTTAAAAGTGCAGGCCGGGCTGGATGAGATATTTACCCGCGCCCACGGACGCCCGGCGCGCACGTTTCCGGTGCAATTTCCTCTACTACGTCTGGACAGGATCTATGTCAAAAATGCCAGCGCCAGCGCACCAACCGCGTTGCCGCTGCGGACATGGCGACACCTTTCTGATCATGCCCCTTTAAGTGCGGAGATTCATTTATGAAATGTAGCTGGCGCGAAGGCAATAAGATCCAGTTGCTGGAAAACGGCGAGCAATATTATCCCGCGGTGTTTAAGGCGATTGGCGAGGCACAAGAACGCATCATTCTTGAAACGTTTATCTGGTTTGAGGATGACGTCGGCAAACAGCTGCATGCGGCACTACTGGCAGCAGCGCAACGCGGGGTTAAAGCGGAAGTCTTGCTGGATGGCTACGGTTCGCCGGATCTCAGCGATGAGTTTGTCAATGAACTGACGGCAGCTGGCGTGGTATTTCGCTACTACGATCCCCGCCCTCGCCTTTTTGGTATGCGCACCAATGTGTTTCGCCGGATGCATCGCAAAATTGTGGTGATCGACGCGCGTATAGCCTTTATTGGCGGGCTGAATTACTCCGCCGAGCATATGTCCAGCTACGGTCCAGAGGCCAAACAGGATTACGCGGTACGCCTTGAAGGGCCGATTGTTGAAGATATCCTCCAGTTTGAACTGGAAAATCTGCCAGGACAGAGCGCGGCGCGACGCTGGTGGCGACGTCATCACAAAGCGGAAGAGAACCGCCAGCCGGGAGAAGCGCAGGTATTGCTGGTCTGGCGCGATAACGAAGAACATCGCGATGATATTGAACGTCACTATCTGAAAATGCTCACTCAGGCGCAGCGAGAAGTCATTATCGCCAACGCCTACTTCTTCCCCGGCTATCGATTTTTACACGCCTTGCGTAAAGCGGCACGGCGCGGGGTGCGGATCAAACTGATCATTCAGGGCGAACCGGATATGCCGATTGTCAGAGTCGGTGCGCGCTTGCTGTATAACTATCTGGTTAAAGGCGGCGTTCAGGTATTTGAGTACCGCCGCCGCCCGCTCCACGGCAAAGTGGCATTGATGGACGATCACTGGGCGACAGTAGGGTCCAGTAATCTCGATCCGCTCAGTTTGTCACTGAATCTCGAAGCAAATGTCATCATCCACGATCGTCATTTTAACCAGACGCTGCGCGATAATCTGAACGGCATTATTGCCGCAGATTGTCAGCAGGTCGATGAGACCATGCTGCCGAAACGCACCTGGTGGAACCTGACCAAAAGCGTGCTGGCGTTCCACTTTTTACGCCACTTCCCGGCGCTGGTTGGCTGGCTTCCGGCACACACACCACGTCTGACGCAGGTTGATCCCCCCGCACAACCGACAATGGAAACGCAGGATCGGGTAGAAACTGAAAACACGGGGGTAAAACCCTGATGAGTAAATCACACCCGCGCTGGCGCTTAGCAAAGAAGATCCTCACCTGGCTGTTTTTTATCGCGGTGATTGTGTTGCTGGTGGTCTACGCCAAAAAAGTGGACTGGGAAGAGGTCTGGAAGGTCATCCGCGACTACAATCGCGTTGCGCTGCTTAGTGCGGTCGGGCTGGTGGTCGTCAGCTATCTGATTTACGGCTGCTATGACCTGCTCGCCCGCTTTTACTGCGGTCACAAACTGGCGAAGCGCCAGGTGATGCTGGTGTCGTTTATCTGCTACGCCTTCAACCTGACGCTCAGTACCTGGGTCGGCGGCATTGGTATGCGCTATCGTTTGTACTCCCGACTAGGGTTACCGGGCAGCACTATTACGCGGATTTTCTCGCTCAGTATTACCACCAACTGGCTGGGCTATATTTTACTGGCAGGGATTATCTTTACCGCAGGCGTGGTGGAGTTGCCGGATCACTGGTATGTCGATCAAACTACGCTGCGTATTCTCGGCATTGGCTTACTGATGATTATCGCGGTTTATTTGTGGTTTTGCGCTTTCGCGAAGCACCGCCATATGACCATCAAAGGGCAAAAGCTGGTGCTGCCTTCATGGAAATTCGCCCTCGCTCAGATGCTGATTTCCAGCGTTAACTGGATGGTAATGGGAGCGATAATCTGGCTGTTACTTGGTCAAAGCGTGAACTATTTCTTTGTACTGGGCGTGTTGCTGGTTAGTAGTATTGCTGGTGTCATCGTGCATATTCCGGCGGGAATTGGTGTGCTGGAAGCGGTGTTTATCGCGCTACTGGCTGGGGAGCATACATCCAAAGGCACAATTATCGCCGCCCTACTCGCTTATCGCGTCCTGTATTACTTTATCCCGCTGCTGCTGGCGCTGATCTGTTACCTGCTACTGGAAAGCCAGGCGAAGAAGCTACGGGCGAAAAATGAAGCGGCGATGTGAAGTTTAGTTAAGTTCTTTAGTATCTGCATTTACGACTAATGAAAAAAACGCGTATGCCTTTGCCAGACAAGCGTTATAGCTATCGCGGCAAGTATCCCAAAGAAGCCGATAAAATAGTAATAGAGTGTTAATGCACCTGTAACAGCGCAACGAACCGGACTCCACAACTCTTCACTATGGCATTTTCCTGCCAGTTCAAGGAGCTTATTTCGTCCATGCGAGATAATGCCTGGCCATAACACAATCATTAAGCAACTTATTACCTAAACGGGTCGTTCACTCATTAATGCGGCATTCATGATGATCACCAGGGCCAAACCTGTCAACGTCATCATAATGATAAAACGGTGAGAACCAGGATCAACATTAAATAATAAACCGGCCAGCATACTGATTAAAAACATCGCGCCCGCAGTGCTGAACACGACGATAATGGCAGGTACAGGAGCTAAACTTGCAACGACAATCGCCACCAAAGAGAGTAAAAACAGATATATTACGCCTGCGATGACGGCATTTATCTTGTTGATATCCTTACTTAAGCCATACATACAAAGTAATAATAACCCTATGGCGACATACATTGGTGGTGAATCATATTTGGTTGCCGTAATTTCGAGATACTTAGCTCCCCAGGCTAGTCCTGCGGTTGCCACCAAACCTAAAGCGGTAATGAGCCATATACCGTTTAATATCCTGGTCTCGTGCTGAAAATCTAATTTATTGCTGTTTTGCAAGTATGATTCCATTCTTTTAGTTGTCCTTATAGAAAAATATTAATATTCATCATGAATAAATTTAAACCCACGCATACAAAATACTTTTGTATTTATGGATACGGAAAACGCTTCCGCTCGTCCATAAGGCATATTTTATACCTGGTACTTGTTAAGTGTCGTTTTTAGTAAGAAAAAAAATCCCGGCACCAGGCCGGGATCAGCAGGAAGAAGAGAATTAACGACGATTGCCAAAAATTCGCAGCAACATCAGGAACAGGTTGATGAAGTCCAGATACAAGGTTAACGCGCCAAGAATGGAATATTTGCGCAGGTTCGACGTGTCGCGAGTATCAATCTGCTCACCCATATTTTTCAATTTCTGAGTGTCATACGCCGTCAGTCCGACAAAGACAATCACGCCGATGTAGGTAACTGCCCACATCAATGCTTCGCTTTTCAGCCAGAAGTTGACCAGCGATGCCAGCACAATGCCGATTAACGCCATAAACAGCATATTGCCAAAGCCACTTAAATCGCGCTTCGTGGTGTAACCGTACAGGCTCATTGCGCCGAACATCCCGGCAGTAACGACGAAGGTACTGGCGATAGAAGCAGCGGTATAAACAATGAAAATACTGGAAAGCGTAAGACCCGTCAGCGCCGAATAAAGCATAAAGAGCATCGTCGTTACACCTGCGCTCAGCTTTTGAATCATCGCTGATAACACAATAACCAATGCTAATTGCGCGATGATCAGACCGATTAAAAAGACACGGTTAGTGAACAACAGCTCCATCACGGCCGCGGAATTAGCCGCATACCAGGCAACAAATGCGGTCAGCAACAAGCCAACGGTCATCCAGCCATAGACTTGCGCCATATAAGTCTGCAAGCCAGCCCGGGGTTGTACAATTGAATCAGAACGTGGGAATCTGTCCATGACGATCTCCTGAAGATATAAGGAATATCTTAAGGATACTGCAAAATGATGAGGCTGTGCATCGACGCAGCGTAAACGCATGTACTGAGCGGTGAAATTGCCGGACGCAGCGGTGCCTTATCCGGCTAACAAAAACTACCAGCGTTTTGCCGCCTGCTGATCGCTCTCCCGAGCTTCGACCCAGCGGTCGCCTTCCGGCGTGGCTTCGCGCTTCCAGAACGGTGCGCGGGTTTTGAGATAATCCATAATAAACTGCCCGGCTTCAAACGCACTGCTGCGATGCGCACTGGTGACACCGACAAAAACGATTTCATCGCCCGGCCATAATTCCCCGATGCGGTGAATCACCGTGACGCGCCCCAGCGGCCAGCGGTTACGCGCTTCATCGACAATTTCTGCCAGTGCTTTTTCAGTCATCCCCGGATAGTGTTCGAGGGTTAATGCGTTGACGCTGTCGCCCAGGTTATGGTTGCGCACCTTACCGGTAAAGGTGACTACCGCACCGTCTTCGTCACGCTCCGCCAGCCACGGGTACTCTTCTCCTACGCTGAACGGCTGCGGACCAACAACAATTTTGGTTTCTGCCATCTTAACCTCCGGTTACCGGCGGGAAGAAAGCTACTTCGTCGCCGTCAGTCAGCGGATGGTCAAAACTCACCAGCGTCTGGTTGACGGCAGCCAGTAATTTGCCATCTTCCAGCGCCAGCGCCCAGCGATCGCTCTGCGCAGCCAGGTGCTGGCGTAACGCTTCAACGGTTGGGAAATCCGCAGCCACTTCGGTTGCATCTGTTCCCACCAACTCGCGCACCTGGGCGAAAAAAAGAACTTTAATCATCCGCTTCCACCTTAAAGTCACCCGACTTGCCGCCGCTCTTCGCCAGCAAACGTACCGGACCAATCACCATATCTTTTTGCACCGCTTTGCACATGTCATAAATGGTCAGCGCCGCCACGGAGGCCGCGGTTAACGCTTCCATTTCGACACCGGTTTTCCCGGTCAGGCGGCATAAGGTTTCTATACGCACCCGATTGTGCTCCGGCTCGGCCTGTAAATTGACTTCAACTTTGCTGAGCATCAGCGGATGACAGAGCGGGATCAGATCCCAGGTGCGTTTTGCCGCCTGAATACCGGCAATACGCGCAGTGGCAAATACGTCGCCTTTGTGGTGGCGACCATCAATAATCATCGCCAGCGTCTCGCTGCGCATGGTGACAAAGGCTTCCGCCCGCGCTTCACGCACGGTTTCCGCTTTGGCGGAGACATCCACCATGTGCGCTTCGCCAGCGGCGTTGATATGGGTCAGTTGCGACATACTTATTTCTTCAAATGTGGATGGAAATTACACGGACGCGTACGGGCATCCAGCTGCGGCGCGATGATATTTTCCCATGCGGTACGGCACGCTTTGGTCGAACCCGGCATGGCGAAAATCAGCGTTTTGTTGGCGACGCCCGCTACCGCACGAGATTGCAACGTGGAAGTGCCAATCTCTTCAAAAGACAACATCCGGAACACTTCACCAAAACCTTCAACTTCACGGTCGAACAACGGCAGCAATGCTTCGGGAGCCTGATCACCTTCCGTCAGGCCAGTACCACCCGTAATCAATACCACTTGTACATCGTCGCTGGCGATCCACGCAGATACCTGAGCGCGAATAGCGTAGCGGTTTTCTTTCACAATGGCTTTATCGACAACGTGATGGCCCGCTTCTTGCGCCGAATCGCGCAGATAGTGACCGGAGGTATCGTCTTCTTCACCGCGACGATTAGAAACCGTAAGAATAGCAATACGGGTCGGGATAAATTCAGTGCTTACCTGACTCATCTGATCTCTCCTTTTGACGTTTTAGCCGCCAATGTACGATAAGTTTTGCGTAATACCGGTGTTGTTTTGATGCAGGAAATGGGTCTGTTTCTTCTCCCGCAGCGCCGCTGAAATACGCGCTTCCAGCGCCTGTTGCTGGGTATCGTCTTCCAGCAGATCGCGCAGGTTAACGCCGCCTTCACCAAACAGGCAGAGATGGAGTTTACCAATGGAGGAAACGCGCAGGCGGTTGCAAGTGGCGCAGAAGTCTTTTTCATACGGCATGATAAGGCCAATCTCTCCGGCGTAATCTGGATGGCAAAAGACTTGCGCGGGACCGTCGCTGCGTTGACGTAATTGGTGGATCCAGCCGCGACGCAGTAGCTCGTCACGCAGAACCTGACCAGAGATGTGATGCTTACGGAAGAGCTCGCTGCCCTCGCCCGTTTCCATCAGTTCGATGAAACGCAGCTGGATAGGGCGATGCTGGATCCAGTTCAGAAAGGTGTCGAGCTGGTGATGATTAACATCACGCATCAGCACGGTATTGACTTTGACCTTCTCAAAACCGGCCTCAAATGCAGCATCAATCCCTGCCATGACCTGGTTGAATTTATCCTGCCCGGTAATAGCGTGAAACTGGCGGGCGTCCAGACTGTCGACACTGACGTTAATGCCAGTAAGTCCCGCATCGCGCCAGTTCGCCACATCGCGTTCCAGACGGTAACCATTGGTGGTGACCGCAATCTGGCGGATAGCGTCGTTTTCCCGCACAGCGGCGATGATATCGGTAAAGTCGCGGCGTAAAGACGGCTCACCGCCTGTCAGGCGCACTTTTTCGGTGCCCAGACTGGCGAAGGCGCGCGTAACCCGGCGAATTTCATCGACGGTAAGAAAGCCTTTATTGGTGACGCCGCTCGGTTTGTAGCCATCCGGCAGGCAGTAGGTGCAACGAAAGTTACACACATCGGTAATCGACAGGCGCAAGTAGTAAAACTTACGCGCAAATGCATCAGTCAGTTGTGAAGCCATGTACACCTTTCCAGATACGGGAGGCGAAGTCATTTCTTCCTTCGCCCTGGTGGCAATCTTTACGAGCATTGTCACGGCCAAAGCACCGTATCAGTTGACCCAGGTGCAGAGGCTAGAGTGTTTAGTGGTTATGCCGATACTAGCGTGTAAATGAGATTTTTACCATCCACACTTTCGCTATGTAATCATGTATATAGCGTCATGATCGTGCTATTTCGCTACAGAATAAGGGAAAATGGCGGTTTTACTTTGATATACATCATCAGGGAGGCATAGCGTGCATCGTCCTTTAGAGGTAGAAGAAAATAGTTTGTATCCTCAATATTGGCAGGTTAATTGCTGTTTCCCCGCAATTTGCGCTACTGTATCGCGGATAATCTGACTCCAGGAAACTATATGCGCAATCGTACGCTGGCTGATCTTGATCGTGTCGTTGCTCTCGGCGGAGGGCATGGACTGGGACGCGTTCTCTCATCACTTTCGTCTTTGGGTTCTCGTTTAACGGGTATCGTCACCACCACGGATAATGGTGGCTCGACGGGGCGTATTCGCCGTTCAGAAGGCGGCATTGCCTGGGGCGATATGCGCAACTGCCTCAACCAACTGATAACGGAACCGAGCATCGCCTCCGCGATGTTTGAATACCGTTTTGGTGGCAATGGCGAACTTTCCGGTCATAATCTCGGAAACTTGATGTTAAAGGCGCTGGATCACCTTAGCGTGCGGCCTCTGGAAGCCATCAATTTAATTCGTAATCTGCTGAAAGTGGATACGCATTTGATTCCAATGTCAGAGCATCCTGTTGATCTGATGGCGATTGACGATCAGGGGCATGAAGTTTACGGCGAGGTCAATATCGACCAGTTAACTACGCCGATTCAAGAGTTATTGTTAACGCCGAATGTACCCGCAACGCGTGAGGCGGTTCACGCTATCAATGAAGCGGATCTCATCATTATTGGGCCTGGCAGTTTTTATACCAGCCTGATGCCAATTCTGCTGCTGAAGGAAATCGCCCAGGCATTACGCCGCACGCCAGCGCCGATGGTTTATATCGGCAATCTGGGGCGTGAGTTGAGTTTACCTGCGGCTAATTTGAAGCTGGAAAGCAAGCTGGCAATTATGGAGCAGTATGTTGGTAAAAAGGTCATTGATGCGGTCATCGTCGGGCCAAAAGTGGATGTCTCGGCGGTGAAAGAGCGGATTGTGATCCAGGAGGTACTAGAGGCCAGCGATATTCCGTATCGTCATGACCGCCAGTTGTTACATAACGCGCTGGAAAAGGCGTTACAGGCTTTAGGTTAACGGAAATCCGAAGGAAAATTCCGGCTTCCTATTGAAGACAAAGTGCGCGTTGTTTATGCCGGATGCGGCGTGAACGCCTTATCCGGCCTACAAACCGCGCAAATTCAATATATTGCGGAGAAAATGTAGGCCTGATAAGCGTAGCGCATCAGGCTGTTTTCCGTTTGTCATCAGTCTTCTTCGCTATCCTGTTACGATGCCGCGATAAACAGCTCACGCAGCTGATGCAACTGGTCACGAATTTGCGCCGCTTCTTCGAACTCCAGATTCTGCGCGTGTTGCATCATCAACCCTTCCAGCTCATGGATTTTCTGCTGCAACGCTTTAGGCGACATATCCATCGGCACATTATCCGGCTCAACAATCGGGCGCGATTTTCCTCTGCCCTTCGCTTTGGTTTTGGCAATGTTCTGCCCCAGCGCCAGGATATCGACCACTTTCTTGTTCAAGCCTTGCGGCGTAATGCCGTGTTCCTCGTTGTACTTCTGCTGTTTCTCACGGCGACGTTCGGTTTCGCCAATCGCTTTCGCCATTGATGGGGTGATCTTATCGCCGTAGAGAATCGCTTTACCGTTAACGTTACGTGCCGCACGACCAATGGTCTGGATCAACGAACGTTCGGAACGCAGGAAGCCTTCTTTGTCAGCGTCGAGGATCGCCACCAGCGACACTTCCGGCATATCCAGACCTTCGCGCAGTAAGTTGATCCCTACCAGCACGTCGAACTCACCCAGACGCAAGTCGCGGATAATCTCCATACGTTCGACGGTGTCGATATCTGAGTGAAGATAACGCACGCGCTCGCCATGTTCTTCGAGATATTCGGTAAGATCTTCCGCCATCCGCTTGGTCAGTGTGGTGACCAGTACGCGTTCGTTAATTGCCGCTCGCTGACGAATCTCCGAAAGAAGATCATCAACCTGTGTCGCCACCGGCCGCACTTCGATAATCGGGTCAAGCAATCCGGTTGGACGCACCACCTGATCCACCACATCGCCGCCGGATTTTTCCAGCTCATAATTACCCGGCGTCGCCGAAACATAGATGGTTTGCGGCGCTAATGCTTCGAACTCTTCAAACTTAAGCGGACGGTTATCCAGCGCTGATGGCAGGCGGAAGCCGTACTCCACCAGTGTCTCTTTACGCGCCCGGTCACCGCGATACATGCCGCCAATTTGTGGAATGGTGACGTGAGATTCATCGACCACCAGCAGCCCATCAGCAGGGAGGTAATCAAACAGCGTCGGCGGTGGCTCACCCGGTCCACGACCGGAGAGGAAGCGCGAGTAGTTTTCAATCCCCGAACAGTAGCCCAGCTCGTTCATCATCTCCAGATCAAACTGGGTACGCTGGGTCAGTCGCTGCTCTTCCAGCAGTTTGTTGTTTTCCAACAGCACTTTGCGTCTGGCGGCCAGCTCTTCTTTGATCTCCTCCATCGCCTGTACGATGCGCTCGCGCGGTGTGACGTAGTGCGTTTTCGGGTAGATGGTAAAACGTGGAATAGTGGAAACAATCTGCCCGGTCAGCGGGTCAAATAACGACAATCGTTCCACTTCCTCGTCAAACAGTTCCACGCGAAGTGCAATGTCATCCGATTCTGCCGGGAAGATATCTATCACCTCGCCACGAACGCGGAAAGTACCACGCTGGAATGCTTGATCATTACGAGCGTATTGCAGCTCCGCCAGTCGGCGCAGAATCGCGCGCTGATCGATAATCATACCGACCGTGAGATGGAGCATCATCTTGAGATATAAATCAGGATCGCCCAGACCATAAATCGCGGAAACAGACGCCACCACAACCACATCACGCCGCTCCAGCATCGCTTTGGTGGCGGATAAACGCATCTGCTCAATATGTTCGTTAACCGAGGCATCTTTCTCAATGAAAGTGTCGGAACTCGGTACATAGGCTTCCGGCTGATAGTAGTCGTAGTAGGAAACGAAATATTCCACCGCGTTTTCCGGGAAGAACTCTTTCATTTCGCCATACAGCTGGGCCGCCAGCGTTTTGTTGGGCGCAAGTACCATGGTTGGGCGCTGAAGGTCAGCAATGACATTGGCAATGGTGAAGGTTTTCCCTGAGCCAGTCACGCCAAGTAACGTCTGGTGCGCCAGGCCATCTTCCAGCCCCTCTTCGAGACGTCGAATCGCCTCTGGCTGATCGCCAGAAGGTTTAAAAGCGGAATTCAGTTTGAACGGTTTACTCATGAGTCGCTACCTGAAGGAGTTGGGCGGGCAGGTATGTAATTTTACTCGTCGTACTTAATTATGCCAACAAATTATACTGGATAAAAAAACAGTTCATCACCATAATATTTCTGATACAGCGTAAACTCCGCTGTCAATCATGAGCAAAATTTACTCTGTGGCGAGATAAAACTCCGGCCTTACCGGGTTATCCCCAAAGCAACGGCTTTTTTAACATTTGTCAAGATGAGTGATGACAGTTTTATGGCAAGAGATGCCTGTTCAGTGACTGCCATTGCATTTATCTAACCAGTTAAAAAATAAAAGATATTTCTTTGAGCCGTTTTTAACGCCAATTCGCGTGCAAGCCGCGTATTCTCTCGCTTGCCTCGTGTTTTCTAACTCTAATACACATGGTTATCCACAGGAATAGTGGATAACTGTCTCCAGCCCCTATCCCCCGCCGCCTGGGCAATTCCCACATTCGCCGCATGAGGCGGAAGTAAAATTTTTTTCGTGATTATTTTAGAATTTAATTGGTTAAATTGCAGTCAATCGAAGACGCGATCTCGCTCGCAATTTAACCAAATACAGAATGGCTACAACAAGGCAAGGTTTATGTACTTTCCGGTTGCCGCATTTTCTGGATTTTCTGCAAGCCAGGGGATCTCTCCCAGCAGCGGCGCGGGAATCATGCGGGTGAGCGTGGTTATATATTCAGCGTGACGTTTTCCAGGAGGCGTGACATCATTCGCCACCCAACCCGCCAGCGTCAGTCCGGCGTGTTGTATTGCCTGTGCAGTCAACATCGCGTGATTAATACAGCCGAGTTTCACGCCAACCACCAGTATTACCGGCAGTTGTTCCTGTGTTACCCAATCCGCAAAAGTGAAAGTGTCAGAAAGGGGCGTAAACCAGCCGCCAGCGCCTTCCACTAACACCCAGTCAGCCTGTTGTTCAAGCGCGCGTAATCCGGAGCTCATTACCGATGATTCTATCGGCCTGCCCTCTTGCGCGCTGATGATGTGCGGTGAGGTGGGTTCTGCGAAGGTGTAAGGATTTACTGTTGCGTAATCCAGCTGCAGGCTGCTGTTGCGCTGTAACGCCAGCGCGTCGCTATTGCGTAAACCTTCCGGGGTCTTTTCGCTGCCAGAGGCGACCGGTTTATAACCTGCCGTCCGGTAGCCTGCTGCCTTTGCGGCTTGTAAAAGTGCACAACTGGCGACAGTTTTCCCCACTTCGGTATCCGTTCCGGTGACAAAATAACGTTTACTCACGAGCAATCACTCCCAAAAAAAGATGATACGTCAGAGGATATCGCCCCTGCTGTTGCGGCCAGGCCAGTTGCAATCGCTGCAACTGCGAACGCGTTAATATTCGCGGGTCGCGCCCTTCATGAAGATGCGTGGCACCGATGCCTTTCAGCGAACGCATGGCACTGAGCGCATCATCAAACCACAGCGTGATGGGCTGAATATGATGTTGATAATGCACGCCGTTCAGCGACTGTTCGATTTCATCTGGCGGTAAAAAGCGATTAGCATGCGGACGCTCGTCCACCGCCTGCCACGCCTGATGC
>OQWI01000606.1_pt1 | contig 16276 bp, 16 predicted proteins | sample 1691551 | NCBI WGS metagenome assembly OQWI01 (sample SAMN03418259, study PRJEB22391) | human gut metagenome | biome: human-gut; feature: organic feature; material: feces | host: Homo sapiens | place: Tanzania | collected 2013-01
CGGATCGAGCTTTTCCACTCCGGAATTTCTTCTTTATGCGAGTTATCCACCGGGGGCTTTTCCCCTGTGCTCTGCTCTGTGGATTTCTTTCGTATGTTTTTCCACTTCCTGTCTTCCGCCATTTATTCTGCTCCTTTCTGATATATTTCCCTTATATGATACGTTTACTTTGTTCCATTTATTTTACCATATCTTTCCTGCCCATCTGTAAAATTTGTTACGAACAAAGTATTATTTCCAGACAAAAAGGACTCCGGCCTGTTCTAAACCGAAGTCCATTTGTAACTGTTCAATATCCTCACAGTTATGATCATTTATTATAATATTTCAATGAATCGCATAAATGCATCTCTGCCTTCCTGTGTGCATTTGTATACACCTGCATCTTCAAGAACATGTGTAAAGACAATTCCTACTTCTTTCTGAAGGATTTCATGGATATTGTCCTTGTTGATATCCTTGTACTTCGGCAGAAACTCTGCTGCCCAGGCAGCATGTTTCTCAATCTTTTCGTTGGAAGCGATATCCCTGCCCTCAAGAATATATTCTTCCAGAAGTTCCAGTTCTTCTTTCAGTCTTGCCGGAAGAACCGCAAGTCCCATAACCTCGATCAGACCAATGTTTTCTTTCTTGATATGATGATACTGTGCATGCGGATGATAAACGCCAAGCGGATGCTCGCTGGTTGTGATATTGTTTCTCAGTGTAAGATCAAGCTCATACATATCACCAACTTTACGTGCGATCGGCGTGATTGTGTTGTGTGGTTCTCCATCTGTCTCTGCAAAGATAAATGCCGCCTCGTCTGTGTATCCTCTCCATACCTCCAGTACATGAGCTGCCAGATCTACCAGACGGTCTGAATCCTTGTGGCGGATACGAAGTACAGATAATGGCCATTTAACGATTCCTGCCTCCACGTCTTCAAATCCCGGAATGGTCACATGCTTCTCGATCGGTGCTTTTGCCATGGCAAAGGTATAGTTGCCGCCCTGAAAATGCTCATGACTGAGAATCGAACCGCCCACAATGGGCAGATCCGCATTCGAGCCAATGAAATAGTGGGGCAAAATATCCAGCACATCAAACAGCTTCTCAAACACTGCCGCATCGATTTTCATTGCTGTATGCTTTTCGTTGAACACAATGCAGTGCTCGTGGTAATACCCATAGGGTGAGTATTGCAGCTGCCACGGTTCTCCCTGAATTTGCAGCGAAACCGGACGCAGATTCTGCCGTGCCGGCTGCTTCAAATTTCCGGCAAACCCTGCATTTTCCGGACACAGCTGGCACTTGGGATATGCAGATGCCTTGGCGGATTTTGCTGCGGCAATGTCCCTGGGATCTTTCTCCGGCTTGGAACGATTGATCGTAATGTCCAGTGTGCCGTATTCGGAAGCATATGTCCACTTCAAATCCTTTGCAATTCTGCCCCGGCGCACATAATTCAGGTTCTGTATGTGTAAGAGCGTTACTCAAAGTTGATTTTCCAACGTTAGGTTTTCCAAGAATGGCAATACGGATTGGACGTTCTTCTTCTGAACCTTCTGTCACTTTTGAAAAATCAAGTCCTTCAATCATTTTTTCCTGAAGAACATTCAAGCCGTCGCCGTGAAACGCAGAAATAAGTGAAATGTCTTTAAAGCCATATTTCATGTAGTTGTATGCAAGATGCTCGTTTTTTCCGCCCTCAGTTTTATTGACGGCAACAATCAATTTGTCGGAATAACTTCTGAGCAAATGAATCAGTTCTTCGTCTTCAGAATTTATTTCAGTTGCGTCAAGAAGCAAAAGAATCTTGTCAGCCTTTTGAAACATACTGACAGTCTTTTCCACAACAAGATCGTCCATTTCACTTTCGCGGGATTTTAAATTCCGGGTAAGTTTATATCCACCCGTGTCCATAAGGTGAACAGGAAGCCCCGACAAAAAACAAGTTCCTTCAACAGGGTCGCGCGTAACGCCGGGAGTTGGATCTGTAATGGCGCGCTTTGTATGAGTAAGAGCATTGAACAAAGTTGACTTTCCAACATTAGGACGGCCGGCAATTACAATCAATGGAAGATTGTTATATATTCTATCCGGGAAAAATTTCTGGCTGCGTTCTTTTCTGCGGCTTTCAATTTCTTTTTTTACGGAAGAATTTTCGTCATCTTTTTTTTCTTCTATCTGACGAATCTCAAGCTCGTCTTTTTTTTCTGGCTTTGGTTTTGAAAAGTCCGGCTTTTTCTTTTTATTTTTTTTCATTTGTTTTCCTGAATTTTAAAATACTGAACGGTTCGAAAGATTCTCAAGTTCCTTTATTGAAAAATGAGAAAGCATTTCCTTTATAACTGGAATTTGTTTTGGAATCATGCTTAAATTTCTAACGCCCATTCCGGCAAGAACAACTGCGCTTTCTTTGTTGCCTGCCATTTCTCCGCAGACAGAAAGAGGAATATTGAACTTTTCAGCATTTAAAATTGTATTTTTTATCATACGCAAAACGGCAAGGCTAAATTCATTGTACAGCGGATTCACAGCTTGATTTTCACGGTCAACGCCAAGAACATACTGGGTCAAGTCATTTGTTCCAAGCGAAAAAAATTTCGAGTATGGAGCAAGACAGTCCGCGCAAATTGCAGCAGCGGCGGTTTCAACCATTATTCCAATCGGAACATTAGGATCAAAAGGAATGTTGTCTTCCTTTAAAGAAATGCGTATTCCCTTTGCAATTCCAAGGGCAGTTTCAACTTGAGAAACATCCGTAATCAGCGGAAGCATAATTCTTAAATTTCCGTAGACGCTCGCACGGTACAAAGCCCGCAACTGTGTTCTAAAAACTGAAGGACAGTAAAGCGACATTCTTATTGCGCGCAATCCCATCAGCGGATTTTTTTCAGAAACGGCAGGAAGGTCAGACCCCTCAACAATTTTATCTCCGCCTGCATCAAGAGTTCTTATTGTAACAGGCTTGTCGCCCATTATTTGAAGAACACGCTTGTAGGCTTCAAACTGCGCATCCTCACTCATTGAATTCGTATAAGAAGACGAAGACTGCTTGCTGAACTTTTGCGCGGAATTCATAAAAAGAAATTCTGTTCTAAAAAGTCCGATTCCATCCGCGCCGTTATCCAACGCAATCTGAGCTTCTTCCGGCGTTCCGATGTTCGCATAAAGTTTAAAAACAGTTCCATCTTCTGTTTTTGCAGGAACGTCCTTGAATTTCTGAAGGTTGACTCTGTATTTTTGCTCGGAAACAATTTTCGCGTTTGCGCTTGTCAAAGTCGCCGCATCAGGCTGAATTATAAGCTCGCCGATATTTCCATCGACAACAATTGTTTCTCCGTTCTGCGCAAGATTCGCCGCGTCTTCAATTCCAACAACAACAGGAATTCCGTAGCTTTTTGCAAGAATGGCTACATGGCACGCACTGCTTCCTTCAGTAAGAGCAAGCCCGGCAATTTTTCGTTTTCCAAGAATCACCGTGTCGCTGGTTTTCATAGAGCGGCCGATAATAACCGCACCGTCGGGAACAAGCCAAATGTCAAACGGATGATAGTCAAGCAAAATGTCAAGGACGCGGTTAAAAACATCTTCAATGTCCTGAGCGCGTTCCGCCAAATATCCATTGTGGCTGTTGCGAAGCATATCCGCATATTCCCTGACTTTAAAATCCAAAGAATATTCTATATTAAGAAGTTTTTTTGAAAAGAAATCCTGAAGTTCTTTCATAAAAACAGGATCTGAAAGCATAAGCTGGTAAGTTTCAAGAACTTCACGCTGATCCTTTGTAATATCCTTGGTCGAAAGAAAATCAGAAAATTCCTTTTGAACCTGAGAGCAAGCGTCAGTCAGTCTTTGCCATTCAACATTAACTTCCTGAGCTGAAATTTTTCTTTTGGGGATTTTTCGTTCCTGCTCGTCTGGAAGAACAAACGCTTTTCCAATTCCGATTCCTTCAGCAGCAGAAATACCAAGGATTACATTCATTCTGATATAATAACGTCAAACAAAATGATAGTCAACTTTTAAGAAAATTTCAAAGTTGCCAAGTGAAAGCTACACAAAAAATCTTTATTGCCTACAGAAATATTATCTGCTATAATTATAATATTATGCGTTCAAGGAAGAGAATTGCAATCATAGTTGATTATCTTGAAACAGAATACACACACCGCGCAGTCGAGGGTGCGCAAAATTTTCTAAAAAAACATAATGCGGAGCTTGTTGTGTTTCCAATTGGAACAATGAATGCCGTAAATTTCAACTATGAATATCAGAACCTCGCAGTCGCTTCCCACATAAATTCCAACAATGTTGACGGAATGATTTTTTTAACTTGCACACAGCTCAATAACGTTTCAACTGAATATTTGCGGATGTACTTAAAATCATTTTCTCCGCTGCCGGTTGTTTCTGTAGGCTGTGAATTTGAAGACATTCCGAGCATAAAAATTTCCTGCAAACGGAGTATGTGCCAGCTTGTAGAGCATTTAATCTTGACGCACAAAAAAAAGAATTTCGCGCTTATGACTTTGGAAGGCGAATCGCAGGAAGCACAGGAACGTGAAAACGCTTTCAGGCAGACATTAAAAAAATACAAAATTGAATTTGACGAATCTAAAAAAATTTACGGCGGATTCACTTACGACACAGCAACTTCCGCTATAAGGGAATACAGAGAAAGAAAAGGTAAATTTGACTTTGAAGCAATTGTCGCGCTAAATGATGAAATGGCTTTTGCCTGCCTCGATGTCCTGAAAATGTACGATGTAAAAATTCCGCAGGAAGTAACAGTTACTGGTTTTGATGACGAAATCAGAGCGGCTTGCATAACTCCGTCACTTACATCTATAAATCAAAATGTGGAAAAGCAAACCGAAGCCGCGGCAAAACTTTTGTGCAAAATAATAAACGGCGAAAACACTTCAATAAAAAAAGCAATAAGCTCGTATCCAATTTTCAGGCAGACTTGCGGATGCATTTCACCAAAAGACACAACCGGCGTTGGAATCGGAGTCAAGGGAAACAAAATTGAAGCTTCCGTAAAAAACATAATGGATTTTGGACTGAACAAATGGTATGCAAACAGAAATAATTTTATTCAGATTATTCAGCAATACTCAACTTTGCAAGCTGAAATCACACTGGACACTTTGCGGCAAAGAATAAACAGCGACTTGATTTCTTACGGAATAACAGCAGCTGCAATCTGCCTTTTTGAATCTCCAGTTTTAACTGAACGTTTTGACTTTTTCAAGTTCCCGGACAAAACCTATATTTTTTCAGCATTTGACAAGCAAAACAATTTTATACTCAGCCACAATGAGGAAAAAATTTATTTTGATCCAAAATCAAAAATACTCCCAGATGATTTTTTTTCTTCGATGGATGGAATGTATGTTTGTACTTTGTTCAACAATTCGCTGATTTACGGCTACATAATTTACAGACCGGGTGATTACGATTCTTCCATTTATTCGATGGTTTGCAAAATGATTTCATCCAGCATCGCAAACGCAGTTACTTTCAGCCAGGCAAAAAACAAACTCAAGAAACTCGAAAAAGACTACAACAAAATCTGCGCAGTTTCTGTTACGGACGAGCTTACAGGACTTTTAAACAGACGCGGATTTATTTCCATAAGCTCAAGAATTCTTGAAACCGCCATGAACAGCGGACAAAGCGGACTTGTTCTTTTTGGCGATATTGACGGACTGAAAAAAATAAACGACACGCACGGACACGCCGCTGGAGACAGAGCCATAAAAAATGAAGCCGCGCTTTTAAAGAAAACATTCCGCTCGTCAGATGCAATCGCGCGTCTTGGAGGAGATGAATTTGCAATACTTGCAGCCGGACTCAATCAAGAAAATTTTTCAAAGCTAAAAGAACGGCTTCAAGTTTATTGCGATGAATACAACAAAAATTCAGGAGAACCATTCACGCTTTCAATAAGCATAGGCTCAGCTCCGTTCGGCGGACAAAGTGGCTACGACATAAATTCCCTGCTTGAATATGCCGACTCAGTTTTGTACAAAGAAAAACAAAAAAAATACGGATTTAAATTTAAAGGTAGAAAATGAAAATCGAAGCGAAATTTTATTCAGAAAAAAACAAAATTTATTTTTTAAACGGAACTGAACTCAACACAAAAAACAAAAAAATCATAGACGGAAAATGCTGCAAAAATAATTCCGAGCCAGAAGAAAATGCGCTTTATTCTATAAACGTTACGCAAGAACTCACAGGCACAGAAGAAAATGCAAACGAAGAATTTCTTGCAGAATTCAGAGACTGGCTAAAAAAACTTGAAGACAAAAATTCATTTGCAATAATAATTCCTTTCGCAGAAAATGCTTCTGCAACTCAAGAGCAAAAAGAAATTTTCACGGCAAGTTTCAAGCATTGCGCAAGAAGAATAAAAGACTGCGAAAACGTAATAGGCTTTTCAGTTCCAGAAAATGTTGAGCCGGACTTTTTTATATCGGAATTAAAGGCAAAACACGGTCATTATATTTTTTTCAGCACAGATGAAAATCTTCTTGCTTCTGATGAAAAAATCGCAAAGCTTTGAGACGGCAGTTTTTTCAGCTTCAACAAAACATCATCATTTGCGAAATAACGCAATAATTTCAAAAGTTTTTCAGTGAATTCTCTTGAACATTTTTTTATTTTTTGTCAAAATAAAGGAAAAGTTGAACGAGTCCTGTTTATTTATTAAATTTTTCATGAGGAAAACAACTTTTATGGAGAATATACCATGGATTATGAGCACAACGATTTTATCAAACTTGTTTCAGGAACTGTAGCTTTCAGCCTGTTTTTTGTAGCTCTTTGTGTATGCACTCTTGTTTTTATCCCTGCGGAAAAGCCGGTAGAAAATACTGTGGCTTCAGAAAATGAAAAATCAAAAGCCTTTCAGGAGCAGACTGTAAATTATGAATCGCTTTTTGACAAGGAATATCCTGAGCTTGTAATTGAAAACAGAAAAAAAGATGATGCCGGACTTGTTCTTTACAAGCAGCCTCAAAGCAGAGCCGCAGTTGAATGGTACTACTCAAGAGTTGTAAACAGCCGCGAAGTTGCGCAAGCAGTGCTTCAGTCAGCAGAAGAATTCAATATTCCTCTTTCACTTGCGTTTGCACTCGCCCACACAGAAAGCAACTTTAAAGTAACGGCAATGCACAAAAACACAAACGGAAGCATTGACCGCGGACTTTTCCAGCTTAACAACACAAGTTTTCCAAAGTTAGAAGAATCTGATTTTTACGATCCGAAGACTTCCGCGCATTACGGACTTTCGCATTTAAGATTCTGCCTGAACACAGCAGGAAATGAAATCGCAGCACTTGCAATGTACAATGCCGGAGCAAACAAAGTAAGAAAAAACAGCACACCTCAGATTACGCTTGACTACATTTCTAAAATTCAGAATTACAAGCGCGATCTTGAAGATAATTTTGCTGTTGAAGTTTTGGCTTTGTACAATACAGAAACACAGAAAAATCTGCTTGCAAAAAAGTTTTAGCCTAAAAATGAATGAAGCGTAACTTCACCGGAGTGAAGAACTTTTTTTGTTCCGTCAGCAAGTTCAACTAGAAGCCCTGCGTCATCAGTAATGTCCAGGGCTTTTGCTTTAAATGATTTTTCCTGACCAATCACAGGCAAGACATCCAGTTCCTTTCCAAGCAAAAAAGAAAGACTTTTATATTCGGGGATGATATTTTCACCAGAATTTAAGATTTCTGTTATTTCATCCAGGCAGCAAAATATCAATTTCTGACTGCTTATTTTTTTTTCAGATAAGAATTCAGCAGTAGAAATTCCGCCGGCTTTTTTGCGAAGCTCTTCTGGAAAATCATTTTTCACAACAAGATTTATGCCGATTCCAACCACAGCGGCTTCAACAATTCCTTTTGAAGAGTTTACAATTCCTTCAGTTAGAATTCCGCAGACTTTTTTTCCGCAGCAAAAAATATCATTCACCCATTTTATTGAGCAGCTTGCCCCAAACAATTTTTTTATGGCGCGGCAAACCCCAACGGCAGAAGTCACCGTGAACATCGCAGGATTTTTTATGCCTCCTTCCTTTACAACTGAAAAACTGAAATACGCTCCAGTCAAAGACGGCGAATAAAAAAAACGCCCCAAGCGTCCATGTCCGGAAGTTTGGGATTCAGCAGCAACAAGAGTATTGTTAAAAATTCCGCCGTTTTCTGTTAAAGTGCCGTCTTCATTCAAAAGAGGCGACATTGCATTTCCGCGGCGGACAAGCTCGGAATTTGTGCTGTCAATTTCTTTAAACAGTTGGATTTTAAAATATTTTTCCCAACTGCCTAAAGAAATATTTTCAGCCTCAAATTTCTTTGACATTATTTTTTTCCAAGAGTTGAAAAAGAATTTACAGTTGAACAGAAAACGATTCCGCTTCCAGGCTCCTGTAAGCAAGCAAGATTTTTTACCGCATCAAGAACTGAATCTTTTTTTTCAGAATCTACAATAATCATAAGCATTTCTTTTTCAGGAACAATATGCATTCCAAAAAATTTAGCATCGTCTTCGCGCGCGGTTCCTCTTGCATTTATAACAGTTCCACCGCCAGCTCCAGCTTTTCTTGCCGCAGCCATCGCGTCATCTGCATACCCCTTATTCAAAATTACAGAAATTAAAGTCTGTTTTCCTTCTGACATAGCGTCGCCTTCCTTTCCTTTTATAATTCCCGCTTTTACCATTGTGTCCGACTCCAAAGCGCAAAGATAACCAAAATCTTTTTTTTCATTTTCGCAGGCTTCTTGAACCGCTGAAAAAATTTTTTCTTTATTTTCCTGCTCAACAAGAATAAGAACAATGTCCTTTGTTTTTGCTCCAAGTCCCAAAGCATCCGCAAGTCCGCTTGAAGAAATTCCTTTTCCGCGCAAAACAGTTCCACCAAAACTTCCAGCCTTTACAGCAGAATCAGAAACAAGCTCGGCTTTATTCTGCGGAACTTCAGCTAACAAAAGATAAAATGCACTCATTGCTTAACCTCCTTTTTTCTTGTCTTCAGCTTGAAAATTATTCCAAGAATCTGAATTGCAATCAGCGGAGTCATGGCAACAAGGGCAATCACTCCGAACGCTCCAGCAGCAGAATCGATTCCGCTTGCAGAAGCCGCGCCGATTGTAAATGAAAGAATAAACGTGCTAGTCATAGGACCAGATGCAACTCCTCCGGAATCAAAAGCGATTCCCATAAAAAGCGGAGGACTAAAGAAAGTCAAAAGAAGCGCAACAGCATATCCCGGAATCAAAATGTACCACAAGCTGAATCCATACAAAATGCGGATCATGCACAATGCGATTGAAGCCGCAACTCCAAGTGAAAGAGTCGCAAGAATAACTTTTCTTCTGATGTTTCCGCCGCTTACGTTTTCAACCTGCTCTGTAAGAACCCAAACAGCCGGCTCCGCGCAAACCGTTATTGCCCCGAACAAAAGCGAAACTAAAATTATAAGCACAACCCAAATTCCACCATTAGAAAAGGCCGCCTGCCCAAGAACACTGCCAAGCATTTTTCCTGCGCTCATAAATCCGCCGTCCGCTCCAACCAAGAACAAAATTAGTCCAAAAAAGCAATACAAAATTCCCTGGGCAACTTTTCTAATTTGAACTGGAGGAAGCCTTAAAAGCAAAATCTGGAAAACCGCAAACATTATTACAAGCGGAAGCATCGACATAAAAACTTCACGTACAACTTCCGGCAGATATTCAATAAAAACTGAAAGTCCTTCCTGAAGATTATCAGCAGAAGATTCCGCCGAACTAGAAACCGAAGAAGATGCGCCTGCGCCAGAAAGATTCAGAATCATTCCGTAGACACAAACTGCGGCAATAGGTCCGATACTTGCAATTCCCGTAAGACCAAACGAACTGTCGCTTGTTCCGCCTTCCTTTGAAGAACCTGCATGACGAACAGAAGCAACACCCATTCCAAGAGCCATGATAAACGGAACTGTCATAGGTCCTGTTGTCGCTCCGCCCGCATCAAACGCCGCGCCTTGAAGTTCTTTTGGGCACACAAATGCAAGAGAAAACAATACAATGTATGAAATAATCAAAACAGTTCTAAGATTAAGAGAAAATACAGTTCTGCAAAGTCCGATTGTTATAAAAAAACCTACACCAAGCGCAATGCCCAGAACAAGTCCCCATTTGTTCACATTTGAAGAAAGACTTTTTATTTGATCCGCAAGAACTTGAACATCAGGCTCGGCAATTGTAACCATAACGCCAATCAAAAATGAAGCAGAAAGAAGCAAGGCAAGATTCTTTTTACTTGTAAGAGCCGCACCGCTCCTTTCACCTATAGGAAGGATTCCAATGTCAACGCCAAGCAGAAAAAATGTAAGCCCAACAACGACAAGAATTCCTCCTACAATAAACCTTACAATTATGTTAAGGCTTAAAGGAGCAACGGTGACCGAAAGCAAAAGAACAATCACCATAATCGGGAAGACAGAAAAAAATGTCTCCTTGAATTTTTGAAACAGGTTCATCAATTCTCCAATAAAAAGCCAATGAGAAAGTTTTAACTTTCGATTTGACTTTTTAACGCAATCTCTCAACAAAATGAACTCGCAACGCAAGTTTCCAGCAGAAATTGCACATGATAAAGGAAGTTTGCAACGCAAACTTGTGAACAAAAAACTTGACGCTATTTTAGGCAAAGTTTTTTATTGCACTCTCCTAAAGTATGAACGAATTAGAAAAATACTTTTATAAAAAAGACCGTTGAAAGCTATTGCTTCCTAGCCGCATTCTAGCATTATTTTTTTAAGCTAAACTACGATAAATTTTTGTAGCAATTCCAGCCCTTTTCCCTGATTTCCTTGACCCAGCGAGCAGCAAATTTTTTTGCACCTTCCAAGTCATGGTCTTTGTAGTTTCCGCATTCAACTTCTGTGCTTCCAGGAATTTCTTTGTTCCAAGCCGCAACTTTTTCAAGAACATTGCAAAGATGCTCGGCAATATAAGATTCCTCGTGGTCTCCCCAAACCGTAAGATAAAATCCAGTTCTGCATCCCATAGGGCTAAAGTCAATTACAATGCGCGGAAGCTCATCTCTTATATATTCAGCAACAAGATGCTCCAAAGTGTGAATCGCTCCAGTCGGCATAAACTCCTTGTTCGGCTGGCAAAAACGGACATCATACTTGCTTACAATGTCGCCCTTTCTACCAGTTTTTTCAGAAGCCAAGCGCACAAAAGGAGCTGTAACCTTTGTGTGATCCAAATTAAAACTGTCCACGTTGTATTTTTTTTCAGACATAATTTTCCTCCATTTTCAATTTATTATTTTTGAATAAGAAAAACTTCAACATTTTTGGGAAATTCAAAAATAAAATCCGCGCCGCAGTTTTCAAATTCTTCTTTTGTTCCAAAGCCCCAAAGAATTCCTGCGCACTTTATTCCAGCAGAATGCGCGCCGTCCACATCATAATGCCGGTCGCCAATTAAAATGCATTTTTCTTTTTCGTCTGAAATTCCGTTTGATTCCAAAACATATTTTACAACATCGCATTTTTCAACACGGGATTTTTCTTCCAAATCGCTTCCGCCCACAAAATCAAAAAGACTCAGGATTCCCTTGCGCTCAAGAATTTGCTTTGCGTAAACTTCCGGCTTGCTTGTTGCAACAAATATTTTTTTTTCGGCAGCGCGCAGATTTTTTATAAGCTCAACAACGCCGCTGTAAAGTTCAGCTTCGAACATTCCTTTTTCCGCATAATAATCTCTGTAAACCCGCATTGCGTTTTGAATTTCATTTTCTGGAAGCTTGAGTGTCTTGGAAAAACTTTCTTTTAACGGCGGACCAATCATCGTGCTGTAAACCGCGCGGTCAATTTTTAAGCCGTAATGAGCAACAACTTTATCAAACGAATTAAAAACACCTTTCGAAGTGTCCATTAAAGTCCCGTCAAAATCAAAAAGAATATAGTCAAACATTATTCCATTCCCAATAAAAGTTTGTAGCCGTTGTATGCCTGCTGAATGTCTTCTTTTGAAGTGATTTCCCACGGAGCGTGCATACTCAAAACCGCAACGCCGGCATCAAGAACGTACATTCCATATTTCGCGGCAAGATGCGCAATTGTTCCTCCGCCGCCCTGATCAACTTTTCCAAGTTCCGCAAGCTGATACTTTACATTTCCAGAATCAAGAACATTTCTAAGTTTTGCAATGAATTCAGGATCCGCATCACTTGCCCCGGACTTTCCGCGCGAACCAGTATACTTTTGGAAAACAATTCCGCCTCCAAGGAATGAAGAATTTTCCTTGTCAAACAAGCTTGCATTCATAGGGTCATAAGCTGAATTTACATCGCTAGAAAGCATCCAGCTGTTGTTCAGGCAACGGCGCACAGAAAGCTCTGAATATTCACCAAGCCGGGCAACAACTTCCGCAACAGCGTTTTCCATAAAATGGCTTCCCATTCCAGTCGCACCGTAGCTTCCGATTTCCTCCTTGTCAACGCAAATGCAGCAGTTTGTTCTGGAAGAAGCATTGCTGTCCACCATCGCCTGTGCAGAAGTGTAAGCGCAAGAGCGGTCGTCCTGTCCGTAAGCCAAAATCAAACTGCGGTCAAAACCCAAGTCTCTTGGAGCACCAGCCGGAACAACCTCAAGCTCAGCGGAATTAAAATCCTTTTCTTCAATTCCGTATTTTTCATTTAAAATATCCAGAACAAGTTTTTTTGCCTTGTCTTTTTCCTTTGACTCTGAATCTTCGTTTTGTGCTGAAGGAATTTCGCTTCCGCAGATTAAATCCAAACTTTCTCCGTCTATAAAATCAGCGGCGGTTTCTTTCATCTGTTTTTGGGCAAGATGCGGAAGAATATCAGAAATGCAGAAAACAGGCTCATCGGATTTTTCGCCAATTGAAACCTTTACAGTAGAACCATCTTTTAAACAGACAACTCCGTGCAAGGCAAGCGGCAAAGTAACCCACTGGTATTTTTTTATTCCGCCGTAATAATGCGTGTTCAAATAAACAATAAAATCTTTTTCATAAAGCGGATTCTGCTTTACGTCCAAGCGAGGAGAATCAATGTGCGCCCCAAGAATATTCATTCCGTTTTCAATAGAGCCTGTGCCGATTTCAAAAAGCGCAATGCTTTTATTGCGTTTGCAGACATAGACTTTTTCACCCGGCTTTAAGGAGTCAGTTTTCTGAATGTCCTTGTATCCATTTTTTTCCGCAAGATGAATTATAAGAGAAACACATTCGCGCTCAGTTTTTCCGTTTTCAAGAAATTTCTTATATTCTTCTATTAAATTCATTTTGTTCTCCAAATAATTTTTCAAAAAGTATAGCATAATATAAGGAAAAAGTCAGTCTGAAAAAAAATCCAACTGCCACTCAATCCACCTATTTTTTCAGCGTTGAATTTTTAAAGAAACTGTGTTATAATAATCTCATTATGGCAAAACCAAAGACAGAATTTTCTGTAAACCAAAAAGTTGTTTACCCAAGCCAGGGCGTTGGAAAAATCACAGAGATTTTCAAAAAAGACTTCAACAACGAGCCTACATACTACTACAAAATTTATCTTGAAGTTTCCGACATGAATGTAATGGTTCCTGTTTCAAGATCAAAAGACCTAGGAATCCGCGCAATCGTTTCAAAAGATGAAGCGCAGACAGCACTGAATTCAATCAGCGACGACTTTGAGCCTCCTACTTCCGACTGGAAACTCCGCTATCAGATGAACCTTGACCTGCTCAAAAAAGGAACAATCGGCGACATTGCGGCAATCGTGCGCTGTCTTTACCACCGCTCAAAGGTAAAGGAACTTCCAATTCTTGAGCGCAAGCTTTACGACAATGCAAAAAAACTTCTTGAGGACGAAATTGCAGAAGCCTTTGGAATTTCCGACAAGGAAGTTGAAGCCATGTTGCATGAAAAACTTGAGCCGCTCGGTTTAAAGATTGAAAAGAAACAAGCCTTTGCTGACGATGATGAAGACGAAGATGAGTTTGAGGAAGAAACTTCATCTAATGAAAAAGACTCCGAAGAGTTTGACAGCGAGGATGATGATTAATAAAGTTCTTGTCATAGCCGCCGCAGGCTCTTCCAGCCGGATGGGACTTGGCAAAAAAAAAGAATACCTTCCATTAAAAAAGGGAACTGTGCTTTCTGAATCAGTCCGTGCATTTATTGAAGCTTCGGATTTTTCAGAAGTCATAGTTTCCATTCCAAAAGACGGCGAGCAGGAAGCAAAAGCCGCATTGCTTGCCGACACAGAGATAAAAAGCTTTTTAAAGAACACAACGCTGACTTTTACGGAAGGCGGAGCTACAAGACAAGAGTCAGTTTTCAAGGCGCTTTGCAAAATCAAAAACAAAAATTCAATTGTCCTAATCCATGACGGCGCGCGTCCGTTCGTTTCAAAAAAAATAATTCAGGATGTAATTTCTAAAGCGCAAGAATTTGGTGCGGCAGTTCCGGCAATTCAGCCTGTTGACACACAAAAAGAAATTGCGCCGGACAGAACAATCAGCCGTCATCTTGTAAGAAAAAATTTGGGAGCCGTGCAAACTCCGCAGGGATTTTTACTTGAACCGCTGATTGAATGCCACAAGGCTGCTTTTCAAAAAAAACTTGAGTTCACGGACGACACAGAAGTGTGGGACGCTTTTCCAAATTTTACAGGCGGAAAAAAAGTCCACATTGTTGAAGGCAGCGAAAAAAACAAGAAGATAACCTTTATTCAGGATATTTCCAAGGAAACAAAAATGGTCCGCATAGGAATTGGAACAGACTTGCACAGGCTTGTTGAAGGCAGAAAATTTATTTTAGGCGGAGTCGAAATCCCATCGGAAAAAGGCGAGCTTGGGCATTCAGACGGAGACGTTCTGCTTCATGCGATCAGCGACTCTCTTTTGGGAGCTTCTGGCATGGGAGACATAGGCTCTTACTTTCCAAGCGAAAATCCAAAATGGAAAAACGCTGATTCCGCAGAGCTTCTAAAAAAAATCTGGGCGGACATAAAATCAGCAGGCTGGACTTTAGGAAATCTTGACTGCGTAGTAGAAACAGAAAAACCCAAATTGCTTCCCTGGCGAGAAAAAATAATCAGCTCAATTGCAAAAATACTTGAAACTGCATCAGAAAGAATTTTTGTAAAAGCAAAGACAAACGAAAAGCAAGACGCTGTTGGAGAAGGCAACGCAATAAAGGCATATTGCGTATGTCTATTAGAAAAAACTGAATAATTTCCAAGCATTTTCTTTACAAATGCAACTTTTTAGCATATATTGTAAATATGAACACAGTAGCAATGAATGTTAGAGTTGACAAAAATCTCAAGGAACAGGCGACGGAGCTTTACAACGATTTGGGGCTTTCGCTTTCGAGCGCAATCAATATGTTTTTGCGGCAGTCGGTAAGGGAAAATGGATTGCCATTCAAGCCACAGCGGACGAGGCGAAAGAGCGAACTTGAGCTTGCCAGCGAGGAAGCCGACCAGCTTATGAACGACCCGAATGCGAAAACGTACGAGGCTCCGCAGGAACTTTGGGATGAAATCGGTTTATGAGCGAAAATTTCTACAAATATAAAACCAGAGCAACAAAGCGGTTCAAGAAACATGCGAAACTTGTAAAAAAGCGCAGCGTGAAAGATTCAGAAAAGCTGAAATCCGCAGTTGAACTTCTTGCAAGAGGCGAAAAACTTCCCGAACGATTCCGCGACCACGAGCTTGCAGGAAATCTTAAAGGCAACCGCGAATGTCATATTCTGCCGGATTTGCTTTTGATTTACAGGATTTTCAACGACATTCTGATTCTTGAGCTTGTTGACACCGGCAGCCATGCGGATTTGTTCGGAATGTAAAAACCGCATTTATTTTTCTTCTATTAATATTACATTCATTACAAATAAAAATCAGGCGTTCTTTATCTTGGAAAACGCTTTTTGTATGCTTTCAAGGACTTCGCTTCTTAAAGTTTCTTCTATACTAAAACAAAGGAGAAGTTGTTCTCCTTGCTTGGAGAGAGTCCCTCTCCTTGCAATGTTTAAAGGTCTCTCCAAAATTCATCGGTTACACTCTATAGTTAAATTTTATTGAACATAATATCAGGAGGAAAAATTCCATTTGGAGGCCACACATTATGGAAGGAAACAAAATTTTTGCTGAGAGAGTGAAAGCTGAAAAGGAAAAACATAATTTGACAACAACACAGCTTGCAGAAAAACCAGGAATCAACAAAAGTCGTATCAACATGTGGGAAACAAACGAAACAATTCCGCGC
>OQWI01000611.1_pt1 | contig 16237 bp, 16 predicted proteins | sample 1691551 | NCBI WGS metagenome assembly OQWI01 (sample SAMN03418259, study PRJEB22391) | human gut metagenome | biome: human-gut; feature: organic feature; material: feces | host: Homo sapiens | place: Tanzania | collected 2013-01
ACTTGAAAACTGTACAGTGCTTCCTCGCCGATTTTATGTTTTGTATACTTTACATTATTATCTCGTAGAATATTTATTTTTAAGGCCTTTCTTACCCCCCCCAATCAATTTTGCCTGTCATCTGACGACGCAAAATTGTCTCTATTGAGAGATTTTTGTTCTTAGCCATAAAATCCTCCTTAAGCACACGTCCATCCTCATCAACGTCACGTACATTGATAAACACCACGTCCTCATCATGCTCTGAAAGAAGTTGGAAATAATCCTTTTCTATATAGTCATCAGAATCAATGAAGACAATATAATCACCATTTGCAGCAGCAATGCCTGTATTACGAGCAATACCAGGACCCGCATTCTCTTGATGTATCACACGAATACGGTTGTCAAGGTCTGCATATTCCTGGCACACTTTCAGACTTTCATCCTTTGAGCCGTCATCCACAAGAACCATTTGCCAATCAGTATACGTTTGAGTCAATACACTCTCAATGCAACGATTCAAATAATTCTCTGCATTATATACAGGAACTATTACTGAAATTTTCTGATTCATATCTGTTTCACATTAAAATAAAGATTTCAAGAAATCATTCCATTTGTCGAAAACGACAGCATTTGCATGTGTCTGACCTAAAAGCCGTGCTTCTGCAGCAATTCTTTCTGCCACATCTGGATTATCCAACAAATAAGCTATTTTTTCGGCTAAGGCATCAGAATCTCTAACTGGAGTGATAAAGCCATTTTTACCATTTTCTATCAATGTCCTTGCCCCTCCAGGACTGCAATCCGCCGAAATACAAGGTAAGCCTAAAGACATTGCTTCCATAAGCGCATTAGGCATTCCTTCATAATCAGAAGGTAATACGAAAAGACGTGCTGTACGAATACAGTCGAATATATTTTTTTGACTCGGATGTAATGTTACTCTTACTTCCATACCCAATCGATTTATTTTATCCTGCAATTCGTCATGCATATCTCCATCACCGTAAAAATCAAGATGAATATCAGGATATCGCGAAGCTAACTTGCAGAAAGCATCAAGCAATAAATGGGGATTTTTCTGATGATGTAATCTACCTACTGTTACAATCCTATTATCCCGTTTCTCTGCTATCGGATATTTATCTTGCGGAACTGTCACAGAATTATGAATAACGATAGCCTTTTGTTTCTTTCCGATATTGAAGAAATCTCTTGCTCCTTCAGATTGGAAGACTAAAGCGTCTACATGTTGACATGTATAATTCCTTACTTTCCCTAAGATTCCAGAATATTCACTATCATAAGGGTCTCCACGTTCTGAATAAAGAATCTTGCCACATTTACTCTTTCCTACAAGAAGTGAAAAATATGCACCTTGTAAATTATAGTTTATAGTTACATCTGGCTTTATATTCTTTATTGTTTTTTTAAAAGCAATAAAGCGTTTTATGATTCCCAATTTTCCCTTTTCCTGTTCTGTCAAATTATAGATTTTGACATTTTCAGAAATAGGATAATGTGAATTAAACTCATTCAGTACAATCATGTGTACATCATGCCCTCTAATCGCCATTTCATTTGAGAGCATTATAATCTGACGTTCTGCCCCTCCGGCTCCGTGAAGGTAAGCAACCGTTGCTATTCTCATTGTATGCAAATTTTATTTAGGCAATAATGTTTCATACACCCCTTGGAGTACATTTACGTTTTGTTCCTTATCAAACATATCTTTTACAATATAAGAATGTTCTTCCAAATTTCTTTTCATGGAATCATATTGCATTAGTGACTTCTTTACTGCTTTTACAAATTCCTCTGCATTATTCATTTTAAATAGAAAGGCTAAATCGCCATTTAAGGAGTATTCTAGAGACTCTTCCGTTTCGGCTGCAACAACTATAGTCTTGTTTATTATGCCCTCTGCCAATGCAAGATTAGCGTGTGGGATTGTGAAATAACTGACAAGGCATGTACATTGATCTAACAAATGTTTTATTTCATAAACATTAGGTATACATACGATTCTCTTATCCGACTTGATTATATTATTCAGTTCATACCCATAAAAGCCTCGTATACCATTATCTGATAGCCACATTTTGATGCGCTCTTTCCAACATTTTCCAAATTGTTGAATGCTATTTCCTAAAACCAACAGTCGCAAATTGTCGTCTTTCAAATATTTAGAGAACAACTCCGCAACTTCTTTAGCACCTTTATTTGGGGCCCGTCCACCAGTAAATAGAAGAACCTTCTTATCAGATAAATCTTCCTTAAAAATATCTGACATAGAGATATCTTTATATCTATCCGTAAAATCTATCCAGTCGTATACAATAGTCGTTTTGTTCTCAATATAAGGGACCTGTTCAGCAGCAAATTTGTTTATAGCCACAACATGATCAGCATATTTTTGAATAAAAGTCTGAACTCTACGAAGCTGCTTTTTATGTTCAGCAAATGGCCAATGCTCTCTTATATGAATAACTGTCTTATATCCCATTTCTTTTGCTGGTTTTAGATATGGATAAAGCATCATAGAATTTAAGTAAACCAAATCAGGATTAATCCGTTTTAGTTTTTCCATGAAACCACCAAATGATTTGTTTATCTTACAATATCTCGCTATGGTTCCTCGTTTCCACAATGACAAATTATATGGGGTTGAGTCTAACTTTGGGTAAAAAAGGACCTCTATTCCCAATTTTTCTATTTCATCAACTAATGGTCCATTATAAGCTAATAGTACCGTGGGGATATATTTATTACGGTCTATGTTCTTTAATATGTTCAGTAAACAATAGCTTCCTCCACCTATTGTTGAACAATGAAATACATATAATATCTTCTTCATTACGATTATCTTATTTTCAAAAAATCAACAAGTTTTTTTGTCTCTTTGAGATAGTTGAACTCTTTATGGGCAAGATTTGCTCCTGCTTCACCTATTTTTTTTGCTTCTGTAGGATGATCTATTATCCAATTCATCTTTTCTGCAAAAGCGTCTTCATTATTTGGTTCAACTACAAACCCATTTATACCATCTTTCACAAACAAAGGTATGTCGCCAACTGCTGTAACTATAGCAGGTGACTTTGAAAGAAGGTATTCTCCAAGTTTTCCTGGGAAACCGTTTTTGGCTTGTATATTGTTTGGGCGGGATAGTACAACAGCTTCAGCACCCGCTAAAAAAGATGGCATATCCTTTGCAGATACAATTCCTATAAATAGAACATTGCTTGACATTCCTAAATCTGTAACAAGATTCCTTAAAGTCCTTTCATCTTCTTCGTTGGCAAAAGTGCCAGCTATTCGCAACTCTACATTTGTATGTTTTTTTATAACTGTATGGAAGGCTTTCAAAAGGATGTCAACTCCATCTTTATATGTTGAGATTGTTCCGCAATATGCGAAATATAGATGTTCAAATTTTTGAGGTGAAACATTTATAAAACGATTTTCATCTACAATCATGTTGACTATTGAAATTCTCTTTGAATTAACTCCATTTTCTGAAAACAAATGTTTCAGTGATGTCGAAACTGTTATAACTCCCGTGGCTCTTGCACAGTCTTTAAAGTATTGAGAGATAGATGGATGATATACCTTACTTCCTAGCGCATACATACTTGGATGTTCTGTTTTTTCCACAAACACTCTTACTCCTTTTTTCTTTAATAAGAAATGAAGCATATCTGCCATATTATACATATAGACAGTATCTCCTGTCTTCACTCTAAAAAAGAATGACAAGACAAAAAAAGCGTAGCATAAATGCTTTAGGTATTTATTGTTTACATAATACCATTTATCCCAATAATACTCAACATTTATGTAGGATAAGTGATTCTCAATTTTACTTTTTCTTTTGTCTGTCAAGAAAAACAATACATTTGTTGATACTCCCAATTCAGAAAGCCCTTTCAAATATGCAAGCATTCTATTTGTGGCTGCCGTATTTGGATTGTATGAATAATTCAGAAAATAAAAATTTGACATTTTTTATTCTATTTTAAATATTATTTTGTTAGATAATTCATGATATATATATGCGGAAAGAATTCCTGTTACTATAACTATCAATGCTTTTACCCCCCCGGCAGCGCAATGACATCTGACTTCATAACTATGTGTCCGAGATAGATATTGGTTAGATATGACTCCAAACTCATCTTGCCCATAAATGATAGTATTTTGTTGGTTGGCTTGTATTTGCAGATAAAAACCATTAAGACTCCTAATAAACAGATAATGGCAATACCTCCCCCTAATGGGAAGTTGCAAAAATGCCATAACAACAGCCCTCCGCCAATAATGATGCAAACGTTAATTGCATTTATACCATATCCATTCTTAACGTATGGTGCTATTCCTATACCTAATATAAAGATGGGAACTCTAATTGTTACAAACTGTATGTTCCGTATGATTTCATTTTCTGAAGGAATATATGAAAATCCGAATAACAGTATTATCAATACAGAAATAGTAAGAACTCTTGCCTTATAGGTATTTATGGTTTTTACTATATATGGTGTAAGGAAATACAAAGGGAAAAGCATTGCAACATACCATGCACCTCTATGGTGAATCCAAAATTCCAATGTTGTAATATAAAGAAAGAAGTCTGAGAAACTTACTGGTATGTTTAGAATTACTCGCAATGGATATATTGATATTGCTATTAATATAAATGGAACTGTAATTCTTATATACCTTCTTTTATACCATTGACCTAAGTTAGTATTTGTTTTTGTAAGCGAATAATACATTCCTATACCACTAACAAATAAGAATAGTTCAACACCATAATTTCCGAACCATAATATTTTCTCCAACAACGGAATAGAAGAGTTATCTATTCCTCGAATATGACAGACTATTATCATTATAGCAGCCAATCCCATTATCTGAGTTCTATACTTACTATAAATAGAAAGGTTTAAGATCATTTGTTTAAAATAGTTTTAAATTCGAGGAATGAATCTTTCCAATTCTCTGCGTGGAAGAAATCATTATATTCTTTTAACGTTAATATTATAAAGAATATAATGAGAAATGACTTCAGTTGTCTTATACTAATTTTCTCAAAAGCATAGGGTAACGCCACTATTGAAAATATAGTAAAATACCATGCCAAACGCCCCATCATCGGTATAATCTGATCTGTAAGAAATAGAAAAGCTCCAAATATGTATAAAATAGAGTACTTTACGATCCTTTCGTCATGACAAGATACCAAAGACTTCAAACATACTACTACTGGAAAGAAATACATAATCAATCCAAACAATGATTTAGCAGCGCTTGCCTCATATTTATTACCCAAAAGATATTTGTCATCGAACTTTTCCAAAGCATCAAAAGAATTAAGTGTTAATGACATTATATTTAGAATAATATCCTTGGCTGCAAAAAAAATAATAAACAGCCCCAAGAAAGCTAATGCTACGACTTTTTTCCGTTTTATAAAATCTAGATACAGCAATAGAATGAAAGGCATACATATTAAAGCAGAACTATGGATACCCATTGCTAAAGCTAAAAGTACCAAAGGTCGTACTTTTTCTTTATCTAATATATATGGTACGGATAATACTATCAAAGCCATAGCTAAACCTTGTCTCATCATGGACAACTCCATTGGGAAAAATGATGCAGTAAAGAAATAGATAAATAATCCTAACGGCCATAAATTAGATGGTAATTCCTTTTTAATAAGACAATAGTATGCAAAACTATTAACGCTAGTTACAAAAGCAACCAAACATTGGAAACCTAAAGGACTGAATAATCTATTCAATAAGAACCATATAGGGTCTTCTATTTCACCTTTCCGTAAATCGGAAAAAGAGAAAGATATGTTGTTATTTTGAGTAAATTTTACAGAATATGAAATAAAGTCATTACCATACTCAAACCTTAGCCCCATAATTATTGTAAGTATTATGAAACCAAGCGCAAGTCCATTATTACATTTATTTTTGTATTCTAAGTATGCTAACAGCATAACAAGTAAACTTATAATAATTAATATGCACATTATATTATCTTATTTTAAATATTTCCCCAATATTGATTTACCTTCAACACCGTATTCCAATAAAGCAGAATCTACATTATCCCATTTTATATCCATTGCAAAAGCATTTTTTATATTGCCAATCTGAGACTTATGCAGAATACATTTTATTAAATCACATTTTCCTAGAAGAGTATAAAGACGATCATTCATTCCAACATTTCCTTCTTTTTCTGTTATTACAGCAAAAGGAACATGAAATTTTAAACACATTACCACACAATGAAAAGAATCTGTAACAACGAACTTTGCGTGTTTAATATTGCTCAACCAACCTTCCATTGAATAATCATTATCATCATTATTCCATAGAATATTGTTACCCTTCAACGTATTATTAATGATTTTTTTTCTATCATCTATATAGCGGATAAAAAAGCTATATATAAAAGAAGGGTATGCTTTTTTAGATTTATCCGCCAAATCTTGATAAAATTTAGCAGACATTAAAATAGTAGGATCTGGAACAACTTTTACATCATCTCGTCCCATTGATTTTACAATATCAACACCAGTTTTTTCACGTACTGTTAATACGTTAAAACCTTTAATATAATTTACAGCAATATTGAAAGCCTTATTTGGATAAGAAACACAACCAAAACTCAAAGCATAGCCAATACGTAGACCACCAAAAGGAAACCCAAGAAAATATGTAGGCGATAAAACTCCTGAACCTTCCCCAGATAATAGGAATGAAGGATTTACAACCTGATCACTTCCTGATATAATTGCATCAAATTGAGTAACAAAAGAAGATAATTCCATATTAGAATAAAATCTCTTTGTCTGATGAATATATTTCAAACGAAATTTAGATAATGCCGATTCTTTCTTTTTTTGTATTAAGTACTCCGATAAATTTTTAAACTTGCGGAAACGAAAAAATGTATATACATTGTCATCATACTGTTTAGGTTTATAATTGATGACTTGAACTTCATTTCCTAATGATTCTATATAACTTTGCAAGGCAAAACATTGTAGCACAGCTCCATAGTTCGTTGCCCAGTGAAATGTCAAAATTCCTATTTTCATTCTTATACTTTATTTATCACCAAAGAACCTACGAATTCTATGGCTTTTTATTATTTTTTATCCAATAAAATCTCCAAATAATAAGATCTCCACCCTATATGTTTATTGCGGAAATTAATAGATGATATAACCATATCTGATAAATCATTATTATAACAGGGGCTATTTTTCCCCCCCCCACACATTAATTTATATGTAAAATTTTTACATCTACTTAAAAAGTATTTTAATCGAATCTTAAATGGAGGTCTTGTGCATATATTTATTAATTTTATAACATTTTCCCCCCTATCCAACCTATCAAAGAAAAAGTCTCGTTTGGGATGAGGATTTGACGAACGAAAACATGCAGTATTCAAAAGTTTAACCTTATTATATTCCGTTTCCAAATATACCATTTTTGTAAAATCCAAAGTTTTTAGACCTTTTTCCGTATTAATAAAAATCATACCAGTACCTTTATTATCATCCATACTAGGGAAAATTTTTTCTATTCCCCAAAAGTCAGCAATTGTTATATCACTTTGGCTACTACATTCTTTTGCTTTGCAGTCGTAACATGAAGGACGAAGAATTATATCTTCTAAGAAAGCCTTCATATAGTGATTTTGAGATGCTGGAGATAACAAAGAAACAGATTTATTATTTTTAGTATATACAATATTAAAATTGAACTTTCTCCATCCATTATTCTTATTTCTAAATTCAATTTTAGTTATATTTTTTATTTCATTTAATACATTATGCAAGTATAGTTTCCAAACTTTTGGACTTGGTGTTCCATGACATACGAAATCCACTGTTAATAATTTATCATATGGTTTTCTAAGAAACTTATGTAATCCTGCGACTTGACAAGGAGTTCCTGAAAATAGGACTTGCCGTCCTTCTAACAGGAATTTTTTAACATCTTTATAGGCATTCTCAATACGAGCTTGTACATATTTTGATCCCATAAAAGATAATACACCTTTCATATCTTCAGCATAATCTATAACAACTTGCCAACTTTTATCAAAACGAGCACCAAAAACAACCCCACCATTCCTAATTGTTTTTTCTGCAAGAATATAAAAAATACCACCAGAAGAACTATTAAGTCTTACTTCCATATTCTTATTGATTGCCGCAAATACTTGTTTAGGATTGCGTTTATCATAAGGATGTAATTGGTTACACACTTTCTCACATACTCCACAATTGATACATACTTCCTCATCTATATGTGGATATAAAAAACCCTCATTATCTTCTATCATTGAGATGCAGTGCTTAGGACAAATAGAAACACAAGCACTACAGCCACAACAGTTTTTCTTATCAATTATTTTTATCATTTTATTTTTTTGAATTTGATATTTTTGACAATATAAATTGACGTTCACTAATTGTCAAACCTAATATAAATGATGACAAAGAAACTACAATTAATGAAATAAAAGCCACAAACACTGCATATTGTAAATCATTAGGAAAAATATATTTTACTGCCAATGAAATTAAAACAGAAGGAAAGGCTACATAAACACACGGGATAATTGCCTTAATAAAATACTCCCTAATAGACATTTTTATCATCTTATGAATAATGATAATACGAGTTATAAAAGCTATTATTGCTATTATCAGATGTACTATAAATACGGCATAAGGTTCTGCTCCTAATTTCAAAGAAATATATGCAAGAGGTACTATCATCAAAAGTATACCACCAACCACAGATTGATATATTCTCACTCTACCAGTAGCTGCCGAGGCCGTCATAAAAGGATTAGAAACAGCATCAACCATAGAAATACACAACATTAAACATACAAAAATATTTGTATATTTCGGAACTTCTTTCAACCATAGTTCCAACACAATGTCTATTTCTAGCATAAGTGGCAACATCAAACAAAGCAACAACATAAAAGTAAACTTTGCAGATCGGTAAAGTAACGTATGCATAACTTGTAAATCTCCAGCTGCATAACTCTTCATCATTTGTGGGTTTAGAGCTGTTTGAAAATTAGTAGCAAATAATTGTACTGCGCTTTGAACTTGTATTGCAACACCACGAGCCGCATTTACTGCAGGTCCAAAAAATATATTTAGCAAAACGTTGATACCCTGTCCCATCAAAGTTCCTGCTATTCCACCAAATAAGTTCCAACTTGTAAATGACAACATTTCTTTAAACAACATTTTATCAAACCCCCATCTAAGTTCAGATTCAAAAAAGTGCCGCTTGCAATATATTCTATATACTATAATTACAGAAATCTTAACAAACATCAACAACACTGCATAGAGTGCCAATTTGTCAATATCCACAATATACAAAAAATAAACAATGCCCAAATTAGCAAACACTTCAAAGATAGAAATATAGGCAAATGCAGACATTTTTTCATGAGCTATGATATCCGCATTATAAGGAAAACTCATAATCATTACAATAGTAGATATAATAGAACATTGGTAAACTATCATTGCTGCAACCATCCGCTCCTCGGGTATAATAAGTTTTTCTATAATGAACCATAAACCTATGGTTTCTGCAAGCAAAAACACAAATAAAGCTATCATACCATGTGTAATCACACAGGTAGAAAAAACTCTTTTTAAATTTTGTTTATCCCCTTTTCCTAAAGCTATTGTTATAAACCTTTGTGTACATCCAGACATTGCACCGTTTAAAAAGGCAAACATACCGATAAAGCCACCTACGACATTATATATTCCATAATCGTCTATGCCTAATGTAGAAAGAACAATACGACTTGTATACAATGATACCACCATAAGTAGTATCATCCGAAAATATAGAAAAATCGTATTTTTGGCGATGCGAGTATTATTGTTTGTTGTATTGGACATTGTGTTCTGTTTTTTTATTTAATAAAATTCACCAAGAATAGTTTTAAGTTGTGACATCGAGTCCTTAACCTCTGAGAAATGATTATCTAATCTCTCTTCACTTATATATACTGCCTTCCACCTCTTTTTAACTACGCTTATTTTACACTCATGGATTTCACTTTTGCCAATAGGCTTTTCTTTTAATCGGGCTTGTTTAAACTTAATTTCTAAGCTTGTAATATTTCTATTTTTTTTGCGCATTTTCTCCTTGTTTTAACAATTCATACAAGTGCCATTCCAACATCATCCTGCTTGAAATTTCGTCTATAACAGCTTCGTATCTTTTTATTTCAGACTTATCAAAACAACTCGTGTTGGGAGAAGTAAAACATATAACGAATACAGCATCGCCACCATCGTATATAGGTATTATAAATGCAGATTTCGCTTTACAGCCATATGGCTTTATAAAATAATCATTTTTATCCACGTCATCAATAATTTGCGAACATCTTTTTTGCAAAGCATATTTCGCTAATGACTTATTGTTTAATTCATTAATTTTAGGTTTTATCCTATCTTCACCACATATTGCAAGAACATCTTCAAGCTTATTATTTTTACAATAGAAAACAGTAGATTTAACCTCTTCATCGTTAGTCCATAATCTCATTATAAAACAAATAGCTTCACAAAGATTTTCTATCTGTAAATCTGGTTTTGTTATATTGCGAAATATAGTTTTATCAGATTTGTAGTTATTTTCACGTATTCTTCTAAATCTTTGTCTTTTTAGTTTTACGGCATTGTCAATATTTGTAATCAAACAAAGTAAAATATCATAACCTGATTTCTTTTTCCGAAACTCAGAATATTCTATAAAAGAATATATTACACATGGAATAACAACTGTACCTATGATAATTAGTATAAATTGAATCCAACCATTTACTAAAATATGATGTAACCATTCTGGAATGATATGCAAAATCCACACTTTGGCACTATGAGAAGATAAAATAACTCCAATTAATGCAGGTACGATATAACACAACAACTGCATTAACAATTTTGTTTTAATGTATTTACCAAATGCTTGTGATAAGATATTCTTCATAATAAGTTTTGATTTGTAGCTGTAAATTATATCGAACCACATTCTTTACAGAACGGCATGTACAACAGCTTCAGAATAAGTAAATGACTTAAAATATTATATATATAAGTTCTAAAATGAATCATTTTTCGTTTTGTAGTTTATTTATTTTGTACTTGCGATATTGGTTTTACCCTATTGAAATAATTAAGCCATCGTTCATAAGTTGTCGCATTAAACGTGGAAGTATCCCCATAGACACTTTTGTATTTGATAAGATTTCATTCAATTTGACTTCTCTTCCCTCCTGTTCCATATAACTTAAAATTGTTTTTTTTAGCTTCTATATTTTCTGCTATTTTTGGAAAGGTATCTTTTGTTGTTTCTATATTATTTACCACTTTATTGTAATTAATAGATTTCACTTTGTCAATGAAATCCTTTTTAGTAGTTTCCCATATAGCATCAGGTATTTCTTTCAACGAGAAAAAATCTTTTATATCCTTACGAAAATTATACAACAAATGTTCTGTATGTTCATCACCAGCTTTAAAAGCAATTTCATTACTGTTTATAACTCCAGTCAAAAGAGATAAAGAACAATCACTTGTAAGAAAAGATCTATGCTCAGACCTTAATATCCAAGCTGCTCCCATTTCATTCAGTGATATAGCGCTCTTGTAATACCTTGGAGAGTGTATAAATATTACAAACAATTTATAATCTTCAAATTGATCATAAAGAGAATCAATTATTTTATTTCCAAAAGCAATTCCATATCCTTGAACAGATGAACAAAAAATATCTGTATGATTAACTCCCAATTTTATAAGCATATCAATGATAGCTTTTGCATAATCAGAATCTTCAGTCTTATGACTAATAAAGATTCTTGGTGTTTTCTTTTTTGTAGTATTTTTTTCTTTGTTATTTTCTGTCTCAACAATATTACATGGAATTAGAGGCAAACGATTTAAAAAGCTTTTCAAAAAAGCAACTTTATTACGTATATATTTACGTTTTTCTTCTACATAATTCCCATGTCCACTTATAAATAGAGCTTTACCTATTTTTTCATAATCACTTCTATATGTGTTTTTGGAATGCTCAAAAATTCTAGTAAATAATTCTATATTATAAGCATCCCATGTGTTATATGCATTATAAAATGCCTCCTTCTGATTCTCGTTATAAGACCAGTATGTTCCTCTTCCTCCAAAAGGACCATAACCAAGTACTTCTTGACTTTGCACATTCATTCCTAGTATTGGGCTTGCTGCATCAATTTGATCAGAAATAAGTTTTTTAACTTCATCTCTACTTATTACCAATATACTATCTATTGGTTCTTCGCTGTTTATATTTTTTTTCATAATCTTTTTTCTAATTATTTCAAATATTATTACACCTTGTTAATATTAGTCGAACTATTGATATAGTTCCCCATCGCAGTATCGCTCTGCGCAATGCCGTCACTCGAATGGGGATTTATTGAAACACGAATTATCATGAATGGCCATGTATCATTAATAATTAATTCATGACTAAATTTATGGATAATTTATGGTAATTCGTGTTCAAAATCAGAACTTACGCCACACCATCTTATTGACAATACCAACATAAGACTGTACAATCTTCACTACCTTTGTCGATACATTCTCATCCACATAATCAGGCACAGGAATACCATGCTGACCATCACGGCAAAGCTCAACGGCAGTATCTACAGCCTGAAGCAATGATTTTTCGTCGATACCAGCAATGATAAAGTCGCCCTTGTCGATAGCCTCAGGACGCTCTGTAGATGTACGGATGCAGATAGCAGGAAAAGGATGGCCTACTGAGGTGAAGAAACTACTCTCCTCAGGAAGTGTACCAGAGTCAGATACTACTGCAAAGGCATTCATCTGAAGACAATTGTAGTCGTGGAAGCCTAAAGGCTCATGCTGGATGACACGTGGATCAAGCTGGAAACCTGAGGCTGCAAGACGGTTGCGTGAGCGTGGGTGACAGCTGTAGAGGATAGGCATGTCGTACTTTTCTGCCATCTTGTTAATTGCAGAGAAAAGGGACATAAAGTTCTTCTCTGTATCGATGTTTTCTTCACGGTGAGCGGAAAGGAGGATATACTTGCCCTTCTCCAAACCAAGACGCTGATGAACGTCGCTTGCCTCTATCTCAGAAAGGTTGTTGTGGAGAACTTCTGCCATAGGTGAGCCTGTAACATAAGTACGTTCCTTAGGCAAGCCACAATCAGCAAGGTAGCGACGGGCGTGCTCTGAGTATGCCATGTTTACATCAGAGATGATGTCTACGATACGGCGGTTGGTCTCTTCGGGAAGACATTCGTCTTTGCAACGGTTGCCTGCCTCCATGTGGAAAATAGGGATATGGAGACGCTTAGCTCCGATAACACTAAGACATGAATTGGTATCGCCAAGAACCAATACTCCGTCGGGCTTTGTTTGCGCAAAGAGCTTGTAAGAACAGTTGATAATGTTGCCGCATGTGGCACCAAGGTCATCACCTACTGCATCCATATATACCTCAGGCTCGGCTAACTTCAAGTCTTTGAAGAAAATACCGTTGAGGTTATAATCGTAGTTCTGGCCTGTGTGGGCGAGAATGACGTCGAAATACTGACGACATTTGTTGATAACGGCAGCGAGACGGATAATCTCAGGACGTGTGCCGACAACGATAATGAGCTTTAATTTGCCATTATCCTTAAACTTTATATCTGAATAATCAAATTTGGGTTGCTTTTCCATGTTCCTTATTTATTTCTGTTCTACCGGATCAAAGTAGGTATCTGGTTTATTATGGTCGAATATCTCGTTGCAATACATCACTGTTACCAAGTCTTCTGTGTCGGAGAGGTTGATGATGTTGTGTGTGTAACCAGGTAGCATGATGACAGACTGTATTTTGTCGCCACTTACTTCATAGTTCAACACTTCGTCTGTGCCTTCCTTGCGGAGCTGGATGAGTCCATGACCTGATACAACAATAAACTGTTCCCATTTGGTGTTATGCCAATGCTCACCTTTTGTTATACCCGGTTTGGAGATATTGATGCTTACCTGACCACAGTTGAGGGTGTGAACCAATTCTGTAAACGATCCACGTGGGTCAACATTCATTTTCAAGTCAAAGATAGCCTTGTCCTTGGGTAGATAGCTAAGGAAGGTGCTATACAGACGCTTGGCAAATGAATCGGCAGGGATTTCTGGAATCATCAATGTCTTGGGCATGTCGGCAAACTTATGGAGCAAGTCTACGATTTCACCAAGAGTAGCCTTATGAGTGATAGGACAATAGCAATACTTGCCTTCTGCTGAAGGAAGCACTTCCAAACCATCAAACTCGCAATGATGCTCCTCACCCTTCAATGCGTGAATCATTTCGTCAACAAGGTCATCGATGTAGAGCAGTTCAAGTTCTACTGATGGGTCGTTGACTGTGATGGGGAGGTCATTGGCTATATTGTTGCAGAAAGTGGCTACGGCACTGTTGTAGTTAGGACGACACCATTTGCCATAGAGGTTGGGGAAACGGTATACCAATACCTTGGCACCAGTCTCCTTGCCATACTCAAGGAACAAGTCCTCGCCAGCCTTCTTACTACGACCATACTCGCTGTTACCGAAACGTCCAGTCAAGGATGCTTGCTGTGAGCTTGAGAGCATCACAGGACAGTTATTCTTGTGCGACTTTAATGTGTCGAGCAATGTAGAGGCAAAACCGAAGTTGCCCTTCATGAACTCGTCATTATCCTTAGGACGATTCACTCCAGCAAGATTAAAGACGAAGTCACACTCCTTACACCAAGAGTCGAGCTGCTCCGGAGTCGAATCGATGTCGTATTCGAAAATTTCATCGACCTGAAGGTCTCCGTAGCAAAGCGCCTTTCCTTCTCTAATATTATTCAGTTGGCAGCAAAGGTTCTTGCCCACGAATCCTTTGGCGCCGGTAACCAGAATCTTCATTATTTCGCGAGATTTTCAACTCCGTTCAATTCGTTCTGGATATATTCCAGAGCACCGATTTTGGCAATTGTTTCTTCCAAGTTCAGACGATATGTGTTGTCAGAATTGAACTCCTCTATGGTAGCACGCTTTACATCACCCTTTGTGAAGTACTGGTCGTAGTTCAGGTCGCGGTTGTCTGCCGGAACACGGTAGAAGTTGCCCATATCCTCGGCTTTGGCGCATTCTTCCTTGGTAAGGAGTGTCTCGTACATCTTCTCACCGTGACGGATACCGATGACCTTGATGTCCTCTTTCTTGCCGCCGAAGAGCTCACAGACGGCTTCCGCCTGGGTCTGGATGGTGCAGGCAGGGGCCTTTTTGATGAGGAGGTCGCCGTTTTCGCCGTGCTCGAACGCAAAAAGAACAAGGTCAACCGCCTCGTCAAGCGACATAATAAAACGCGTCATTGAAGGCTCGGTTATGGTTATGGGCTGACCCGCTTTAATCTGGTCTATCCAAAGCGGAATAACAGACCCACGCGAGCACATAACGTTGCCGTAACGCGTGCAGCAGATTTTTGTGTTGCCCGAAGTGCGGCTTTTTGCAACGGCAACGCGCTCTTCAAGCGCTTTTGTTATGCCCATGGCGTTAACGGGATAAGCCGCCTTGTCTGTCGAAAGGCAGATAACCGCCTTTACGCCTTCTTCAATTGCCGCGGTAAGCACGTTGTCTGTACCGAGAACGTTGGTTCTGACAGCCTCCATCGGGAAAAATTCGCAGCTCGGCACTTGCTTTAAAGCCGCCGCGTGGAATATATAGTCAACACCGTGAATGGCGTTTTTGACAGACGCAATGTCTCTTACATCACCGATAAAAAACTGAATTTTGTCGGCAACATCGGGCATCTTCGCCTGAAACTCGTGGCGCATATCGTCCTGTTTTTTCTCATCACGCGAGAATACGCGAATCTCACCGATGTCGGTCTTTAAAAATCTGTTGAGAACGGCGTTTCCGAAAGAACCCGTTCCGCCGGTTATCATAAGTGTTTTGCCTGTGAATAAGGACATATTTTTCTCTCCTTCTCCTTAATCGGCAACGCGTTTATTCGTTGTCGCTGTGATAGTTTTTATAAGACGGGTCTATTTCAACAAGCACATAAAAATTGTCGATTTCCATAATATCGGTTTTACTGCACTCTCTTATTTCGACCTTGTA
>OQWI01000613.1_pt1 | contig 16233 bp, 5 predicted proteins | sample 1691551 | NCBI WGS metagenome assembly OQWI01 (sample SAMN03418259, study PRJEB22391) | human gut metagenome | biome: human-gut; feature: organic feature; material: feces | host: Homo sapiens | place: Tanzania | collected 2013-01
GCAATAAAAAGAGGCCGAAAAATCACCCTTCCAGATTATCCCCCAATCACACTATACCATTGGAGTGATACCGCCTTTAACCTTGGAATTACGAATACAGAGATTGAGGGTTTCAAGGTGAGGATATATGACGTGGAGAAATGTGTCTGTGATGCAGTAAAGTATAGAAACAAAATCGGCATAGATGTCTGTACGGAGATTATAAAGGAATATCTGAAACGCAGAGATCGTAATGTCAGCAAACTGATGAAATATGCCTCACAACTGAGAGTTGCCAAAACATTGGGAACATATCTACAAATGGAACTATAAAATAATAAATATGACAACGAAGAATTATGCTCGCTCGGTAAGAGCGAAACTGCTTCAAGAAGCCATTAACCTTCCAAGAAGTTTGGACTTATATCACACAGGAACTGAAACAATATATGGAAAAATAAAGGTATTACGATATAGGCCAGGTGGGAGAGAAGGTGCAGATGCCCTTGTGAAGCGAACCGACGAAGGACACCGAGGACATTTACGACAAGCTGAAGTACAAGAAGATGCCTTTTAGGAAAATCCGACTTTGTAGTACACAGTGTCGCAAATCATAAACTGTAACTCGCTGGTGCAGCAAGAAAAACGACTTGGCTATGTAAAACTTGTGTTAAATTATTGTTACTGGCAAAGATACTAATTCTGTGCTAGATATGTGCACAGAAACAAGTTTTTTTCTGTTTTAGCTAAAAAAACTTGGATTTTTTGCTTATTTCTTTATAAAATGATTACTTTTGCAATAAAGTTTGCGTTATGTATGCAGATACAATGCACAGCTGCAATCTAACTTTGCACAAAAAATCAAAACCGAACTATATGGAAATTAATGAATATAACATCAAACAAAGACATTCTGATGAACTCATAGGATGTTTTTCCTTGGAAGGAGGATATGGGCATTTTGTAGATCTCCGTGGTTCCGAGGGTGAAGTAATCCGTTCTTTTTATGAGAATGGTGAGCATGTGGAGATTCGATATGATGGCAAGGGGTTAGTGGAGCACGAGTTCTACAGATTCAAGTGGCATTTGAAATCTTCAAGTCCATTGACTCTTGCCATAGATGGGGAAGTATGCCCTATTGACAAGACTTCTTTGTTGAATCGTCTTTTTGAAATATATTCGGATTCAAGGGGAAAGAAGATAGAGGATGAGGTTCGTACTCAGGAAACTATCTTGAGTGAGGTTACTGGTGCGGAGCATACATATATCTATGAGCTTCTTCAAAATGCCAATGACTATCCTCATTCTGGTGAGGAGAATGACGTGGCAGTGAAGTTTGTGCTTACCGAGCATTATCTGTTGTTCTTGCATACTGGTGCCCAGTTTAATTTGAGAAATATCATAGGTCTCTGTTCCTTCAACCAGGGTGAGAAACGTGCCAACAAGGATACCATAGGTTATAAGGGTATTGGTTTTAAGACTGTTTTTGTGAACAATGATTATGTGTTTTTGCATTCTGGTGAGTGGCAATTGCGTTTTGATGAGTCTTATGCTGATGAGAAGAGTCATGGTTCTTCTCCATGGACAATTATGCCGATTCCTACATCTGGTGATGAACTTGATGAGGAGCTGCAGGAAGCCTTGGCCTCCATACCTTCGTCTTACAGAGTTCAGTTTGCATTGCGTCACAAGCGTGATGCAAGGGAAAATATATCCCAATTGGACAAAGTGTTCAGTGATGATCAGATTCTCTTATTCATCCCTCATGTATCTAGGGCTGAGGTGTATATTGATGGCAAGAGAAAGTTTGAGGTCATCAAGGACAGAAATAAGTGGGTTGTTGACAGATTTCCTTATACTCTTCCTGAGAGTTTGAAGGAGTGGGTAACGAAAAACGCCAATTCCGGAGCCAGTAAGATTCCGGAGAAATTCAAGGATATTGACTCTATTGGTATTTCTTTTGCTGTTTCAAGAGATGGGAACAGGTTGGTTCCTATAAAGGATGCTCGTGTTTACAATTATCTTCCAACAGAACTGCGTCTTGACTTTGGCTTCTTGATCAATGCCGACTTTATTCCTAATGGCTCTCGCAGTGGGTTACATGAAGTGAAGTGGAATGATGTTGTCATGGAGGAGTGTGGTCGCAAGTTTGTTCAATGGTGGGCTGGTTTCTTAGCTCATGAAGGTGAGTGGGACATGGAATCTGTTTTTGCGTTATTGCCGGACTTTTCTTCATCGAATTATTATGCCCGTCGGTTTTCCAATGGTTTTGATGAGAGCATGAGAGTGACTTCTTGCATTCCTGTAGAGGCAAACGGTCAGTATTTCTTGTGTAAAGCCAGTGATGCTATCTTTGACGAGATTGGGCTTGTAAGCGGAGAGAATCCTTTGCTGACAGATGAAGAGTTTTATTCATTTGTGGCTACTGATAAGTATTTGCCACATAAGAATATTCGAAATACTGAAGGATTGAAGGATTTGTTGAATGAAACGATTCCTGGAGAGTGTGACAGATTTGACAATGATAAGCTTGTTGCGCTCATTCAGAATAAAGCTTTCCAGAAATGGCTTTCCATGAAAGACAATAACATCAGATTTAACCGATTCCTGATAGAGAACGATTACATATCGGTAGTTGATGGTTTACCTATCTTCCTTGATGCTGAAGGCAATTTAAAGAGAATGAGTTGTCTATATCTTGATGTTGACAGATACATGGATGACCTTTCCTTCTTAAGTGATAAGATTTGTCGCTTGGATCCTGACGTTAGAGTTGCCTTGGAGAAATTGAATAAGTGGAACCTGGTGACTAATAAGTTTGCTCAGTTTAGTGATTATCGTTTTGCTCAGGAAATCGTTACCCGCATCAATGATATTCGTGAGAGGTTGACAGATAAGGGAAACAATGTTCATTTGCTGCACTTCTTGGCTAAAAGTGGTTATGGCGTTAGAATAGGCAATATTCATTATCCGATATTTACCGAAAATGGTAACAACATGGATAGCTATAACCTTAAGAAGATTCATTTGCCTAATACTTTAGGTTTGGAGTTTGCTGGGCAAGAGTGGGTAGGTGATGGTTGGCTGAACTTTGTTGATAAGTCATATTTCGATAATGACCCGGATGAAATGAGGATATTCTTTAAAAATCAAGGCATTGCCGGGGTTGATGAGATGAAACTCTTTCAGGGATTTATTTCAGATGATACCTATCTCCCTCTGATTGCGGAGAAAATCGTAGATAAGGAAATGAATCTTTCTTTCTATCGTTTCCTGGCTTTACACTTTAGTTCTTTAAAGTATAAGTTTACGACAAACATGCGTCGTACACTCTCCTTGTTTGCTACAGATGGAGAGACTGAAAAGCTGGTACCGATAGCCAGCAATGTGTATTTCAAGAATGATTATTGGGAGGAGGTCATTAAGAGCAGATGGCTTCCAAAGGAGTTGTGCCTTGTGCTTTCTTCCTGTTATGGTATGGATGGTACTGATAGTGACGAGATTGTATCTTACTTCAAGTCCATGTCTCTTGTATATATGTTCACGGCACCTACTTTTGGCAATTTGTTAAAGCAGGAACGATTCCTTGTTTCCATATATGAGAATATCAAGACCAAGGAGGAGAGTAAAGATTTCTTAAATTTCCTATTCGTCAATCAAAATATATTGTTCAAAGGGGAAGATGTGATAGATGTCAAGTTCCGCTGTGTACCAGTTAAATGGGATGGTGAGGAACAGCTGAAATCATGTAAGGATTGGGGTAGAATGACCTACTATCACTCTCCTGCATTGGATGACTTGTATGACCAGGAATGGTTTGCTAAAGATTCCATGCATATCTGTGATGAGTACTATACTTCTTTGTTTGATGGTAAGGAGAGAAAGGATTTCTATGAGAAACTTGGTTTTAAGTCTTTTGAAACCATTGATTTCTTCCGTAGGCATGTATTGGAAGTTATCGATAGATTCAGAGATAGTTTGAAGGATAGAAAGGCCAATCTGGCATTCCATCAATATGTTTTCCGTAATCGGGAGGCATTGTCTTCAGAAGATTTCAAGAAGGTGCAGATTGTGCCAATTTTCATTGAGTCTCCTAAAGAGGAGGATGGTATTCCTATGTCCTGTTCCAATAATCATTACTTGCCATCGGAGGCATTGACTGGTATTGTGAAGGCGGATCTGGTTCCTGCGAGTTTGCTTGATACCATTCATCATGATTATGTCACTTGTGAGGAAGAGCGCAGATATTACCTTGAGTCCTTGGATAATGCTGAGCTTACTTCTGAGAGATTCGTTAGTTATATTTCTGATGAGGATAATCTGGAAGAGGTTTATGACTATCTTCTGGATGAGGACAGAAATGTGCGCTTTTGGAGGTGGGTTCTGGATGCAGAACTCTCGGGTGAAGTAAAAGGAGAGCTGTCGAAATTTCCTGTGCTGGGTTACAGTAGTTCCATTTCTGAAAAGAAGGTATTTACTCCTGGAGAATTGTTCTTGTCAAACGAGTATACCAACTTTGATATAGAACAGATAGTGAAGGAGTTTACTGATATTCCTGCTTTCGTGTCATCTTGTTATCTTAGAAGTGGAGATTCCAAGAAGGATTGGTTGAATCTGTTCAAGGCAGTGGGTGTCATGGTGGATACCCATGATATTGTCTTTGAGAAGATTTTGCCTAATCTTGATGCTTATTTTGGTAGAATGGAGATTGTTGGTGTATTGGCTGAACATGAACGGGAAATCCGTAGAATATTGGCCAATGAGGAGAATTCCAGGATGAGAATCATGCTGTCCAAGCTTTGGCTTCTTTGTGATGATGAGCATTATCGTCATCCTTCTGATGCCTTCTTGTCTGGAGGATATCTCAACATCTCTGTCGATCCGTTAGCCGATGTACGCATCCCTAATCTTGTTTCTGCCAAGTATCTGGATGGCTATGATGACAAACCGGAAGTGGCTGAACGAATCAAGCGTTTCCTGGAAGCAGTGATGGATTGCCAGAAAAAATGTCTTTCCTTGACGGCATTGCGAAATGAGAAATTACGCTATTTTATCTCTCATCAAGAGAGTTATGCTTATGGGGCACATCTTAGGATTATAGCTGAAATGGCTACCATATTTGATGAGGAGAAGGAAGATTTCAAGGAAATTGTCAAAGCTACCAGTATCAAGCTTTATGATAAGAATCAGGATTTACGTCCTAGTTCTCAGTTATATTTGGGTTCTTGCTATCACCCGGATTGTGACTATGAGAGTTGTGACATCCTGTCTTTGTCATATTTGAGTGAAGATTACAGGGGAGTTATTGAGGCTTCTTACAGAAATGTCTTCTTGGGTTATTTCCAGGTTGGGCAGACTTTCAAGGAGGTTAATCTTCAGCTTTTGACAAATCCTAAGTTTGCGAAGTACTTTTGGGGGTATTATGCTCCTCATAAAGCAGTACAATTACAATATATTTGTGATGAGGAACATCTTAAAATGTTGCCTTGTATTCCTTCACCTACGGGATTAAAGCGTCCTGTTGATTTGTATGATTATAGAGAAGGACAGTTGCAGAAAATTGTCAATTCGCTGCCTGATGGAAGTTACAAACTTCCTAACATTGAGTTGCCTGTATGGTTAGGTTATATTGGCTTCCGAAGCAGATTGACCTTTACAGATTGTTTGGACTATTTGCTTTTGAAGACGAATGATTATCGAAGGAAAGTTTATGACTGGATTGTGGAATCACGTGATGATACGATTCACAGATACAGGCGAGAAATAGGGGCGTTTCGTGAAAATGCGAGTTGGTATGCTGGTACGAAAACATGGGAACCTTTGTCTTCATTGGTTGCATTGGATTGGAAGAATTCAACTTTGAGTGATAGCTTTGGTACGAATTCACATGTGTGCAATCCTTCATTTATGCCTGAGTCTAGGCAGGATTATGAGCGCTTGTGTCACATCTTAGGTATTAAAATCATATCAAACTCCGACTTTCAGAAGAGAAAAACCGGTGAATGTTATGAAGATACGGAGGCCAAAGAAGAGATAAAGAAGCGTTTATTGTATCTTGCATATAAAGCTGGTGGTGATTGGAAAGAGACTTATCAGAAGAATGCATTATTCCTGGATGGTTGTGATATCTATAGTTGTGAACAGATTGACTATTTCTATGATGAGAATATTTCCACAACGCGTTTGTCTTTCATTGAAGATGATGACAAACTATGGTATGTTGGTGCATGGAATGGAAAGATGTTCATCAATGTTTTGAGTTGGATCAAGCGTGTCTTCTCATTGAAACAGGACAATAATTACCTGGAGAGATTCTTTGATGCTGATTTCAACAAATATCTGTTGGCTAACGAAGTGGATTTGGATCCGGAGTTTTTAGACCTTCTTGATGAAACTTCTCGTCAAGGGTTGAAGGCTTCTGATAATGAAGAGGTTGCTGAATGGGTTGAAACTGATACTACTGATGCTTCCTTGGATTCAAGTTTGGTTGATTTAGAGATGGACCATTCAAATGCACCTTCAGACTTATCCGAGTCAGACTCATCTTTTGATGATCATGGCGAAGGTACGAACTCTTTTGAATCATCAAAAGATGAGGTCAGCCAACCTAAGGAGCGTAAGGAAAGAAGTGACAAGGGTAAGCATCATGCTCCAAGAAGAACAGTTAATCGTGATGAGGAAGTCTTTGATAGTGGTGACGAGCAGAAAGAGGATTTGCAACAAGCTCTTCAGCATAAGTGGGAGCAGAAGGCAAATAAGGAATTGCATCGACCTTATTCTTCTTCAAGAAATGTTGGTGATGTGCCAGAATTCTCTTCTGAGGAGTCTTCTTCAAGTAACCCTGGGGAATTGTTTGGTGAGGATAATTACGATTTCCATCAGCGTGGTGACAGTGCTTCTCGTATGGAGCAGAATCTTAAGAGAAAGAATACGGAGGCACAGAATGCTGCTGAATATGCAGACGAGCAATTGCAGGTTAATCATTTCCTGAATGATACGCCAAAATACAGCTATCTGTGGTTCAAGTATCTGATGGAGTTGATCTATTCTGACAAGAGTAACTTGTCAACAAGCAAGATACAGGTGGACTTCTATGCCAAGGAGTTCCTGTCTTATGATAGGATTCTTCGTCTCCAGGTTCCTTCCAAGGTCTTGCCTTCTTGGCTGGACAATGCTGACAATCTTCAAGTGGTGGTATTCTATAAGGATAACTCTAAAATCCTGAGAGATGTCAGTCTGGTTCGCGTGGATGAAACTTCTGTAGATCTGTTGGTTGATGAGATGAGTGACGAGACGCTTGATTTATGCCGTAAGGCTACTCTAATCCGTTTGAAAGCGGAGAACAGTAACAATATCTTGGATTCACTGCAGACAAGATTTTTGCAGCTTTCATTGCCGGATGAGTTTAATATGCAGGAAAACTTACCTGCAGACATTAGCTTTATCTATGGACCTCCAGGAACAGGTAAGACAACAAGAGTGGTGGAGAAGATTCATCAGTTGGTAGAAACCGGTGGTGAAAACCTCAACATTCTGGTGATGACTCCAACCAATAAGGCTGCAGATGTCATTGCAGAGCGTTTGGTGGCAGATGATTTGTGTTATAATTACTTAAGCAGGTTCGGAACTACCGAGGATGCCGATTTGATTGAGGAGGGAGTTGTCACAACTCGTGATACCATGGATATGGATGCTTCTTCTGTCAACATTGTGGTTACTACGGGTGCAAGGTATTCCTATGATACAGTGAATCCTGACGATACACCTATATGTGACTTTGACTGGGATTACATCATCATTGATGAAGCCTCCATGATGGATTTGGTTACCATTACCTATATATTATATAAAGGTGAGGGTTGCAGATTTATCATAGCGGGAGATCCTATGCAGATACGCCCGGTTCCAAGAAATGAAATTGAGGTGGAGAACATTTATCAGATGGTTGGAATAGACGAGCTGAAGACAGCCTTGAATAGTTTTGACCGTTACCCATTGGAAGCTCTTACTACCCAGTACAGGTCAATTCCTGTGATTGGTGATATAGTGAGTCAGTTTGCTTATAATGGCATGGTTAAAACGTTCATGCAACGTGCTCCTCAGAAACAGCTTCATTGTGATGGTATGGATATAAACACAGTTAATTTCTTCCCTTTTGAGGTTAGGGAGTTCTCGCAGCTCTTTGAGTTGGGTACTGTGGGTAAGAGTCCTTTGCATTTGTATTCTGCTATATTCACCTACAACATGGTTGGATATCTAGCAAGACAAATCCACCAGAACCATCCTTCTTCTCAGTATAGCATAGGTGTGGTTTGTCCATATGGAGCAGAGGCTGATGCAATCAAGCAGATGATTGAAAGCAGACCAATTGACCAGCCAAATTGCTCTATTACCTGTGGTACGGTGCATAGCTTCCAGGGAGATGAGTGCGATATTATGTTCGTTGTGCTTAATCCGCCAGCTAGCAGCTATTCCGGCAGTCATGTAAATAACCAGAATATCATCAACGTGGCTATGAGTAGAGCAAGAGATTATTTGTTCTTTGTGATTCCTGAAGGACAGATTGATGGCTATCATATCAAGAATAAACTTGGTAAGATTGTCAATTCACAAGACAGGAGCGTATTGCCATGTGCCCAGATGGAGAAGTTGATGTTTGGAGACGAGCATTATATAGAAGAAAATACAGAGGTGACATGTCATTTACCTGTGAATGTCTATTATAACTCAAATAGTGAGTATGATGTTCGTTGGGATGATAATGCCATTGATATTCAAATACATAGTAGTAAAAAATAAAACGAAAATATATGAAACATTTGTCAATTCGTGTGCCTTGGCATGACAACAATTGGAATGGATCTGTTTGTTGTTCACCAGTGGCTAATCCGTTTTGCTTGACTTTGCACAATATCTTGGAGCGTAAGAATAATCTTGATGAAGATAAGAATGCTTCGAAGAAATGGTGTGAACTTAAACCTGAGCAGCTTCCTGCCTGCAAGGGTGAAAATGGTAGCTTTATGAATGAAGATACGTACAAGCGTATCTTCGTTCATGTGTATGCCTATAACAAACAGTTGCCTCATTCTCAGTTGCTTCCCACAACAATAGATGTGCCTCCTTTCTCGGCTTTTGGAATACCTTTCCGCTATTTGGCCAAAGGTTCACAGGAAGATATGGATACCAAGTATCCTGACTTGTCACGTGATGAAGAGCCTCCTTTTGGAACATCGTGGATATTTGGTGCACAGCGCCAAAGAGATATTCTACATTGGTTCCTGAAAGATGTTGTGGAGCATGAATCATTAGTAGTTTTCTATTGTAAGAACGGAAATCCTGTTGATGAGGATGCTGCCCGAGTCATCGTTGGCTTGGGTGAGGTGAGTCGTGTTCATGATGTTCTTGAATTTGACTCTGCTGCGGATTATACATATCCTGCATGGGATTTGATGATTGGACATTCTATCCGCCCAAATCTGAATGAGTCTAGTGGATTCCTATTGCCATATAAGGAGTATTTAGCCATTGATGAACAGGTGTTTAAGGACAAACTCCATATGTCAAAGGCTGCCGCCATCAATGAAATAAAGTTGACTTTGGATAAAGTGGGTAATAGTCAGAAAATATTTGATGAGCTTTCTTACGGTTGTGACAAGGTTAGTCATCACAGTATGTTAATTATTCTGGCTGCTGCCCGAGATTCTGTTGAAGCAATCATCAGACATGGACTGGTTGGAGGTGATTGGAAACGCCAATTACGTTGGATAGACCTGCAAATAGGTAATATCAAGAAAGCTTCGGGACCTTTCCCTGGATTTGCAGAAGCGCTACGTGCCATAGGAGTGAATTATGCTTATTTGATAGAGCATGATCTTCGCATTGGTAAGTATTTGGCTCCTAAGGGTAATCCATGGGTGGCTTATTCTGAATTGTTGTCAGGTAAGATTCAGATTCCAGGTGTTGCTTATAATTCAGAATTGGGATATTATAAAGCATATTGGCATGCTACTGCAGATAAGCAGAAACAGGTTTTGATGCTTTTGTCACGTTTTGAGCTTGATTCTTCACAAATCTCATACTGGGTAGAAAAAACAGAGTGCTATGATGATTTATTGGCAAATCCTTACTTAATCAGTGAAGAAGGTGATACGTCTATATCAACCCAAATGGTGGATTATGGAGTGATTCCCGATGTACAGATACAGGGGGATTGGATTCCTGAAGCTCCATCTTGTGTAGAAACCCTTATTGACAAAAGAAGAATTCGTTCATTGACTATAGAGAACCTTAGATTTCAGGCAGATTTAGGGGACACTCTTCTTTCTATGAGAGAACTTGATAGTTTTTTGAAGGAAGAATTGGATAAAGACAAGATGCTGCTTCCTCCTGACTATTTGCTGAAAGTAGGTTCTTTCATGCAGGAAAAATTAGAGTATATCAAGACTGAGGACTCTGTAGCCATTCAGTTGAGAGAGTTCACTGACATGGAAAGATGGTTGCAAAAACGTTTGTCTGCCCGTGCTGCGAAGGAGGTGAAGGAGCCGTTATCTGAGGATTGGGCTTCATTGGTTAAGAATACCATCGCTTTTGATGCATCAAATCCTCAAAGTGTTATGGCCGTTCAAGACCAAGCTAAGGCATTGGAGATAATCAGTTCTAGGCGTCTTTCTGTGCTTACAGGTCCTGCCGGTACAGGAAAGACAACTGTGGTAAAGGCGTTCTTGTCTTCAAGAGAAGTAATAGAAGAAGGTGTATTGCTATTGGCTCCAACAGGAAAGGCTAGAGTTCGTTTGGGAAGTATGGCATCTAATACCCAGGCTTTGACTGTGGCGCAATTCTTGACAAAGCAGGGATTCTTTGATTGGAGTACAATGAGTGCTTACATACCTGTAAAAGACAAACAAAGAAAATATGTGGGTGCAAAGAATATTGTCATTGATGAATGTTCTATGCTCACTCTTTCAGATTTTTACGTTTTGTTGAACGCAATTGACCTGAAGACTGTAAATAGAATCATTCTCATAGGTGACCCATATCAGTTGCCACCGATAGGAGAGGGAAGACCTTTCTTTGATCTTTGTAGTTTCCTGGATAATGACAGAGAGTTGAGAACCACTGCCATAGCTCATCTACATACCATAGTAAGGACAATTCACCAGGGTGGACAGTCTGATATCCTTACTTTAGCTTCATGGTTTTCAGGAAATCAGGTTGCGAAGAATGCAGATGAAATCTTTGAGAAGATACGCAAGGGTTCTTTGGATGGTGATTTAAAGGTTTATTCATGGGAAACGGCGGATGAACTGAAGCAATGTCTTTTGGATGTGTTGGAAAAGGAACTTCCTTTCCCAGAGCTATCCATACCTGAAAGAATCAGAAAGTCCATTGGTATGGATGATACTTATTTTGCCATGGAACATCCAGAAATGGTGGAGGGTTTTCAGGTCTTGACTCCTGTAAAGAATCCTGTATGGGGTACTTTTCAACTTAATAAGTATTTCCAGGAATGGTTGGGTAACACTAATGTAAAATATGCTTTGGAGATGGTTCCTGAATATATCTATCATGGAGACAAGGTGATACAGCTTCAAAATAAGAAGCGTGAATCCTATCCATCAAAGCTTAAATTTCAATTGTCCAATGGTCAGATAGGTTTTGCAAGTTATGTAAGTGGTAAATATAAGTATGCGAATATCGTATTCAATGGCATTCCAAATGAGAGCTTTAGTTATAATTCTCTATCAAATGATGAAGCTTCCGTGCCGATAGAGCTTGCCTATGCAATAACCATTCACAAGAGTCAGGGAAGTGATTTTGATACAGTGCTTGTTGTTCTTCCTAAAAGTGGGCAGATATTGTCTCGCGAGCTTATCTATACAGCTTTGACACGTGCCAAGAAGAAGTTGATTCTCTTGGTAGAGGATTCACCTCAGTGGATGTTGGAGTATACCAAGCCTCAATATTCCGTTATGGCTCATCGCAATACGAATCTGTTTAAGTATTCTGTTCGTGAATCCAAAGTTGATGTTCCACATATCGAGGGGTTGATACACAAGACTTTAAAGGATGGCTTACTTGTTAGAAGTAAATCAGAAGTTATTATTGCTAACATGTTATATGAAGCAAATATTGACTTTGAGTATGAGAAATTCCAGGAAGAGAAAGGTAAGAGATTCTTGCCGGATTTCACTTTTGAGGATGCTGCTGGTGATCCTATCATTTGGGAACATTTGGGAATGCTTTCCAATCCTGCATATAAGGAATCATGGGATAAAAAGCTCGCTTTTTATAAGTCTATCGGTTTTGAGGAAGGCACCAATCTTTTCACAACGATAGATCATGAGAATGGAAGCATTGATAGTGATGAGATAAAAGAAGTTCTTCAAACAATAGAGGATTTATTGTAGTTTTGTAAGTAATTCATAAAAATAGGAGGAAAACCACATCGTTTTCCTCCTATTTTTATAGTGTGTCGGGCATGACACTGACCTAGTTGGTTCAAATCAAGGTGAGAGAATTGTAATCTTTCGTCCGTTATGCGGATGTTTTTGACATCCTTGTTAAGAGTGAGATGGCTGCGAACAGAGTGATGGCATCGGTCAGCAGTTGGCTAGAAAACTACATCTACTCTATTAAAATACCTGGGTCCGGAATCAGAAATAATGCCTAAACATAGTTGGAAATCTACGGTAAAACAACATTCAACTTACCAAAACGAGTAAGTTTCTTTCATTTTATTTGCTGACATGAAATATTTTCAGTACCTTTACACCCAAAAATAAATAATAATGGCAATAAAATATGATTCAAGTGTAAATGTTTTGGGGAGTATTCCCGACTATTCGTCGATGATGGATTTCATCTGCGAATTTCCTGGCTGCCATCAATATTGAGGTATGGTGTGTGGGCAAGAACATTGCCCCACTACTGAAAGCCGGCTTGCTGAGCTACGAGGTGCTCAACTGCGGACAGCTGAAGAAATATCTCAATGCAGATTGGTAATAGATGAGGCTTCAAATGTATTAAATTTTAAAGAAACGATGAAAGAAAATTCACTATACGACAAAAAATCTCTCAAAGAGATTACTGGCAAAACGGCAGACTGGAATGAGGTTGCCAAGGACTGTGTGGCTTTTAGTAATGCCCAAGGTGGCATTATTGACTATGGTATAGAGGATGATGCTGATGAGCCTGATACAGAACAAAGAATACCAGAATCATTGGTTGTCACTTTACAAAACAAGATAAATGGCAAGACATCAAATGTTAGTGTCTATGGAGAAGTTGTTACACATAACAATGGTGGGCAATATCTCAGGTTGCATATAGCCCGAGGAAACTCGGCGGCTTCTACAACTTCAGGAAAATTCTTTATTCGAGTAAGCGACAATAGCGTTCCTGTAATCGGCAGTGACATCAATCGTATTTCTGCGGAAAAAGGATATTATCGTTGGGAAGACGAGCCAAGCAAATGGAGCTGGAAAGATGCAGACCACAAGAAACTTGACAAAATAATAACTTTGCTGCATGAGTCTGAGCGTGTTTCGGATTTTGTGAAGCAAAAAGATACCAAAGAACTGTTGGATTATTTCTTCTTGACAGAGGAAGAAAGCGATAAGATGACCTATTTGGGAGTGCTATTCTTTGGAACTCAGTCGCAACGTGGAAGAATCGCCAACTCTCCAGTTTTGCAATGTATCAAGTATGATGAATATGGAGAAAAAGTGAAGAAATACCTTTGGGACGATTTCACTAAAAATCCATACGAAATCATAGAAGAGGTTTGGGAGAACATTCCTGATTGGCAGGAAACCAACGAGATAAGCGATGGACTTTTCAGAAAGGAAGTTCCTGCTTATGATAAGGATGTTGTTAGGGAATTGGTATGTAACTCATTGGTACATAGGCCATATACGGTGAGTGGCGATATCTTCATCAATATTTATCCGAACAAGATAGAAGTGGTAAATCCAGGATTATTGCCTTTAGGGGTAACTCCTGAGAATATTCTGCATAAAACAGTAAAGCGTAATGAACATTTTGCAAACTTGTGTTATGCTTTAAAGTTGATGGAGCGTGAAGGTTCAGGCTATGACAAGATGTATGAGATACAGTTGTCGAACGGTAAGCAGGTGCCAAGGGTGATAGAGGGAAATGACTCTGTTACTGCAATAGTAGAACGTCGAATTATTAGCAAGGAAGCAATCAAGGTGATAGGCCGGGCTTTGCAAGTGGTAGAGTTGAAGCAAAAACAAATTATCTGCTTAGGACTGATTGCTCAAAATGAGAGTATTTCTGCTTCTGCACTCATCAAACTTCTCAATCTCAAAGACAGAGAAACGTTGACTCCTTGGTTGGATAAGTTGGTAGATGATGGTATTGTTGTTGCCGTTGGACAAAATCGATCTAAAGAATATCGGGTTAGTGAAGATGTTTTGAAGGGAAGTGCTTATAAAGGCACTACTTCCTTGAAACGAATAGAGGATTATCGTATTAGGGAGTTAATCATCGAGGATTTGAAAATATACAAGTGTGTATCGCTAAATGATATTCATGAAAGAATTGGAAAAGAAATTCCTGCAAAAAAAATATGGGCACAACTTTATAATCTCATAGGAAAAGGATATGTAAGAAAAATAGGTGAAAATCGTTGGACGAAGTATCTGATAGTTGAAGATAGTTCTCTTTTCCAAAATCGAGAATAGAATTTTGATATGGAATTGAGAAATGGAATTGAGAAATATAAAGAAAAAATGATGTAGTTGATACTCAGCCATTTACTCTTTTCCAAAATCGAGAATAGAATTTTGATATGGAAAAGAGTAATGGAATTGAGACAATGAAAATAGATAGAAATAGTAACTAAGGTTGAGGTGATTACCACACAGGAAATGGCCACCCTTCCTGCCCCGATTTTAACTGGAATTTGTTTCAATATTAGAAACACTCCGTTTCTTATATAGAAACAAGGCGTTTCTAATATAGAAACAAAGTGTTTCTAAGGGTGAATCAAAAACGAATGATTTGGGTCCGTTTTTCATACCCTATTTTATACCTTTTCTGTGCGTTATTGATGCCTTTTTCATGCCTTATTTATGCCCGCAACTTCCTTGCTGAAGTCATAGGATGGGGCGTTGTATCCCCACTTCTTGAAGACCTCAGCAATACAGGCTTGCATTTCTGCTGAGAGCAGTTTTTCACCACGATGAAAACGGTAGTAGGCGGTTCTGCCGCCTAGGAGTGACATCAGTTGATGGCGCAGGGGTAGGGTGTCGTTGTATTTTACTTCAGCATAAAACTGGGAGAAGCCCCATACCTTGCGCTCCATGCACGGACGGCAGAACTGGGTGCATGGGTAGAAGGAACCTGCTTCTTTCTCGCTGCCATTGCTGCCCGACTGGTCATCATATCGGGCATCAGGACGGATGGTGGGTACCACTTCATCGTAAAACAGCTCCTTGTAGAAAGCCTCATCATGGATGAGAATCTTGCCGGATAAGAAGGCAGCGCATTCCTGCGCCTTAGGGCAGGAGGCGTTGAAGCAATAGTGCCACTTGGAGGAGCGCATCAGAGAGCGCAGGATCTTAGCTTCCATCTTGTTACCGATGGAAGATCCATTCTCTGGAGATGGATTTTTCTCATTTTTCATAGTCTTAAACATTTAAAAGTTGAACATGTGTTTCATGGCTCATCGAAGTATTCTACGATGAGGCTCACTTGTTTGCGGCTGAAAAAGTCGGCATTCTTGCTCACATGGCATTGTGCCAGGGCCGTTTCCAGCTCGGGGTTGTTGTGAATCCAGCGGCGCAGGCGTCGCATGGCTAATGGTGCGTCGAGCATGGGAAAATACATTCGGGCAAGCTCGGCCTTGAGATATGATTTCATTTCCATAGGCCTTAAAGTTTATGTAAAATAGATATATGGTCGCAAATATACGCTTTTTTGTTGAAACTGCCAAGGTTTTGAAAATAAAAAATGGGTTTTTTAGAGAAAATAACGCATAAAAGGGCTGAAAAACAGCAGAATGATGGAATAGAAACGATTTTATATGGTTAGAGCGGAAAGAACTGCTTGTCTCTTTCCGCTCTTATCCCGGAAAATTTATATTATCACTTTACCAAGTGATAACCTTGTCAACTATTTCCTGTTGCTCCATGCTGCTTCTTCGCAGATAAATACGTGTTGTCTCTATGCTTTCATGTCCCATGAGGTCGGCAAGCAGGGCAATGTCATTGAATTTCTCCAAGAAATTCT
>OQWI01000615.1_pt1 | contig 16192 bp, 21 predicted proteins | sample 1691551 | NCBI WGS metagenome assembly OQWI01 (sample SAMN03418259, study PRJEB22391) | human gut metagenome | biome: human-gut; feature: organic feature; material: feces | host: Homo sapiens | place: Tanzania | collected 2013-01
CCACTTTCTCTGGTTTCAGCCATATTCAGTACGATAAACCGGACATTTATCTTCCATTCTGCTGCATAGTCACAAACGCGACCACTTCATGATTTATCATCCTCATCCATACCAGTTTCTTTATCAGTCTTATATATTCTCCGGATTCCCAGGAGCAATGTCACGAAAATCCCTGCGATCAGTATCCACACCGGCCACATAGGTGCCGTTCCCAGATTCCCGCTGATCCCGGCATAAAGACATACTCCAATGGATAACAGCTTGATCACAGACATCATTTTTGACGCGATCTCAAAGATACTCTCTTTGTTTTCCTCTGTCACAGCAACCGGATAATTCCACCACTGTGGAAATCTCTGGCAGAACATCAGAAGTGCCAGGATCAGCAGACCCAAAATCGGCTCCAGAAGAAGGCTGCCCTTCTTCCCATACCGGTCCGGGATCCCATGAGCATTAAAATGGATCGGCACTCTCTCCGGCAGATTTCCCCAGGTGGCTACAAGGTACATCACGTACCCAAGGATCATCAGAAAACAGAGCACATCTGTAATATTCCGCAGTTTTTTCTCAGACATTATCCACTCTCCCTTCATCACAAAATAAACCTGTCTGCAGATCGAACACTCTCTTTCCTGTATTTTACACACAAATTACCTGCTTGTAAAAGTATTTTGCAAAAAATTACCTTACATAACAATATCTGTTAAGCACTAACGATTGCACACAAAATTTTTATATGATAAAATAGACATGTTGTCCAAAAACATATTTAAGAAAGGGAAAGAAATATGTTAGAAAAAATCTTCAAGCTGTCCGCAAACAAAACGGACGCCAAAACTGAGGTTCTGGCAGGTATCACCACCTTCATGACAATGGCGTATATCCTGGCAGTTAACCCGAACATCCTGTCTGCGACCGGCATGGATTCCGGAGCTGTATTCACAGCTACCGCACTGGCAGCCTTCCTTGGAACGCTGCTGATGGCGATCTTCGCCAACTACCCGTTCGCACTGGCACCCGGAATGGGTCTGAACGCATACTTTGCCTATACCGTCGTCATCGGTATGGGATACAGCTGGCAGTATGCACTGACTGCAGTTTTTGCAGAAGGTATCGTATTTATCGTTCTTTCACTTACCAATGTACGTGAAGCGATCTTCAATGCGATCCCACTGAACCTGAAATCCGCAGTCAGTGTTGGTATCGGTCTTTTCATCGCATTTGTAGGATTACAGAATGCCAATATCGTGATCGGCGGCTCCACTCTGCTGCAGCTTTTCTCTGTAGATGGCTACAACGCAGCCAAAGGTGTGGAGGCTTCCTTCAACAACGTTGGGATCACCGTTATCCTGGCTCTGATCGGTATCATCGTAACAGGAATCCTTGTTGTTAAGAATGTAAAGGGAAATATCCTCTGGGGTATCCTGATCACATGGGGACTTGGAATTATCTGTCAGTTCGCCGGACTTTATGTTCCGAACCCGGAGATCGGCTTCTACAGCCTGCTCCCGGATTTCAGCAGCGGACTCTCCATCCCGAGTCTTGCTCCGATCTTCGCGAAGCTGCAGTTTGACGGAATTTTCTCACTGGATTTCCTTGTTATCCTGTTTGCATTTTTATTTGTAGATCTTTTTGATACTCTTGGAACTCTCGTTGGTGTCTCTTCTAAAGCAGGCATGCTGGATGAAAATGGCAAGCTTCCTAACATCAAGGGCGCCCTTCTTGCAGATGCTGTTGCAACAACTGCAGGTGCTGTTCTCGGTACATCCACAACCACTACCTTCGTAGAAAGTGCTTCCGGTGTATCCGAAGGCGGAAGAACCGGACTTACCGCAGTGACAACTGCCATCTTATTTGGCCTGTCCCTGTTCCTGTCTCCGATCTTCCTGGCAATCCCGTCCTTTGCCACAGCTCCGGCTCTGGTGATCGTCGGATTGTACATGCTCAGCAATGTTATCAGCATTGATTTCAGCGATATGTCCGAGGCGATCCCATGTTATGTATGTATCATCGCAATGCCGTTCTTCTACAGCATTTCCGAAGGTATCTCCATGGGAATTATCACATACGTAGCTATCAACCTGATCACAGGTAAGGCAAAAGAAAAGAAGATCAGCGCTCTGATGTATGTACTGGCAGTGCTGTTTATCCTGAAATATATTTTCCTGTAAAATATGGCAAAAAATTTCCCGGGCGTTTTGTCCCGGGAGTTTTTTTCTTCCAACAGGAAAGCCCTCGTAGCTGACACTCTGAGGGCTTTCGTTTTACCTTATGGAATTATTTCTTTGGCTGATACCGCATATTCGACACATTATAAACCGTGATAAACGCTTTCGGGTCTTCCTGGTTTATGAATTTCATCAGCTTCTGATATTCACCTTTATCTACGATGGTGATGATCTCACGGCGTTTTTCCATGTTATAGGCTCCGATGGCCTCATAGATCGTGGCTCCGCTGTGCAGGTCATGAATGATAAACTGCCTCAGTTCCTCTTCCTTCTTCGTGATAATGCAGACGCGCCGTTTAATGTTATGATCAAAAATAAAATGATCCAGAACGATTCCGTTAAAATATGTTCCAAGAATACTTAAGACCACCGTCTTTTTATCATAGACAAGTGCTGCGGAAAGTGCCACGCACATACCGGAAAGAGACATGGCTTTTCCCAGTTCCATATGAAGATACTTGTTCATGACCTTCGCCACGATATCCAGTCCGCCTGAGGATGCATTCCTGTTAAAAAGAATGCTAAGTCCCACGCTGACCACCAGAATATAGCACAAAACATCCAGCTCCTGGCTGTCTGTCATGGAACCGAAATTTGGAAAAATGATCTCAAACAATCCCAAAAACAACGGCAGCATCACACTGGTATAAACCGTCTTAACTCCAAACTCTCTTCCACAGGTAAAAAATCCAATGATCAGCAATACTACATTCAGGATCATGGTAATCGCCGACAGCTGCAACGGCACAAAGTTGGAAAGCACGATTCCAAGACCGGAAATACTGCTGACCGACGTATGGCTTGGCACCAGGAAAAAATATACCGCCGCTGCGATGACCGCCACTGCTACGGTGAGGATCACGGTTTCCTTAACGATATCCGCATAATTCAGTTTCTTTTTCATGATTTCAGATACTCTTCCCATTCTTTTTCTTTAGCGCCCACCAGAATTTTATCTTCTGCAACAAGAATTGGACGTTTCACAAGCATTCCGTCTGTTGCAAGAAGCGCAAGCTGCTCTTCTTCGCTCATTTCCGGAAGTTTATCTTTCAGTTTCATCTCTTTATAAATATTTCCACTGGTATTGAAAAAACGCTTCAGCGGCAAACCGCTGCGTGCATACCAATCCTTAAGCTCTTCATAGGTCGGATTATTTTCCACAATATGACGGTCCTCATAGGTCAGGCCATGCTCATCCAGCCACTTCTTCGCCTTTTGGCATGTAGAGCATTTAGGATATTCGACAAACAGCATATAAATCAACTCCTGTTCTTAAACTTTATTATGTATATAGGCAAACTATTACTTCATAAGTATAACACGTAACGGTGAGAAAAGCAAAGCACGATTGACAAGAAGCTAATTATCATGTATATTATTAATAGATAAGGCAACTTATCCTTCTGGTATTCCACCACCAAAAGTGTGGGACTTTAATCTTCTGGTGTTTCACTACCAATAAATGTGAGACTGTAAATCCAGGTTGCTTTCCACCACTAAGTGAAGGCAGGTTAAGAGGTGAGTAGTACTCGCCTCTTTTTCTTTTTTTGGAAAGGAATTCTCATGAATCTAAAGCTTTATACCATAGACAGTAAATACATAGACTACTTACGTCAACAGCCTAATTTTCAAAACATATTTGATAACAAGGAAAGCGCTGCATTCCCTAAAAAATATATCGGCATTGTATTAACTGTTAATGAATATAACTATTACGTTCCTCTTTCATCCCCTAAAAACAGTGATTATCTGATTTCTAATGGAGAAAAGGCTATCCGCAAAAGTATCATCCCCATAATTCGTATCACAAGTAAAAATAAAAATGGTGTTTTAGAATTGAAGGGTACACTGAAATTCAGCAACATGATTCCCGTACCTGTTCAAGCAATTTCTTACTACGATATTAATAAGGAACCTAATAGAAATTATAAAATTCTAGTTGAAAAGGAATACGAGTTTATCAGAAAAAATCAAAAACTAATTTCTCGGCATGCATCTATTCTGTATAACCAAAAGACAAAAGAAGATATTTTATTCGCTACATCAAGAAAAAAGCCAGGTTATCTAGAGCATGTAATAGATTTCAAATACGCAGAAAAACTCTACGATGAATATATAAGTAAAGAACCCTTTAATTTATAAGCTCCACCTCATTGCCGTGCTCACGAATAAGGCGCACTAAGTCCCCAGCCTTCAGCCAAACGGTCGCTGTGTTTTCATTCGGATGCACGCCGATTAAATCATCGTCAGCAAAATCGCTGTCCAAAAACAGCTTCACGTTCCTCTCTGTATTATTCAATAAGCCTAGAGGCGTAACGCTGCCAGGAAAAAGTCCCAGCAAACGCTCCAAATCCTCTGCCGAAGCAAAGCTCAAGCGACGCGTGCCATAAGCCTTGCGAAACTCCTGCAGGTCCACACGCTTGCTGCCTCGCACAGTGATGAGATAATAGCTGCTCTTTTTGTCATCACGCACAAAAAGATTCTTAGCATCTGCCTCAGGATAGGGCAGCTCCACCTCCGCCAGCTCGTCCATATTATAGACAGCCTTATGCTCCGTCACCTCATATGTGACGCCCTTCGCCTGCAAAAACTCATAAACCTCTTGCTTGTTCATCCTCTGCCTCGCCTCCAGCAAATCTCCGCACTATTTCCCAGGCAATATAAGCGCTCAGCGTGCCTACCGCTAATCCCGCAAGAATATCCGTCGGGAAGTGCACATATAGATACATACGCGAAAACGCAACTACCGCGCCCACGCAGGCCGCCGCCCAGAAAAACTTGCGGCACTGCGCAAAGTACAACGACATAATCGCTGAAAAGGCTAGCGTCGTATGTCCCGAGGGGAAGGAAAAGCTATGCGGACGGTCCACAAGCATCTCCACTGCCAGATTCACGTTACACGGACGCACACGCGCAATCGACGGCTTCAGGATAACGCTGCCCAGCAAGTAACCGATAAGCATAGCGACAATTATCACCAGGCCAACCTTGCGCGAACGCTTGAAGCACAGCAGCGCCACGCCCACAATCAGCGCCAGCTCTCCTCTGCCTGCCATAGTCGTGATGAACAGCATCAGCTCGTCCAGCAGCGGCGTATGCAGTGTCTGCAAATAATCTAAAAAAGCAAATTCTATAGGCATAAGTCCTCCAAAAATTTATATTATAATCAGCAATACACTCCATTATTAGTATAGCATCAGCAAGCATTTTGCACAACAAAAAGCCTTGCCGGTATTTTGCATCAAGCAGAACGCCAGCAAGGCTTTATAGTTTATTTACAATACGGTTAGCCGCAGTCTTGTTGTATCTTTTAAAACGTCAGACGCATCTGATACCACACTACATTGCCATGGGTAGAAGCAGATATTCCTTCGTTCACAAAACCAAATTTAGCATAATATTGCAAAAGCTTCTCCTTGCAGGTCAACACCAAACCTTTACGCCCCTGCAATTTAGCATCAGCGATTGCCGCATTAATCAATTCACCTGCATAACCATGCTTGCGATATGCAGAAAGCGTATTCACACCGAAAATCATCTGCCATGCGCCCTCTGGATTATGCATCGCAGCCTTCTCATACATCTCGTCTGCCAAATCTTTTTCGTCTGTCACTATACCGTCAACAAAAGCAATAAGCTTGTCCTCATCAAACATGAGCCAGAAATGCTCTGCATAATACTTTAAGGACAGCCCCCTCTTTTAATTATCTTACCATAAGTTCGACCAACCATGATCCAACCAACATTTTATTTCAATATCTTCGTTTCCAATTACTACCGAAGTTATATTACCTTCATAGAATATTTCATTACTATTAGTTGAACTTTCTGTACGTTCAAGTGTTACCTGGTTTGTTTCTTGTGTTAAGTATATAACTGTTGGCAATTCTACTTCAGTACCTTCTTTCAGGTTTTTATAATCAGGTAAACTGTTCAAAAAGTCTGCAAGTTCGTGCTGTACAATATCTTTAACTGTAAAAGTAATAGAATAGGTCTGAACTTCAGGAGTTGGTGCAGGTGTTTCAGGATCATTTGTAGATGTGCTGCAAGAGAACATCACAAAACCAATAACCAAAATACTTAAAATCTTCAAAATCTTATTCATTCGAATCTCCTAAATTATTTAAAAATTTTCACTGCATCAGAAAAATCTTTCGAATACTTTTCACGCAATACTTTTAAACTTACGTTATTTACATTTTTTTCTCTTTCTTTAACGATTGCAGAGATTTCTGTTGCTGGAACAACATAAAGTTCAGGATTTTCTTTTACATTTTCAAAATTGCTGTAGTAAACAAAAATATAAAAATGATTTTTGTCATCCTTACTTTCAAAATAATTGCCAATAATAAAATCACCTGAACTTTTTAAGCCCTTTACATCAATTGTCATGGCGACACCTTTGTTGTTAACAATAATATCAACTTTCTTTTGATTTCCTAATGTTAAATTAGCGTTGATACCACATCTCAACAAAACCGACAAAACATAAAATTCAGACACTATGCCTGTTGTTTGATTTACCGTTTGATTTACTGTGTTCATTCATTTTCCTCCACCATCATTCTACATCAAGAGGTCAAAATTCCTTTGGGACGCTTTCCTAAAATTCTTGGGAAAATTTCCCAAACAAAAACGGGACTTTTGATGTATACTTGGCGCATGAGCAAAAGTGCTGCTTTTATATTGAAGCATGTTTTTAAAATTGAATTACTCATCATCTATGTGGCAATAATCAATTTTGGATTTTCCATTTATTTTAAGACATACTCAAACAAAAAGATTTCAGAACTGGATTCTCAGATGCTCAAAGTCCAGCTGGAAGAAAACAGCGGCAATTTTAATCATGATGATTTGATAGAAAAACTTACTTACGATTACGCGCCTTTTACTTATTTTGATGAAGAATTAAAAACTGAACTTTCAGAGATTATTGAACTTCTGGAAACAAATCAGAGCACAATTGAGCCGATAATCACTTTTCAAAACAACATGCACCAGACGCAGAACCGCCTGAACCTTGGCTACGACACGCTTTTGTACTGCTCTCTCATCCTCATTATGATTGCAGTTTTTCTGATTGTAGAAAAATCATTTAAAAACAGAATAGACCTTCACCGTCTTAAAGTGATGAACGAAGAACAGTCTAAAATCAGCCGCAACCTTCACGACGGTGTTGCTCAGGATCTTGCGGCGCTCAAGCTTTATCTTGAAAAAGAGGATATTTCAAAATCAAAGTTTTATGCCCAGCAGGCTTTTAACGAAGTGCGCTATATGATTGGAACCACTCACCTGAACATGAACGAAAGCTTTGAAGAAATTGTAAAAAAACTGGCGGCAACGCTTGAAGCAAACTACAACATTTCAACAAAGGTCTATATCGGTTCAACAAAAATTCAGCATTTAAGTGAAAATGTTCAGATTGAACTTATCCGGATCCTGCAGGAAGCGCTTTCCAACATCAGCCGCCATGCAAACGCGAGCAATGTGGAAATCCGTTTTGTAGATGGAATCGACGACTTCCGCTTTATTATAAAAGATGACGGCAAGGGATTTTCGGAAGAAGAAGTTGAACTTAAAAACAAGCAGAGTACAAAAAAACATTACGGCGTTTCTAACATAAAAGAGCGCGTGGAACTTTTGGGCGGTACTGTCAATTTTATAAGCGAGGGAGGAACAACAATTGCAATCACAATTAAAGATTCTGTTCGTTGATGATCATGTGGGCTTACGCGACGGCATGACTCAGATGCTTAAAAATAAAGATTCCTCTTTTGATTTTGTGTGTGCAAGTGATTATGAAAGCGCACTGGAAACCTTAAAGGAAAACCGCGGCATCAAAATCGTTATTCTTGATTTGAACCTGGACGGCAGAAGCGGACTTGAACTGATTCCCGAACTCAAAAAGCTTTCTCCCGGCATTTCTATTTTGATTTACACAATGTTCAACGATGTGATTCATGTTGAAAATTCACTCTTAAACGGAGTTCAGGGCTACATTACAAAAGATGCAACAATTGATGAACTTGCGACTGCAATCACTACTGTTGCAAACGGCAATTCATATTACAACAAAGCTGCAACTGAACTGATGCAGTCGCTTCTTGTAAAACATGGGTGTGAACACGACATCACAAATGATTTGAGCTACTTTTTTGACAACTACAAATCACTTTCCAAAAAAGAGCGTGAAGTTTTTATTCTTCTTTCGCAGGATATGCACGTTGCAGACATTGCCAAAAAGCTCGGCAAATCAGAAAAAACTGTCATCAATCAGCGAACCGAAGTTTATTCAAAACTCGATATTAAAGACAGACACGACCTTCTTGAAAAAGCAAAACTTCTGGGGCTTATAGTATGAGCGGCAACTTAATAAACAGCAGGTTGCCGGACAAAAACTGGACACCGCGCAGAATAATTTTTACAGTTCTCTTTACCGCCGTTTCAATCGGAATAAATTATCTCGGTTCATTTCTGGCAGGATTGATTGCTTTTCCTCTTTATCTTGATTCAGTAATGACCATTGCGGTAACTGCTTTGTGCGGACTTGTACCGGGCTTAATCTGCGCCTTTGGTTCAAATCTGCTTTTGTTCATTTTTGCACACACGGGAATCTTCTTTTCTGTATGTCATCTTTCTACCGCTTTAATAGCCTGGCTGATTTTCCGCTCAGAAAGAAAAAATCATCCTAACGAAAAACTTCTTTCCGCAGACAGCTTTATGTGGGCTGGATTTTTAGCCGCAATCAGCAATTCAATTATCGGCGATACAATTTCAACTTTTGTTTACGGCGCAAACACTTCAATTCCGCAGGTTGATAACGCCGTTCAGGGAATCTACGTCGTAATCAGAAGCCTGCCGGTTGCAGCATACATAGGCGGCACAATCACAAACTTTGTAGATAAACTTGTATGTGCTACGATTTGCCTTTTTATTTACCGCTTCGTTAAGAAAGTTTTTTCGGACTTACCGTCATTCTAAAACATAACAGATTAGTTTTCCTCTGTCGCAGTAACTTTATTCCAGAAGCCCTCTTTTTGTGATAAAATGTTTGCCAACAGGAAAATACTATGGCAAGCATTTTGATTCGTGCGGAGGACACAAGCCCGACTGCAATACCTTTAGAGAACAGCACAGATTGCGGCAAGCAATCTGTGCTGATTAAAGACACAACCCGTGAACAGCGCGAGCAGATTGTCCGCGAATCTTTGGGTGATGAATATGATGTTGGCTGTGGATACGAATCTACCGGAATCAACTATCAGCTCTATATTGATGGAGTAAAAGAACTCCGCGAACTGAACATGGAAGCCAACTGCGGCTTTGAAGTTGCACACCCGGAAGAAAGAAAATCCGGCTGCAATATGATTTAAGGAAAGGACAGACAAATGGTAAAACACATAATCTTATGGACTTTAAAAGAAATGAGCGCTTCTGAAAAGGAATCTGTAAAAGCCGGAATACGTCGAGTCAAGGCACGCTAACGCTTAAAGCCTTGATTTCGCCGTTTTGAGGGTTTGTACTACCCCCTCAATCAAAGAAGGCATGGAAGGTCTCAAAGGAAAAATCCCGGGACTTGTAGACATCAAGGTAAACACAAACGGCTTTTGATGAGAATAGTAAATTCGACATGACAATCAAGGATTTTATCCAAAAACGAAATTTCAGAATCGAAGAAATTGAAAATGCTTTGTTTGAAGCAACCGGAAAATATCTCGGACAAAAAGAAGACTCAGAAAAATAACGGAAAAAAAAACGCATAATACAGGGCAAACGCATTATAAATAATTTAAGTAAAGTTTGCGCGAAGGAACGGTTTCTGGGGCAAAAACACTCTGATTGCTGCGACCGCGTGAGCGGGCAATTCTATAGTTACTTTGCAACAATCAGCGTGTAGCGCATTATTGCGCGATTTTGAACCAGAAAACCGTGTCTGGGAGCCAGTTTTATGCTGAATACATTTATAATGCGTTTGCCCTGGCACATAATAAATATAAAATTGCAATTTTCCTTGAATGCAATTATAATTTAACTGATTTATAGTTTTGAATTTTTGTGAGGTTTATATGCCGTTAAAACTTATAGGAATTTTATTTTTGGTTGTTCTTGTCGCTCTTCTTACTGGATTCAATCTTTCTAACAAGTGCTCAATCTGGTTTTTTCATAGCTTTGAAAATATTCCGGTTTTTGCAGCATTGCTTTCCGCTTTTTTGGCTGGCGTTGTAATTACGCTTCCGTTCACATTTGGGAAAAAAAGAAAAACGGATTCCTTTTCTGAAACAAAAAAGAAAGAAAAAAAATCCGGGCAGAAAGTTCAGCAAGAAGAAGCTCCTTTGCAGCAACCGCAGGAAAACGCTGAATGAAAAAATTATTGCTTGCATTTTTCGCCTGTGTTGCTTCCGCTTCTATTTTTGCGCAGAATAAAAAATCCGCGGAAATCATAAAAAAGGAAGCTCTAAAGCAGGAAACTGTTCTTGACTCAATTGACTATTTAAAGCATAACCTTGACTTTGCCGATACTGCCGCGGACACTCGTTCTCTTCTATATTATACCGGAACTTTGCAGGAACAGCTCGGACTTTATACCGACGCCGGAAATTCCTATGCAAAGGCAGCTGGCATTGCGGCGCATGATGCTTCAAATATGCCAAAGGTTACTTCTGAGCAGCTTGTTCTGAATGCTGTGCGTGCGAATCTTTGCGCTGGCAACTGGGAAACTGCCGATTCTTACTTGAACAGCGCGGTCAGAAATTCCAAGAATGAAACTGTTTCCGCTACGGTCAAGCTTTATTCTGTTTGGAGTGAACTTTGCAAGGCATCCTCTGTTCCCGGCGCGGACATTTCCGATTCCCTGGAGCTTTTAAAAGCATACAGTTCAATGCACTCCATGAAAAGTGTAAAGGCGCAGGTTCTTTTTACCTTATGGCATTTGACTTCAGCAAGAATTTATGCGGATGAACTTAACCGAGAATTTCCTTTAAGCCCGGAATCATCTGTTGCAAATGGAAAAAGCCAGATAATGCGCGTTCCGTTCTGGTACTTTGTGCCGAAAGAAAATACCGCTTCATCTTCACAAAACCGTTACACTGAAAATTCAGAAGTGCCAGCGAAAGATTCTTCTGTTCAGCCTGAGATTTCTTTGTCGCAAAAACATCCCGGAAAAAAACAGCAGCTTGGTCTTTTTAAGAAAAAAGAAAACGCCGATGACTGCATAAGAAAAGCAAAAGAAAAAGGATTCGACGCATACTGCTACACAGAAACTCGCTCCAGTGGAACTACATATTTTATAGTCGCCGTGGACGAAAACTCCAGCATGACAATGGGTCAAAAACTAAAAAACGCCGGCATAGACTGTTATACGATTGAATAAAAGTTGCCATACGGATTTGAGCATTGTCCGCATAAAACGGAATCTTTGGTTTTTAACCAACGACATTGTCAGCTGGTGCAAATAAAAAATCCGCAAATAAAAACTTTTGGAGCTTTTATGAAGCTGCCAATTACAACCGGCCGCCTGATTATCCGCAGATACGCAGAAAAGGATTTGAACGACCTTTACGAATATCTTTGTGATGAAGAAATCGTGCGTTTTGAACCTTATAATGCGCTCAGTTTTGAAGAAACAAAAAAAAGCCTTGAATGGCGGATTTCTTCCGATGAGATTTTTGCAATTGAACTGAAAAGCCTGCAAAATGATTGGAAACGTCTTTCTTGGGAAACGCGAATGTGAATCGCTGGACGACGACGAAAAACTGTAATTTCCACTTGAAAAACACATGAAATTCACATATATTCAAGTGTAGATTACTGTTTTTGGAGGAATTATGGCAAACCTAACAATCACTTTGGATGACCAGGACAAAAAAGACATCTCATCATTCTGCGAGCAGGTTGGCATGACAGTTTCAGGTCTTTACAACGTTTTTACAAAACAAGTTCTCCGCGAAGGACGGATTCCGTTCGACGTAGCCGTTGACCGCCCTAACCGCAAGACAATCAAGGCAATGAAAGAAGGCGACAGAATTGCGAACGACCCGAATGTAAAAGGATACAATAATGTTCATGACTTGATGGAGGCCTTGTTAAAGTAATGGAATTTTCAAAAGAAAAAACAAAATACGAAGTAAAATTCACCTCTGCAATGAAGAAAGACATGAAGAAAGTTGAAAAGCGGCATTACGACTTAATTCTTTTTGCAGAAATTGTCGGAAAACTCGCAAACGCTCTTCCTCTCGATGAAAAATACCACGACCACGAGCTTGAGGGAAACTGGAAAAATCACCGTGAATGTCACATAAAACCGGACTGGCTTTTAATTTATCAGATAAAAGATGATGTGCTGATTCTTGAGCTTTCCCGCACAGGAACTCACGCTGACTTATTCAAAAAATAGAACGCCTTTTCTTCCAGCCCGCTTATTTTTCCCGGAAACTTACTGTGATTTTCACACTTCACGGTAATACGGACAGATGTCCTCAAAATGTCCGTCCTTCATTCTGAAAACCCGAAAAATTATTCTCCAAAAATCTCCGAATAATAATGCTTTTTTCCGTCCAGACTTGCGTAGCGGATTTGCTCCTCATTCTGATAACATAGAATGAAATTCGGAGAGCCGGGAACTGTGTATTCCAAATCAAACGGCAAGTCTTCAAATTTGTATTTTGTATAAGGTTTTCCGGCGGAATCGGCGAGCGGTTCATTCGGGTTCAAGCCTTTGTCAATTTCTCCGCCCAAAGCCCAGTTGCTGGGGCAGTGCGGAATTTCGTATTTGAAAATTCCCCTGTCGGTTTTTACAGTCAATGTTTTGTCTGAATTTGTGTCGTTAGTAACAAGAAAATGCGCGTCGCCGTGCTCGTCTTTCCACACGGAAGTCACAAAAAGATAGCCGTGGTGGTCAACGTTTTCAATCTTTGCGTCGGAAAGCAGCTGCGGATAAAAAACCGTCCCGAAATTGTTCGAGACAAGCACATTCTGCATTACAAGATTTTTGTGCGACCAGGAGACGCCGTTTTTTGACCGCTCATTGTTTTTTCCGTAGTCCATATAAAGCGGAAATCATTTGCCGCCGCCGTTCACGTACAGATTCCTGAACGAGACATTGTCAACATCGCTGAATTCAAGCTGAAACATCACGCACGCGTTCACATAAGCCTTGTTTTCCGCGCCGAAATTAATGGAAGGAATCTCAAAGCGCACATTGTCAAAATGAATCTCGCCGGTTTCGACCTGGGAAATCCATTTTCCGTTCACTTCGTTTTTTCTTGAACGCTGGTCGCCGTAAATCTGAATTCCGTCCAGATGAAGCTCTCCGGAAAGCGGTCCGTGCGCAAGATCATAGACGTAAAGATTCTTCGCATGGAATTCACGCAGCGGATTCATCGCATCCGAAGTGAATCCGCCAATCTTGCAGTTGTTCAATGTAATGTATGAGCTGCTCACGTTTCCTGTGAACGAGCAGTTGTTGAAAACAAAATAAACTTTTCCCGCCGAATCAGGGCTTACCGCATCATTTCTGAAAGCCTTGAACCTGCAGTTTTCAAAAACAACCGTTTTTCTTCCATTGTATCTGTCCATTCCGAGCGTAACAAAATCGTGGCTGGAAAAATCAAAATTGCGGACAGCCGTGCGGTCGGGAAGCTCCCTGATTTTGTAATAGGAAAAATTGAACTGGTCTGTGTCTGTGCGGAAAGTTACCGTAATGCCGGGCGCAATCTCCGTGTTGCCGTTTGCCACCGTAAAATCCGCCGACTCATCCGCGCCGCAATTCCGGCTGTCAGGAATATTTCTGTAATCCCACGAATTCCGGTGGATCCGGTCAGGATCATCGTCATCCTCATCAAAAATATGGCACGAAATAAGCGATGATACAAATAAAAATACAGTTGAAAAAAGAATAAAAAATCTCTTCACATTGCAATTCTATATTTTTACGGAAGAAGAATCTATATATTTGCAATAAATAATCCTGCCAACAAAAAAAGCTTCAAAAAAACTTTATGTTCTGGCAGGCAAAAAACAATAAAATTATAAGTTGTTATTCAATATTGTTTTGATTTTATTTAGAACATCAGGTTTGTCATTCACACTATAATCTGACGGTTCCTTATCATCAATAAAATTAACTTTAACATGAAGATAATAGTCATCACTTTCCAAGATAGCCTCAACTGGATGGATTTCCTATATGCTGGATATTTGGAGAGTATATATCCAAGAGAGAAGATTATTTCAAGAACTTCGGAGTAGTAGAATAATATATTATAAAAAAAGAAACTTTGACATTGAAGGAAAATAAAGGAACTTTATAATGTTCTTCCGGCAGGTTTTTATTCTATCGGCAAAATATACGCTCATTTCTACCTTGGTTTTGTCTGTTTATTTTGCCGCTTAGGAAGTCAAATAAAAAAGCCGCCAAGCGTTTTAGTTCTTAGCGGCAGTTTTTTCAATTAATGCACCAGCTTAAAGTCCTTTTACAAATTCTTTTTTAAGAAAGTCAAGGTCAAGCTCTGGATAAAGAACGTGTTTTGAAAGAAGCTCCTGGACTTCTTTTTCCGCCTTAGCCTGAACGGAACCGTCAAACTCGATTTTTCCTTTTGCAGGCTTTCCGTCTTTTGTAAGTCCAGGTTTTGTTCCTTTTAAAACAAGGTCAATAATTTCCGCGACTTTCTTCATGTCGTTTTCATTCATGCCCAAAGTTGTAAGCCCCGGAGTTCCAATGCGGATTCCAGAAGTCCACCAGGCGCCGTTCTTGTCATAAGGAAGAGCGTTTGCGTTTGCTGTAACACCGCATTTGAACAAAGCCGCTTCCGCCTGTTTTCCTGTAAGTCCGTAAGTTGTAACGTCAACGAGCATAAGGTGGTTGTCTGTTCCGCCGGTCTGAAGCTTCATTCCTTTTTCAATGCAGGCAGCAGCAAGAGCCTGGGCGTTCTTTACAACGTTCTGCGCGTAAGCCTGATATGCAGGAGTTTTTGCTTCTTTGAAAGCCACAGCCTTTGCCGCGACAATGTGATTCAGAGGTCCGCCTAGAACCATAGGACAGCCTTTGTTCACATAGTCTGTGAATTCCTTCTTGCAAAGAATGAGCGCGCCGCGTGGCCCGCGTAAAGTCTTGTGTGTTGTAGTCGTAACAACGTCAGCCCATTTTACAGGATCGTAGTCGCCTGTGAAAACTTTTCCTGCAACAAGTCCTGCAAAGTGCGCCATGTCCACCATAAGAACTGCTCCGCATTTGTCTGCAATCTCGCGGAATTTCTTAAAGTTGATTTTTCTTGGATATGCGCTGAATCCTGTAAGAAGAATAAGAGGCTTTACTTCCATCGCCTGCTTTTCGATTGCGTCATAGTCCAAAAGACCAGTTTCCCTGTCAACTCCGTAAGGATGGCTTTCAAACATACGGGCTGAAACATTCATCTTGTATCCGTGGGTAAGGTGTCCGCCGCATGAATAGTCAAGTCCCATAAGACGCTGGTTGCCGAATCTTTTGCGCAGAATGTCGAACTGCTCGGCATTAAGCTCCGCAAGAGACTTTACGCCCATTTCCTCAAGAGTTGGAGTTTCAACAGTCTTTGAAAGAATCGCCCAGTAAGCAACAAGGTTCGCATCGCATCCTGCATGAGGCTGAACATAAGCGTAGTCTGCTCCAAAAAGCTCAGCGGCTTCTTTTGCGGCAGTTTTTTCTACTGAATCAATGTTTTCGCAGCCGCCGTAGTAACGGTGCTCTGGAAATCCTTCCGCGTATTTGTCTGTAAGAAGGTTTCCCATTGCGGCCTGAACATTGAGCGAGCAGTAGTTTTCACTTGCAACAAGCTTTAAATGCCGGCGCTGGGTTGCAAGCTCCTTTACAATGTCTTCTGCAATTTCCGGGGCTACATCAGAGACAAGCTGAAGATTCGCAACATAGGAAGTCATGGCAGGATTCAGTTTTCCGCCGCATTCCTTTACATAGTTTTCAAGTGGAGTAGGCA
>OQWI01000616.1_pt1 | contig 16169 bp, 17 predicted proteins | sample 1691551 | NCBI WGS metagenome assembly OQWI01 (sample SAMN03418259, study PRJEB22391) | human gut metagenome | biome: human-gut; feature: organic feature; material: feces | host: Homo sapiens | place: Tanzania | collected 2013-01
GTGTTCATCTGCTTCGCCCCTAAGGACGATCCGAAGATCGCCGTGGCCGCCTACATCGAGAACGCCGGATTCGGCGCCACCTGGGCCGCACCGATCGCATCCCTGCTGGTCGAGAAATATCTCAACGGAGAGATCAGCGACAAGCGCCGGCCTCTGGAGGACAGGGTTCTTCAGGGCAATCTCATGTCAAGTCCTCCCGATCCGAATCCACTGTTGACCGCCCTCCACATGCCTTGCGTCACTTTTTTGAAATTCGTCGTGTCAACCATCGTGTACTGCCTCTCGTAATATTTCGGATCAATCTCGACCCCTTCCGACGCTTTCACGATGTGTGGAATCCTGTACCACCCTCTGTTGGCGACGGTCGCCGCGAGGTTGGCGATCTGCATGGGCGTGGCTCCGACCTCGCCCTGGCCGATAGAGATGGAGATGATCGTGGTGAATTTCCATCCTCCCTTGCCGTAGATCTTGTTGTACGTCTTTGATGTCGGCAGAGTCCCGCCCAACTCGGCGGGGAAGTCCGTGCCCAGCTTGTGCCCGAAGCCGAAACTTTGGACATATTCGTTCCATTTGTCGAGCGCCTCGCCGATGTCGCGGTATTTCTTGTTTTCAAGAATATTCCTGAGCACGTAGCAGAAATAACCGTTGCAGGACATCATGATGGCCTCTTCAAGCACGAGAGGGGATTTGTGCACGTGGCATCCGAGCTTGCGGTTGCCGAAATGGTAGCCCTGGCTGCAAGGGTAGGCCATCTCGGTGGTGAGGGTGCCTTCCTGAAGCCCGATCAGGCCGTTCACAAGCTTGAACACCGATCCCGGAGGGTACGGAGCCTGTACTGCCCTGTTGAACATCGGCTTGTGTGGATCCTTGATGATTTCGTCGTAGTGCTGGCCGATGTCCGCCAGCATGCTCACATCGACTCCAGGACTGGAGACAAGCGTCAGGATCTCGCCGGTCTTCGGTTCGATGGCAACAAGGCTGCCGACCTTGTTCTTCATCAGATTCTGACCGTACTGCTGGAGATCCGCGTCGATCGTCGTGTGGATGTCGTGTCCCGGGACGGCCTCCTTGTCCATCTCCCCGTCCTTGTAGCGCTGCTCTATCTGGTTGCGGGAGTTGCGCAGGTAGATGTGGTAGCCTTTCTCTCCTCGGAGCTCCTTTTCGCGGGCCGCCTCGATGCCTGTCTTCCCGGCGTAGTCTCCGGAACGATATTCCCCGGAATGCTTCTCGATGTAATTCGCGTCCACCTCGGAGACGTAACCCAGCAGGTTTCCTCCGGCGTTGACAGGGTAGTCCCGGATGCTTCTGGCCTGCCCCCTGAATCCCGGAAAGTTGTACTGAAGTTCGGCGAACTGCATGTAGGTTTCTGGTTTTATCTGCTTGAGCATCACGACGCTCTGGTAGCCGATGCGGCGGCGGTTTCTGGCATATTCAGCCATCTTGTCCCTGATGAATTCCGGGGACACGTTAAGGGTGTTGGCCAGCATCAGTGTGTCGAACCGCTTGACTTCCCTCGGGGTGACAAGGATGTCGTAGGTTACTTTGTTGCTGACGATGATCTTGCCGTTGCGGTCGTAGATGATGCCTCTGGTCGGGTAGATGATGTCATAGACCATCGAGTTGTTCGACGCGTTGATCTTGTACTTGTCATCAATGATCTGGATGTAGAACAGTTTTCCGAGTATGATGGCGGCGACCACCAAAAGGCCTATGATCAAGGCTTTCCCTCTACCTTCTGTCTTCATAGGTCAGCAGGTTGATGATGCAGATCGACGCAAGGTAACTGGCCAGCACCGAGAGTCCGACTCTTGCTGCGATGAACCAGAGCGGCCTTGTTCCGGCACAGTCGGCTATGGTGTAAACCAGCAGGAACAGTGTGGTCATCAGGATGATGGCAAGGGAAACCCTCGCGAATCCATATTTCCGGACAGTGACATTCTCCTTTTGCTCGAAAGGCTCGTTGCCGAAGAACATCCCTATGACCGGACGCCGCAGGAGTGCGACCGGAACCAACGACATCGCATTGATTCCAAGGGTCCCTTCGGCGAAGAAATCCACGGCCAGTCCGGTGGCGAAGGCGATCAGCATTGCTTGGAGGGTTCCTGTCTTGGTAGGTATGCAAAGCACCATCACCGGCAGGATCGTCATCATCATGTAGGGCGTGAAATGGAAGTAGTTGCTCAGAATCATCTGGGCGACCGTCAGCAGAATGTAGGTGAACGCGAAACTGTTTCTCATTTCTCCGGCTGTTCTTCTTGTTTTTCAATGGCTTCGATCTCCGCAGCTCTTGTATTTGAGACGATGGTGACATATTTCAGAGCCTTGTGGTTCTGAAACAGGTCAACCTTGATCTCGTTGGTGGCTCCGTTGATGATCTTGGATTCTCCCGCCACGCCGATGGGAATGTCAGGAGGGAAGATTGTGGAGTACCCGCTGGTATAGACCGTGTCGCCCGGGGCGAACTTGAACTGGAGCGGGATCTCCTTGAGGATAGCCCTGTCAGAGCCGGTACCGTCCCATGCAAGAGGTCCGACCGCCCCGGAATTCCCGAGCCTCGCGCTGATGAACAGCTCGGTGTTGAGGAACGAGATGGCGTAGGAATAGTGGCTGCTGACCGCATCGACTATCCCGATCACACCTTTGTCGGTGATTATGCCGGAATTGCGCGTGACCCCGTCCTCGCTGCCTTTGTCGATGATCAGGTAGTTGTGCTGGGTGTTTGTGCTGGACTTGATGATGGTGGCGGGGATGTAGTTGAATCCGTTGTCCGCCAATACCGGTTTGGATGCCGGATCGGCCTCTCTGGCCGCCAGTTCGTAGCCCCGTACCAATTTCTGCAGCCGGTCATTTTCCAGAGCCAGCTCGTCATTCTGTCTTTTGAGGGAGAAGTAGTTGGATACGGACTGTGACGCCCCCCATGTCCTGGCCATGAATCCGTGTGAGATTCTGGCTATCCAAAGCCTTTGGATCTGGTTGTTGCGGGAGAGCATTAGAACAGAGGCTATCTCCAGAATGATGAAGACCGCGACTGTAAGAATGTTCCGGACAACAGATCTTTCCTTAGGCATTATCTCATCAGGAATGAGTAGTTGGATGTCTTTTTAAGCGCTATGCAGGTGCCTCTCGCCACGGCGCGGAGAGGATCTTCGGCGACATGGAACTGGATGTTGACCTTCTCGGTGAACCTTTTCGCGAGGCCGCGCAGCAACGCACCGCCGCCGGAAAGGAATATTCCGTTCTCCACGATGTCTGAATACAGTTCCGGAGGAGTCAGTTCCAGAACATGAAGGATTGATGACTCCAGCTTCGCTATGGATTTGTCCAGGCAGTGGGCTATCTCCTGATAGGTGACAGACACCTCGACAGGGTGGGCTGTCATAAGGTTAGGACCTCTGACGATGTGTGGCTCCGGTTCTTCGTCAAGATCCGGAATCACGGCTCCCACGGCAATCTTGATCTCCTCGGCGGTCGTCTCACCGATCTTGATGTTGTGCTGCTGGCGCATGTAGTACTGGATGTCGCTGTTGAACACATCTCCGGCGGTGTTGATGCTCTCCTGCACCACGATGCCACCAAGGGAGATCACGGCGATCTCGGCGGTGCCTCCACCTATGTCAACCACCATGTTGCCTCTCGGCGCCTCGACGTCGAGACCGATACCAAGAGCCGCGGCCATAGGCTCGTAGATGAGATAGACATCCCTGCCTCCGGCGTGTTCGCAGGAGTCACGCACGGCACGGATCTCCACCTGCGTGCTTCCGGACGGGATTCCCACCACAATCTTGAGGTTCGGTGTGAAAATGGACGTTCTCTTGTTGTTGACCTGCTTGATGAATCCCTTGATCATCATCTCGGCGGCGTTGAAGTCCGCGATCACGCCGTTCCTGAGAGGCCTGATTGTCTTGATTCCGGGATTTGTGTGCTCGTGCATGAGCTTGGCCTGCCTACCGATCGCGATGCATTTGCCCGTGTTGTTGTCTATCGCGACAATGCTCGGCGCGTCCAGCACAATCTCGTCATTCCTGAAAATGACGGTGTTGGCCGTTCCAAGATCCATTGCTATCTCTTGAGTCAGAAATGAAAATGCCATAACTGAATATATCCGATTCTTTAAAATTTAAAAAGTATACTATACAACTTGTAAATATACAAAAAAAGTTATATTTGTGAGGAATTATATGAGCAGAAAAAGAATATTAATCGTTATGGCCGCCGGAAGTGGCGTCAGGATGGGGGCTTCCGTACCGAAACAGTTTCTGGATCTGGGTGGGATCCCTGTCCTTCGAAGGACCATCGAAGCGTTCGTCTCGGCGGTTCCGGACATCAAGGTGGTCACCGTTCTTCCGGAGGATCATATTCCTTTCTGGAAGGAATATTGCCTGTCTTCGGGATTCAATTGTCCTCAGACATTGGTTTCCGGAGGCTTCACACGCTTCCATTCCGTAAGAAATGCGTTGAAGAAGGTCCCGGACGGAGCGATTGTCGCCATTCACGACGGAGTGCGGCCGCTTCTCTCGGCGGAATTGATAAGGAATATGTTCGCGCGGATGGATTCAGGTGGTGTCAGGGCTCTCATTCCGGTAATCCCTTCCGTGGACACCCTGAAGGTCATCGACCGGGTTAAGGATCAGGACGGGAACGAGGTTATGGTCTCCCCTGAGGGAGAGGTGGTGGACAGAAGCCGGATTTTCGGAGCCCAGACCCCGCAGATGTTTCTGTCAGAGGACATCAAGTCGGCATATTCACAAGCCTTTGACACCGCTTTCACTGACGATGCCTCTGTGGCGCGTAAAAATGGGATACCCCTCTCCTTCTGTGACGGGGAGAGGTATAACTTCAAACTGACATCTCCCGAGGATCTGTCCCTCGCGAGGCTGATTATTTCGTCTTCTTCGCGAACTCGGCAGGCTGGTAGGTAGTCCGTTTGTAGTCCTTCACCCAGACCTGGCGCTCGATCGCCTGGTCAAGGGAGATCATTGTTTCCGTTGACTGGATGTAAGGGATGTTCTGGATCGTGTTGATCAGAATCTCCATAAGGTGATCGTTGTCAAAACAGTACGCCTTAAGGAGCAGGGCTGCCTTGCCTGTGACGAAATGGCATTCCACAATCTCGGCGATCTTCTTGAGGTTGGCCACGACTTCAGGATACTTGTCCGCTTCCGAGAGTGTCACGCTGATGAACGCACACACGTTAAGTCCCAGAGCCTGAGGTTTTACGAGCAGTCTGGATCCTGTGATGACTCCGTTGGTCTCCAACCTTTTCACCCTTTGATGAATGGCGGCGCCGGAAACACCGCACTCACGGGCGATTTCCAGGAAAGGCATCCTGGCGTTGTTGACCAGAAAGGAAAGGATTTTCTGGTCAATCTGATCGATGTGATAAGTTGCCATTGCTTTCGATTTATAACTAAACAACCGCTAAATTATATAAAAAATCTTAAAATATCAAGATTTCTTAAAACGACGGCGTACTTTTTCCGTTGGTTTTGAATTGTTAATGATCTCCAGGCAGGCGGTTTCGGTCAGAGTGGCCGCATCAGTTCCTTTCGGAATCCTGTAGTTGGAGCCGGCGTGCTTGATGTAAGGACCGTAACGGCCGTTGATGATCCGGATGTCGTTGTCGGGATATTCAGTCATCACTGAACTGGCCGCGCTTTTGTTCAGGCCTTCGTCGATGATCGTAGAGCACTCCTCCAGCGTGACCTTGAGAGGGTCTTTCCCTCTCGGAAGCGAGAAATTCTTGTCTCCGTACTTGAGGAACGGTCCGAAACGGCCTTTCAGGGCGATGACATCAACTCCGTTGTACTGTCCCACGGTGCGTGGCAGCTGGAACATTTTGAGTGCCTCGTCAAGGGTGATGTTCTCGATGAGCTGATCCTTGCCGAGGGACGCGTACTGGGCTTTCTCGCCCTCTCCTTTCTGGATGTAAGGGCCGAATTTGCCGAACTTGGCGATGATCTTGTTGCCTTCCTCGTCAGTTCCGAGATCCTTGGACACATGGCTGTAGTTGCCGTCATGCAGCACCTCGTCCACCTTCTTGTGGAAAGGAGAGTAGAACTCACCGATGACCTCGTTCCAGACCAGATTGCCGCTGGCGATCTGGTCGAACTCCTTCTCGACGTTGGCCGTGAAGTCATAGTCCATGATGTCGGTGAAGTACTTCTCAAGGTAGTCAGTCACGATCATTCCTATCTCCTGTGGCAGCAGCTTGCCCCTTTCGGCGCCAACTGTCTCGGTTCTGGAGGTTTCGGAAATTCCGCCGTTCTTCAGCTCCAGTTCATTGACGGCGACTTTCCTGCCTTCCTTGTCACCCTTGACGATGTAGCCGCGCCCCGTGGTAAGGGTCGCGATGGTCGGGGCATATGTTGAAGGACGCCCGATGCCAAGCTCCTCAAGCTTCTTGACCAGAGTGGCTTCCGAATATCTCGGCGGAGCGGCGGTGAACTTGCATTCCGCTTTTATCCCCTTCTCCTCCATCGGAGTTCCGACCTGAAGGTCCGGGAGCATCACCTCCTCTTCCTCCGGATCCTGATTGTCCGTGCCTTCGATGTACAGTTTCAGGAATCCGTCGAACAGAACCTGTGTCGCCTGGGCGTTGAACCTCTCGGACCTCTTGTCCGAAGAGACCCTGAGGGTCGTGTTGAGGACTTTCGCGTCGGCCATCTGGGATGCGACGGTCCTTTTCCAGATCAGATTGTAAAGTTTCTGCTCCTGGGCTGTCCCCTCGATCTCCGTGTTCTCTATGAAAGTAGGGCGGATCGCCTCGTGAGCCTCCTGCGCACCCTTGCTGTGGGTCTTGAACTGGCGTGGTTTTGAATATTCAGGGCCGAAGTTCTCCGTTATGAACTTCTTCGCCGTGCCGAGGGCCAGGGCGGACAGGTTTGTGGAGTCCGTTCTCATGTAGGTGATGAGACCCCGCTCGTAGAGACTTTGGGCCACCCTCATGGTCATGCTCACCGGGAAATGAAGTTTCCTCGCGGCCTCCTGCTGAAGAGTGGAGGTCGTGAACGGGGCCGTAGGATAGCGGTTGGCCTCTTTTTTCTCAGAATCGTATTTCACGAGATAACAAGGGACGCGATAGTGAACGCGGTGCAGAATCCGCGCTCCATAGACATGAACCTTGTCAACGCCCAGCAGGCGCGCAGGGTTCTGGACAGGCTTGTGGGATTTGAGCTTTCCCCTATCCTGTGGAGAAAGATCCAGCCGAAGCTTTCCGCCGCCTTTTTCAGCTCCGCGACCACCTTCTTCTTGTCGGAAGGTATCACATATTCCGGAGTGAAGCCTTTCTCCACATCCACGCTCAGCTTCTTGTCTTGAAGATCCCTGATGTGACCGAAGCTGGATTTCACCACGTAACCGTTGCCCAGGAATTTCTGTATGGTCTTGGCCTTGGCCGGAGACTCGACGATAACTAGATTGTCTGCCATATTGTACTATTTTACAAGCATTTCATAGATAGTTTGCCATTTCAATCTGCAAAGTAAGCCACAAACTGGGCAATTTTCCAAATTTTGTTATAAATTTGTCCTTATTATGACCGAATCGACTCGAAAGAAAATTACAAAGTGGTTCTGGATTCTGATAACGTTTCCGGTGCTGCTTCTCATCGTTATGATATTCCTTGTCTGGGCCTTCGCTGACATCCCGTCCTTCAAGGATCTGGAGAATCCGGACAATAAACTGGCCACGCAGGTCATCGCCGAGGATGGCGAGATACTGACCACATTCCACATAGAGAACAGAACCTATGTCTCCTACGACGAGATCTCTCCGAATCTTGTCCATGCGGCCGTGGCCACGGAGGATGTGCGTTTCTACAAGCATTCCGGAATTGACTTCAAGGGACTTGGCCGCGTGCTTGTCAAGACGATCGTGCTGCGCAACTCCAGCCAGGGGGGAGGAAGCACGATCACCCAGCAACTTGCCAAAACCCTCTATCCGAGGGCTGACGTGGGACGCAGGATTCCGGGAATATACCACGCAAAGATGGTGTGGATCAAGCTTAAGGAATGGATCACGGCCGTCAAGCTGGAAAGGGACTACACCAAGGACGAGATCATGACGATGTACCTCAATTCCATATTCTTCGGCAGTGGGGCATACGGCGTGCGCGCGGCTTCGGAGACATTCTTCGGGAAGCTGCCGTCAGAGCTTACGGTCGAGGAGAGCGCCATGCTTGTGGGCATGGTCAACAAGCCTACGAGGTACAATCCGGCCATCAATCCGGACAAGGCTCTGACCAGAAGGAACTTCGTCATCGGTCAGATGGAGAAGGCCGGCTATCTGGACAAGGCCCAGAGGGATTCCATACGTCTGATACCAATCGAGCTCAACTACGAGGTTCAGGATCACAACGCCGGTCTGGCCCCTTATTTCAGGGACATGGTACGTCGTGTCATGAACGCCAGAAAGCCGCGCAAGTCAGACTATTACACTGTCGAGGACTATTCGGCGGACTCTCTTGCCTGGACATCCGACGACCTGTACGGCTGGCTTGAGAAGAACAAGAAGGCCGACGGCTCGAAGTACGATCTTGACAGGGATGGACTCAGGATCTACACGACCATCAACTACAAGATGCAGAAATATGCCGAGGAGGCTGTGGCCGAGAGAATCCGGGATCTTCAGGCGGATTTCCGGCGGGATCTGCGGAGCAAGACCAACAAGCCTTTCTCGAACGACATCGACACCGAGACCAGGGACAGGGTCATGCGACAAGCAAGGCGGTGGAGTGACCGTTATCGTGTCCTTAAGAAAGAAGGCAAGACCGAGGCGCAGATCCTCAAGACATTCTCGCAGCCTGTCAAGATGCGCGTGTTCGCCTATAATAAGAAAGGTTACGCCGACACGACCATGACTCCGGACGATTCGATCCGTTACTACAAGTCGATTCTCCGCACGGCCTTTGTGGCCATGGAGCCGGGGACGGGACATGTCAAGGCTTATGTCGGAGGTCCTAACTACCGTTATTTCAAGTATGACAATGTCCGTCAGGGCAAACGTCAGGTCGGCTCGACGATCAAGCCGTTCCTCTACACGCTGGCCATGCAGGAGGGCATGACCCCTTGCGACAAGGTCGTGAACCTGCCTCAGACTTTCGTGCTGCCGGACGGCAACACATGGACTCCCCGAAGCACGGATAAGGAGGAATGGATCGGAAAGACGGTGACTCTCAAGTGGGGACTCACCAATAGCTCCAACAACATCTCAGCTTACCTGATGAAGCAGTTCGGCCCGGAGGCGATGGCGGACATGATGCGCAGGATGGGCATTCAGAGCCATATTGACGAGGTGCCGGCGCTTTGCGTCGGACCGGCGGATCTTTCGCTATGGGAGATGGTGGCCGCCTACAACACGTTCCCGTCAAGGGGAGTCTATATCGAACCGCTCTTTGTGACAAGAATTGAGGACAACCAAGGCAACGTCATCAGCGAGTTCACGAACCGCAAGCGTGAGGCGATAGGGGAGAACACGGCCTACCTGATGGTGAACCTCATGGAAGGTGTGGTTCAGGGTGGTACCGCAAGCAGACTCCGCTACCGCTACAAGCTTATGGGCGAGATCGCCGGAAAGACCGGAACCACCAACGACAACGCCGACGGATGGTTCATAGGCTACACTCCGACTTTGGTGGCGGGAATATGGACGGGCGCGGAAGACAGGCAGGTGCACTTCCAGTCGATCACCTATGGACAGGGCGCGCACATGTCCCTCCCGACTTGGGGAATATTCATGCGCAAGGTCATCGCCGACGGCACTTTGGGTGTCTCGGAGAACGATAGGTTCATAGCTCCGGCCGGAGTGACATTGAACCTTGGCTGTACCGGAGGAGACGAGGACGCCGCCACCGATGTGCAGCAGAAGACGGAAGATTATTATTTTGAGTAATAAAGGAATTATATACTGATATGGGCAAGTACCAGAGGATTGCAGTGATTTATGGAAGCGACTCTTCGGAATGGGAGGTCGCATGCCGCAGCGGGGAGTTTGTCGCTTCCCGCATCGACGGGACGAAGTACGATGTCTATGAGATTTTCGCGCGTTTCGGCAAATGGTCGCTGGTGGCCATGAAGAAACGGGATGCCATGAGGATCCCTTTCGCCGAGGGCGCCAGACCAGAGATTGACAAGACAGACTTTTCCGTCAAGGTGTACGGAGAGAAGATCAATTTTGACTATGCCTACATAGTTCAGCACGGAACTCCGGGCGAGAACGGTCTGCTTCAGGGGTATCTTGAGATGCTTGGGATTCCGTTCAGCAGCTGCAGCGCGTTTGTCTCCGCCGTCGCCTTTGACAAGTTCGCATGCAAGAGTTACCTGCGTGATGTCGATTTCGTGAAATGTGCTCCTGATGTCTTTATCCGCAACGGAATGGACATTGATGCGGTCTGCCGCAAAGTGATGGAGAAGCTGACATTTCCCGTGTTCGTGAAGCCTACAGACGGAGGCTCAAGCTTTGGAATCACCAAGGTACGCAGGGCGGAAGACTTGCCGGAGGCCATACAGTTCGCTTTCTCCGAAGGACCTTCGGTCATTATTGAGCAGGGAATTACCGGTCAGGAGTTCACCTGCGCGGCTTACTCGGATCCGGAGGGCGTGAAATCCCTGCCGGTCATCCAGGTCATCACAGAGAACGACTATTTCGACTATGACGCCAAGTACAACGGCCACAGTCAGGAGATCTGTCCTGCGCCGATCGATGACAGCATGAGCGGGCATATTCAGGAAGTGAGCAAAAGAATATATTCCCAGCTCGGATGCGCCGGTGTGGTGAGGATGGACTACATTCTTGCCGAGGACGGCCTTTACTTCTTGGAAGTCAATACTATCCCTGGAATGACAAGTGCCTCTCTCGTGCCTAAGATGATCCGCACGGCCGGACTTGACATCACTGATTTCCTGACGGGAATCATTGAGAATTCCTAATGTTCAATTCTAACTCTTAAATTTTCAAGCTTATGCTATTGAAGGATTTCCTTAATGAAGGAGCCTCACGGCTGGAGACTCTCTATCCGACAAAAGAGGTAAGGAACATCATGCTGATGCTTTGCGAGAGCAGGATCGGCACGAAAAGCTATACGCACATTGTGGAGCCGGAGTATCAGATCAAGGACAAGGCACTTGATGGGCTTAATGCGGATTTGGAGCGTCTGGCCTCTGGTGAGCCGGTCCAGTACGTCATGGGATACGCTGATTTCTGTGGGCTGAGGTTCAAGGTCACACCGGATGTGCTTATTCCGCGTCCTGAGACCGAGCTCCTGTGCCGTGAGGCCATCAAGATAGGATCGAGGATGCAGAGGATGAGAAAAGCCTACGGAAAGTCCGCAAGGCCGGTCAGAATTCTGGATCTCTGCACAGGCTCCGGGTGTATCGCATGGACTGTGGCATTGAATATTCCGGGAGCGGAAGTGATTGGTGTGGACATCTCAGAGGGTGCTGTCGCCGTGGCCGCCGGACAGGATTTCATCTCGAAGCCAAAGGAGACGGAAGTGGTGGCTCCGCGTTTCGTTGTCGCTGACATTCTCGCCGAGCCTCAGAGCTTTGCGGAGGGTGATTTTGACCTGATTCTGAGCAATCCTCCATACATCATGGAGTCGCAGAAGGCACAGATGAGAGCCAATGTCCTCAATTTCGAGCCTTCAACGGCTCTGTTCGTGAAAGACGAGGATCCACTGGAGTTCTACCGTTCGATCGCGAAGCTCTCAAGTGAGCTTCTGGCGCCGGAGGGCAAGGGTATGGCCGAGATAAACGAACTATTGGGACCGGAGACAGCAAAGGTTTTCAGTGACGCCGGATTCCCGAAAACTGAGGTCATCAAGGATTTTTACGACAAAAACCGCTTTATCTTCTATTCTAAATAGGCATTGTACGCATCTCAGAGCTTGATTTTTACAAATAGCCGTGGAATTTTTGTCTCCACGGCTATTTTTGTGTCCCTTTGTACCGAAAAACAACTTTAAACTCGTTTAAAATGAAGAATTTCAGTTCAAGGAAAAGGTTTACGGCATCGGTGGTGCCGGCCTTTGCGGTGGCGGTGGCCTTGCTCTCATCCGCATGTGACAGAATCGACTCCTCTTATGTCAGGCCGGCGACGGCGGAAAGTCCTGTGTCATCGGATCTTTCTCCGGAAGGCGTGGCCAGAATGTTGTCGGGACTTCCATTGACAATCGAACACGTCAGGGAGGTCTTTAATGGCGTAAGTTCCTCTGCATCCAATGGCTATGATGAGGAATATCCTTTTGCGAACATGCTCTCACAGCCTGGCTCCGGAGTCGGGGATGAATTGCTGCGGACCCGTTCGGCTCACGAATATCCCAGTCCACTGCGTTCGCTTGTCGATTCTGCTCATGATGGCATTCCTGGCACAAGGGCTGTGTCTTATATGGATGCGCTTGCCGATGCCGGGCTTCAGATTTATTGGCCATATTCAGAGGATTGGGACGGAGTGACCATGCCGGTGATAACGTTCAATCCGTATGAGGTGGCGACATTCTCCAATCAGGCCGCGCATGTCCGTCTGAGTGATGGTTCCAACATCGGTTTCTTGAGGGAACAACTGCCAGGTGGCTCATGGATAGTAAAGGAAGTTGTTGTGGATGAGGAATATGCCAAACGTAATCCTGTGTGGGTCGTCAACCAAAATGAGGATTCGTCCTACATGACCCCTCAGATGATTGAAGCCTTATGCCCGGAGCGTTCAGCCCAGATTCTGACAAGATCCTATGACGATTGCAGGACTTTGGTCCTCAAGGAGTTCAAGGCTCACAGAAACTACGACTCCTGGTTCGCCGGCGGCTCCGAGTTCTTTGTGAAGTGTGGAGCGTTGAACGGATTCTCTGCCAAGACCGAAGAGGAACTCAAGCTTTACAGCCCGTCGGTCACGGACATGATGATCAATGTCAAGCGTAAGCAGGTCGGGAAGTCTATCCGGTTCAACACTGTTGTCGTGTCTGAATGGACTCCTCAGCTGGAGGAATGTGTCTTCCTGATGATCGAGGATGATGGCGGCAAGCAGACCTCCTGGAAAGCCAGTGGTCTTGTGAAGATCAAATCCAAGTCCTATGGCTTCGAGGTTGAGCTTCCTTTCCGCCGCAACGATGACCTTGTCTGGCGCGGCAAGCTATCCAGCAACTATTTCGAGAAGTACAACGGCAAGCCGAACCGCTTCGGCGACGTCAGTGTCACCTTCAGTTTCCTGTAGCCTCTGACTGTTTGACCATTTCACAACCCAGACGCTTCGGCAAGGTACGGTCGCTGAGATTGTCGAGGCGCCGGGGCTATGTTTCGCACGAAATATTGTGGAATCAAAAATAATACCTATATTTGTATGCCGGTAATTTTAAGACTGTTCGGTTTCACGTTTTACTTTTTTAGCAGGGAACACGAACCGATCCACGTGCACATTGAAGGTGCTGATGGCTATGCTGTCTATGACTTGAGAAAAGATAAGTTTGTTCAAAGGACAGTAAGTAATATCAAAGCGGGAGATCTGAAAAAGATCGAGATGGTATTGGATGAGAACAAAGAGATGATCATTCGGGCTTGGAATAGTTATTTTGATAACATAAGGCGATGAAAATAAGAAAAATATGGTTTGATGAGCGGTTCCTGTACGGAGAGGATGAATCCGGGAGTGTCTTCCGTCAGTCTTTGTTGTGGTATCGTGCCCTGCGGAATGCCGATGAAAAGCAACGAGAGAATTACCGGATCGGCTTTGAGGGCATTCATTGGCCTGATCTGAATGTGGATGTCAGTTTTGAAAGCTTTACATACAAAGACGCTATGCCGACCCCGTTTCAGGAATTCTTCCTGAAACACAATGAAATCAATATTTCCGGATTCTCTGAATATGCCGGCATAAACCCCACTCTTTTCCGGAACTACATTAATGGCTTCAAGCGTCCTTCCGCCGCGAGGCTTCAGCAGATACAGGAGGCTCTCAAAACCTTGGCGGAAACTTATTATGAAGTTTGCTTTGTCAAGTGATGGCCCGGAACCGGGAATTTCACCAACGTATTCTGGATTTCGCAACGGATTTTCGGTGTTGGCGGATTGGGGTGGGGGATTGCCACTTATTTTTCGTCGTGTGGAGGGTGTCCGATAAATTTGTCAAAAAACGAAACGGACATGACAAAACAAAAAGGACGGTTGCTGGCGATCGACACGGGATCGACATCGACGAAGATCGGGTACTTCGTGGACGGGGAACTTGCGTTCGAAGAAAATGTGCGGCATCGGGCGGAGGACTTGGCGGAGTTCTCGGACGTGATGGAGCAGGACACCTTGCGGCGTGATGATTTAAGAATATTCATGCGCGGAAAGGGTATCCATGCGCAGGACATCGACATCATCATGGCTCGCGGTGGGCTTTTCTACCCGGTGGTAACGGGAATATATTCAGTGAACGAGGACATGCGGAAGGTGCTGCGGAGCTGCAAGTACGGGCGGCACGCCTGCAATCTGAGCGCGATCATCGCTGACGATCTGGCCAAAGAGGTGACTCGGAAGAACATCGAAAGAGGAGTCAGCAGAAATATGTTCTCTCGCAGGGCAGCTACATGGTTCACAACGAGCTCTCGTTCGTCGGGATGGATTCAGTCATCCCAAGCAGGGTGTCTTCGGTAGACCTTAACTGGAAGACCGTCGTGCCTCGTCTTGAGAAGGGCTACAAGAATGAGAAGCAGTATTCCAAGATAGACTATTACGTTCCGGGCGAGAAGTCTCCGGAAGATATGGGAAATGGAAAGAACGATTCAAAGAGGCTTGACGCCAAGTTTGACTGGGTCGCATTTCAGCAGCAGTTCTTCTCTTCCATTCTCACGGCTCCGGAAGGGTTCGAGTCGGGAGAGTTCGGTGTTGAGTATTTCCCGGAGGATGACGTGGACCGCAACCTGATGACATGCTCAGCGCATGCGAGGGCCAGTGTAGACATGATGAAGGCCGGCGACAAGGTCATACCGTTCGACTTCTATTTCGGACCGAACCACTATCACACACTGAAATCATACGACAGAAAATATGAGAAGATCATTCCTCTCGGCGGTTGGCTCGTAGGATGGATTTCACGGTTCATCATCATCCCTTGCTTCGACCTCCTCGGACGGTTCATCAGCAACTACGGACTCATCATCCTGATTATGACCATTCTTCTGAAGATTGTCATCTCTCCTCTCACTATCAAGTCCTACATGTCTTCCGCTAAAATGTCGGCGCTGAAGCCTGAGATGGACAAGATCAATGAGAAATATCCTAAGCAGGAGGACGCGATGAAGAAGCAGCAGGCCACGATGGAACTCTATCAGAGAGCCGGCGTGAAGCCTCTCGGCGGATGCCTCCCGATGCTGCTCCAGTTCCCTATACTCTGGGCAATGTTCCGGTTCTTCCCTGCATCCATCGAGCTTCGTCAGAAGTCGTTCCTTTGGGCCGATGACCTCAGCGCATACGACTCAATTTGGGACTTTGGCGTCAATATCCCTCTTTTCGGTGACCACTTGTCGCTGTTTGCACTGCTGATGGCCGTGTCGATGTTCCTCTACTCGAAGATGACCTCAAGCCAGATGTCGAATGACCCGCAAATGGCAAGCATGAAGTTCATGAGTGTTTGGCTGATGCCTATAATGATGCTCTTTATTTGTAACAACCTGTCTTCAGGTCTTTCCTACTACTACTTCATCTCCAACTTGCTCACTATGCTCCAGACTTTCATCATCAAGAAGTGGGTCGTGAAGCCGGAGAAGATTCTTGCACAGGTGCAGGCTTCCAAGGGCAAGCCGCTTCCGAAGTCAAAGTGGCAGCAGAGGCTTGAGGAGGCGCAGAAGATGCAGCAGGCGCAATTAAAGGCGCAACAGAAGCAAAGGAAATGAGCGCAGAAGAAGCGGATTGCTTCGTTGCCGCTCGCGGAAAATCCTCACAACCAGTAAGGTTGCTCCGGTGTTTCCACTTCGCTTGCGCCTTGCACTCCATCTTCTTCTGCACTCATTTCCACCAAGTTATTTATTGAGGCAATGGATATAGAGTGTAACATACAGAAAATAAAGTCGGAACTGCCATCAGGAGTGAAACTGGTGGCAGTTTCCAAATTCCACCCGGTCGAGGCGCTGCGTGAGGCCTATGACGCGGGGCAAAGGCTGTTTGGGGAGAGCCGTCCGCAGGAAATGCGTGCCAAGTTGC